>Ga0316204_10002455_pt1 | contig 41699 bp, 28 predicted proteins | sample 6monrhotite_MG_2_FD_205661 | JGI IMG/M metagenome (GOLD analysis project Ga0316204, IMG submission 205661) | Microbial mat bacterial communities from mineral coupon in-situ incubated in ocean water Damariscotta River, Maine, United States -... | ecosystem: Environmental > Aquatic > Marine >...
AATACCGCTCCAAGTCTGGCGCTTCTTAAAAAACTGTTTTATGAAGAAAGCCTCTCCACAACTCTATGTGAGACAACTGAAGCCAATATTGACGTACTATCTATGAATAGATACGGACACCGTTACCAAATAGGCGAGCAAGGATAAGGATAGTGGCGATATGCAATATTATTGTTGAAGTATCCATCATTGGCTTCACTTAATTAAGTTCGAGTCATTCAACTAACTGGTTAGCTAACGTATTCGCAAGTTAAGTGTATGTAAGGTAACGTTCGAACCAACTGAGTATATTGATCTAAAACAAAGCGATGAAAGATTTTATGTAAAACAATGTAGCTTTATGAGATAACGTCATCTGAACTATTTATATTCAGATTTGGCGTTGCTCGTTTAATTATAGAATCACTATCAACCCCGACCGGCACTCCACCATAGCTTAGACCACTGGTGTTTGGATTTAATCGCGACGCACAAAACGCGTCGAATATGGTCTGATTGCCAAAACGAGCTAGTAATGAACCTTGAAATGCTAACGCCATCTTTTCCGTTATTGCGCGGGCTCTGTATTCAACCTCCTTTAGGTTCGATAACTCCAGACTAAGCTTTTCAATGTATCGGTCGAGTTGCTGGTTCGCGCCCAAAGACGTCCGGATTTCACCAATAAAAGCATCCAAGGAAGCGGGCGTTTTTTGACTTGCACGAAGCATATCTAAGCATTGAACATTTCCACTGCCTTCCCAAATCGAATTAATAGGCGACTCTCGAAATAAGCGAGGCATAATACTATCTTCCATAACACCACTTCCGCCAATACATTCCATTGCTTCATAAGCATGCCCGGGTGTGCGTTTGCAAATCCAATATTTTCCGATGGCTGTGCCGATTCTGGCGAGTAATTTTTCTGATTCATTCTCGTTTTTTTGATCCATGGCTCTCGCTATTCTGAAAGTTAGTGCAGCTGCTGCTTCGTGCTCTACGATTAAATCTGTCAGTACGTTTTTCATTAGAGGCTGTTGTGATAATCTCTTGCCAAACGCTGAACGTTGAGCGCAATGATGAGTCGCTTGAGCCACCGCCTGACGCATCCCGCTGGTTGAGCCAATCATGCAGTCGAATCGAGTCATGTTGACCATTTCAATAATTGTGGCAACTCCGCGTCCTTCTTCACCGATCATTACAGCGTAAGCGCCGCGAAGTTCTGTTTCACTCGAGGCGTTGGCGACATTTCCCATTTTGTTTTTTAATCGTTGTATTTGCATTGGGTTTTTGCTGCCATCGGGACGCCAACGAGGAAGCAAAAAGCAGGAGAGTCCTTTTTCTGATTGAGCCAAAACCAGAAAGGCATCACTCATAGGTGCGGAGACAAAATATTTATGTCCGACAAGTTCGTACGCTTGACCTGAGCCAGGATTTGCAATTGGAAAAGCTTTGGTGGTGTTAGCTCTAACGTCAGAACCGCCTTGCTTCTCAGTCATAGCCATTCCGATGGTCACACTTTGTTTTTTGCTGTCTGGAATATTGCGCGGATCATACTCACGCGTCATTATTTTTTCCGACCAGTATTCTGCTATTTCCGGTTGTTTTTGGATCGCAGGGATCGCCGCACTGGTCATGGTAATTGGACAAATATGAGCAGCTTCCACTTGACTCATGATATACAGCCCAGCAGCTCGAGCTGGGTGCGCCCCAATTCTTGGCGATGTCCAATGTGAGCTGTGGAGACCGCGCTCCATCGATATCTTCATTAACTGGTGATAAGCGGGATGGAATCGAACCTCGTCAATTCGATGACCAAAACGGTCATGAGTATGCAGTACCGGTTTATTCTCATTTGCTTGAAATCCAAGCTCAATCATTTCGCTTGAACCAGCGAGTTCTCCAAAACTACTTAACTCATTTAGCGCCCATTTTGCACCTTCTCTTTCAACCGCTTCTTTTAACGCTTTGTCCTGTTCAAATAGGTTGTAATCCAATAACGGTAAAGGTTGATTTTCTACAACGTGGGTCTCGGATAGGTAAGGTGATTGAGTATTCATAGATTGGTTCACCAGTGGTAAAATTTATTCAGATCGTTAGTTCACAGAATGATAGTATGAACCACTGTTTGTTTGCAAATGGATAAAAAATACCCAAAAGGCGTTAATATTTTCAGAGGTTCAGAATTTGAAATCCAAAATAAAATATTATTGCTTACAAGGAAAGGGTATTACTGAAGTTAGGTGAAGCTGGGTGAAGTTGGTTGAAGTAAGATGTTAAACTCAATCTATACTATTTTTATAAAGATATTCAGTTAACTGTTTTAATAACTGCTCGTGATCTGCATGCAAAGAATAAAAAAGGTCTGGCAGTTTACTCAATTCGTCTAGTTCAACTAATTGCTCAATTTGAAAAGCACGATCCGATAAGATTTCTGCACTGAGGTTGGCAGCCATGCCCTTGATCATATGTGATTTTTCTTTGATGTTTTGCAAGTCATTCTCATCTATGGATTCTTTGAGTGAGCAAATCGCGCTATTCGCATTTGTTAAATAAATAGTCACAACCTTAATTAACAAATCTTCTTTTTTCATCATTCTCTTGAAGGCTTGCTGGTAATTCCAAACCAATTTTTTGTCTTCTGGAATCGCGTTATTTCTATCGGGTAAATTTTGCCCGATAGCACGTTTAGGTGGTGATTTTTTATCTAACCACCTATGTAAACACTGATAAAAATCGTCAGTTTCGATCGGTTTGGCAAGATAATCATCCATGCCAGCCTGAAAGCATTTCTCCTTATCGCCTTCCATGGCATTAGCCGTCATAGCGATAATTGGGATTGCCTTGTTGTTTTCACCTGCTTTGCCCGCACGGATCTGTTTGGTTGTTTCGTATCCGTCTAGTATTGGCATCTGACAATCCATTAGTACGATGCTGTAATTGGATACACCTTCTGTTTCTGATAGTTTTTCTATAGCTTGTCTTCCGTCGTTTGCAACATCAGCGACTAACTCAAACGATTCCAAAATACCTAAAACAACTTCTTGATTAATCATATTGTCTTCCACTAAAAGAATCTTGCTATCAGCGGGCCAGCGCTCTTTGCGTTGAATTGAATTTTCAGTTTGTATTTCAATGTTCTTCGTTTTATTTTTTTCTAACTCTGATAGCTGATGGTTATCTAGTCTACTATTTTGTGTGAGTAATGCGTTGAGCAACTCTGGTCTATTGTTTTTATGACGTATAATAGTATTAACCAATAAAGATAACTCCGAAATCAAGATAGGTTTATTGATAACAGCCACAAACTCGGTTTGGTGTTCAGCTAAAAAAGACTCTTCACTAACTGCAGGTTTCATCAACACGAGCGGCAGTTCGCTATACGTAGAACTAGTTAAGAAAGTTTGTGCTAAAGAAGAAACACTAATTTCGTTGAGATGATAGTTAATAAACCCCATATCTAATTGAGGCACATTTTTTTGTTGCGAAGCGGTATCGCAAATTTCAGCAGCTTGAGCGTAGCTGTTTGCTTCCACGACCTGCGCCCCCCATTTGCACAGTTGATTCTTTAGGGCTTTGCGACTTTTTGTATTTTGATCGACAATCAGAATATTCATTGATTTGATTGAAGACATTTTATCTTCTGAAATATTTGAAATCCCACGTTCAAGCATAACCTCTACGGTAAACTGGCTACCTTTACCATGGTTACTGGCAACATTTATCGTTCCAGACATTAACTTACAAATTCGTCTACTAATCGTTAAACCAAGACCAGTGCCGCCATATTTTCTAGTGGTCGAGGCGTCAACCTGACTAAAAGATTCAAATAAATGAGCTATTTTATCCTTAGGAATACCAATGCCAGAATCAGAGACTTCACAACTAAAATTGACCTTGTTTAGCGTGCCTGACGAACTCGTAGCGGTGATGAGAATTTCACCTTGTTCCGTGAATTTTGTTGCGTTGCTAAATAAGTTGGTAATGACTTGACGGAGTCTACCGGGATCACCCTTGACTTGAGTATTTTCGACTGCGGATACATCGAGAATAACCTCTAGACCTTTTTGCTGAGCAACGTAGGCTAAAGCTGAAACCAGTTCGCTTAACAGATCATGCAAATTAAATTCAATAGACTCTAATTCCAGTTTCCCTGACTCTATTTTAGATAGGTCGAGTATGTCGTTGATCAATAACAATAAAGAATCTGCGCTCGACTTAGCGAGTTTAAGTTTGTGACTTTGATCATGATCAAGTGGACTGTTTTTTAATAAATTAATCATGCCTATTACGCCATTCATTGGTGTTCTAATTTCATGGCTCATATTAGCCAGGAACTCACTTTTAAGCCGATTGCTTTGTTGTGCTTTTTGGGTTGCCTTTTCCAATTCTTTGTTAGTGTCACTTAGCTGTCGAGTTTGTAAACTTACTTTATCCTCTAAATTTTTTTGAAATGATAGTTGTAACTCCTGACTGGCTTTTAAGGATTCAAACAGTCGCAAAGCTTCGAAAGTCATACTTTGTTCTTGATGTATCTTATAAGCATCAGTCGCATTGGGCTTGGAGAAAAGGTTAGTTATCTCTTCAATAGGCGTTGCAATAAAAGCGGCGATATAGCGCGATAGGTAATGTGAGAATATGGCAAAAACTAGTGCTAATAGTAAAATGAAGACATAATATTTTTCAAATTCTTTGATTAAATATTTAGGACTCTGTAATACAAAGACGCGCCAGTGATTGTTCAATTGGTGCATTTGATAAAACATGTCAGAATTATTTTGCCCAAATGAAAAATGCGCCATAGGAATAATTGTTTTATAGTTTCTTTTAGTTTTTTCTAATTGAAATTTGGATAGCGCCTTTAACTTTAGTATTTCGGAAGAAAAAATCACTCTATTATTTGAGTCAACCAAAACAATGGATGAATTATTGGATATCGCATTATCGTCGATTCTGTTTAACTCGCTTAAATCTAATGAGCCTTCGACAATGCCAATCGGATCGTTTTTATTAGGCTGGAATTTCGGAGCGCTTATCGCAACAATCATGTCGCTGCCAAATCCTCGCCCCAAAAATACCTGCGACACATAAAGCTTTCGATTTGACATTGCCTCAATAAAATAATCTCTATCAGAAACACTCATATCCGACTGTTGAGATTTAAGCAATTGATCAAAACTCGCGGGTGCTGCCAAAATTACTTTCCCCGCAACATCCGTAACCAACATAGAAATGAAACCTTGACTGGCTGACTGAAAAATCTGAACGGCTGTTTTCAATTGCGCTTGATTAGTCTGCTCGCGGCTTGCTAGCTCTGCCAAAGCTTTAATTATAATTTGGTGGTAATGAAGGTAATCTTCAGTAAAGTTTGCGGCTTCTTTCGCGTGCCAATTGAGAGAATCATTGACGATTGGTTCTTGTTTTCGTACGGAATATTCGGACGCTGTTATTCCAACAATCATTGATGTTCCTATAATGGCCGAGACTAATTTATTTTGGATTATTTGACGCATTTTTGGTAGCGATTTTTTTTGCTTGGTTAAATACCATTTGGACGGAATAAATGGCAACATGACTGCCGCAATAGAGACATACAATAATCCATTAATCGATTGTTTTAACACGGTACTAAGTAGAAAGTCTGATCCTGTAGGGTTGATCAAATAAAAAACGATGGCAGTTGCAGGCATTCCTATCAAAAGCCAGAAAAAAAGATCGGCATATATCACTGGGCAGAATTTTTTTACACATAAGCCGATGAAAATTATCTCAGCGAGTAATAAACAGGGGGTAAACCAGTTATCCCAGTTAAAGCCAAGAGAAAGACTGATTAGAACTGAAACAGGAATTGTCCATCTTAAACCCAGTAAATAGAGGCTTAATACGGTGCATATAGTACCGAAATGCAATTCCAGATTGGCGTACAGCGGAATGACAAAAAAGTTATTTAATCCCGCGCCAGCAAGAACTAGAATAGAGCAGGTTATAATTTTCTTATTTAGATTGAAATCTGTCATTCATACCGTTATGTGAAAACGCTAATAATATAGTGTAATCTTCAGCGAAATTTTTAAAGAAATACTTAGTAATAACTTAGTTGAATAAGGTGTTTTTCGCAAAGAAAAGGGAGGAGAGGAGACTGGCTGGCAGAAACATTTCAAGAATAAAGAGGGAATTGAACAATTCGTTAATCGGTCTATAACAATTGCCGTTGAATAGGTCAAATATTGTTCGTATAGTCAAAATTTGGAACATCTCATAAAGCATTTGTGTTATGACTTTTGATATTCTATTGAATGATGTAAAGTTTAGGATAGTAAGAAGAACTATTTTGCGCGAAAACAATCTCAACACTGAATGAATAGGGAAGTAAAAAAACGGCAGGAAATCCTGCCGTTTTTTATGTGATTAAACAACTATTAACTAAGGTTGAAAATTAATCGTAGCACTAACTAGATCAAAGTCACTGACCCCAAAAATAAACTCTTCGTAACTAGAGCCTAGTGCAGGTAGAAGTGGAGTAACAGAAAGATCAACGGCATTAGCTGCGGCACCGCCACCTTCAGCAATTCCAGCGATCCCCTCAGGTGCCGTCATATTTCCGTAGTTAAGAGAAATCGCTCCAGTATCACTCAAAGTGACTGAAAAAGAATTCGCTCCTCCAAAGAAAAACTCAGGTACATCTTCAAAGCTAATTGTCGCTTCGTTTGCGCCACTCTTTGCGAAAATCAATCCTCCATTGCTTGGATTTAGATCAACCCAAAGAGGGGATATTCTAGGTAAGCCATTCTCAAAGTCTGCAACGTTTGGACGAAACTGAAAAACCTCGCCAGCACCAAACGTCATATAGCCATTAGAGTTGACAAACACACTGTTGTAACTCTGTCCTTGATAAGGAAAGCTAAAGCCTAAATCAAATTCAGCATATGATTCGTCAGTTAGCGGTAAAATAACGCCATCTACCACAAACACATCTAACACATAACGTCCTTGATCAAGCGGTGCACCTTGTCCTGGATCTACACCATCAAAGTCATAGTCACAACAAAAGGTAACGGCAAGTGCATAGGTTCCGCTCTCCTGGATCTGGTAACTAATTTTTGATAATAAACCGTTTGAGTCATCGTTTGTATCAACTAATACTGCACTAGACGGTTTACATCTTCTTGACCTAGAGTTGGCACGACCAGTATCACATTGATAAAGTGCCATCACTGTGTCCACTTGGCTGGTCAGTACTTCAGCAACCAAAGTTGTACCGGCTTCCAGACGTCTTTTAAAACGGAAGAAATCAATGTCTCCAGCTGATGGCGAAATACTAGTAAAGCTTTTTTTAGTGTCAATGCTATCGAAAGGTAAAGAAATCCTTGAAGCTCTTTTGATACTGTTATTGTTGTACCAAAAATACTCAAATTTATCTCTGTATTCTTTGCCGACTTTTTTAAAGGCAAGACTAGTTTCGGTAAGATCTGCGTCATCAGCAGAAAATAGCTCATAAATTGCAGCATCATCTTTCATTTTGATCGACTTTCTACCGTTTCTACTTTCTAAAGAAAGGTCTACTTCAGTTTCAAATCCGCTAGTCGCGTATGCTCCGGCGCTTACACCAGCCAAACCACTAGTCGCTGACATTTCTCCATAAGTGAAGGTAACATCGTTTCTATGGTGTCCAAAACCAAAACCAAAACCGTAGCCGTAGTCACTATAATCGTTGTCGTAGTCACTATATTCATTATCATAACCATGATGCTGCCTTCTTACACAGCTACGGCTATTGTCTCGTAAAGCAACAGTAAACGTATTAGAGCCTCCGGTAGAAAATTCTGGTACAGAATCCCATGTGACGGAGAAACTTCGAGCTGTTTGATTATAGAAAACGCTACCGCTAATGTTTGGTGAAAAATCAGCCCAGAATGGGGCTATCATTGGTGTACCGCCAATAAATGTATTGGTATTAACATTGTAGGTTTGTCCTGTCGCAGCAGCACCTAGAGTTAAAAAACCATTACCATTGATAAATACCGAATCATAGGCTTGCCCAGCCGAACAAAACTGAAATGGTAGTGGAATTTCTACACTGCCATCATCGCCAGTCGGTAACGGATCACCTTCGGCTGGAAGATTAAAGATTATATCCACACCAGTTGAAGGAACGCCTGCAACAGCTGTTACTGCCTCAAATTCATTTGGGATATCAGTAGCAGAGTTGGCTGATTCGTTAGCACCATTATAAAACTCTTCAGGTCCAGGTAATGGAGTCGCAAGAGGTGTACTAAATCCGCCTGCAAGAATTTCATCCACGTACACAGCGTAATCTTGACCCGGGGTGAGTCCATTGATTTGATAAACGCCTGTCAGCGGATTAGCTTGACTAAAGTCATCAGTAAAATCACTGCTTATTGATGATACAGCGTCACCAAACGGATCTAATACATTACGTGCAATAACATTGACGCCAGTGACTTTCGTGGAACCAAAGCTGATGGTTCCTGTAATTGTACCGGTCGTCGCAGCATAATCTGCTTGAGGATAGAGCTGTGAAATACTCGCTCGATCATCAGCATCGGGTGTTCTAGCAAGTTGATCAATACCACTAAATAAAAACGGATACATGGTTTCAATCACTTCAACGCCATCTGGAAATGCAGGATCGCCAAAAGTATTGTCTAAACCTGGTCCGCTAGAATCCCCGACACCTATAAATAATTGTCCGTTCACTTCTGTGTGAGCAAGATTCGAGTAGTGTCCAAATTCGTGAACCATAAGATTTAGTAAACCATTTAAACTATCAATGGCTGGACCATTTAAGAACGAATAACCTTCCAAAATAGTACAGTCGGCACTGTTAATCCACTCGGGGCTGGCAAACCCTAAAACGCCAGAACCAGCGCCAAATATCGCGTCGAATATTTCTCCAGTATCATCAAAAACGATAGCTGAGAGTCCGTCTGGTGCTGTCGAATTCAAAAAAGGTCCGAAGTTAGTGACGTCAACATCCACAGGAAGTTGTCCAGTGTTCGTGTAGCTTATAGTTGCCGTTGGAACGTCTTGCCACGCTTGAAAGGCATCAGCCACAGCTTGAACAGCCTGGGTATTGTCTAACACGCCAAGACTACCTTGATCAGGATTGAATGGAACATTCGCACCGCCGGCAGGCCAAACAAAAGGTTGTCCTGAGTTACACATCGCTAGTGGTCCGGCAGCCATGCTAGAGCTTGCGAATACTAAACTTGAAACCGCAACCATAGATTTTATTATTGAACGATAATTCATGATTAGTTACCTCCCTGTTTAACGATCAGATCTTTTATTTGGTCAGTTAAATCTGAATAACTAATGGCACCGCGCTCTGCCATTCTTTGATTATTCATATCTCTAAACAGGCCAGCATTTTTCGCTTCGTTTATGACTTTGCCGTCTTCAACGAAATGAAAAGTGCCTTGACCCACTCCAACCATCATGGACAATCCTAGTTGACTGGGGGTTGTGGTAAATAATAGATACTCCGATCCGTTTTTTAAAACGGGAACCTTGAATCCGCTGATGTTCTTGATAGCAGATTGAGATGTTTTGTCTTTCAAGCGACCAATCATAGTGAGCTCGACAGTATTTCCGACTTCTTTACCAGAAGATGGAATATTACCTTTGAGCAAATCGGATATTTGAATCACATATTTCACTGTAGGAAGTTCAGAACCTCCAGCAGCAACGGTGCCGCTTTCAACTCGAATAACTGTCCCGCGAAATATTTTATCCGCATTATTAGTTAATTCACCTAGATTCATCTGTTTAACCATGGTTGCATTTGCAAACATGGATATAAAAAGACTTATCATCAGTGAGAATATAACCGCTGATTTTGTTTGTTTCATAATAGCTAGTCTCCTTAAATTTACCCATAGGGCAATCTATATCAGCAGCAAAATAAAACGAAATTCAAGTTAAAGAAATCATTTTATTTTAAAACAGGTCTTCTAAAAAAGGCGACCCAAATTAGGTCTAAATAGAATAATCTTGTAGAAGCTGACTTAGATTTTGGTTATGTTTAATGTATGTTGCTTTAAAGTTCGCTTGTTACTCCCTATTATCTGACGTTCGACACATACAGCCGTTCGACACATAATGACGTCGAAGCAATATTTAAGCGAACCGGTAGCATAACGAGTTATTTTGATCATGCCAAGGAGCTAAGAAGGTAAATAATGCAGCTTTACTCATCTCAAAAAGAGATAACGTTGTTTTTTTATATGTCGTCAGTCTATGGTAAAATGACTGCATGAGTATACACTTGGTCATATTTATTTTTATCGCTGCGATATCTGCTTTTCGAGGTTACCGGAGCGGGATAGTCGTTATTGTCTTTCGAATTATCAGCATTGTTTTTGGATATATCGCGACAATATTATTTACGGATTCATTTGCACATTGGTTGCAACAAATTTCACCAGTCAAAGGGATTATCGCCTATGGGATAGCAGGCACGATTCTATTTGCTATTACGAGTATTTCTTTTTCATTTCTATTTTCTTCTGTAACCAGAAAAATGGCGGTCAACTCTGTTAAAATCAGCAAAGTTTCTGCGTTGACGGGGGGTGTGTTTGGAGGTCTAGTTGGCGGTATTTTTGGTATTTTGATCATTTGGTTTATCAGTGCCTTTCAAGGGATCCTGCAAGTCAAAAACGGAGAAAATATAGTCCATAGCTCGTTTCAGAAAATGGCACAAAAAATTGTTGGAGGTGCAATAGAGGGCGTAGTGAATATTGCTAGTGGTCATTCTGACATTTCTACTGGAGCAGCCCAACTACTCAGTAACCCTGCTGAAAATATTCAGTATTTTAATCGGCTGACGCAAAAAGGTGTATTGAGAAATATGTTTCAAGATAGCACGATTAGAGAAGCCTTGGACTCACAAAATCCTCACTCCTTATTGACCTCTCCCGCTTATCAGCAATTAGTTGATAATGCCGATTTTATCGCTTTAACAAAATCATTTAATTTAGCAGAAGATAAGCAGAAAAGAGATAAACAACTCGCAGTAAAAATTACCCAGACATGGGCGCAAATAAAGCAAGTACAAAATAATCAAGAATATATAGAGATAATGCAAGATCCCGAAGTTAAGCAAAACTTACAAAGTGGTAATGCATTTAAATTGCTTAGCAGCGAAAAAATCGAGCGATTATTGGAAATCATTTCAACATCAAAGATCCCTGAGATTAATTTTCAGGAAAATTCTGGACAAGTTGACACTTCAATCAAAAGCAAAGAACAAACAATTTATCGGTGGATAGATAAAAATGGAAAAGTACACTACTCAGATAAAAGAAATAGACGAGACCAATAGTAAAATGAGCGATAAAATGAAACTAGTATGTGGTGGTTGTGGCACTATCAATCAGTTCTCAATAGAAAAATTGGATGCAACACCGATGTGCGGAATGTGTAAGCAAAAACTATTTTCTGGCAAGCCGATTTCAGTAAACTCCGAACGATTGATTAAACATATTGAAAATTCTAAATTACCGGTTCTTATAGACTTTTGGGCACCATGGTGTGGACCTTGCCTTTCGTTTGCGCCAATTTACGATGAGTTTGCTACACGAGTTGGTAATCAATTACGCTTGCTTAAGGTTGATACACAAGCTAATGAGCAAGCGTCAGTTGATTTTAACATTCGATCAATCCCAACTTTGTCATTGTTTTTAAATGGAGAAGAAAAAGGTCGGATGTCTGGCGGTATCGCCTTACCTCAATTACAACAGTGGGTAGTGCAACAATTAACAACAGAACATGATGCCAAACATCCTATTTAAAATAGGCGGGAAAACTGAAATGAATTTAGCTCGATTAAAAGCTGCCGAAAAAGAATTTTTGCGATCATACCCTGGAGGCTTCGAAAATCCTGAAATGGTCAAAATTGGCAAAAAACACAATGTGCCTAAAATGACAGAGTTTTGTCAACAATCGTTTTCGAAAAAAGCGTGTAAAAATACCAAAGAGACTTGCGAAAACTTAGTGAAAGCTGTCAGCCGGTCATCGATGGTTTCGATGTTCGAAAAGCCAAAATTTAGAGATTTTGTGCAAGGTTTAGACTTAAATGAAAAGGAGTTTTTAGTTAAAGCATTAGTTAATTTTCTCCATGGTAAACAGCAGCTAGGTTTCGAAGGCTTTGTAGATTTGTTGAAAACACAAAAGCTTGCAAAATGGAGTTTAATAACTATTGTTCCAGCTTATTTCAACCCAACTCAAGAAGTGTTTATTAAACCGACGACGACAAAAAATGCCATTCAATTTTTTGATATAAAAGACTTAGTTTACAAACCAGCTCCCACATGGGGGTTCTATGAAGGATATCGAAATGTCATAAATGAATTTAAGCAGAAAGTTGATCCTTCATTATCACCATCAAATGCCGCTTTTTCCGGTTTTTTGATGATGTCGATGTCAGCTTAATTTTATTTTGTTCAAAATAAATAAGAGGCACATTATGTCTACCTTTTATAAAGCCATTACCAATGAAATATGGTCATAAAAAGTATGGCTCATTTGAAGAAATCTATGAAAAAACTGACTGATCCGCTGTACCAATATTTTAAACGGCTCTCGGAAGAACCCAATGTTATTTAGCCAGTTTATTGCTCCTAGCAACAGGCTGTGCGACGGTTAGCACCCAATATAATACAATGGAGAGTATGAAAATTTATGTATTCAATGAATCGGCGGAGACTGTTTTTGCAGGCGTCACTCAGGTATTTAACGGTGATAAAAATTATTTGTCATCGGCGGGTAAAATGATGGGAGTTTCTCCATGGAAAATCAGATATAAATCTCAAGGTTCGCTTAGTCACAACGAGAAAGTTCGTTTTAACGTTGCAGTTAGCACTGTTGATGGAAATAAAAGCATTGTCCGAATTACCAGAGAGTCAATTCCTGACACATCCGATCCTTTGAACATTGGCAAAATGTTAGGAAGTGAAATGCTTACACCTGAGATTAGACGAGATATTGCCTACGAATTTAGGATACTTCAGCAAGTTAACCCTGCGGCTAAATAGCAATAAATCTTAAGCCAAGAATATCCCGACATCATAGCTATTGAAAAAGCGGGAGGTCCAGGGGACGCTTTCTTTTATGGACAAAACGAGCTCTTTTTTGACCCAACTCGAAAATTAGAAAATGGTGAAGATGCTTTGAGCTTTGTTTCCCATGAAGGAGGTGGAGTAACCAAGGTTTTATCTGTGGGTCATTTAAATTATAAGCAGATATTTTTACGCTTGATCTCAGATGCTATGCTCGAAACGAGTTATATTAACGAAATTTATTGTTGATTTTTGTGGAATGTAAGTAAATAGGATGCGAGCTTACTGCCTTTTAATATGTACTATTCAACACATCAATAACAGCCATAAACTGGCATGCGTAAAATACTTCCTACGGAAGAAATTAATCTCCAAACTCAATAGCTTGGGTGAGATTTAAGATTACAATAGCAAACCTGACACTTGTGTCAGGATATAAATCTGCTATAGTGGCGCTATTCTTTAAATCGTGCTTTTTTACAAGTTGGAAGCCCTATTATGCAAGCGAGCGGTATTCAATTTTTGCTCAATAATGAGACTGTTCATTTAGAAAGCATCGATCCCAACATGACTGTGCTGCAATATTTGCGGGAACGACGTTTTGCAAATGGCACAAAAGAGGGCTGTGCTTCTGGTGATTGTGGTGCTTGTACCGTGGTGATTGCCGAAATATCGTCAACTAATATAAAAGAATTAACCTACAAATCGATTAATTCTTGCATCACTTTTGTGGGTAGTTTGCACGCAAAACAGTTGATAATCATCGAGCATTTAAAGCAAGATGCCAAACTTCATCATGTGCAACAAGCAATTGTCGATAATCACGCTTCTCAGTGTGGTTTTTGTACCCCTGGGTTTGTTATGTCGGTTTTCGCTTTACATAAAGCTAATCAAAGTCCAAAAAGGGAAGAAGTAGTTGAAGCTTTAGCTGGAAATTTGTGTCGTTGTACCGGATATCGCTCTATTATTGATGCTGCTATGGAATCTGCGGATGCTGATGATAAAGACTCTTTTGCACAGTATTATTCGCAAACTGTTGAAAAATTAACGGAGTTAAAAAAGCTTTCCGCAGTTGAGGTGAACAGTTCTAACACACACTATTTTGCGCCAAAAAACATCACAGAATTATCAGAGAAATTGTTAGCAAAACCAGATACTATATTATTGGCAGGCGGTACAGATTTGGCTCTTTCCGTCACACAAAACTTAGCATCGTTCGAGCAACTTATTTACATAGGTGATGTTGCAGAATTAAATCAGATCAATGAAAATAAAAATGAAATTATTATTGGTTCTTCAGTACCTTATAGTTCTTTCACTCCTTTACTCGAAAAAGAATATCCTGAACTAGCACAGATGATAGAACGGATCGGTTCTAAACAAATTCGTAACACTGGCACACTTGGCGGTAATATTGGAAACGCGTCACCTATTGGAGATATGCCACCAGCGTTAATAGCGCTTGGTGCGGACATAACGTTGCAGCGTGGAGAGCAACAAAGAAAAATTCTAGTTGAAGATTATTTTGTTAGTTATAAAAAAACTGTTTTAGCTCCGTCTGAATTTATTCGAGATATTTGTATTCCTAAATCAAAAAGCGGTCAATCACTTAAGATTTATAAAATTTCAAAACGTTTCGATGATGATATTTCCGCAGTGCTTGCCGCTATATTTATTGAATTAGAACGCGGCAAAATCAAAACGATTCGGATTGCTTTTGGCGGCATGGCGGAGATCCCTAAGCGTGCTAAAAACTGTGAAGTAGCTCTGTTAGGTAAAATTTTTAATCAGGAAAATATAGACATAGCGAAACAAGCATTGATTAACGATTTTAAACCAATGACAGATGTTCGTGCTTCAGATAAATATAGAATGAAAGTTGCACAAAATTTAGTTCAAAAATGTTATCTTGAATTAACTCATAAAAATATCGAAACGCGAGTTATTAGTTATGCGTAATCTTGTCGATATTAAACAGCCGCACTTAAATACCGCCGCAGGTGGAGTAGGGCGCTCTAACAAACACGAAAGTGCAGATAAACATGCTAGTGGTGAAGCAATATATATTGATGATCGACCAGAACATCGTGGTCAATTACATGCGGCAGTTGGGCAGAGTAGAATCGCTCACGGAAATATAAAATCTATTGATCTTTCTGAGGTTCAATCAGCAGAAGGCGTTGTTGCGGTAATAACTATCGATGATGTTTTTGGTCATAAAGATATCGGACCTGTTTTTCCTGGCGATCCAGTACTGGCAGACGGTAAAGTAGAGTATGTTGGTCAACCGATTTTTGCGGTAGCTGCTACCAGTCATCAGTTAGCTAAGAAAGCCGTCAGATTAGCTAAAATTGAATATGAAGAATTAAAAGCCGTTTTAACAATAAAAGATGCGTTAGCCAAACAAAATTTCGTTCGACCTCCCTATGTTATGATTCGAGGAGATTCCAAAAAAGCGATCAAATCAGCCAAACATGTGTTGCAAGGTGAAATATCAGTTGGTGGACAGGAACATTTATATCTCGAAGGGCAAATTTCGTCAGTCGAGCCAACTGAAGAGGGTGGGATGAAAGTCTATTCTTCCTCACAACATCCAAGTGAAGTGCAAAAACTGGTCGCAGAAGTTTTGGATATTCCTCTCAACAAAGTGATGGTTGATACCCGTAGAATGGGCGGAGCGTTTGGCGGTAAGGAAACTCAGGCAGCTGGTTGGGCATGTATTGCTGCATTGCTGGCAAACAAGACGAATCGACCAGTTAAATTCCGATTAAGTCGCAATGATGACATAACCATGACGGGCAAGCGTCATCCTTTCGAAAATAGTTATCGGGTTGGTTTTGATGACAATGGTCAAATCAATGGGATTGATATAACGGTCAGCGCTGCTTGTGGTTATTCGCCCGATTTATCCGATGCGATTGTTGATCGAGCAATGTTTCATTCCGACAATGCTTATTTTTTAGATCACGCAACGGTGATCGGCAATCGTTGTAAATTAAACACTGTTTCTCATACAGCGTTTCGAGGTTTCGGTGGCCCGCAAGGAATGATGACCATAGAGATGGTGATGGACGATATCGCTCGATATCTTGGAAAAGATCCGTTAGAAGTTAGACGAACTAATTTGTACGGAGTTGATGAGCGAAATATCACTCACTACGCTCAAAAGTTTGAGCAGAACAGATTAGACGATTTAATAACCAATTTAGAAACAAGTGCTGAATATCGATCCCGTAAAAAAAATATCGAGCAATTTAATCAACAAAACGACTATTTGAAAAAAGGGATAGCTTTGGTACCAATTAAATTCGGTATTTCTTTTACGGTGCAACACTTGAATCAGGCAGGAGCTTTAGTTCATATTTATACTGACGGAAGTATTCACCTCAATCATGGTGGCACGGAAATGGGACAAGGTTTGTTTACCAAAGTCGCGCAGATAGTTGCCGAAGAATTTCAAGTTGATGTCAATACAATAGGTGTGTCAGCAACTCGTACTGATAAAGTCCCCAATACTTCGCCAACAGCCGCTTCGTCTGGAACGGATCTAAATGGCAAAGCTGCTCAAAATGCGGCACAAATAATTAAGCGGAAATTGATTGAATTTGCTAGTGAGAAATATAAAGTTGAAAACGATAAAATAATATTTAAAAATAATTGTGTACACGTTGCCGAGCAAAAATTTAGTTTTGCTGAGTTTATTCAACAAGCTTATATGGCTCGAATTTCTCTTTCATCAACAGGTTATTATAAAACGCCAAAAATCCACTTTGATCGCTCAACCGGCGAGGGCAGACCATTTTTTTATTATGCAATAGGTGCGGCAGTATCAGAGGTGATTATCGACACCCTAACCGGTGAAAACAAATTATTGCGAGTCGATATTTTACATGACGTCGGTCAGTCATTGAATCCTGCAATTGATATTGGTCAAATAGAAGGTGGGTTTGTGCAAGGGATGGGCTGGTTAACTACCGAAGAGCTCGTTTGGAATGATAGTGGATTGTTGTTATCGAATAATGCCGCGACTTATAAAATACCCGCTATTAGTGATATCCCTGAAGAGTTCAATATTGATTTGTTTCCTGAGGATCCTAATCGCGAACAAACTATTTATAATTCTAAAGCGGTCGGAGAGCCACCACTAATGTTGGCAATGTCCGTTTGGTCTGCTATAAGAGATGCTATTTCAAGTGTCGCTGATTATAAATATAATCCAAAACTTAATACGCCAGCCACACCGGAAAGAATACTTTGGGCGGTAGAATCTATAAAAGAATCGACCAAATGAAGAAAGATTGGATCACAGCGGCATATCATTTAAACAATAGTGCCCAAGCTTATGTTATCGCGACGATCATTGGTATTTCAGGTTCAACGCCGAGAAATAATGGTACAAAAATGGTTATCACTGAAGATGAAATATTTGACACAATTGGTGGTGGTCATTTAGAACACAAGGCAATCAAATTCGCAAACAAACTACTATCAGAAGGTAAAGACTGCCAGCAGTTAGAACATTTTCAGTTGGGCATTCATCTAGATCAATGTTGTGGCGGAAGTGCAAATATTTTGTTTGAATGTTTTTCGGAAAATCGCGTGAATATTATGTTGTTCGGTGCGGGGCATGTCGCTAAAGAATTAATCCCTATTTTGTCATCTTTACCTTGTCAAATTAGATGGGTTGATAATCGAGAAAAGCAATTGGATATAAATTTAAATGGTTATACCAACGTGACTAAAGTAGTCAGCGATAAACCTGAAGATGAAGTGGTTAGCATGCCTGCTAATAGTTATTATATCGTCATGACGCACAAGCACCAAATGGATTTTGATATTTGTAAAAAGATATTTGAACGAAAGGATTTTAATTATTTTGGTTTGATTGGTTCAATTACAAAAAGACGTCGTTTCGAACAACGTTTTGAGAAACATGGCGTTGATATAAACCAAATGGAACGATTAAATTGTCCGATTGGTTTATCGCAAGTTTCAGGTAAATTACCAATAGAAGTTGCCGTTTCGATTGCTGGAGAAATCATTAAACGATATCAACAACAAAATATTCATAATAACGAAAAAGATATTCAAAAAGGCGTCCATTGGAACACCTTGAAATCATTATCTAAAGAAAATAACTTTGAACAAGAGGCAAGCAAGTGAGCCACTTTGCGCTACAAAGTAAAAAAGTTATTATCGATAATCAAATGGTTTCCGCTTGCGTCGAAATAAAAGATGAATTAATCCACGCGATTCATCCTTTTGCGACAAACTTAAAATGTCCAGTTGAAGATTTGGGTGAACAGGTTTTAATGCCAGGAATAGTCGATACTCATGTGCATATTAATGAGCCGGGAAGAACTGAATGGGAAGGATTCAATACTGCAACTCAGGCTGCCGCTGCGGGTGGAATTACTACGTTGGTCGACATGCCGCTTAATTGTATTCCAGTAACCACGACTAAAGAAGCTTTACTGGAAAAACTCGAATCAGTTCAAGATAAACTGTGGGTCGATTGTGGATTTTGGGGTGGAGTCATTCCTGATAATATTGACCAATTAGATGAGTTATTATCTTCTGGTGTGCTTGGAGTTAAATCATTTTTAATTGACTCAGGAATTGACGAGTTTCCAAATGTTGAAGCTAAAGATATTCGCCTTGCAATGCCAATATTGGCAAAACATAATGTGCCTTATTTGATTCATGCCGAGTTAGATTGTTCTGAGCAAGATTACAGCGAACAAAAAAACATTTCTATCGGCGATAAATATCAAAGCTTTTTACAATCCCGACCAAAAAAATGGGAAAATGACGCAGTATCATTAATGGTTGAGCTGACCAGAGAAGCGAAAGCTAATGGTTATGATAATAAAGTACATATTGTTCATTTATCATCTGATGAAGCATTGCAAAGTATTAAGCAGGCTCAAACTGAAGGATTAAAGTTTACCGCTGAAACCTGTCCTCATTATTTGACTATAGCATCAGAGAATATTCCTGATGGCAAAACGTTATTCAAGTGTTGTCCTCCAATTCGTGACAATAGAAATCGAAGACATCTATGGAAAGCAATTGAGGATAGTATCATCAGTTTTATCGTTTCCGATCATTCGCCTTGTACCCCGCAATTAAAACATATTGATTCTGGGGATATTGAGAAAGCTTGGGGAGGTATTTCAGCGCTTCAATTTGGTCTTTCTTTGATTTGGACAGAGGCGAAAAAACAAGATTTTACTTTAGTCGATATATCCCGTTTAATGTCTACTGAAACAGCCAAATTTGCAGGTTTAGATAAAGTGAAAGGATGCATCAAAGTAGGACACCATGCAGATTTTGTAGTGTTCGATGAAAATTTGAGCTTTACTATCAGCAATCAAATGATTAAACACCGCCATAAAATCACTCCCTATGTCGATCGAGAAGTAATCGGTACAATTATGCAGACCTATGTGAGAGGTCATCTAGTTTATTCAAATGATCAGTTTATCGATATACCAATAGGTAAGCCGTTATTGAAAGGACAATTTTAATGATCCAAAACACCCAAGAGATGAATCAATTGTCCGGAAAAAATGCGGAACTGGAATTGCGGTTAAAAACCAATTTTGTTGATCTTGCAAGCGAGCGAGTCGGCGGCGAAACCTTATCTTGTAGTGATGATTTTTTTGCCGAAATGGAAAATTTACTAAAGTCAGGACGCGGTATATTTATCGATGACAAATATACCGCACGTGGTAAATGGATGGACGGTTGGGAATCAAGGCGTAGTTATGGTCGCGATAATGGCAGAGATTTTGACTGGTGTATTATTCGCTTAGGAATTCCGGGAGTGATCTTTGGATTTGATATTGACACCAATTATTTTCGAGGCAATGCGCCTCAGCTAGTTTCCGTTGAAGCATGCGTTTGTGATTCACAGCCAAATCGCTCGACTGAATGGCATACAGTTCTGGAGAAGTCGGAAATTGATGCTCATAGTCAAAATATTTTTGAAATTTCAAATGAGCAATCGTGGACTCATGTTCGTTTAAACATGTTCCCTGATGGTGGAATAGCTCGTTTTAGGGTTTATGGCAAAGCGACTGTCGATTGGAGTAAGTTTGTTGATGGCGAGTTGATTGATTTAGCATCGATAAAAAATGGTGCAAAAGCTTTGCTAGTCAGTGATATGTTTTTTAGTGATAAGAATAATCTCATTATGCCTGGACGAGGAAAAGACATGGGAGACGGCTGGGAAACAAAACGCCGTAGAGATCCCGGACCTGATTGGTCAATTGTAAAACTAGCTACTAAAGGTTCTATCGAAAAAGTAATTGTCGACACTCATCATTTTAAAGGAAATTTTCCAGATAGTTTTACATTAGAAGCTTCTGTAATCAATGATGATGATGGAAATTTCGAACAAGCTTCCTGGCAGACAATTATCAATAAAACTAAATTATATGCACATCGAGAACATCAATTTATTAGTGAGGTTCTTGTAGACAGCTCAAAGCGATTTACTCACGTTCGCTTGAGTATTTTTCCTGACGGTGGGATCTCCAGGATGCGAGTTTTTGGTCATCTTGATGAGAAAATGGATAAGAAAGATATGGCCCTAGGTGAATTTAATCGACTAGCTAAAGATGAGTTCGAGAATATATTGATGCAGTGCTGTACTTCATCTGCATGGGTGGCTAGGCTGTTAAATGCTAGACCTTTTATGAATAAGGGGCATTTGATTGAATCCGCTGATAATGCCTGGATAGGATTAAAAGAAGCTGATTATTTACAAGCATTTGAGGGACATCCTAAGATTGGCAATGTGAATAGTTTAAGAGAAAAATATGCTAGTACAAAAAAAATAGCTAGCGGCGAACAACAGTCTGTTAATGAAGCCTCGGAGCAAGTTTTAATTGATTTAGCGAAAGGCAATGATGAATATTTTGATAAGTTTGGTTTTATTTTTATCGTTTGCGCGACAGGCAAGAGTGCATCAGAAATGTTAACAATTTTACGCGAACGTCTACCGAATGATCGAGAAACAGAATTGCGTAACGCGGCGGAAGAACAACGTAAAATATTTCAGATCAGACTGGCAAAAATATTTGAGGACATAAAATGAGTCAAATAACCACTCATGTGCTCGACACAACACGTGGTCGACCTGCACAAGATTTACCTATTGAATTATTTTTAAAAGCTGGCGAAGGCTGGACAAAACTTTCTGGAGGCGAGACGAATGCTGACGGGCGTATTTCGGATTTGCTCTCTGATGATGTTAAGTTAAGTGCCGGAATTTATCGAATGAATTTTGATACGAATAAGTACTTTGAATCGAAAGGAGAAGTCGGTTTTTACCCTTATGTCGATATCGTTTTTGAATTAGATTCAAATGGGCAGCATTATCATATACCCCTGCTTTTGACCGCTTATGGTTATTCCACTTACCGTGGTAGCTAAATAAATGACAAATATAGCTGTCACTATTGTCAAGCCAAAAAAGTTATCAGCTGAATCGTTTACAAAATTTGGTGATGTCATCGAAGTGAATGAGCAAGTTGAGAATTTTAGTATTAACGATGGTAATACGCAACGCTATCATGATCTTGCTAAAGTTGATGTGACCAATAAAAATGGTCGAACATTGATTAATATATTTCGTTCAAGACCTTTGCAAAAACCAATTATTTTAAAATCGATGGAGCGTCATCCACTATCCAGTCAGGCTTTCATACCGATGAGTCATGAACCTTATCTGGTTGTTGTGGCACCAGCAGGCAGCTTCGCGGAAGCTGCAATCGAAATCTTTATAGCAACATCCAAACAAGGTGTTAATTATCATGCTGGAACCTGGCATCACTATTGTTTGGCTTTGAATAGAACCAGTGACTTCCTAGTCATCGATCGGGGTGGAGAGGGGGATAATTGTGAAACAGTAGAACTTGCATCTCCTATACAAGTTGAATTAGACGAGATGGGTTTATGATAAAAATTTATCGAGGTGAATTGCTGCATTTTTTAGCAGATCCAAATAAAGTTGGTGCCGAGCGAAGTTATGAATATTTTGAAGACGGGTTATTATATATAAAAGATGGTTTGGTGGAACAAGTTGGTGATGCAAAACAATTGTTAGCCAATGTGCCTGACAACATCGAAGTTACTCATTATAGAAATGGCTTGATAATGCCTGGTTTTATAGATACACATGTTCATTATCCGCAAACCGAAATTATAGCGTCTTATGGCGAACAGCTTTTAGAATGGCTGGAGAACTATACTTTTCCCGCCGAACGAAAATTCTCTGATTATGAATATGCTAAAAACGTAGCGGAGTTTTTTATATCACAGTTACTTGACGCCGGAACTACTACGGCGTTGGTTTTTGGAACCGTCCATAAAGAATCGGTTGATGCTTTTTTTACCGTTGCTCAGCAGAAAAACTTACGTATGATTTGTGGAAAAGTTTTGATGGATCGAAATTGCCCAGATTATTTATCTGATACCGCAGAATCGGGCTACGCGGATAGTAAAGCTCTCATAGAAAAATGGCATAATAGAGATCGTTTGCAGTATGCGGTTACCCCTAGATTTGCACCTACTAGCTCATCAGCGCAACTCATGAAGGCGGGTGATTTACTTCGGGAATATCCAGATGTTTATCTACAGACACATTTATCTGAAAATAAAAATGAGATAGAGTGGGTAAAAAAATTGTTTCCCGATAGTGAAAACTATCTCGATGTTTATGATCAAAGGAAGTTATTGAAACGTCGAAGTGTCTTTGCCCATGGTCTCCACTTAAGTAATTCGGAATGTGCACGTCTGGCAGAAATGAACTCCGCAATAGCATTTTGTCCTAGTTCTAACTTATTTTTGGGTAGTGGATTATTCAACCTGGCACAGGCGCAAAAATATGATATTAATATCGGTTTCGGAACAGATATTGGTGCGGGTACTAGTTTTTCAATGTTAACTACGATTAGCGAGGGATACAAAACGCAACAACTTCGTGGGGACAAATTAAGTCCATACCAGTCATTTTATTTGGCGACTTTAGGTGGGGCAATAGCGCTGGATTTAGAAGGTACAATTGGTAATTTTGTTAATGGCGCGGAAGCTGATTTTGTCGTGCTTGATTATAGTGCAACGCCGCTTATGCAACGACGTATACAAAGTTGTAAAACTTTATCAGAAAAACTTTTTATATTAAGTATGTTAGGTGACGAACGCCATGTAAAAGCAACTCATATAATGGGTGAAAAAGTATAGCGTCATTAAATTGAACTTAATACTTAGATACGGAACTTTGTTATAAAACCTTATTATAAAACTAAGACACAAGAATCAATATCAGGAATTATTATGGAATCATACATTAGCGAATGGTTGAATTTAATTATTCGTTTTGCGCACTTAGTTACCGGGATCGCGTGGATTGGCGCGTCCTTTTACTTTATATGGCTAGATAACCATTTACAAAAGCCGCCTACTTGGAAAGATGAAAAAGGGATCAAGGGGGATCTCTGGGCTGTTCATGGAGGTGGTTTTTATGAAGTGGCAAAATACAAACTAGCGCCGCCAGAAATTCCAACAACTTTACATTGGTTTAAATGGGAGGCTTACACTACTTGGATTACAGGATTCTTATTGCTTACACTGATGTTTTATATTGGCGCTGAATCGTATTTGATCGACAAACGAATTTTCGACCTGACCCAAATACAAGCTGTGGCAATAGGTTTAGGGAGTATTGCTTTTGGTGTAGGCAGTTATGAGATTTTAGTGCGAACCAAGCTAAAAGATCACGGACTTATTTTAGGCTTTATTTTGATCGGACTAGCAACTGCATTATCTTATGGTTTGACTCAGGTGTTTAGTGCTCGAGGTGCTTATATGCACATGGGTGCGATCATTGGAACTATTATGGCGGGGAATGTATTTTTCGGTATTATTCCTTCGCAAAAAGCATTAGTAAAAGCGGTAGAAGAGGGTACAAAACCAGATCTCGCTTTTGGCCTAAATGCAAAATTACGTTCGACCCATAATACTTATACGACTTTGCCGATTTTATTTATAATGATTTCTAATCATTATCCTATGACCTATAACCATCAAGCGAACTGGTTGGTTTTGGTCGCAATTATATTTATCACTGCAGCGATCAGACAATATTTTGTACTACGCCATTTTGGAAAACAAAAACCGATTATTTTTATAGGTGCAATTATCGCAATGTTACTATTAGCTTATTTAATAGCACCGAAATCGATTGAAATAAGTCCTGCTCTTAAAAATCAATCGATTGATTTAACAAAAGTAGAATCGATCATAGTAAGCCGATGTGCAAGTTGTCATTCAAACATCCCAACTGATGATGTTTTTAAAATCGCTCCAGCCGGAATTGTTTTTACTGATATCGAATCTATTCAGCCATGGGCAGCCAGGATCAAAGCGCGAGTGATTGATTCGAAAGATATGCCGTTTAATAATAAAACTAATATGACCGATGAAGAGCGACAATACTTAGCTTTATGGCTAGAAAAAGGAAACGAATAATAATATGAACCGTCGAATTAATAAACACGGTTATCAAATAGCCGAGTCAATTTATCAATTGGTTGAACAAGAAATCATTCCAGATAGCGGAATTGGAGTTGATGATTTTTGGCGTGCGACAGCTAATATTTTTGATGAATTTATGTCCCGAAACAATGTGTTGTTAGCTGTTCGAGAAACCTTACAAACACAAATTGATCAATGGCATTTGAATGCAGACAATCAACCTTTCTCTCAGCAAAAGTACCAAGAATTCCTGTTCGATATAGGTTACTTGATTCCAGAAAAATCTGATTTTCAAATTACAACAGATAATGTTGACGATGAAGTCGCTTTGATCGCCGGCCCGCAATTAGTTGTGCCGTTAATGAATGCGCGTTTTGCTCTTAATGCAGCCAATGCAAGATGGGGTAGTTTGTATGATGCTCTTTATGGGACTGATGTAATTGGTGAAGATGATGGAACGGAGAAAACAGCACGTTATAACCCGAAAAGGGGCGCGAAGGTACAGAGTTATACTAAAGAATTTTTGGATAATTCGCTTGCCTTAACTAAAGGTTCTCACGCTGATGCTATTCGCTATCATATTATTAAAAATGAATTAGTTATTACGCTAAATAATGGAAACGAAGTCGGATTGCAGTCACCTGAACAATTAGTTGGTCTTAATGGAGCACTTGAAAATCCGGCGTCGATTTTATGTCGCAACAATGGCTTGCACATAGAAATTCAAATAGATAAAAACGACATTGTTGGAAAAACAGATCCAGCAGGTGTTAAAGATATTATTCTAGAATCTGCATTAACGACTATTCAAGATTGCGAAGATTCAATCGCCGCAGTTGACGCTGATGATAAAGCCGCCGTTTATCGAAACTGGCTTGGTCTAATGAAAGGAGACTTGACCGAGGGTTTTGAAAAAAATGGTAAGAAACACACACGTGCTTTAAATTCCGATAGAATTTATTTCACCCCAGATAACAAAAAAATAACCTTGCCCGGACGTAGTTTACAATTTATTCGTAATGTCGGTCATTTAATGACAACGGATTGTATACTAACTGCTGAGGATAAAGAGGTGCCAGAAGGTATTCTCGACGCGCTAATTACTAGCTTAATTTCGCTACATGATTTGAATGCAAATTCAAAATTCAGAAATTCTAAAAAAGGAAGTATTTACATAGTCAAACCAAAGATGCATGGACCTGAAGAAGTAAAATTGACTGTTGATCTATTCATTCGTATTGAAGAATATTTAAAGCTTTTACCGAATACCATAAAAATCGGGATTATGGATGAAGAAAGACGAACCTCCGCCAATCTAAAAGAGTGTATTCGAGTTGCCAAAGATAGAATCGCTTTTATTAATACCGGCTTTTTAGATCGCACTGGAGATGAAATTCATACTAGTATGCAAGCTGGTGCAGTGGCGCGTAAAGATTTAATGAAAGAAGAAAAATGGATTGCCGCTTATGAAGATCGCAATGTACGAATTGGTTTACAGGCAGGTTTTATAGGGAAGGCGCAAATAGGGAAAGGAATGTGGGCAACTCCCGATGAAATGTCGGCGATGATGGAGGCGAAAATTAATCACCTAAAAGCGGGCGCTAATTGTGCCTGGGTTCCTTCACCAACAGCGGCAACGCTACATGCGCTTCACTATCATGAAGTTAATGTTGCAGACATTCAAAAAGAGTTAATCAAATGTTATTCGTCTGATCAACAAACTGACGATCTCACAGATTTGTTAACGATCCCATTATTAAAAAATCATTCCGAATTATCGACGGGTGATATCCAAAACGAATTAGATAATAATATTCAAGGGTTATTAGGTTATGTGGTACGTTGGATCGATCAAGGTATTGGTTGCTCTAAAGTACCAGACATAAACAATGTAGAGCGTATGGAAGATCGTGCAACCCTTAGAATTTCAAGTCAACATATTTGCAATTGGCTGCATCATGATTTATTAACTGAGCAACAAGTGATGGATACGCTTAAGCGTATGGCAAGAGTGGTCGACCAGCAAAACGCACAAGACATAAACTATACGCCAATGGCAGATAATTTTGAATCAAGTATCGCATTTAGCGCAGCAGTTGATTTGATTTTTAAAGGAAAACAACAGCCGAGTGGATATACTGAACCATTACTACATAAAAAACGTCAACAAAAGAAAAAACAAAAGCCTATTTAGTAATGGAAAATAAAAACACTCAGGGAAGTATCCGACAAAAAAACAAATTGCTTATTCTAAACGCTGCAAAAAAAGAATTTGTTAGTCATGGATTTAGAGGTGCCTCCATTAAGCGTATAGCAGAAAGGGCGTGCATACCTAGAGCAAATATTCATTATTATTTTGAAAATAAAACGGATCTTTATCAGCAATTATTGGATGGGATCATTCATACATGGAACAGTAATTATGACACGCTTAACTTAAACGATTCTCCAAAAATAGCATTAACTGCTTATATACGGTCGAAAGTTATGTACTCGCGAGATGACCCAGATGCATCAAGAATTTTTGCCAGTGAAATCATTCACGGCGCGCCGGTTTTAAAAAAATACCTGACGAGTGATTTTAAACTCTGGATCAAGCAAAAAGTTTCGGTCATACAAACATGGATTGAAAAAGGATTAATTGATGATATCAATCCTTATCATCTATTGTTTTTGATTTGGAGTTCGACACAGCATTATGCTGATTTTAACGTACAAGTGCTGGCGGCGCTTGATAAGGAAAAAATGAGTGATTCTGATTTTGAATCTGTAGTGGGCTCGCTTACTTCGATTATTTTGAAAGGATGTGGGATTGCATAGTATCTTTACAGTTTATTGTAGCTGCTTTTCTAGTACCTATTCCGATGACGCCGGCATCTCTCAATGAGATATCGTTAACGTTAAGCTCTTTTTTTTACAATTAGGCGTTGTAGAATATTTCCAGATGTTAAAAGTCTTATTTATTAAAAAAAGTCTGAATAGTGATAGCTTTGGTCTTAATATTGATAGCCACAAGCCAAGGTTCTGTGTGAGAATATTAATCTTGATAGTACGTAGTTCGAATACCTATTACTCTACAACTAGCTGCGAACCGCAGCGATTGAGTTAGAAATTTTTTTTATAAAAGTGATCTTTCGCAGTAATTTTTAAGAGAGTGTGATATCGTGATATTAAGGATGTAAGGTTATTTATAATCTATGGATTGGGAGCAATATTTTTCGATAAAGATCACGCTCTTGTATACATAAAAAATAAGACCCAAATACGTAAGCAAGAATCGAATAGAGTATGGCTAAGGGAGTAAAAATGCGAAATCTGTTTTTTATTTTAATACTGTCCACACTGGTCATTGGATGCAGTTCGGATGAAGAAGATCGAAAACAAGAAGAGAAAAATACTGCTCGGCATGAATATCTTAGCCGTATTTGTCTTGATCTAAAGCAAAAGGATTCCAATAAACTAGAGGCTTGTTATGCACTCGTAAAAGAAGGGCACACGACAACTCTGCAATTGTACGATATAGATCTTAAAGAAATACCACTAGAAACTTTTGAGTTGACCTCACTGAAGTCCATCTCGTTATATAATAATAATCTCACCAGCCTCCCTAGTAGTCAATACTGGCTAAAGCTAACAGAATTAGAAATACTCACTATAAGAAATAATAATATTAAAATAATTCCCAACGCAATTTTTAAGTTGCCGAAACTAAAGATATTGGATATCGTTAGTAGCAAAGTCGAAAGTTTTGAAAGAATTGATAACCCAGCAAATTTCCTCAGCTTAGAGAGTTTAGAATTATTTAATTTGAGTTATAACAATTTAAAGGAATTACCAGGCTTTTTCTATCAGATGCGCAACCTAAGGGATGTTGATGTTAGCTCTAATCAAATTTCGATAATTGGTGATGAGATCAGTAATTTCGCTCAATTAAAATCACTAAACTTGGCAGACAATCAAATCCACGAGTTGCCAAACTCTATAGGTCACTTACAAACAGTCGAGTGGTTGCATTTATCAATCAATCAATTAACTCGGCTGCCAGAGAGTATTGGTGAACTGCAGCAATTACGACAGCTATTAGCTGCAGCTAATAAATTTGATCGACTACCTGATTCGATTGGTCGCCTCAGTAACTTGTACGAGATTACTTTATCTGAAAACCAACTGAGCAGTCTGCCAGACTCATTGGGGAAATTAAAGAGCTTGGTTATATTAGATATCGACAAAAACCAGTTTACCCAATTGCCAGAGAGCTTAACCAAGTTAACAGCGCTAGTAGACCTGAATGTCAGCAGAAACCCTTTCTCCTCATTTCCTACAGTGATCAGCCGTTTGAGTGGATTGAAGAGTTTGGCTTATGCTTCAGGCATTAATCCTGCTCTACCCATGAGCTTAAGTCAACTGACAGAGTTAGAGGTTCTAGCGACTTACGAGCATCGCTATCGTAAAATTCCTGAGGTTATTTTTAAGTTGTCAAGCCTTAAAAATTTTATAGTTAATTTGGAAGAAAATCCGAATGACCTATTATTGGAGCAAATTAAGAGACTGCAAAAACAAGGAGTATCAGTTGAGTAAAATCTAGATTATAACGAAAAGTTATACTAACCAATAGCACGATTAACCACCACAATTTTATTGAAAACAACGAGGGAAACAATATGGACAGAGGAACAAATAATGCGTTAAAAGGGCTCAATAATAAATTGGATCAAAAGTCCCAACTTAGTGATCTTCAGGATGAGGTTCTCAACAAACTAGCTATACACAGAATTAATTGGAAGCTCAACCTTATTAGCCCTTTTGCTAATGCTTACACTAAAGCATATAATAAATTTAAACAGGAATTAGATAAACGTGCAAATGCTCAAAAGGCGAAAGCTGAGTTTGCCATGTTTGCGCTATCATTGGTGGGTGGAAGTGTCATTACCGCCTTGCTTAGCCGAGTAAATATAACAGCAATGCTTGATGATGTGATCTTAAATGCCTTAGCTAAGAAAAACATGGAGCGTACTTTTACTGCTTATGCCACTGCCAGAACAAGCCCCGCAGCGGCGTTTATACTTGACGAATCAATCGATAAAGCTAGTAAATGGGCAACAAAACAAACTATTAAGGCTATTAAAGATGCTGACAAATTCTCTTCTACTATAAATCCAACCGAACCTGGTATATTAGCTCGCAATTTGCAAGACATGTACTTACAGGCTGAACAAGTAATGCGTTTCGCTCTTGATGATATATTGTCGAATTCTAGTAAGCTAACTTATGAACAGAAGGTAACAGCTTTGAATAAAATTAAAAATAGTAGTTTTTGTAGTTCACCTATGTCTAGAGTTTACCGCGAAGAAAAGGTTTTGATAGATAGAATTGAGTTTTCATTTTACTTAAAAATGATTATTAATTCAGATTACACTCAAAGTATTTCAAAAATACCTACAAAACATGGACTTACAACTAGTAAAGGAGCACGAGTTCTGATTGCAACGTCTGCAGCTAACAAAGCATATCCATCAAGTGGAAAACCAATTTCACCTGTGTTTCCGTCAACCCCGTATGGCAAGGTGACTAGTTATTCCTCTGTCGGGTATGGAGAATTAGGTGATAATATTTGCAAAGAGATCAACAGACTTTGTAAAGATAAAAAAGTATGGTCTGGGGCTGATGGCAAAGATCTTATTGATGATGGCTTTTTTACCCATGCGTCTGATAGAAAAATCAACGCAAAAGTAGAAAGAATTCTCAATCAAATGAATGAGGTCAGTATTAGGGAAGTTAGTGCGAAGATTTCAAAACGTAAATTCATATAAAACATGATTTCTCGCCATTATCTAGCTAATAGTATTTATCTTGTGGGTAACAAGATGGGTTTTTCGGTCAGTTTGTTCAGCATGCAAGCTGGCAGAAGGATGTTTCTAATAGTAACGAAATTACACACATCTGTTTCAAGTATCCATGATTATCATACCAACTATCACTTCATAAACTCTTCAATTTCTGACTGATGAGGAACTGATGGCTGTGCGCCAAGTCGAGTAACAGCAATCGCTGCTGCGGCATTTGCAAATTTCACCGCATCTTTTAACGAGTTATTTTTACAAACGGCAGTTGCCAATGCGCCACAAAAAACATCTCCGGCAGCGGTTGTATCAAGAGTATCTACTTTGTTTCCGGGAACAGTTCCAGTAAAGTTGTCGCTGTCGACATAAGCTCCCTTCGAGCCGAGAGTTACAATCACCACGTTCGGACCTTTGCCGCGCAATTGTTTTGCAATACGGACAATGGAGTCTTCACCATCTAACTTATCTCCGCTGACAATCTCTGCTTCTGTTTCGTTAACAATTAAAGTATGGATTCGCTCTAGCGCTATGTCACTTAAAGATTTCGCTGGAGCGGGGTTAAGCATCACCGGTGTACCCCATCCCTGTGCTTTTTCTAACACATATTCAACGGTTTCCATTGGGATCTCTAGTTGCATCAAAATTAAATTAGCATTTTGCAATTCTTGCTCTGCTGCATCTACTTGTGGCTGTTTTAGATGGTAATTAGCGCCAGGAGCAACGGTGATGGAATTTTCGCCGTCGTCACCGACAAAAATAAGCGCCGTGCCAGTGCCTTCTTTGTCAGTTTGAGTCATATATTGAGTATTGATGCCTTCAGCGCTAAAGCTGCTTATAGCTGTGTTGCCAGAAACATCGACACCAACACTTGCGACAAAAAGAACATCGCCACCAGATCGTGCGGAAGCAAGCGCTTGATTCGCACCTTTGCCGCCAAAAGCCTCCGAAAAACGCCCTTCCCCGACGGTTTCACCGCGAGCCGGAATATGACTGACTTGCATGATCATGTCATGACCGAAACTGCCAACAACTGCTATTTTGTTCATTTGATAATTCCTCTATATTTGTATACGCATCAGTATGTTTAGGCTTTTTAGCCTTTGGCAAAAATAATGAGTGAAAGTCCCACGATAAAGCTGATAAACATCATGGTGATCAGTTTATTGGTTCCAGCAGGAGCTTCTGAAAACTCTTTCCAAACAAATACTCCCCACGCTGCAGCAACCATCGTAGCTCCTTGACCTAATCCGTAAGAAATAGCAGGACCCGCTGAACCACTGGCAATTATGTTTAGCGACAGGCCAATACACCAAATAACGCCGCCAAGAATGCCTATCAGATGGAGTTTAGGAGAACCCTTACTGAAATAATCACCATAACCAACGGATTCGCCACCTGAAATGGGTTTATACATAAAAAAGGAGTTAAAAATGAAGTTGGATGCAAATACACCTAGAGAAAATACGAAAACTGAGGTGTAGGGGGTTAATAACCCAGTCGTTGGTTGAGTAAAATCAGCTGGAAGCGTTTTTGCGATAAACCCATAGAAAAATCCCATCAATATACCGGCAGCTATGGAAATCCCAATTCCTTTACCAACCCCTTTACTTTCGCTATCAGCGCGATTACTTTGCAATTTTTTATAGGCAATGGCATTTAAAACAATGGCCACAGTGACTAAAGCAACACCGGCAAATATAAATATTGGATCACCTACGGGTCGCTTAATGTAGTTATCGACAACACCTAACACTAATGCCAAGCCAATTGCGATTGGAAAAGCCACCGCCATTCCTGCGATATCAATTGCTGCAACTAACAATAAATTAGCAATATTAAAGATAACACCACCAATCAGTGCTGAAATGACCACATCCATATCGGCTTGCTGAAGGTTGGCAATAAATCCTTGCCCCTGATCGCCAGATGAACCAAGAGTAAGCCCAAGTACTAGTGAAAATAACATGACACCAATGGTATAGTCCCAATAAAATAAAGGGAAAGACCATTCTTTACTGGCTAGTTTTTGAGTGTTAGCCCAAGATCCCCAACAAATCATGGTAATGACGATTAAGAAAACAGCTAAGGGATAAGATTCGACAATAAACATTGTGAGTATTCCTCTTATTTAATTATTGATTATTATTTTGAACCACTAATACATAGCTAAACTTTTACCTTCATTTTTAGTCGCTAGGACGATGCTACTATATAATGTTCAAAATTACGACTTATGTCAGTAATAGAAACTTCTCGCTGTACGTTATCAGTCAGTTTTCGGAATTATTAGATGTATCGTAAATCTATAAATTATGATGACTTCAATGACTTAGTTTGGTGCGTTGCAATATATGAGTTTTAAGCCTTGCCGTTTATCCTAGTCTGTAATAAAAATATAACAATTAATTGCTTTAATTTGCATTATTTCTTAGCATACGCTCAGAAAAATAATACAGTTCGATACATTTATATCAATGAGGGAAAGAAAACCGATGAAAAAATACAAACTAACGCGATTAGCTTCGGCAGTTATACTTGCCGTTGGCTTGTCATCCCCTGTTTTTGCAGATGATACATCGTCTGCTATACGCGGAAAAATTACCGATCCTAACGGGAACGCAGCTGTAAACACAAAAATCGTTATTGTGCACAAGCCATCAGGTACACGAAAGGTTGTGACAACTAACAATGCTGGTACATTTAATGCCGGCGGTTTACGTGTTGGCGGTCCTTACACAATTACCGTCGATTCAGATACGTATAATGATCAAGAATTCAGTGATGTTTATTTGCAACTAGGTCAAATTGAACGAATTAATCATCAATTAGAGCAAGATCAGTCTCAAACACTTGTTATAACAGGTTCAAGAATTCCTAGTACTCTTTCTAGCGGTTCTAGTACAATTTTTGGTACGGAAGCAATTAAAAATCAAACAGGGATTGCGCGTGATATAAAAGACGTGGTTCGGGCTAATCCGTTAGTTTCAATTGGTGCGGGTTCCGATGCTGCTATTACCATTGCGGGTTCTAATCCTCGCTTTAACAGTTTCACTATTGATGGAATTAGTCAAAATGACGACTTTGGTTTAAACGCGGGAGGTTATCCTACTACTCGCTCACCAATACCTATTGACGCTCTTGAGCAAGTGAGCATTGATTACGCACCTTTTGACGCCAAAGTTTCAGGATTTAGTGGTGGGCTAATTAATGCTGTTTTTAAATCTGGTACTAACGAGTTTCATGGTAATGTCTTTTACGAAAAATTAGATTCTGATTGGGGAAATACTAAGCAATATAACGGTGCCGATTTCGAGCAAGACTTTGAAGAAGAAACTTGGGGATTTGGTGTTAGTGGTCCGATCATTAAAGATAAATTGTTTTTCAGTGTTTTTTATGAATCTTTTGAAGCGCCTAGCACGCAAGAATGGAACGTAAGATCTGATATTAACGATAATCGTTCTAACAGAACAGAAGTAATTGCTGCTGATGTCGCAGAAGTGCAGCGAATAGCCCGTGAAGTTTACGGATTAACTGATGAGCAAACCGGATCTGCTTCTGGTACACCCATAGAAGAAGATGAAAAATATACCATTAAACTTGATTGGAATATTAATGATTTTCATCGAGCAGCTTTTACATACCAATATAACTTAGGTAATAGAACCCGAAACACTACGACCGGAGAAGGCGAGTTAAGGTTATCTTCACATTGGTATGATAAGACTGATGAACTAAATAACTATACTGCTAAATTGTACTCCGACTGGACAAATAATTTTTCGACCGAGATTAGCATTACCAGTAAGAATGTAGATAATGGTCAAGTTTCTTTTGGTAATTTTGCTGATGTGACTATCGAGAACTTAACAGATGGTGGAAGCCTTGCATTTGGCTCTGATGAGTTTAGGCATGCTAACGAACTAGAAACAGGGAATACAATTTTTAAGTTTGATGCTCAGTTGTCATTAGAAAACCATAATCTTGAGTTCGGTATTGATTATAATGAAATATCAGTCAAAAATCTTTTTGTTCCCGCCTCTAAAGGTGTCATTGTTTTTGATAGTTTGGCAGATTTTGAAGATCGGTTAGCATCATCTTATACATATGAAAATGGGACTGGTAACAACCCGCTTGCTGTGGCCGCAGATTTTGATCGATTAGCTTTAGCTTTGTACGCACAGGACACTTGGGATGTTAATGATGATTTAACTGTTAAATTTGGCTTGCGTTATGAAACCTTATCTTCAGATCAAGCGCCACCACTCAATGTAAACTCAAGTGCAAGAACTGGAGTTGATAATACAGAAAATCTTGATGGTATTGATATATGGTTACCTCGTGTAGATATTAAATATTCGGTTAATGAAGACTTTAGTCTCTATGGTGGTTTTGGTCGGTTTAGTGGTGGTCAGCCTAATGTTTGGATTTCAAACGCTTATTCTCAAAATGGTGTAAACGAAGGCTTCTTTGAAGATTCTGATATTGTTATCACACCTGATTCAATTACCGGTATTTATCAGCCTGCGCTTGATGCTGTTCAAAATGCCACTAATGATGGTAATGTTTCTCTTACCGATCCTAACTTTGATATTCCGTCAGATTGGCGCTACAAAATAGGGGCTGATTATAATTTCGATATTGCGGGAATTGGAGAAGATTTCCATTTCGTTAGTGAATTTGTTTATGTTAGAAAGATAGATTCAGCTTTCTGGGTTGATGCGTCTTTACATGATGCTGATACAAGATTGTTAGCAGACGGTCAAAGAATTGAATATAATGATAATGACAACCGTTATGATTTGATGTTGACTAATTCGGATGTCGATAGTAGCTCAAAAATATTCGTTTTTTCCTTGGATAAAGCTTGGGATAATGGTGCATCATTTTTGGCAACTTACACTAACCAAGATATTACTGATGTGAATCCAGGAACTAGTTCGACTGCACGTAGTAACTATCGTTTTTCTCCAGGTATCAACCGTAACGATCCTTCTTCTCATTTAGGTCGTTCAGCGTTTGAGGTCGAACATCGGTTTGTGTTGAACATTGCTTATAATACTGAAATTTTCGATGGTTATAATTCAAGTTTCAATATGTTCTTTCAAAGACGTTCGGGTAACCCTATTACTCATAACACTAATTTCCGTTTTAGTACATTAGGCTTTCAAGAAGGTTTGAGCCCTGGTCTTTTCTCTGGCACTTATACTTCATATATTCCAACAGTTGGCGATCCTAATGTGGTATATACTGATCCTAGTCTCGAAGCTGAACTCCAAGCTGCAATACAGGCTCGTGGACTTGCTGGTTATGCTGGTGGCTATGCACCAAAAGGTACTGGAACTACACCTTGGGTGACTAAGCTAGACTTTAGCTTCAATCAAGAGATCCCAGGATTTTCTAAAGACCACAAAGGTGAACTTTATTTCACCATTCAAAATGTTTTAGACTTATTTGATAGTTCTGAGTCTAATGTGATCGATAGTCAGTTTGGCACTTTACGCTTGTATGATGTTCAAGATATTGATGATCAAGGTCGTTATGAGATTAATAGAGTAAGAGATGACTCTTTACGTTTCAACGCTTACGAGTCAACATGGAAACTTAAGCTTGGTGTCAAATATTCATTCTAATTTTTAGGTGAATAGTGACAAAAAAACCGACTCTTTTAGGGTCGGTTTTTTTATGCAAACTGTGTTATCATTTCCACAGACTAAATGAGCAAGAAACAACATATTTTTTATTTTATAATTCTAACTATAACTTTCTAGGATTTGTGTATGTGTCGTCGGTTTTACTCGTTAGCATTTCTACTGACTCTATTACTAGTTAGTACAATATCGTCCGCCACAGAAAACTCGCTCACCATCGCCCTAGGCTCCTGCGCAGAACAAAACAAAGAACAGCATATTTGGAACTCAATAAGTAAGATGGATCCTGATTTATTCATTTTTATGGGGGACAATGTATATATTGACAGCGCAGATCCCAAAGATATGAACGCCGCTTATTCAATGCTGTCATCTAACCCAAACTTCGCAAAGTTTAAAAAATCTATCCCAATTGTTGCAACATGGGATGATCATGATTACGGATTAACTGATGGTGGTAAGGGATTTGTTGGAAAAATGGATGCCAAAAAAGCTTTTGTTAGATTTTTTGATTATCCCGAATTGACTCAAATTTCCGAGCATGACAGGGGCATTTATCACACAAAAGAGCTGTCTATAAATGGCAAAAAAATCCAAATAATATTATTGGATACTCGTTGGTATAGAGATGATTTACAAAAAGGCTTTCTTAATAAGGAGCAACGTGAAAAGTTGAATTTAGGTTCTCATCAACCAAGTTGGGATAAAAATAAAACCATGCTTGGAGAACAACAATGGGATTGGTTAAAAAGCGAATTGCAAAAATCATTCGACTTCAGAATAATTGTATCAAGTATTCAGGTTATTTCTGAGTACACAGGATGGGAGTCTTGGGCAAATCTTCCGTTTGAAAGAAAAAAATTACTCGATATGGTTTACGATTTTACAGATAATACCGTATTTGTTAGTGGTGATGTTCACCGGGCAGAAATATCGAAATTAAAATATAAAGATAAAACATTTATTGAGATTACTAGCAGTGGATTGGCAAGCCGGGTCTATCCTGCTGCGCCAAATAAACATCGTGTGAAGGATGCGGTGATCGCAGAAAATTTTGCAACGCTTAATTTTTCTGACGATAAAAACTTAAAAGTATTAGGGAGCATATTTGATAGCAAAGGAAAGTTAAAATTATCCATTAATATTCCTGCTAAAAACTAATAGGTTTTAAGAAATATAATGAAAAAAATTACTTGTGCGTTTCTATTGTTGGTTATCAGTAACTACAGCATTGCTTTCGGTCAAACAGGTCATCGAATTACAGGCGAAATTGCCTCACAATATCTTTCAGAAAAATCTAAAAAAGCGATTGCGGAAATAATCGGAAATGAGAGTTTGGCTGAAGCTTCAAATTACGTGGATGAAATGAAATCAAACCCATCTGAATTTTGGCAAAAAACAACATCAAATTATCATTACGTTACTGTACCTAAGGGCACAAGCTACAATGCTTCAGCAGCAGTTAAAAAACACGATTCAGTTTATGCTCTTGCTATGTATTCTAAGGTGTTGCGAAATAAGGAAGCGTCTCGGCAAGATAAATCTCTGGCATTAAAATTTATCGTACATATCATTGGTGATCTACACCAACCGCTTCATTCTGGCAATGGAACAGATCGTGGTGGAAATGATTTTAAAGTCAGATTTTTCTGGCAAGATTCCAATTTGCATCGCGTTTGGGATTCAGGATTGATTGATAGACAAAAGTTAAGCTATACAGAATGGACTCAACATTTAAATCGGCAAATCACGGAGGAGAAAATAAAATTATGGGGCTCTATTGAGCCAACAACATGGATCGCTGAGAGCGTTCTTATAAGGGATAAAATTTACCCTGCGACGCCTGAAAATTCTATACCTGAAATATCCTGGAATTATAAATATGAACACCTTCCAACATTAAAAACCAGATTAAAGCAAGGAGGAGTAAGGATCGCTCTTTATCTTAACCATATATTTAAATAAATAAGTCTTTCAATAAATCAAATTTTTAAATAAATAGGAAAAAGCTATGATAACTAAAATAATAAAAATAGTTTTGTTTGTTTTTCTTTTAAACATCTCTTTTGTGAGTTCTAAATCGGTCGTTTACGAGAAAGTAGATGATTTAAATTTCTTCAAATCTAAAGTATTAACTGAAACTCATCCGAAAGATGATGTTCTAGTTATCTTTGATATTGATGACACATTGCTCGAAGCAAAACGTTTTGTTGGGAGTAATAAATGGTATTTATGGCAACGAGGCAAAAAAAATGTTTTTGACGATAAAAATATGCCTCTATCAGTTAAGAAAGAAGAAAAATTTAATTGTATCGCAGGTACATTAGGCACATTGTTTGATTTAGGTGGTACTAATAAAACTCAAGAAAATGCAGATGAAATTTTATCTGAACTTCAGCAGTATAACCTGCTGATTTTAACTTCTCGTTCAATAGGGTTTAGAGGACCAACAGAGCGGGAACTTAAGAAAAATAATTTCAATTTAGCTAAATCCCATTTAATGGAAAAAAACATAGGTTTAACCTATGTTTTTGATGATGGTGACCGTGCTTCGGATGTTACTTACCAGCATGGAATTGTGATGTCGTCAGGTTTAAATAAAGGTCTAGTTCTCCATGATCTTTTAGATAAACTGAATAAGAGTTACAAATCTATTTATTTTATTGATGATAGTTTAAAAAACATTACTCAAATGCAACAGGTTTGGGAAAAATCTGAAACGAATGTTTCTATTTTTCATTACACTAAAGTCGACCAAAGAATTAGTCCTAAAGAAATTAAAGAATCAAACGCAGCAAAAAAAGAATTTGATCAATTTCTGATGACGACCTATCCAGAGCGGGCAAAAAGGTTTACTAGCGCAATATGTGATTGAATTCGTACAGCAAGGTTTTGTAAATAGTTGTACGTTGATCGTTTGTTGGGTTTAAGCTGGTAGTTTTTACTATTTTAAAGCTCTCATTTCTACCTAAAATAATATTTTGATGAATCTCTTTTTGAGAAATTTGTAAGCTAGTAAGTTGAACTTCATCAAAAATATATCAATTTGTAACAACCTATTCACAATCAAGCTTTATCTTGCTTTGTAATTCAATTCGTTTAATCGATCTACTCATTAAAGACAATTTTTTACAACAACTATAACTACAACACTAAAGGTATTTTATGAATAGTCCAAATCAAAAAAAACATTGTTCAAAGATATTATCTAAATTAGTTTTATTTAGTTCTATCATTTTTACAACGGGTGCCAGTGCCGCAATTCCAGCGAGTTACTACGATACTGCAGATCAAACAAACGCGACCACTTTGCGAAACTCTTTACATGCGATTATCGACGATCATCAACGTTTTCCCTACACATCGTCTTCGACTGACACTTGGGATATCTTAGAAACAGCCGATCAAGATCCTGACGTACCAGGAAACGTGATTACGATTTATCGAAATGCAAGTTATGCCAAGCAAGGCGGAGGCAATACTTTTTATAACCGTGAACATAGCTGGCCGAAATCGTATGGTTTTCCGAATGATGGTAGCACTAACTATCCATACACTGATACCCACCATCTTTTCATAGCTGATAGTGGTTACAACTCAAGTCGAAGCAATAAGCCTTATGCAAATTGCTCCGGTTGTAACGAAAAGGTTACCGAGTTCAATAATAATCGCGGTGGTGTTGATTCTAACTGGACTGCTGGTTCTTTTTCTGCAGGAAGCTGGGAGACATGGAATGCCCGTAAAGGTGATGTTGCTCGAGCACTTATGTATATGGCTGTACGTTATGAAGGTGGTACTCATGGTGTTACTGGTGTGAGTGAACCGGATCTGATTTTGACTGATGATCGTGCACTGATCGATGCGTCAAATACTGGCTCGAACGGTTCAGTTGCTTACATGGGACTTAAATCAACATTGATCCAATGGCATAAAGACGATCCAGTGGATGATTTTGAAAGACGCCATACTGATACGGTTTATAGTCATCAAGGAAATCGTAATCCGTTTATCGATCATCCTGAATACGTTGTTTGTGTCTTTGAGAGTATTTGTTCAGGCGGTGGAGGTGGTGGGGGTGATACTACGCCACCAGCGGCTCCAATAGGTCTTGGCGCAACTGCTGGTAGTGGTTTAGTCGATCTTTCCTGGTTCATCAACTCAGAACCTGATGTTGCAGGTTATAATATTTATCGCAGCACAACTTCTGGTGGATCTTACACCAAAATCAACACTGCCTTGATCACTGGTAATACTTATAGCGATACTAATGTGACTGGCACAGTAACTTATTACTATGTGATTTCTGCAGTTGATACATCTACCAATGAATCAGCAACTAGCACTGAAGTCTCTGCAACGCCAACAGAGCCACCTGTGCAAAACAATGTTGCCTGGATCAATGAGTTTCATTATGACAACGCGAGTACTGATGTCGGCGAATTTGTTGAAATAGCGGGGACTGCAAATACCAACCTTTCTGGTTGGAGTATTGTTGGATATAACGGCAATGGTGGAACTGTCTACAAAACCACTAATTTGTCAGGTGTTATTGCCGATCAATCAAACGGTTTTGGCATGATTAGCTTTGCTATTTCAGGTATACAAAACGGTGCACCCGACGGTCTAGCATTGGTTGATAATACTGGTTCGGTTGTTCAGTTTTTAAGCTACGAAGGTACATTAACGGCGGTGGATGGTGCTGCAGCATCTATGACTTCGACAGATGTCGGTGTCACTGAAACAGGTTCAACATTAGTCGGCGACTCATTGCAATTAGCTGGAACAGGTCAGAGTTACGCTGATTTCATATGGCAAGCCGCTAGCGCTAATACTTCGGGTCTAATCAATAATGGACAGAGCTTTGGTGGAACTCCCCCGCCTCCAACAAATCAAGCTCCGACAGCTTCATTTAGCTTTTCTTGTACTGGACTAACATGTGGATTTGATGCGACTGCGAGTTCAGATCCCGATGGAACAATCACAAACTATGATTGGGCTTTTGGTGACGGGAATTTAGGCATAACAGTCAACCCGAGTTACACTTATATTTCAGCTGGATCTTATACTGTCGTTTTAACAGTCACTGATGACGGTGGTACTACTGCTCAAAATTCAATGGTGGTGAATGTATCAGACGTTGTGAACGATCCAAGTTTCTTTGAAAACACAACTGTTACGCCTATTCCTGATAGAAGAACAATCACAAGCAATATTGATGTAAATCGATCTGGTGCTGCAGGTACAGTGAAAGTCGCTGTTAATATCACACATACTCACCGTGGCGATATTCAAATTGTATTACGTGCGCCGGATGGTAGTAGTTATAGATTAAAATCCAAAAATGGCAGAGACGGGGGCAATGATGTAATTGCTAGTTACACAATAAATGTTAGTGGTAATGCGCAAGGTACTTGGGTATTAGAAGTCAGCGATAAATTTAAATCGGATACCGGTCAGCTAAATAGTTGGTCTGTTCAGTTCTAAATTGTTGTTGAACGAAGCCGCTGACGCGGAGAAGGTCATTGTCGTCAATACTTCTATTTCACCTTCAATTTCGAAGGTGTCCAAAATAGAGGAATACCATCATGAACGACAACGACCAAAACCATTTC
>Ga0316204_10002456_pt1 | contig 41691 bp, 43 predicted proteins | sample 6monrhotite_MG_2_FD_205661 | JGI IMG/M metagenome (GOLD analysis project Ga0316204, IMG submission 205661) | Microbial mat bacterial communities from mineral coupon in-situ incubated in ocean water Damariscotta River, Maine, United States -... | ecosystem: Environmental > Aquatic > Marine >...
CTATGATAGTTTAAAAAGCAATGATGAAAATTATGACAAATTAAATGTAGATGTGGCGTAAGGTAACAGGCTGAAAAGAGAATAAGAATTTAGAAAAAACTCTCTTGACTTTCTGGGGTATTATAATATTAAGTTTTATTAAACTTTGGAATAAAAATATTACAATTGTTTCAGTAGTATTATAATCATTTTTTTGATACCATAAATTAGTAAGTAATTTTTGTTAGTAATAACACAAAAGGCTTGATTATGACAACTTTATTAGATGAAACGACAAAAAAAGAGCTAGTAGAGATATTTTCAAAATTAAAAAATGAAGTAACTATATACTTCTTTCAAGAGAATGGTTGTGTTACTTGTGAACAACAACTTGAACTATTACAAGAGATAACTTCAATCAACACTCTTCTAAAACTCAAAACAGACGAGCTAGAAAGTGAAAAAGCAAAAGAGTTAAAAGTTGATAAAACTCCAGCGACTGCGGTACTAACAGATAAAGATTATGGAATCCGCTACTATGGGATAACCGGCGGTCAAGAGTTTAGTGCACTTTTACAAACAATACTTTTTTTAGGTGTTGAAGCACCAACACTACCAGATGAATTAAGAACTTTAATTGACAAAATTGACACACCTATTCACCTTGAGATAATGACAACACTAACCTGTCCATATTGTACTAAAATGGTAGTAACAGCTCATCTACTATCCATGAACAGTGATTTTATAAGATCTGACATGGTAGATTCTGCTGAGTTTCCAGAATTAGTATCTAAATACTCAGTTCAAGGTGTCCCAAAAACTGTTATAAATCAAGATGGCTCATTTGAAGGAGCACTTCCTATAGAAAATGTTCTTCTTGAGCTTTTAAAATATGCAAAACCTGATGAGTATAATCAACTAGAGAGTGAGCTATTAGGTAGTTTAGAAGAAAAAGAAGAACAATTAGTAGATTCAGAAAAACTTTACGATGTAATAATTATTGGTGCTGGTCCAGCTGCTATGAGTGCAGCTATTTATAGTGCAAGAAAAAATCGATCAACTGCAATAATTGGAAAACATATTGGTGGTCAGATTACAGATACATCAACAATTGAAAACTGGCCGGGTCTTCAAAGTGTAGGAGGCGAAGAGCTAGCGAATATGATGAAAAACCATGCTCATCACTACGATATAGCAGAAATATTCAATACAAAAATTGAAAAGATTGAAAAAATAGATAATGAGTTTATACTTACAACAAATAAAAATTTAACATATAAAAGTAAAAGCATAATCTATTGTGCTGGTAAGAAAAATAGAACTCTAGGAATTGAGGGGGAGAAAAAGTTTATAGGTAAAGGAGTTGCCTTTTGTGCAACATGTGACGCACCTCTATTTAAAGATAAAGTTGTAGCAGTTGTTGGTGGTGGTAACTCTGCATTAACAGCTGCTAGAGATCTTCTTGGTTATGCAAAAAAAATATATCTTATTCACAAAAGAGGTTCAATAAATGCTGATGAATCTCTTATGAGTGAAGTATTAGAATCTAATACTGTTCAAACACTTTATAATACGAACATTACAAAGTTCATAGGAACTAATGTTCTAGAAAAAATAGAACTTGATTCAGATACAAAAGAGTTAAATGTTGATGGTGTATTTTTAGAAATTGGGCTAACTCCAAACACTAAGCCAATAAAAGAGCTAACAGAGTTAAATAATAAAGATGAAGTCATAGTAGATAGAGAACAAAAAACAAATATAGATGGTTTTTTTGCAGCTGGTGATGTTACAGATGAAAGAGATAAACAGATTATAATTGCTGCTGGAGCTGGTGCAAAGGCTGCCCTATCTGCAGATAGATATTTAAATATGGTTAAAATTAGGTAAAGCTATCTAATATATCTTTAGCATTTTGACTCATTAAACTTTGGTTCCAAGGTGGGTCAAATACAATTTGAACCTGTAACTCATTGATCTCTTCTATAACTGATGCAATGTTATAGACTTGTCCTATAAGAGTTTCTGCTACTGGGCAGCCTGGAGATGTTAATGTCATCTCGATATTAACATCGAACAGTCCATCATGCATACTTTTATCTATTTTGATAGAGTAGACAAGACCTAACTCATAAATATCTACTGGTATCTCAGGGTCATAAATCTGTTTTAGCTGTTCAATCACTTTTTCTTTAACTTCCATCTTTATAATCCTTTGCAAATTTTAAAATATATCTCTGCATAGAAGCTACTCCATTTTGACGAACAGGAGTAATTATTTCACTTAAATTTATCTTTTCTAAAAGTTTCACATCACTATTTAAAATCTCTTTAGAACTATTTCCTGAATAAACTTTACATATAATAGTTGCAAGCCCTTTTGCTATCATGGCGTTACTATCGCTATGAAAAAAGAGTTTATCGTTTACTTTTGTACAATATAACCAAACAGATGAGCTACATCCACTTACTAAATATTTATCACTTTTGTAACTCTCATCAAAATCAAAATTTTGACTGCCTATTTCAATGATGTACTCATATTTTTCAAGTGCATCATCAAATATAGATAGTTCATCTACTATCTCTTTTAAATTATCAGCTATCATTTATGACGCCTTAAAATATCTATACTTTTTTTTAATGCCCTAATAAAACGACTTATATCTTCTTCATCGTTGTAAATTCCAAAACTAACCCTAATAGTTCCATCAAGCCCTAACATTTTCATAGCAGGAAGCGCGCAATGGTGTCCAGTTCTAACAGAAACCCCCTGTTTATCTAAAAGTGTTCCTATATCTTCATGATGCAAATTATTAATATTAAAACTTAATGCACTTTTTAAATTTTTTGCATCCGTATAAACTACTATATCATCTAACTTTTTTAAAGACTCTAATGAATAACTGTAAATTTTTTCTTCATGTTCAATAACCTCACCAAAATCAAGTGAATTCAGATACCTAATAGCCTCTGCCCAACCAATAACACCTGAAATATTTTGTGTTCCAGCTTCAAATTTAAGTGGTGGATCTAAATATGTACTAGCCTTAAAACTTACATCTTTAATCATAGCACCACCACCTTGATATGGTCGCATTTGCTCTAGTAGTTCAAACTTTCCATACAACAGCCCTACCCCTGTTGGAGCATAAATCTTATGAGCTGAAAGAGTATAAAAATCTACATCAAGTTCTTGTACATCAATCTTTATATGAGCTCCTGCTTGTGCACCATCTATATGAACTAAACAGCCATATTTATGAGCCAAACTTGTAAGCTTTTTAACATTATTTTCATTTCCAAAAACATTACTGATATGTGTTATAGAGACCAAACTATTTGGATTTTCAATAAGAAGTTTTTCATAGCTATCATAATTAATATTAAGTTGTTTATCTACATCTATAACTTTTATATTTTTACTTAATAGTTGCCATGGAACTATATTTGAGTGATGTTCTAATGAACTTATTATGACTGTCTCATAACCACTTAAACTATGCGCCAAAAGATTTATTCCCTCTGTTACACCTTTTGTAAAAACAATATTTCTTGAACTTTCTGCATTTATAAATTCTGCACAAAGAGTTCTAGCATCTTCATACATTTGAGTTGCTTTGTTGCTCAACGTATGCAGACCTCTATGAATATTTGCACAATGTATTTTGTAAAAATCAGATTGTGCTTCAATAACACTATGAGGTTTTTGTGATGTTGCTGCACTATCTAAATATACATTGTCACTATGTTTAAAAAAGTCAAAATCATCTTTAAAATTTTTCATACCAGCATCTTTCTAAACTCTTGTGATTCTATTTTCTCTATTAGTTCTAACTTAAACGCATCTTGCAGCATTTGCTGTGCATTCTCTTTTGAAATTGCCCTACTTTGCATATAAAAAATAGCTTCATCATCTAGCGAGCCAACTGTGCTTGAGTGTTTAGCTTTGAGTTCATCGTGAAATATTTTCATTTGTGGTGCAGAGTGAACTCTCATATTAGAGTTTTCTCCGATTAGCAGTGTATAGTGTGCTTGAGATATTTGCGCGTTATGTGCACCTTTATTTGCAACTGCAATACTCTCTAAAAAACCCTTAGAGCTATCATGAAGTAAAAATCTACTTATTTGGTTAAATTTACAGTTTTCACCATCAATTATGAACTCTCCAATACTTTTTGCTTCATCCTCATTTTTTAACTCACATAACTGTAAAACCTCAACACTGCTATTACTCGATTGTACAATCCTATTTTCATACTTTTCAAAACCACCAAACAGTTCAAAAAGCAGAAGTTTTGCACCATTACCGACATTTATCTCTTTACTAGATTCTAACCACCTGTTACTATGTTCTTTAAATATTTCATAAAAATTTACTACCGCACCATCTTCAATTTCAAGTACTAAATCTAAACCTTTCTCATCTACACAAATTAAATCAATCTCTACATTAGGTGTAACAGTTATTTTATAAGAACTCTCAGAACCTAAAATAAATGGTTCTGTAGAAGTTCTATCAATCCTTAGAGTCATCACTAAAGCCCTCTTCAAAGACACTCTGCGCTAATTCGTAACTACCATCTTTTACAATGGTTCCATTTTTTATAATATGTACAAAATCTGGTCTAAAATGTTCAAACAGATCTTTATAGTGTGAAATAATCAAAAAAGAGTTCTCTTTAGTACGCAATTTTTGTAACTCTTCACTTAAATCTTTCAAAGCATCAATATCAAGTCCTGAATCAATCTCATCTAATATAATTAATTTTGGTTTTAACATCACCATTTGTAGAATCTCGTTTTTCTTTTTTTCTCCACCTGAGAATCCACTGTTCAACGCTCTATTAAGCATTTCATGCTCAATCCCCACAGCATCAGCACTACTTTTTAAATTTTTCACAAACTCAACTGCGCTTAGTTGCTCTTGCTTATTATAGATACGCTTAGCATTGAGAGCGGTTTTTAAAAATGTATTTGTTTTTACTCCCTCAATCTCTAAAGGATGTTGAAAACTTAAAAAGATTCCCTCGCATGCACGCTCATGCACCTTTAGCTCAAGTAAATCTTTTCCATCAAACTCCATTGTGCCACTTGTTACTTTAAAACTAGGATGTCCTGCAATAACCTTTGCAAGAGTAGACTTTCCAGCTCCATTTGGACCCATTAAAGCGTGAACCTCGCCAGCTTTAATATTAAGATTCAATTCATTAAGTAAAACCTTTTCTTCGACTGTAACCTCTAAATCTTTAATACCAATCATCCCACTGCCCCTTCCATCGTTAAAGCTAATAGCTCTCTAGCTTCAACAGCAAACTCCATAGGTAATCTCTCTAAAACATCTGAACAAAAACCATTTACAATCAGAGCAATACTTTGCTCTTCACTAAGTCCTCGTTGCATCAGGTAAAAGAGCTGTTCTTGTGCAATTTTTGTAGCACTTGCTTCATGCTCTACTGTTGAATTACTGTTTTTAACATTAATGTATGGAAAAGTGTGTGCACTACACTCATCACCTAGTAAAAGAGAATCACATGAAGTGTAGTTATGTGCATTATCTGCATTTTTAGCAACCCTAACTTCTCCTCTGTAGCTATTACTTCCGCTCATAGCACTAATACCTTTTGAGATAATAGTAGATTTTGTATTACGTCCAATGTGAAACATCTTGGTTCCTGTGTCTGCTTGTTGAGCTAGGGAAGTAATAGCAACTGAGTAAAATTCTCCGCTACTATTATCTCCAAGTAAAATACAACTTGGGTATTTCCATGTAATTGCAGAACCAGTTTCTACTTGTGTCCAAGAGATGTGTGAGCTATTCCCTGCGCATTTACCTCTCTTTGTAACAAAGTTGTAAATACCACCAACCCCCTTAGCATCCCCAGGGTACCAATTTTGAAGCGTCGCATAATTAATTCTAGCACTTTTATGTACAACTAACTCAACAACTGCAGCGTGGAGCTGATTTTTATCGCGCATTGGAGCTGAACATCCCTCATTGTAAGAGACAAAACTATCATCATCTGCGATGATTAGTGTACGTTCAAACTGTCCTGTATTCATAGCGTTAATTCTAAAATAACTAGATAGTTCCATAGGACATCGAACTCCACTTGGAATGTATACAAATGTCCCATCACTAAAAACAGCAGCATTCAAGGCTGCAAAATAGTTATCTCCCATTGGAACAACACTAAAAAGATACTTTTTTATAAGTTCAGGATGCCTCTTAACAGCTTCACTAAAAGAGCAAAAAATTATTCCTAAATCTTCTAAAGTCTTACTGAATGTTGTTTTTACAGAGACTGAATCAAACACTGCATCAACTGCCATTCCAGATAAAACTTTTTGCTCTTCAAGCGGTATACCTAGACGCTCATAAGTCTTTAATATTTCAGCGTCAACTTCATCTAGCGAAGATATATTTTTAGGTGCACTGTAATAACGAATTTTTTGATAATCAATTTTGGGATAGCTTAAATTTGCCCAAGATGGCTCGTCCATTGCAAGCCACTTGTTATAAGCCTTAAGACGCATCTCTAACAACCAATGAGGTTCATTTTTTGTAGATGAAATTCGCTTTATAATATTTTCATCTAAGCCAATAGGAAATTTCTCTGTCTCAACAACAGTCTCAAATCCCTCTTTGTAGGGTTGGTTTATAAACTCTTTGGCATCTTTTTTCAAGCATAATCCTAGCTAGCAACTTTTGCCTCAAGCTGATTAGCATCTATTTGAGCGCATAGTGGATCATTTACATCATTACAAAAATCTCCAACTAAAACTGTAGATTTTTTACTATCTTGGTAGTTTTTATTTACAAACTCCCAGTTAATAATGTCAAATAGTTTTGCAAGATAATCAGGTCTTTTATTACGATAGTCAATGTAGTATGCATGTTCCCAGACATCAAATACTAATAGTGGAATCTTATCTGATGTTAAAACTGTTTTTGCATTTTCAGTTGTTACTATCATAAGTCTGCCATGTTTTTCTCTAACTAACCAAACCCATCCAGAGCCAAATAGAGTTGCACCTGCACTAAGAAATTCATCTTTAAAATTTTCAAATGAGCCAAAATCAAAACTGATTTTTTCCAACAGTTCATCTGATGGTTTTACATCTGTTTTTTTAAGACTATTCCAATAAAAAGAGTGGTTATAAACTTGCGCGGCATTGTTAAAGATAGCTCCACCAGCAGAAGAGATGATAGCTTCAAGAGAAATATTGTTAAACTCAGTACCCTCAATTGCATCATTTAGTTTTTTGACATATGTCATATGGTGCTTACCATAATGATACTCAATTGTCTCTTTAGAGATAACCGGTTCGAGCGCATCCATTTCAAATGGTAATTTAGGAATGTCAATCATAACATCCTCCTTGTGATAAATAGTCTTCTAGTTTTGCAAGAAGTCTAATAGTTCTTATCACAAGGCTAACACTTTACAACTATAAGAAAGATTAATTATTTATTATGAATTTTTAACTAAGTAATGATTTAGCTGTTGAGCTTATTCTTTTACCATCTGCAATTCCTTGAAACTCTTTACTAGCAATACCCATAACTTTTCCAAGCTCTTTTAAACTAGATGCACCAGCTTTTTCAATAACTTCTTTTAATGCATTTGTAAGTTCATCATCAGTTAATTGTTTTGGTAAATATGGAATAAAAATCTCAATCTCTTCTCTCTCTTTTGCTACCAAATCATCTCTACTTGCTTTTTCAAACTGCTCAATAGAATCATTGCGCTGTTTAATCTGCTTTTGCAAAATTGTAATAACATCACTATCACTTAATTCAACTCTTTTATCTACCTCAATCTGTTTAAATGCACTCATTAATAGGCGAAGAGCATCTCGTGTTTTCACATCTTTACTTTTCATAGCCTTTTTAAGGTCAGTAGCTATTCTTACTTTAATTTCACTCATATTTGTCCTTGGAACTGAATTTGCTTATTATATCAAAATCAAGGGGTTAAATGAGACATTTATACTATGCTGGTTCCTTAGTATTACTTATCAGCGGTTGCGCTGAGCAAAGTATTGACCCAAAAATGAACTTTAAGCCACCAGCTTATGTTCAAGAGCTTCCATCAAGAGAAGATGAAAATACATTCAGTTCAAGAGGTTCACTTTTTGGACAGGGTGAAAATCCACTTTTTACTGATAGAAAAGCGATGAACTTAAATGATATTGTAACAGTTTTAATAAGTGAGAAAACAACATCTCAATCTAGCAACCAAAAGAATCTATCTCGTACTAATAATACAAACTTAGGTGGTGGGCTTGTGAGTAACGCAGGCGCTGGAACTGGAATTCAGAGTTTAACTAGAAATATAAATGATGCTACAAGTTTTGGATTTAAAACAGATACAACAACTGCATTTCAAGGCGCAGGAACTGCGCAACTTAGTGAAAATTTCACAACAACAGTTTCAGCTAGAGTAATAAAGATTTTACAAAATGGTAACTACTTCATAGATGGCAATAGAGCCATTATGATAGATGGACAAAAGCAGATTATTCACGTTAGTGGAGTAATAAGTCCATTTGACATTGACATCAAAAACCAGATAAATTCACGCTATATTGCAGACGCAAAAATTATGTATAAAACTGAGGGTGATCTTGCACGTTCATCTAAACAAGGCTGGGGAACAAAAGCTATTGAAGCTATTTGGCCGTTTTAAAAAACGGCTTTTTTAAAACTCTTCGCTTTGATACATCTCTTGTTCAAATACAACAACTTTATCTCTTCCATTATTCTTAGCCTCATATAGTGCTGTATCTGCATATTTAATAACTTTCCAAATACTATCACTATCTTCTGGAAAGTTTGCAGTACCAATACTTAACGTCTTATTAAATTGAACCTGTCCAGCACTGAATTTTTGTTTTGAGAAATCATTTCTTATTTTTTCTGCTACTTGAATCACACCCTCTGGAATAGTAGCGTTATAAAGTAAAATCATAAATTCTTCACCACCAAATCTAATCGCAAGATCTGAATCACGTATAGAATCTTTTAATATCTTAGATAAAACTTTTATAACATCATCGCCTACATCATGTCCATAACTATCATTTACCATTTTGAAAAAATCAATATCAATCATCATTACTGCATAACTATTTTTTGAACGTAAAGCTTGAGGTGCTGCTTTTTCAACAAATTGATCTAAAAATCGTCTATTATAAAGACCAGTTAACCCATCTTTCAAAGATGAATCTTTAAGAATTTGCATCAATATTTTACCCTCTAAAACAGGTTTAGAGACCTCTAAATAGGTTTTAATTGATGTAACACTTTTTTGAATTCTATCTAACTCATCTGTATCGTTAGCAAACATACTAAGTAAAATTGAGTTACCTGAATTTATATGAAATACAAAACATACATAATTATCATAACAAGCTGAACATGATTTACATAAATTATCAAAATCACTCGATATTACTGTTGAGTCTGTTCTGTAAGCGCGACATGAACCAGCCTCAGTTGTATTATCTACACATAACATCTGTTCAGAGGTTATTGTATCACTTGTATAAAAAGTGGATCTCTTATTATCTGATCTATCAACTTCTGAGAAAACAAATGATTTTATCTCAAACTGTTTTTCTAATATATGAATTATTCTGCCATAAATATCATCTTTAGTACGATCTAACTCAATTGTTTTCTTGAATTTATACATGTCTGAGAGTTCATGAATAATAGATGAAGCTTCATCCAATGCATTAGAAGAGTTTTTTGAACTTGGAGGAATTAAAGTAGCTAACTCTTTATGTATACCACCAAAAATAGAGCGCATTTTTTCAAAAAACTGATTAAGTTGTAATGCAACTGCACCAGCTTCATCTTTTAATTTAGTATCAACTTTATAAGAAAAATTTCCTTTAATAGCTTTTGAAATTGCAACTCTTAACTGATCAAATAGTTCAAGATATGGCTTAAAATAACGATTTGCTAGGAATAGTGTGACTATTAAAAATATAATGTTAATTGCAAATATTTTCAAAAGCGTTAATGCTCCACTAATCCTAATATTACTAATATCAAAAGTCATAGAGATTGCGCCCAAAGTCTCACCCTCTTCTGCATTATGACAAGTTAAACAATTTGGCACGCTATATGAAGATGCATTGTATGGAAGTGTTATTCTAAAAGTTGCTTTGTCAGCATGTTCTATTGTCTCACGCATTACTTTTCCACTTCTTAAAACACTCTCATCAATCTCATCATGAGGAGACTCATTTGAAAGACCTTTGCCAAACTGTTTTATAACATTTTCAGAACGAACAACCCAAATATCATCTATATCTTTATTTCTCGTAATTGATGAAAGAAAAAATAGTCTCTTGTCCATAGTGCCATTGACCATATGTGATGTCAAAGCACTTCTAACAATCTCTGCAGTCATTTGTGCTTTTTCTTCAACATTTTTATATGCGTACTTTCTAAAGTTAATTCCAACATTAATAATTGTTGCAGCAGCTAGTGCAATTAACATAACAGATATTATTACTAAAACTTTTTTATTTGTATTCATAAACAACCCTTTTATTCAACAGTTACACTCTTAGCCAGGTTTCTTGGCATATCTACATCATTTCCTAAACGAATTGAAATTTCCATTGCAAGTAGCTGAAGTACTACTGCCATTTCAAAAAATTCAAGCATATCATTATGATGAGGCTGCGTCTGAATGTAATCATCGGCATTTTCAAAATATTTTGGACTAATTGCACAAATTGTACTATCTCTTGCACTTAATTCCATTGCATTACTCTTTACTTTTTCATACAGACTATGTGCAGGCATAAGAGCAATCGTAAAAAGTTCAGGATCTGCTAATGCAATAGGTCCATGTTTCATCTCACCTGAAGGATAACCCTCAGCATGCAAGTAGCTAATCTCTTTTAACTTTAGAGCCCCCTCTAATGCTAATGGAAAGAAAATATCTCTACCAATAAAGAAAAAACCATGTCCATGTAGATAACGTTTAGATAGACGTCTAATACGCTCATGCATATCACCAGTTACATTTAAAGCTTTTGGTAACTCACGTAAAACATGAATTTGACTCTCTAAATCTTCTTGCTTAATTGTTTTTCTCTGCATTGCAGCTTGAAGAGACAACATCCATAAAACAGCAACTTGAGTTGTAAAAGCTTTTGTACTGGCCACACCTTTTTCAATTCCTGCTCTTGTTAAAATTGAACTGTCTGCTATTCTAACCATTGAGCTATTATCTACATTACAGATTGCTAAACTTTTAAGTCCAGCTTTTTTAGCCATTTTTAAACTCTCTAACGTATCTGCTGTCTCACCACTTTGTGAGATTACAACAAAAAGAGTATCATCTGTAAGAAGTGGATCTTTATAACGAAACTCACTACCAATTTCTACGCTACATCTAACCTTTGCGATACGCTCGATTAGATAACTAGCTGTAAGTGCTGAGTGGTAACTTGTTCCACATGCACAAAGTTTTATCTCATTAAATGTAGAAAAATCTAAATTTTCACACTCCTCTAAATCTACGCCATTATCATTTAACCTACCCATTAAGGTGTCTGCCATTACAGTAGATTGCTCATAAATCTCTTTTTCCATAAAGAAACGATAACCCTCTTTTTGAGCGCTAATTTTATTTTGGCTAATTGCACGCGGTTGTAAAGCTACAGTTTCACCACTTTTATCATAAATAGCGATACTGTTTTGTGTTACAACACCATAATTTCCATCATTGAGGTACAAAACCTCTTTAGCTAACCCAATTAGTGGTGCATCAGATGAAGCAAAAAATTTCTCATTTACTTCGTTTGTGCCTATAATTAGTGGTGAACCATGTTTTGCAAAATAGATACTGTTTTTTTGACTCTCTGTAATCAGTAGTATTGCATATGCACCTTCTAATTGTTTTAATGTATTTTCAAATGCCTTAAATGTATTAGATGTTTTTCTAAGTTCAGACTCAAATAGATGAATTATTACTTCTGTATCTGTTTGACTAATAAACTCAAATCCTTCATCAATTAATACTTTTTTTAATTCTTGATAGTTTTCAATAATTCCATTATGTACAAGATAAGAGTTTTCTCCAATGTGAGGATGTGCATTTAATTCAGTAGGTTTACCATGTGTAGCCCATCTAGTGTGCCCTATACCAATACTATTGGTTTCACTTTTATAATTTTCAGTTTTTTCAACTAAGTTTTTTAGTTTTCCAACAGCTTTAAAAATGGAAAAGTCATTTTCACTTAAAATTGCAATTCCTGCTGAATCATAACCACGATATTCAAGTTCAGTAAGACCATCTAAAAGTATATTTTTTGTATTATTATTACCAATGTAACCGACTATTCCGCACATATTTTCATCCTAACTTTCAAATTGCTTCTTTTGTAAGCAATGCAATAATTTCTTCGGGATTATGACAAAAGCTTCCTCGTTTTTCTATTAAAAATAGGTCTCTTGCAGTTCTTTTTGTTGTATGAACCTTAGCAGTTGCAATTTCAACATCACTTTCATCAAATCTATGCATAGCAAATCCTAATAAACCCTCTTGATTAGAGGTATTTAACTGTAATTTTGCATAACTTTTTGAATGCTCACAATCTATAATTATCTCTTCACGCCTAATAATTACTTTTGATAATTCTACTTGACTATTCATATCAAACGAATCATTTACAATTTGCTCTACTATATTTATGTGATCATCATCAACTGTACTCTCAAATGTTAAGTTAAAATATTTAATATCATCAAAAAGAGAGAATATATCCATTGAGGTAACATTTAAATAAGAGAGTTTATTCAGTAAATATGAGATATTCAAAGGCTTTCGTCTAAATATCTCAATATTAAGATAACTTTCATTCTTAATTCTATACTTATAATCTTTTATATCTTTAGCTTTAAGTGATAGTTTCAATATTTTTGCGGGTCTAAACTTTATAAAGAATAGATTTGACTTAATTGATAAAATTTTCTTCTTTGTTATTTTATTTAATTCAATAAAACCATCAAGCTTAGATAAAGAGCGCTCTTTTCTAGCACGTTTTGCTGCTTCATCAACCATCTCTTGATTATTAAGCGCTTCAGAAGAGTGTAGGTAGAGTTCATTGAGCATATTAGCATTAAAAGAGCTATATGCTTCACGACTTACTGCATTAATATCTGCATAAGTTAATACATATAACATATCTAAAATTCTCTGTTCTTTTACAATAGATGTAAATCCAAATAAAATTCTCTCATTATCAAAATCTTCTCTAAATGCAACACTTGACATTACAACATGGTTTAAAATGAGTAAATGTCCAACTCTAAGTTGCTCATCTGAGAAACCTAAAGTTTTTGCAAATATTGAAAATAGTTTTGCCCCAACTTCACTATGATCTCTGCGTCTACCCTTACCACAATCATGAATTAATACAACTAATTTTAAAAGCGCTCTATCTGTGCTGCTAAAACTATCATACAGTTTTTTAATAAAATCAGATTTTATATTTTCTAATGCTTTAACACTCTTTATAGAGTGAATATCAACAGGATATGAGTGATAACCATCAAATTGAGCTAAAAACATTACTTTCTTCAAAGGTGGAAATAGTGAGCTTACAAGTCCAACTTCATATAGAAGCTGAAGAACTGAAAAAAGATTATCACGATGAAGCAAAGTTCTAACTAAAAGTGCAAGCTCATGAGCTTGAAGCTCATATGGTTTAATTTCATGCAGCGCATGAATTAATCCAGCATCTGCTGTAAAAGTGACATCTGGAAGTTTTATTAACAAATCTCTAAGCTCTGAGAAGTTCATTTTATGCTTAAAACTATGATATAAAAAAATTCCATCATAATAGATATTCTCACCAATTATTTGAGAACGGCACCTGATTATATTTGTCTGTTCATATTGATATGGACGGCTTAATCTATGACTTATCATATAACTAAAGCGAGCTATAACATGCATAGCTTGTAAAGTTTTGGAGACTAATTGACGCTGATCAAAAATATTTAATCTTTTTGCAATTTCAGGTATAAACTCTAAAGCTAACATATCTTGCTTTTTACCTGCAACTAAATGCAGTGCTGTTCTTACTCTATACAAAAATTCTAAAGATGTTCTATACTCTTTATACAAAGTTTCGCTGAAAATTTGACCGATTAACTCTTTTAAATTATTGATACCATAAATTACTTTTGCAAGCCAAAATACAAGCTGAGCATCTCTAAGTCCACCAAAGCCCTCTTTAATATTAGGTTGCATAGAGCGAGTATACTTTTTATGTCTAACTTGCGCTTCACTCATCTTATCTAATACAAATGATTTTGCATCTGTATGTCTAATTTTTAAAATCTGTCCTTGAATATTTTGCCATACAAATGTAGAACCAAATATAAACCTACTCTCTATTAAAGAGGTCTTAATAGTAATATCCTCTTTAGCAACTTCTGTGAGTTCATCCACAGTATGCACACGATGTCCTAACTTAAGTCCAGCATCCCATGCCATATAAAGTAACTTTTCAATCAAAGGCTTTATGTTATAGCCCTCTACATCTTCATAACATATCATCAGGTCAATATCACTATAAACACTTAACTGTTCACGTCCATAACTACCAAGTGCGACCAATGTAATTGGAATATTGTTACGCATTGGTAAATAGTTACCAAAAGCACGTCTAAGTAAAGTTTTATACATAAGACTTAAAAAGACATCTAATCGCTGGGTATGAGGAACCATAAAGTCTTTACCCTGTTTATCCTCAAATGTTTTATGAAGCCCACCAAGGTACTCACCTATCGCATTTTTAAATGCTTTAGATATTGCAAAATCTTCTGCATTTTGTTCTATTAAATCTTCAATTTCTGCGGTTAATGGCATTAGACACTGTTCTTTTCTTTTTTATTTGTTAAAGCTTGTAGATAATCAGATAAACTCATAAATGAAAGTGTAACTAAAAAAATCATTAATCCTGGGAAAAAACTAACCCACCATGCAATATCTAATACCTCTTTTCCCTCACTTAAAATTGTACCCCAGCTAATTTGCGGGGCACTTATTCCAAGTCCTAAAAAACTAAGACCACTTTCAGCTAAAATAGAACCACCAACTCCAAATGTAAAGCTTATTAAAAAAAGTGGTGCAAGAAGTGGTAAATAATATTTTAATAGTATCTTTAATCTACTAACTTTTGCAATTTTTAATATTTTTATGAAACTTTGATTTGAAATTTCAAAACTTTGTGAGCGAATTAGTCGCGCGGTTGTCATCCATCCTGTAATTGATATAACTACAATTAGAACAAATACAGAAGCTTTTACATAACTAACAAGTGTGAGTAATAGAAAAAATGTTGGAAATGTCAAAAATAAATCTACTGCAATTACAAATATTTTATCTGTCTTTCCTTGTAAAAATCCAGCAGTTGCCCCCGCCATTAGACCTACCATAGTTGCAATTAATGCACTTCCAACACCAATAATAAAAGAGACTTGCCCACCTTGCATGACACGTGCAAGTAAATCGCGTCCTAACCTATCTGTGCCAAAAGGGTGCACATGTGATGGTGGTAGTAAAATATTTGAAACACTCAAATCATTCGCAGAAGTCGTATATAAGAAATTACCAAAAAATGATAGAAATAGAATTAACACTAAAATTATGATACTAAAAAATGGTATTTTACGCATTCGTCATTATACTTTAATAATTATCACGAACACAGATAGTACGTATTCCAACTGTAGTATTAGATAAAACATCCTTCTTAATACCACTAATCGGATTTAATGTTTTATGTGAATTATTAGAAGCCCAATCACTTGACCAATATTGAGATGTATCATTAAAATCATTATAAAACAGTGTATCTCTATACAGACCTGTTGAGTTATAATCTTCACCTCGTTTACTTAAATCATACAATGCTAATGAATCTAACTCCTTAATAGTTGGTAATCTCCAATCAGTTTTTCCAGCATAATTCAAAATTGCACAATAATATTCTGCATTTGCATACTTTGCACTTATTGCAACTGAAGCAACTTCTACTTTCCTCTCCCACTCAATAGATAATATATTATCTGTTATAACTTTATTTCTATCACTTACATCAGCTAAAACCTTTTCTGACAATCCAAGAAGTGATACAGAATCTACAAATGTATTAGGAGTTATATTTACATCTAACAGTCTGTAAGTCTTGTCTGTTTTTGACCTTATCCAAAAGCCCTCATTTGCATAAATATTTCTAAATTCTTTACCATTAGATGATGAACTAAGCCCATTAGGGCTATAAGCATCAAATGTATTATCTAAAGTATTATAGACATACAGTAATATATCATTTGTTGTATCTTTTAGAAATGGGTACTTCTGAAGATAAGCTTTATCGCTTATATCTACATACTCAGAGAGTGCACGCAAGTTCCATCCAGCATTTAAATTAAAAGATAACTCATTTGAATGTGTTACAGTTTTAAAAGATATATTTTTCACATAGGCTTTTATACTCATCCAGACTGCTTCGTATTGCGATGTAGTATTTAATTGTTTGTACCCATTATTTTCAGGAGAAAATATATTTGAAGCAACACTCCACTCTGCTTTGCTCGTATCATAAGCCCATACTGTATCAATAGTATTAGATATGTTGATACCTGAATTTATGGTTCCAATTGAATTTAAAATATCTAAACTCTCTTTTGCGCCAACTAATTGCCACGAGGCTTTTCTTACATATTTTAATTCTAAATTTACATCAGCATTAGATGCATTTAAAAATAAAGCAATCAATAAAACTAACCTATATACTATAAACTGCTTCATATGTTCACTTTCATTAAGAAACTTATTGCTTAAGTCCTAAAAGAGTCTGCATCATTTGATCAATTGTGCTTATAACTTTAGCAGCAGCACCATAATGGGTTTGATATTTAATTAAATTTACAAGTTCCTCATCTACATTAACTTTTGAAACTGATTCATACTCTAACTGAATTGAGTTAGATTGTGCGGTAAATGTATCATTTCTTGTCTGTATATCATCTGTTTTTGTAGCTACATCTGAACTAATAACATCAAAATATCCATAAAGTGTCTCATTAGTTCTAGTCTGATCAACAGGAAAATCCATCTTCTGGAATTGAAGTTCTAGCATATCATTTGCCACTTCATTATCACCATCTTCAGGACGACCAAATGATTTTATAGTTGTTGGATCATCTATAAATTGACTTCTTATTTTAATTGACTTTGCATCTTTACCATCAAAAAATCCATTTATCCCTGTTGAACCTGCAAAGTTAGTAGTATCATTTGTAATTGCTATAGTATAACCTTGTTCTTCTATTCCAGCCTTTGGATCTATTTGAAATGTTCCATTTAAAAATGAAGCGCTAAAAAGGTCATCAATATCATTATTTCCATTATTATCACTATTGTCATCACTTCCCACACCACTATTATTCATCTGTGCTACTACGTTTTCCATTGATGTAGACCCAGCAATATTTATAGTACGACGCCCAACTTCTTTAGCATTTCCATTGTACATAACAACATCAAAACTCCCAGCTGTAATATTTAAACTTGAACTTGGAAGCAGAGTACTAGGTTTTTGTTCTAACTGATTTGAAATCATTTTAGATGATGCACTTTTAGCATAAATATTATTTGTACTCTCTATTAATCCTACAGCAAAAGCATCAAGTTTATTAATTGTCTCTTGTAAAATACCACTTGTAGGATTTCCTGTACTTTTATCAATTGTACTACCACGCAGATCTAACATTCCACCTATTTTACCTTGACGTAAATGCGGAGTTATATCATTAAGGCTACCATCTTGGCTCTCAAAGTTAACAAGATAAAAAGCTCTTGGATTGTCACCGTTTTCAGCTTTAAGTGGGTGAAAAGTTACACCATCAACAAAAGATTGTCCAGCAATATTTAAGTGATATTCAATAGAATCAGACTCAGCAATTGCAGTACTTATGTTTGCATCACCCCTTAATGGGTATTTAGAGACGTTAACATCTACAAGTTTTGCTAAAGAGTGCTCTAACTGATCTCTTCTATCTCTTAAATCATTAGCATTATCTCTACCAGTAGATTCAATCTCACGTATAGAAGCGTTTAACTTTGATATCTGAGAACCCATTCTATTTATATCATCAACAGCAGTTACCATTTGTCCATTAATACTATCTTGAAGATTAGTAAGACGTAATCTTACATCTTGCATATTATTTGTAAGTGTTGTAGTAGATTGACCAAGTGCAACTTTTTGAGAAGAGTCATTTGGATTTTGAGCAACAGCAGTCCATGCATCAAAATAGTTACTTAAGTCATTTTTAATACCAACATTGTCAATTTCTGGAAAAAATGTTGATACCTCTTCCATCGTTTGACGCATGAAGTCTGATTTCTCTTTCTTCTGATCAGCATCAACCATTCTTTTATATACGAATTCATCATGTATACGAACAATCTCTTGAACCCTAGCACCATTTCCAACTGCACCTGGACTTACATTTCCAATTGGCTCTGCTGTTTCAATTACTACACGCTGACGCGTATAACCATCAGTCTCAGCATTTGAAATATTGTGACCAGTTGTATTGATACCAACTTGCGAGGAGTTAAGTCCACTATATCCAATATGTAGACCAGAGAATAGACCACCCATAACTAGGCCCTTAACTCCATAAATCCGCCTGTTTTAGATCTAACACTCTTATAGCCTTGCATCTCTGTTGGCAACATTTTTGAAAGTAAGCTATTGTAAAATTCACTAACAGATAAGACCATTCTTGCTAATCGTTTATTTACATTCTTCAACTCTGATAAGTTAGACTTAAATTCTTCAAGTAGTAGATGTTGCTCTTCGCTTAAAAGTTCAGCTAGACCAACAGAGGGGCTATTTTCTATGAGTTTCGCAATTTCATTGTCTATCAGGGATTTTTTTGTCTCGAAAGTGAGGATAAATTCTTCTTTAGTTTTCATGCGCTCAAACAGAGCGTCATGACGGGCTTGCTTTATGTCGTCAATATCTTGTTGAGTTAAATTTATTATAGTTTCTAAGTTTTTTATGGCACTCTGTAGCTGATGCGACAACATTGCATCTCCTTTGAACTTGTAACACTACAGAAGTTCCTCCGCCATTTTTTCAGCTGTTTTTTGCAGGTCAACTTTATATGTCCCACCCTGTACAGCTTGACGTATCTCTTCTACATGTGTCTTTTGAGATGCTTTTTCTTCTTTTGAAGTAGCATCGGCCTTAGTTTTTGAGTTATCATTTGCAATATTCTGATAGACATTTGAGTTATTTATATGCGAAATCATCATATATCCTTTTGGATTTAAGTATTCATTACACTATAATCGACCAATAATGAAAATATTTTAGCAATTTTAACGATTTTCTTTTAAAAAATCGAATAACATTTGCGAAAATCCAAAAGAGCCAGCTGACGCATTACTTAACTCTTGTCTATACATAGATTGATATATCTTATCTCCAGCATCTTTACCGAAAAAGTCGTTACTATCTTTCATAGAGGTATCAAGTAAAGTTTTAATCAAGACTGACTCAAAATTATCAGTCTGTTCACGTAACTTCAAATCATCTTTAGTACTATCAATAGTCGGTACTCCTGCACTTTGACGCAGTGCAATACTTGTATCTATATTCATAATATTAAATCACCTCTATTTCAGCTTTAATAGCACCTGAACGCTTTATAGCCTCTAATATCGCTATAATATCAGCAGGAACTGCACCTAAACGTTGTAACGACCTTGCAATATTTGCAACTGTAGAGGCTCCTTTTCGTGTTGTAATCTGATTATCACTCATTCCAATTCGAACATCATCTCCTAAAGCTGCAGTATTTGCACCAGTAGCAGGTAACTTCTCACTCTCTACAATCTTAATTGTTATATCATTATGAGTGATAACAACTGGATCAACAGCTATATTAATACCAGCAACTATCGTTCCTGTTTTCTCGTTTATGATAATTTTATCAATAGGAGTATAATCAATTTCAACTGCTTCAATTAAAGCTAAAAACTCAACCATGCTCATATCATCTGGACGTTTTAACTTTATTGTTTTAGGATCAATTGCAACTGCAATTTCTGTATTAAATCTATTATTTAGTGAAGTTTGAATTTCAACAGCATTTTGAAAACTAGACTGTTTTAAGCTAAGTTTAGCAACTTTTTGATTGTAAAGGTCATAACTAATCTCACGCTCAACAGTAGCTCCATTAAATATACTACCCGCACGAGAAATCTCAGAGCTAAGCGTTATTTGCCCCTGAGACAGAGCGTAAATCTTGCCATCAACTCCTTTTAGTGGTGTCATAACTAAAAGACCACCCTTTAAAGACTTTGCATCACCAATTGAGGCTATATTTACATTTATCTTATCGCCTTGACGAGAAAAAGAATCAAGTTCTGCAGTAACAACAACAGCTGCAACGTTTTTTGACTTAATTGTAGCAGCATCAATTTTTACATTCATAGTTAAAAGCATATTTGCAAGTGACTGTAGAGTAAAAGTTGATGTTGTGCCATCACCTGTACCATCAAGTCCTACAACAAGCCCATAACCTATAAGTTGGTTATCACGAACACCAACAATTGAGGCTACATCATTAACCTTAACAGCATGTGCAGTTGTAAAAAGTAGTGCAAGAAGTAGTGCAAATTTCCTCATCCATGAGCCTTTGCTTGAATTATTTAATTTTAAAGCAAAAGCCATACCATCTACTATAAACTATTTTAGTTCTACAAGAAGTCTATTTATTAAGTGAACCTTAATATTTTCATCTCCATAAAATCTCCATAAATCAAATATACAATTCAAAAATCAGTTTTTAAAGGGATATATATGAAATATGTAGTAGTGTCATCAATAGTTGCAATTGCGCTTTTTAGTGGTTGCGGAAGTTCATCAAGTAATCCACAAGATGTATTAATAAAAAGCCGTAGTGTTAATTTTATTACAGACTCAGCAGGTCGTTCACTATATTCGTTTGATAAAGATACACTAGGTGTTAGTAATTGTGCAGCTGGACCATGCTTGAATGATTGGCCTGTATATTTCAATCAATCAGATAATGACAATGCTATATCATTACTTCCAACCATCACGAGTAATGACCCTATCAATGTAAATCAAACAACATACCAAAAACATCCATTATATTATTTTGATGAAGACTTGGCTGCTGGTAATACTAATGGTGACTGGGTTAAAAATGTTTGGCACTTGGTATACACAGCAATTCCAGCTGGTTCTACTGGACTACTTTTATCACCAACTACAAAAACACAATCATATTTGAGCGATTCAAAAGGAATGTCATTATATACATTTGATAACGATACAGATAATGTGAGTAATTGTACGGAGGTTAATGATTGTATTACTACTTGGCCAGTTTATAATATGGGCACAACTAATGCAGTTTTACCAGTTGGCACATCAAACAGTGACTTTTCAACTATAACTAGAGCAGATGGCTCACTACAAAGTACTTATAAGAACAAACCACTATATTACTTTAAAAATGACGCAAAAAGTGGCGATACAAATGGAGATTGGTTAAAAGGAATTTGGCACTTAGTTGAGATTAACCCAGCAACTTTAAAATAATTTGAAAAAACTAGGGTAATATATATTTTACCCTAAGATACAAATAAGCTTATAAAGAAGTCACATTCTCTGATAAACAGGAAATGTGACACAAATAAAAACAGAAGATATTTAAAATGTCCGAACTTGTTATACTATAACAATTTAGAAAGAGTTACCATGCAAGAATATAAATTAAAAAGCAATGATTTTTTAGTGTCTCAAACAGATGAAAAGGGAATAATTTTATTTGCAAATAATGATTTTTGCAAAGTAGCAGGTTATAAACTTGATGAACTGGTCGGAAATCCTCATAATGTAATTAGACATCCAGATATGCCAGAAGTAGCATTTAAAGGCTTATGGGAAACTATTAAGAGAGATAAAATATGGACTGGTTACGTAAAAAATAGAACTAAAGATGCTGGTTTTTATTGGGTCTATGCAACCGTATACCCAGTGTTTGATAATATAAAAGGAAAGACATATATGTCATGTAGAAGAAAACCTTCAATGCAAGAAATTAAAGATATAGAAGAATTATATAAAAAATTAAAGTAGAGTTGATGAATATATTACAAAAGAATATTACAATATTTGTTACATTTATTACATTAACGACATCCATATTTTTAAGTAGTTCTACTTTGGTTCATATCTCTTTTGTTTTTATTGCATTCGTCATAACTATATTTCTTCAACTATCAATAAGCTCAAGTAGTTCAGAAAATATTACAAAAATTCTTAAAGAGTTTACTGAACTTTTAGATTTTGAAAGAAATAAAATTAAGATTGATGAATCTACTACAAATAAAGTAGAAAAAACCATAAACTCACTACTTTTAAAGTATCAAAATATGGTGTTTGAAGACACAAAAGTTGCTGGTGAAATGGTTTTGCTTGCTGATAGAATATCAAAAGGACATTATACTTGTAGAGCAAAGGAAGATACAAAAACACCATACGTACATGTCCTAAGAAATAGTATGAACAATATGATACATTCAACAGAAGAAAGTTTAGACAGTGCAATCTCTACTTTGAAAAATTATACAAATGGCTTATTCGATTCAAGAAGCGTGATTAATGTAGAAGCTAAAATGGCTGAATTACTAAAAAACATCAATAATTTAGGTATTTCACTTCAAGATATGCAAGAAGAAAATGAAACAACTAAAAGCAAAATATTAAAAGATTCAAATGAATTAAACAATACAATAGAAGATATTACAAGTACTACAATATACGATTTAAAAAATATGATTGTAAATACTGTCATTAGAATTCAAAATGTCTCTCAAAAAGAGAATGAAATGACAGAAAATTTACGAACTCTAGTTGGAAATGCTAATGAGACAAAAATTATTTTAGAAACAATCGGAGACATTGCAGAACAAACAAACTTATTGGCGCTAAATGCTGCAATTGAAGCAGCTCGTGCAGGAGAACATGGACGAGGGTTTGCCGTGGTTGCTGATGAAGTTAGAAAACTTGCAGAAAGAACACAAAAAAGTTTATCAGAAACTTCAGCAACTACAAATGTATTGATACAATCAATAACAGATAGTTCTGAAGCTCTAAACAATAACGCTGGTGAAGTTAATGATATTTCTAATGAAATTGGAAATATAAGCGAAAAAATGGACGAAATAATCTATGTATTAAAAAATATAACAAAAAAATAGTACATGTCACGGTAATTCAAGAAGTCAAATAAAATAGTAATACTTAAATGGTATAATTACAAAACATTTTGTAACCTATACTTTGAATATCTAATAAAGGATACGTAATTAAAGCTTTTATTTTTTCTTTAATACTAACATTTAGCTACGCACAAGATATTAGCGTTAATAAGTCTTGGAATCTATTAGCTGCTACAGAAGATTTAAGCACTACATTCTTTACAAGTTCGTGTGCAAATTCTGTATGGATTTATAATAATGGTAGTTGGAAGAACTTTGCGCATGGAAATGAACTTACAGAGACTTTCACAACAATTAAAAATGAGCAAGGTTTTTGGCTTTTTAGTGAAAATGGAAACTGTACATTAAGTACAACTGCTAAAACTACCAAGTCATTCTCACTAGACATATATCCAATTGCAAAAAATATCTGCTCAAAATGTCATATAGCAGGTAGTAATACAGAAGCTCCAGAAGAGTGGGTTGTAAGCAATGCTACAACTACATACTATACAATTAAAAATATGGTAAATGTCTCCTATCCAACATATTCAAAGTTCTTGACAACACCAACTAGCGCCTATGAACATGAGGGTGGAGGAAAGCTGTACGATGTTGGATCAACAGTTTATAATACTATCTTAAGCTGGATACAAGATGGCGCAAAAAACAACTAAACTAAAAGGATAATAGAATGAAAGCATTTATTTTTGCTTTAATATTTGCAACGAGTTATGCTCAAGAAATCACTGTTAATAAGTCATGGAGTCTTTTAGGGGCATCTGAAAATTTAAATAGCTCATTTTTTACAGGTACCTGTGCAAATGCTGTTTGGACATATAAAAATGGTGTTTGGAGCAGTGAAAAAAGTGTTTCTAAAGGTGAAGGTTTTTGGATATTTAGTGAAAATGGAAACTGTTCATTAAGTACGACAGCGACTACAGCAGTAGCAACAGAGAAACTATTCTCTACAGATATTTTTCCAATTTTACAAACTAACTGTACAACAAGTTGCCACTCTTCAGATGGATTAGCAAACAATACAGCTCTTATAGTTACTGATGCAAGCACAACATATACAGGTGTTAAAACATTAGTAGACACACTAAATGCTACAAATTCTAAAATTTTATTAAAAGCTACAGCACAAGAAGCTCATTCAGGTGGAAAAGTTTTTGATATTACATCTACACAATACAGTACTATTCTTTCATGGATCACTAGTGGCGCTACAAATAACTAAACTATCTTTTTTAGCAATTTTAACTTCAACACTACTTTTAAGTGGATGCGGAGGTGGTGGCACTAGCAGTAAATCTACCCAAACAGATTGGCATTACCAAGGACGAGATTGTCTTAGTTGTCATAATATTGATTTACAAGAGAGCAGACATCTTACATTTGGTGGGACTATTTATAAAAATGTTGATGTAAATAATAGTGATGATTTAGACCAAGTGTGCGATACTACAATGAAAATACTTTTAATGGATACAAGTGGAAATATCATAGTAGACACCTCTTTAACACAAGATAAAAATTCTTCTGGTTACTTAGGTAAAGGAAACTTTTTTGTACTAAAAAGAGATTTGCCATCTATTACTGGTCGTTACATTGTGAAAATTGTAAATGATCAAAACAAACTAATAACAAGTTCAACAATACACAGTTTCAACACTGAGTTTAATAAAGCGAAACCTGCTGATAACTCAAACCGTTACAGCTGTAATAGTTGTCATAATGTTCCATCTAAAAACAGAGCACCAGGAAGAATCTACGCTTATGATAATAGCTTGTGTAAATAAAAGGATATAAATGTTTCGTCTAATAATGTTAATGACACTTAGTGTAAGTTTAAGCTTTGCAGTTGTAAGAAGTGGTGATAAGATAATTGACTTTTCATTACCTAGCTTGCATGATAGTAGCAAAAAAGTTTCAATAAGCTCAACAGACTCAAAAGTAATTTTACTAAACTTATGGGCAAGTTGGTGTCCTGGTTGTAAAGCTGAAATGCCTCAATTTATTAAACTTCAAGGTGAATTTGATAAAAAAGATTTTACTCTTATAACTGTAAATGTTGATTCAAAAAGCCAAAGAGCAATTAAGTATCTATCAAGGTTAGAAAAAAAAGTTAAACTCCCTGTAAACTTTATTACAGCATATGATGAAGAAAAAAGTGTAGTAAAAGCATATAAACCAAGAGGATTACCAGCTTCTTACTTGATTATAGATGGAAAAATTAAAAAAACATTTCTTGGTAGTTTTACAGCTAAAAGCGAATTAGCACTAGAAAATGAAATAAGATCATTAATTAAATGAAATATTTAATACTAATACTACCCTTTCTTTTTATAGGCTGTTCTGAAAAACTAGTACGTGTTAGTGCGTATGAAAAAGAGAACTTCTCTCATGAACGTATGCTCTTTTCTCCTATGGGTGTCAGAGATGAGTTTGAGGGTCACCTTTTTGGTGTTAGAGAGAGCGCAGTTGGTGGTGAAAGTTCATTTTCAGGTGGTTGTGGATGCAAATAATTTGGATTACAGTTGCGATACTTCTACTACCTATAAAAATGCTTGCAGATGTTTTAGCAGATAAAGCTAGTTTCTCATACGAGTACTATTCAGATAATACAGATACAGAGATAAACTCTCCAACATTTAGTTTTGTAAAAACACTTGGCGAAAAACTAGCAATTAGCTTTAAAGAGAGAATTGATGCAATTACAGCAGCGAGCATTAAAACAGCAGGCCCCACTGGGATTACAAACAATGTGATACTTGACGCTGTTACTGGGGCTTCTGGTTCACATGGTTATGATGACTTACGTTATGCAACAACTGCTAACTTGCAGTATCTTGGAGATGATTTAAGTGGTTCTGTTGGAGTATATCACTCAACTGAACGTGACTACATTGCAAAAGCACTATTTGGTTCACTATCATACAGCTTCAATGAAGCAAATAGTGTAGCATCTATACTGATTTCAAGCTCAAACGATAAATGGATTCCACCATTTGCGCGCGCACTTATAACTAACAAACGCAAAGAGAAACGTCTAGATTTATCTTTTACACAACTAATATCTCCAAATATCTCAATACAGTTAATTTACAATAGAATTGAAAATAGTGGCTATCTCAATTCACCTTATCATTATCTAATTCAAAACAATTTTTCAACCTTTGAAAAAGTTCCAACTGAGAAAAATGCAAATGCCTATACTCTAAAAGGGGTACTGGCACTAAATGATGAAAATAGTTTATGGGGATCTTACAGATACTATAAAGATGGTTGGAAAGTAGATGCTCATACGTTAGAAGTACAAGGCTTTCACGATATAAATGAAGATACAACCATAGGATTAAGAGTGCGTTACTATGAACAAAGTGAAGCAAACTTTTTTAAAAACATAGCAGATTACACTTCAGCTGATAGGTATATAGGAGTTGATTACAGATTAAGCGACTTTAAAAGTTACACAGCAGGTCTATCTTTACACTATAATCCACAATTTGAGCTACTTGGTGTAGATTTAGAAAATGCATCAATAAAAGCTGGTATTAACTACTATAGAACAAATAAAAATGAAAATATAGCGTACTGGTACAATGTAGATTATTTAAAAGCATTTTATAGCACCTTCAGTTTAGAGTATGAATTTTAACCTTTTTCAAAACAGTCTTCGTTTTAGTGCCATGAGTACAGATGTCCTTATAAAAGCAAGGTCATCTAAGAAGAATATTGAAACTGCCATGAACTCAATTGTTGAAATTGAAACTAAATTAAATGCATATTCTAACTCTTCAGAACTTTCTTTAATTAATGAAAAAGCTCACATAGAAAATATTGTAGTATCAGATATTACAAAAGATGTATTAAACCTTTCAATAGATGCTGCTAAAATAACAGATGGACTGTTTGACCCAACTATAGGCATACTTACACAAAAAACATATGGCTTTGGAACTAAAGCTATGCAGATACCATCAACAGACAAATTAAAAAATGCAAAAAAAAAGGTAAATTACAAAAATATTGAGCTAAATGAGAATAGTGTATCTTTAAAAGAGGATGGAATGGCTCTTGATTTTGGCGCTATTGCAAAAGGTTACGCTGCACAATATGCAATTGAAACTCTTAAAAAACTAGGTGCACCATCTGCACTTGTAAGTGTTGGTGGTGAAATTGTCTGTTATGGTCAGAATTTTAAAATAGCTATTTCTCACCCTAGAAAAGAATCTCATCTTGCTATAATTACAACTCAAAAAGAGCAGACCACAATCTCTACTAGCGGTGATTATGAAAGATACATTACAGATTACAATACTCACCATATACTAAACCCAAAAAGTGCAATGCAGAACAATGATTATGCATCCTTAACACTAATATCTACAATTCACAATGCAGGAACACTTGACGCATTTACAACTGCCATGTTTAACATGCAAAGCAAAGAGCTAAAAGAGTTTGCACAATCTGAAAATTTAGGAGTGCTTATGTTTACAAAAGATGAAGAAATTTCAATCTCTCCATCTTTTATTAAAAATAGTAAAGGTATATTTATATTTTAGTTACCAAAAGTTCCGCTTATAGTGCTCTCTTGTAATATATATGAGCCATATTTAGATTTAAATTGACTTCTTGTCATATAACTATCAAAGATACTAGAACTAACGATGTCTGGCATATCTTTGCTAAGTGCATAAATTGTTGTCTTATATGTATGATTAAATGGTGGACATGGTCCATTATATCCACCATCATAAGTGTAAATAGATTCTTTAGTAGCAACACTACTTATGCTTTGACTTTCATTTATTGTCATTGTATTTGATGGAATATTAAATAGACCCCAATGTACACATGCACTATCACCAGATCCGCATGGCGATGTTTCATCATCCATAATTATTGCAAATGTAGATGTCTCTTTTGGTGCATCACTCCATGTAAGTTGTGGTGATATATTACTCCCACCATTATATGTACAAGCATATTTTGTTGGGATTACACCACCATTAGTAAATGAGCTTGATGAAATGGTTAAATTACTGATGGATGTAGTATCTGAAGATTTTGTTGAGCTTAGCGTTATACTTCGTCCATCATTAGAGAGTGAAATACTATCAAATATCTTCTCAACACTTCCACCACTTATTGGAGTCCACGTAAAATTAGACAAACTATGTTCCCAAAGAGTTATACTATTTGCATCTTCACCTGTTCTAGTATCTGCAATAAATACTCTTCCAGATTTAGTCATCCAAAAAAACCATTTAATTTGATTAGTTCCACTAAGTTCAGTAATATAATCTTGTTTTTTCACCTCTGTAAGTCTAGTTTGCTTATCGTAAAAACTCTGTTCATAATTACCAGCAAATAAAGCTGATGAAATTGATAGCAAAATACCTAAACTCAGTATCTTAAATTTTTTCACAATATTCCTTAAAATTTAATCTAACAAAAATAACTTCTAGAAATTTTATTGAAATAGAGATTAAAAACTTCTTGTTCGCCTTATAGCTTCTATCCAACCCAATAGTAAAACTTCTCTTTTACTATTGTCAATAATAGGTTTAAATGTATCAAACCCATCATTTAAAACTTCAATCTCATTTACATTTTTCCATATACCATTTTGAAGTCCTGCTAGTAGTGCAACTCCTAGTGCTGTTGTCTCAACATTTTTAGCTCTATAGATTGGTAAGTTTGATATATCAGCTTGAAACTGCATTAAAAAATTATTAGCGCTTGCTCCACCATCGACCTTAAGTCCTAAGATTTCAAAACCACTCCTCTTTTTCATAGCTTGTAAAAGGTCATTGCTCTGAAAAACTATAGATTCTAAAGCAGCTCTTGTTATATGAAACTTATTACTATCTCGTGTTAATCCACTAATTGTAGCTTTTGCATTCATATCCCAATAAGGTGATCCAAGACCTGTAAATGCTGGTACAAAATAGACTCCACTATTGTCATCAACCCTATTTGCAAACTCTTCGCTCTCTTTTGATTCACTTATTATGCCTAATTCATCACGTAACCACTGAATTGTGGAGCCACCTGAAAAGACTGAGCCCTCTAGTGCATAACTAGGTTTTCCATCTTCATTTATTGCTAGAGTTGTTATAAGTCCGTATGAATCAACACGTTTATCTTCACACTGTAAAAGCATAAAACAACCAGTGCCATAAGTGTTTTTTAGAGTACCTTGTTTAAAACAGCCTTGTCCAAAAAGTGCAGCTTGCTGATCTCCTGCAACTGCTTGTATGGGTACACCATTTAATCCAACTAAACTGTTTACTACACCAAACCCATTTTTAGAATCTTTAACAACAGCTAGCATCTGTTTTGGTATGTTAAAAAGTTTTAGCAACTCATCATCCCATGTTTTAGTTTCAATATTAAAAAGCATAGTTCTTGACGCATTTGTATAATCTGTATAAAAACTTTTACCACCTGTTAATTTATATATTAACCAGCTATCAACTGTTCCACAGATCAAATGTTCTATTTTAACCTCATCTACATTTTCTAAAATCCATGCTATTTTTGTAGCAGAGAAATAGGCATCTAAAGGTAGCCCTGTTTTCTCTTTTATCATCTTTGTATGATCATTTAAAGATTGGCACATCTCTACAGTTCGCCTGCACTGCCAAACAATTGCATTATGAACTGCTTTGCCTGTACGCTTGTCCCATACAACAACTGTCTCTCTTTGGTTAGTTATGCCAATGGTATTAACTTGATTTGGATATTTCTCCAAAAGTTCACTAACCGTGGATACTACTGAATTCCAAATTCCATCAGGACTATGTTCAACCCAACCTTTATGTGGATAAATCTGTTCAATCTCTTCATAAGCCTTATCTACAACATAACCAGACTTATCAAATAATATAGTAGTAGTTCCAGTAGTACCTTGATCTATACTAAGTATATACATATAAAATTATCCTATTTACTACTTTTCAAAATATTTAGAAATTGCATTTGACCATTTCAAATACCCATCACCATTAAGATGAACTCCATCTTGCGAGTATATATCTTCTAAAACAGTACCTTTTGCTAACTCTGAGTTTATATCTATAAATATAATTTTTTCATCTTTAGCATAAATAACAAGTAGCTCATTTAACTTCTTAATATCATCATTGTAATATTGCGCATAATCGCCACCAGTATATAGTGTTGACATAACTATTGGTTCAATATTTTTTTCAATAAGTATCTTTATTATCTCTTTATAATTAAAAAATATATCTTCAACACATCTACCCAAAAATAGATCATTCACACCTATCATAAGAAATGTCTTTTTTACATTCTCTCCTAGACTGTCAATTCTATTTAATAGTCCAACAGTTGTATCCCCACCAATACCTCTATTTAATATAATACTTTTTGTTTGAATCAACTCATTCCAAGAACCATATTCTATTAATGAGTCACCAAACATTGCAATTCGATTGCTATTTTTATTCAAATTATCAACCATATCAAATTGACTTTTTTTATGTCGATAGTGTGATCCATATTGCTGAAGATTATCATAATTTCCTAACAACTCTATTTTTATAATTTTAAGATATTCAAATGGAAAAATCCTTTTATATCCAACCAATAAACCATATATAAAAGATATTAAGATTAGGAGTATAATAAATATTTTTTTCATTTAAAATACACCTTAGCTAACATCACTTATTGTTTATCCCAGCTAACCATTCCCCAAGATTCTAAATCACCTTGAAGTGTTTTCATTGTTCTATTCTTTTTATGACAAATAAAACAGGCATTTGTCTCCTGTGGCATCTTATATTTTATCGTCTCATTTGGTGTAGTGAACCCAAATGCGTGTGTTCTAACAGTAAGTGGCGACTTACCAGTATGTTTTCCAACCTTTGGCATATGACACTCCACACATAAAGAGCCTTTAGAACTTTTTTTATGATGAGTATGTTTTTCTAAACTCTCTTGATGAGGCCCTATAGTTGAGCCAAATGAGTGACACTTCATGCAAAGATTATTGCCACTATTTTTTTCAGCAGTTGGCTCTAGAGTGTGAGGATTATGACAATTTATACATGTAATTCCATGTTTAGATTTAGTAGAATGTACAAACTCATTACCTTGTGAGCGATTTTTTTTACCCATTCCGTTTGCATAAAACTCTTTAGTTTCACTCCCCATAACAAAAGGAGCAACATATTTATATCTGCTCAATGGTTTACCTGCTTCATATCCAAAAGGATAATCTCTAGCATCTCCGTAAATCTCACTAATATCTTGATTTTTCATACGATTATCACGATTTCTCATATGACATTGAAGACAAACCTCATTTTGCCTTGCAGGGTCACTCAACGAGGCCAAATATACTTTTGAATCTGGATCTTCTACATGTATAGAGGCTGGTCCATGGCAGGCTTCACATGAAATACCTATATCAACCCTTTTTTCTCGTGACATAAATCCAGTAAAATGACAACCATCACATGCTCTTGATGTAGGAAGTTCCTCATTTTTATGAGGATACGCATCTTTATACCAATACTTCCATGGTTTGAATTTTTGCCATTTGTCTGTTTGAACATTCCATTGATAGTTACCTAAAATATAATCTTCTGTACCATTAATATCTTTTCTGAGCATATATCTTTGTTTAAACTTTCCCCCAACTGTATAGATTGCATCTTTTAATGCAAAATTTGCATCACTAGGAAACAAAGAGAAGTCTGCTACAACAACCGAAGGATTCTTTTTAATATCTTGAACCATTTTAGGGTGACGAGAGTGACTCCAATCATTATGTTTATCTTCATGACACTCTACACATTTTGATGCACCAACAAAATGAGCATCTTTTTGATTAGCTATTTGTAAATCTTTTTCAAGACCAACTCTATTTTGAGTTAACTGCTTGTAAAATGGTAAAATTTTAGAAATATTCTCATAAGTAAAATAGGCACCTATTGAGATAATAATCAATACTAGAACTTGCAAAAATACTTTCAATATTACTCTCTTCATTTATATTTAGAATTTATATCAGAAAAATTATTAATACCGTGTTAAATAGTTTAATACTATTTTATAAGTTTACTATATACAAAACTTCTATACAATCTTAGATGCAAAATATTTTACGTTTTATATCTGTTTATAGCATTATTACAGGAACTATTTTTTACTTTTACTTCAGTATTACAAATCAACATAAAGAACAACTAGAATTTACTAAAAATGAGTACAATGGTATTATCTACCTCAAAAGTATCTTTAACCTCACTTTTGACGTTGCTTCAGGACTAGAGTTTTACAATAATAGATTAAATGACACTATTTTAAATGATATTGATAAATTATACTCTTTGCAAAAAGAGTACCCAGAATTCAAGTATGATCAATTAAATAAACACTTAGAGAGTATAAAAAATTCTAAAAATGAAGAATCATATTATTATGAATTTTTAGATTTTATTAACCATGAAAATTATAGAATAGGTGATGTTTCTGGCCTACTATTTGAAAGTGACAGAAAAATGTATTTTTTAAGTTCACTAGTTACACACTACATGTCTGAATATATCGTTAGTATAAACATTAGTCATAATATAGCTGAAGATTTTTTACACAAAGGTGATATTAGTACTGCAAAAAAAAGCCTATTCATAGAGCAGACCAAACTCTCATATCTTAGTTCAGAAGAGATAAATGCTATTATACAGATGCTAGGACGTTACGAAGACAGTAATAATCTTAAAGTAATTATGGCAAATATATTAGATAAATTGGATGACTTGTCTAAAACTATGAAGTATATCTCTAATTGGGAAAAAAATGATAAAGAGCTTAAAGAGTATTTAGAAATATCACATTATATTTTGGGTCTCTCATATCAGCTTAATGAAGAAAATATGAACATTATTGAAGCATCATTAACAAAAAGAAAAAATCTATTAGAAAACAAAATAGCAACATATAAATTTTTACTAATTGGTATTATTTTCTTAATAACTATAATTTCTATATATTTTCACCGCATATTTTCAGAAAACTTTAGAAAAGACCAAGAAATAAAATTGATGCATACTACATTAAATGATTTAGTTCTTTTTACTAAAACAGATGTAAATGGTAAAATAACCTATGTAAGTAATGCTTTTGAAAAATTAAGTGGTTATTCACAAAATGAACTTATAGGAAATGATTTTAAAATTATTTCACATGCAACTATGGATAAATCAGTTTTTAAAAATTTGTGGGAAACTATTATATCTAGCAAACAGTGGATAGGTGAAATAAAGAATAGACATAAAGATGGCTCTCATTATTGGATTGAGACAACAATTAAACCTGAAATTAGTGACAAAAATGAGCTTTTAGGATTTATCTCTTATAGTGAAAATATCACAAATAAAAAAGAGCTTGAAGTTGAAAAAATAAAAACGCAAAATGCTCTTGACTTTAAAACTAAATTCTTCTCGAATCTATCACATGAGATTAGAACACCTCTAAATGCGATTATTGGCTTATCAGATTTAATAAAAAAAGAGAATTTAAGCGATAAAATAAAAGACTTTATGAATAAAATACAATCTGCATCAAATATTTTACTAGGGGTTATTAATGACGTCTTAGATATATCAAAAATAGAATCTGGGAAAATGACTATAGAAAAAGTATCTTTAGATGTAAAAGATACAGCATACAATATTGAAAACATTGTCTCATTTAAAGCCAAAGAGAAAGGTATAAGTATAAATGTAGACTTTGTAAACCTAGCAAATTCTACTAGACTAGGAGATTCATTAAGAATATCTCAAGTCCTTACAAACCTCCTAAATAATGCGATAAAGTTCACTTCAAAAGGTAGTGTAACAATGCGCATTGAAGCAGTAGATAATAACTTTATCAGATTTGATATAATTGATACAGGTATCGGTCTAAAAGATGAACAAATTACAACTCTATTTGAAGAGTATACGCAAGCAGATGCAAGTACAAGTAGAAAATATGGTGGTACAGGTCTTGGTTTATCAATTTGTAAAAACTTAGTAGAACTAATGGGTGGAGAGATTTGGGTTAAAAGTGATTTTGGAGAAGGCAGTACATTTAGTTTTCAAATTCCTTTAGAGGTTGATGAAAATATTGAGCAAAATAGTAAAAATATTACAAATGATTCAGAAGAAATAACAACAAAAGTCAATGCACTTGAGGATATAAAAATTTTAATTGCAGAAGATAATAAAACAAATAGAATGATTTTAGAGATGCTTTTAGAAGAGAGTAAACTTAACTTAGATTTTGCAGAAAATGGAAAAATTGCAGTTGAAAAATTTAAATCTAACAACTATAATTTAATATTTATGGATATTCAGATGCCTGAAATGGATGGTTATGAAGCTACTAAACAGATTAGGGAATTAAATTCAGATATTTATATAGTAGGACTTAGTGGAAATGCTGAAGAGAAGGAGATTAATAGAGCATTAAGTACTGGAATGAATGACTATCTTACCAAACCAATTAATGAAAAAAAACTTTATGAAATTTTACATAAATATTTAAATAGCAACCCTTAATAGATAACGCTCTAAAATAATCTTTGCAGCCAAACTGTCAATCCGTCCATCTTTTTTCTGACGTATCTCACCTTTCATTAAAGCTTCAGCTTCTAGTGAGCTCTCATTTTCATCTTGAAGCACAATAGGTAAATTTGCATCTACTAGATTCATAAAATGCTCAACCCTGCGCCTCATTTCATCTTCGCTATCACCATCCATTGGAATTCCAACAACTACCTTTTGGGCTTCCCAATGAGCTAAAATATCTCTAACTTCACTTGATGCTTGATTTCTGTTTCTTCTATGTACTGCTGGTAGTGGTGTGACTATTTTACCATCTAGTGTTATTGCAAGCCCTATTCTCTTAAGTCCTAAATCAATAGCTACTATTTTCATTTTTATTTACCTAAGCAAAAATTAGAGAACATTTTATCAAGCATTTCATCATACTCATATGGTTGAGAAATTGAGCTAATTGATGCAATTGCTTCATTAATGTGAAAAGAGAAAAACTCTAACTCAACATTCTGAAGTGGTTCTTTACATAATTCAAGGGATTCAGTAGCCCTTTCAATTGCATTAACTTGTCTTATGTTGGTTAACATTAGCGCATCTGAACTATTTGAGACGTTCATAAGCTCTTCTAACTCTTTTATTAAATGTGTTGTGTCATCTTCTATACTAAATGGCTGAGCATTAAAATTTGAGAGTATAGATTTATCAAACTTCTGCACTAAATCGCTTTTACTTATTAAGACAATTGGTTTTATACTAAATTGCTCTAAAAGTTCTAAAATTTGATTATCTTCTTCATCTTTAGTGCGACTACCATCAAATAGAGCTATTACAATATCTGCTGATTCTACAGATTCTCGTGAGCGCTCTATCCCTATTTTTTCTATAGTATCATCTGAGTGCCTGATGCCTGCTGTATCTATTATTCGTACTAAATGGGTTCCAACTTGCAATTGCTCTTCTATTGTATCTCTTGTAGTTCCTGCAATGTCACTAACAATTGCGCGATTAAAGTGTAAAAGCGCGTTTAATAAAGAGCTTTTACCAACATTAGGTTTACCAACAATTGCAACTCTAAAGCCCTCCATTAACTGTTTACGGCCCTTACTAGCTTCTAGTGTTATAGCTAGTTCACTCTGTATACTTTGTACTTTTTCTAGCATGTTATCAATTAAGTCTTGCGGTAAATCCTCTTCTGCATAATCGATGCTAACTTCAGAATAGGCAAGTATATTAGTGAGTTTATCACGCAATGAGTTTACATAATTTTTAAGATCACCTCTTAACTGTCTTGCTAAAACTTTTGCTGCATCATCACTTTTTGCAACAATTAAGTCAGCTACTGCTTCTGCTTCAGTTAAATCTATTCTTCCATTTAAATAAGCTCTTTTTGTAAATTCACCAGGTTCAGCTAGACGTGCACCATACTCTAATAGAGTCTCTAAAATCATACGTGCAACAATTAAACCACCATGACATTGAAACTCTATGACATCTTCAGCAGTAAAACTATGCGGGGCTTTAAAGTAGATTACAATTGATTCATCTATTGGCGCATTTGAGCTATCTTGAAGCATTGTAAGTGTCGCGTAACGAGGAACTAAACTTTTTTTAACTGTTAACTTAGTAGCAATGGCTAAGGCATTGTCACCGCTAAGTCTAACTATTGCAATTGAGCCTACACCATGAGGTGTAGCCAATGCTGCTATTGTATCCATCTTCATAAGATAATTTTAATTTCTACTTTGAAAATCATTAACAATAATATACTTTCCGCCATCTCTAGTTGTGCGTACTCCTACATATTTATCGCTATATACTCTTCTTAACTCTTTTAGTGCAATCTGAACAAGAACACCATCTAAAACTTTAGTCTGTGCACGTCCATCTTTTTCAATATATTCATGAATTGTATCAAGGTAGCGAGCAATCATCTCTTCTTGATTTTCTAAAAAACTTGCTATCTCTAAACGTACTTGAAGACCATAACTACTGTTTATCCAATTATATAACATATATGAAAGAGCTTTATAACGATAACCCTCTTTACCAATTAAAAGAGCAGCATCTTCGCCATCAAACTCAACTAATAGTGTACTTTCATCATATACAGATACATCTATTTTGTCTAATTTAAAACATGCTTTTTCAAAAAGTTCTCCAATTTCTGCTTTAACATCAATTGCAACTTCGTGTATATCTGCACTCTCTTTAGCAAAAAATTGATCTACTATCGCAGGTCTTTTTGGTTTTGGAACATCAACAGAATCAACAATTTTTTTAACGCCACCAATAACATTTTTTACAGATTGTGGAGTATCTGGCATGCTTTCTGAAATTTTATGCATTGACTCTTCAACAATCTTTGGCTTTTTAGGAATAAACTTTTCACTCAGCTTATGACTGCTCTTTTTCTCTTCTTCTTCCTCATTATCCCACTGCATTTGTGGTCTATTTTCATCATTTGCCATACATCTAGCAACTATAATCGCATTTTTCTTGAAAAATCCAGCAAGACCTTTTGTTGGATTTTGTATAACTTCAATTTCTAAATCTGTTACTGAACACTTAAGACGAGAAGCAGCATTTGAATATGCTAATTCAAGAGTTTCAGCTTCAATCTTTGTCATTGTGTTTTGCCTTTGCTTGATGTTTTTTAAAACCTCTATTTACAAATACCTGTTGTGCAATAGAGAACAGATTGTTTGTAAACCAGTACAGAACAAGCCCAGCTGGGAATGTAAAGAAAAATGCTGTAAATATTACAGGTAAAAATTTAAATATCTTCTCTTGCATTGGATCTGTAAAGTTACTAGGTGTCATTTTTTGTTGATAATACATTGAAATACCCATTAATACAGGTAATACATAATATGGATCCATCAATGCCATATCTTCAATCCAAAGAATCCAAGGTGCACCTTGAAGTTCAATAGCATTTAAAAGTACTCTATAGATTGCAAAAAATACTGGAATCTGAAGAAGCATTGGTAAACACCCACCAAGTGGGTTAGCACCATGCTTTTTATATAACTCCATTACCTTAGCCTGCATTTTTTGAGGCTCACCTTTATACTTAGCTTGAATCTCTTTAACTTGAGGTGATATAGCTTTTAGTTTCTGCATAGAAACCATACCTCTGTATGTTAGTGGATAAAGTAAAAGACGTATGAAAAGAGTTAAGAAAACAATCGCCCAACCCCAGTTACCTAGATGTCCATGTAAATAATTTAATACACTAAACATTGGTTTTGATATAAATGTGAACCAACCATACTCAATTGCTACAGTAAGTTTTGGCGAAATTGCAAAAAGTCTATTATATAACTTTGGTCCAATATAACCGTGAAGTTGCATGTGAGGTTTACCAGTTACAAAAAGAATAGGTTTATCTTCACCAACTTTAGATAAAACAACACTCATATCGTTATGATCACTATAAAAAAGCGTTGTGTAGTATCTGTCAAATGCAGAAGCTATCCAAGTATTCGCATAACTTTCATTACCAATAGCATCACCATCTTCAACAATATGAATCTGTTCTGTACCATCTTGCATTAGCACACCAGATATTGTCATATTATAACTACTAATCTCTGGTTCAAAGCCTGGAGATATAAAAAAGCCCTTATCTTCACTTAAGTCTACATTTAAATCATAGTGACCATCAGGATAGATAGTAATATTTTTAGTAATAGTAACTGAACTTAAATTCTGAGTAAGTGTTAAACTCTTAGCACCATCAAGTAAAGATAGTGACTCTATGTTTGAGCTATAATCAACTTTAAATGCTTCAGAATTAAGAGCTGAATCATTAAAGCGTAGTTCTAATGGGCGTGGAAGAGTTGAACCTATAAGTTCAATCTGTTTCCCGTCTTCACTTCTGAATTCCTCATGAGTAAGTACCATTGAAGATATTCGACCAAGAGTATCTATTTTCATTGAAAAGTCTGCACTATCAATTTTTACTAGTACCTTACTCTCATCAACAATAGGAACTGGCGAGTTAGTTGCACTCTCAACAGCAGATACCTGAGCCTTTGGAGCCGATGTATCACTCATACCTAGAGTATTTGAGCTAACATCTTCACTTTTTGTACTTTTACTATTTTCTTGTGCTAACTGTTTTTCTTGATTAATTTCATTTTGTGCTGGCATAAAAATTGCCGAATAACCTAAAAAGAATAACATCGATACAACTGTAGCTAATATCAGCCTCTGCTGACTACTCATTTTTTCTAACACATAACACCTTTTTTATGAAAAATTTTTTATGATATAACAGTGATTATTTTTATCTGGAACAAACCAGTATTTTATTACTATCTTCTTGTGAAGTGGCTTAGTCTTACAACATTTAGGCGACTTTGGATAGTCAATTCCACCCTCAAAAAGCTGATTACAGCGTAAAATCCTAAAAAAAGTCGAAAAAAATGCTCTTATTAAAGAATTATTTTCAAACTCCCACTTTGCATATTCTGAACATGTTGGATAAAACCTGCAACTTCCTCTTCCAAAAATAGTCAAAAAGCGTTGATAAAAGGATAATAATTTAAGTAAATATTTTCTAAACATAATTTAAATTAATTTTGATTTTCTAAGTACTCTACTAAATTGCTGACGAATATCTTCAAATGGTGTATCTAAAATTGCAGCTTTTGCAACCATTACATATGTTCCATTTGGTAAATTAGGACAGTATTCAGTAAACAGTGCACGCATTCTTCGTTTTGCAAAGTTACGTTTAACAGCATTTCCTACTTTTTTACTAGCAGTAAAACCTATATATTTTTCGTCCGAGCGGACATAAAAAAGAACTATTGTAGCCGTATGAGACGGTCTAGCGCGTCTATAAACAGACTGAAATTTTCCAGACTGTTTAATTTTCGAAAAGCTGTTTAGACAGACAATCGTTTTCTACCCTTAGCGCGGCGTGCGTTAATAATGTTACGTCCGTTTTTCGTTTTCATACGAAGACGAAAACCATGCGTGCGCTTGCGTGGAGTATTATGTGGTTGGTATGTTCGTTTCATGGTGCAAGGCTCCTACCTAAAATTTGAAACGCAATTGTATTAAAAACTTGCTTAAGAAGCTCTTTTGTTTAATTATTCTATTATAATGCCGATTTTACTTACACTACTAATGAAAAGGTCTTATTATGATAGGAAGCAACTCATACAACTCACTTGAAAGCTATAGACAACAAGAACTTACTCTAGAGATTCAGACAAGTAGTGGAGATAAACTAGAACTTGGTATCAACAAAGAGACATCAATGAGTTATCAAAATGGACCAAATGGACAAGAGCTTAGCTCCTCTACACTCCAAGAGATGAAGTTCTCATACCAAGGTAATGGTATAGATGCGCAAGATCAAAAAGAGATTGATGCAATTATGGAGTTAGCTCAACCAATAATTGATGAATTTATGAAAAGCCTTGAAGAGGGAAATAACTCAACGCCACTAAATCAAAGTGCGAGAGAGGTAAGTAATATTTTCCTACCTCTAAAAGAAGATACCCAAGTAAACCCAGATAAAATGGCAAGTGCTAAAAATGCGCTAATTGATGCAACAGATTCTATTTTAAGAACATTAGAACAAAATAAAGAGTACTCAAAACAGGCACAATCTCTACTAGAGCAAATTTTTTCTAATATAGATGGTAGTAACATAGAGATTTACGCTTAAATTGACGTAGGTCTCTATTATTCAACTCTTCTGCACAAAACAATAAAACTACATGTATAAATATTCATCCAATATAGACAAAATAAATTTTGTCAAAAGGATTACCCATGGCAATTACAGTTGGTCAAGCAGTTAGAAATAAAGAATTTTGGGATAGAGTAGACGAACTAGATGATATTTGGGAAGCTATAGAATCAGGAAGCCATGTATTAATCTCTGCACCTAGACGTGTGGGTAAAACTTCTATTATGTACAAAATCCTAGATAATCCTAGAACTGGTTATATACCAATCTATATCGACACAGAATCAGCTGACAGTGAAAATGAATTTTGGGAAAAACTATTTAACACTCTTTTAGAAGAAAACTTCATTGATAAGCTTGAGACAAAAGCTAAAATATTGTGGAGTAAATTAAAAAATATTAGAATTAAAAAAATATCTGTAACTGGTGTTGAATTTGCAGATGGTGAAATGTTAGATTATAAGGAATCCTTTAAAAAGCTAATAAAAAATTTAGATAGTGATAAAAAGCTTATTATCATGATAGATGAATTTGCACAGACTATTGAAAACATCATAAAGTATGAAGATACCAAAAATGCTCTTAGCCTCTTAAAAACGCATAGAGAGTTAAGGCAAGATATAAAGACATCTGATAAAGTCAAATTTATTTACGCTGGTTCAATTGGTCTTGAGAGTGTTGTTGCTAACATGAGTGCGACAAAGCATATTAATGACTTAAATAGTGTAAAAATTTCACCCCTTTCAATAGATGAAGCAAAAAAATTCACTAAAGAACTTTCATCAAACAATCATGTAAACATAGAGTCAAATGAAATCTCTTATCTCTTGGAAAAAGTAGAATGGCTAATTCCTTTTTACATACAGTTAATTGTACAAGAGGTTAAGAAACTACAACGAAAAAATCCAATAATAACTAATGGGCATCTCTAAAAACACATTAAATTTGATGCAAAGTGCCAAAACGATAAAATAATAGTAAAAAAGAGAGAGTTTATATGCCTGGACTATTTGATTACGAGTTTCAATTGGAGAAGATTAATAAG
>Ga0316204_10002457_pt1 | contig 41682 bp, 32 predicted proteins | sample 6monrhotite_MG_2_FD_205661 | JGI IMG/M metagenome (GOLD analysis project Ga0316204, IMG submission 205661) | Microbial mat bacterial communities from mineral coupon in-situ incubated in ocean water Damariscotta River, Maine, United States -... | ecosystem: Environmental > Aquatic > Marine >...
GGGGGGGTTGGGCGCCGAAGCGCTCCCGCCGTCGTCAGTCCAGGGAGCACCATACCCACACGCCGGCACTTCTTGAGCCGGGGTCCACGATAACGCGCCATTGCACGTCTCCTTGTTGGTGCGATTGGAAACCCTCAGGGGGAACAATGATCCGGAGGATCGTGGGCCCGAGGGACTAAAGAGCCCCCACTACTATGCGTGCCCCCCAACCTCGTCAAGCAGGGCCGCCGAGCGGGCCCCGAAAAGCCGATCGATTTCCCCCCCCAAGCTGGGATATAGTGTGCGGCAGCGGCCCGGGTGGGCCCGAACCGTCAGGGAACTACGAATGCACGTCCGTCGACTCCGCTCAGCCTTCACGCTCGTCGAGATGATGATCGTTGTGGGCCTCATCTTCCTGTTGAGCGCCATCGGCTTCAGCACCAGCCGCGAGCTGATCCCCCGCTTCAAGGCGCGGCAGGCCGCGATGGAGTGCGCCCGCCACATGGAGATGGCGCGACAGTTCGCCATGACCGAGCGCGTGGAGTACCGCATCCTGCTGGTCGAGTACGACGAGGACATCACCAACGTCGACAAGCCGGTGAAGGGCCTCTACCGCGTCCAGCGCGGCAACCGCGCCGCCGGCTCGACCCTCTGGGACACCCTCCCCTTCGAGAGCGGCGCGGCCGACAGCCTCATCGGCGAGGGCACCGTCGACCTCGCCAAGGGCGGCAACAGCTACCGCAAGGGCGTCTCCCTCGGAGACTGGGGCACCATCAGCGGCCCCGGCAACAACAACGACAACGCCATCGTCTTCGGCCCCCGCGGCATGGTGACCAACCCCTCCTCCGACTTCAACGGCGGCTTCATCGATCTGCCGTTCGGCAACAAGATCGCCCTCACCTCCGAGGCCTCCCCCGAGTACTTCAACGTGCACATCAACCGGAGCGGGATGGTCCGCATCGAGTCCTCCAAGGGCAACGAGTACCCCACCGAGGCCAGCGGCACGCCCCACAACACTACGTGGGACAACTCCGAAGGAAAGAGCCCCAGCGCCGACGGAAGTTAGAGGCTCTTCGCGGCACGTTTCGCTGTCCCCACCAAAAATCACGTCGATATCGGTCACCCCCTCATCAACTTGAGGGGGTTTTCCGATCCAACTCCCGGGTGCTGTTCAGAACCTAGGAGAATTGATGTCTCGATCGACTCGCAAAGGCTTTTCCATGCTGGAAACGGCCGTTGTCATGGGCCTCACGGCCACCATGGCGCTCGTCGGGTACACAACCAGTCAGGAGCTGCTCCCGAGATTCCGTACGCGTCAGGCCGCGATGGAGTTTGCTCGGACCCTGGAGCTGGCGCGTCAGCTGGCGGTGACCAGCAACCAGGAGACCCGCGTGCTCCTGGTGGAGTTCGACGGCAACGCCCTCGACAAGGACTCCCCCAACCGCGGCCAGTACCGCCTCCAGGTCGGCAACAAGGCGACCGCCTCCACCATCTGGGACACCCTCCCCTACGAGAGCGGCGTCGTCGACGACAAGATCGGCGAGGGCACCTTCGACATCTCCAAGGGCGGCAACGACTACCTCCGAGGCGTGTCTATGGAGGACTGGGGCATCATCAACGGGCCGAGCACCGGCAACTCCGACGCCATCGTGTTCAGCCCCCGCGGCACCCTGCAGAACCCGAGCTCGGACTTCGACGACGACGGCACCCTCCAGATCACCTTCGTCAACAAGTTCGCCACCAACGCCGACGGCAACGACCGGGCGCGGATCCGCGTCTTCCGCGGCGGCATGGTGCGGTTCGCCTTCGACGGCGAGGCCGCTCGCCTGACCACTGGCGGCACCGGCTTCTCCAGCACCGTCGATGACAGCGAGGGCGACGGCTACGTCGACATCGGTGACAACGGCGGCGTCGACACGGGCGGCACCGGCGATCCCCCGATCTCCGAGGGCGGCGACGACGGCGACGCCCCGAAGGACATCGACGACGATGTGGATGAGATCATCCGGGAGGCCATCGACGCGCTCGACGGGGACAGCAGCTCCGACGACGACTCCGACGACGAGTCAGGCGACGACAGCTCGGGCGATGATGAGTCCGGTGATGACGGCTCCGACGACGACGACAGCTACAGCGGGGGCGGAGGAGACGACAGCAGCGACGACAGCTCCGGCGATGACGAGTCCGGTGACGACGGCTCCGATGACAGCAGCGATGGCAGCAGCGACGATGACGAGTCCGACGATGGCAGCAGCGATGACGACGAGTCCGATGACGACGGCTCGGACGATGGCAGCGACGACAGCTCCAGCGACGATGAGTCCGACGACGGCAGCAGCGACGATGACGAGTCGGATGACGGCAGCGACGACGGCTCCAGCGACGACGAATCCGACGGCGGCTCGGATGATGACCAGACCATCGACGAGTACCTCGAGGAGAACGGCCTGGACCGGGAAGACCTCTATGAGGACGGCGCCACGGACGAGGACATCGAGGAGTACTTCGGCAACGACGGTGTGGTCGACGAGGACGACCGCGCCAAGGCGGAGTCCGACTGCGGCTGCTCCTCCTCTTCGCCCGCCGGGCGCACCTCCAGCGTCTTCCTGATGGTCATGGCCGGGATGTTCCTCACGAACCGCCGCGGCGAGAGCGAAGACGAGAACGAGGACGCCACCTGAGCGCAGCCAGCGCCCACCGGGCAGCCCGCACCGACCGCGTCGCGGCGGGCTGCTTCACGACCTCGTTGAGCGGAGATTCCAGTGAAGTCAGGCAACACCAGAGGCTTCAGCGCCCTTGAGATGGTCGCCGTGCTGGCGGTGGTGACGGTCCTCGGCGCCGTCGGGTTCAGCAGCACCAGCCAGATGGCGCCGAAGTACCACACCAGCAAGGCCGCGGCGGAGTTCAACCAGGCCATCAGCCTCGCCCGCCAGCTCGCCATGACCAACAATGTCGAGACGCGCATCCTGCTGGTCGAGTTCGACAGCAACGCCAGCGACGCCTCGGCGCCCAACAAGGGGCTGTACCGCATCCAGCTCGGCAACTTCTATAAGGACTCCACGAGCTGGGACACCGTGCCCCTGGATCCGGGGCCAGCGGACATCAGCACCGGCGAGGGGACCTACGACCTCTCCGCCAGCGGTCACCGCCATATCCCGGACATCTCACTGGAGGACTGGGGCCTCATCGACGGGCCGAGCACGGGCAACTCCGACGCCATCGTGTTCAACCCCCGCGGTTACCTCCAGAACCCCATGACCGACCTGGACTCCGAGGGCGGCATCGCCATCACCTTCATCAACAAGAAGACCGTCGGGGGTGAGCACACCGACCGCACCTCCGTGCGCGTCTACAGCGGCGGCATGGCCCGCACTGTCGCCGGCGGCGTCCAGGATTCAGCGCTGGCCAGCGCCACTGACACCGGCGCCCCCCCCGCCGCTCCCATCGAGGAGGAGACAGCGGTCGACAACATCCAACCAGCCCGGAACGACTACTACTACGACGACTGAGCGCTACGCCGGCCGGATCGCTCGCGGGGGGCGGTCGCCTCCTGCCAGGGCGACCCCCGCGGCCTGAGCCACGAGCCCGCCGCCTGATGACAGCGCCGCCAGCTCATCATCTCGCCCCATCGCCTCCAGCACGCCCACCGCGTTCATGCCGGGCACCTCCTCGCCCTCCGAGGCCACCCGGACGAGCTCCGGAACCGCGGGGGCGCCGAGCTTGAGCAGCGCGCCCATCGCGGGGAGGTGGAAGCCGCCCAGGGCGCTGCCGTGCATGTTGGCGAGGTAGGTCGACAGCTCCCGAGCGGCGCGGGGAGCCTGCAGCTCGCCCAGCCCCCACAGCAGGTTGCTTCGCACGGGGAACTGGATCCCCAGGCCGGCCCCGGGCCGGCCCTCGTAGTTCCGGGCCTCGACCTCCAGCGCCCGCAGCAGGCGCCCGGCCTCCGAGGTCACCCCCATTCGGCCGAGAGCGAGCGCCACGAGCCGTCGGTAGGCGAAGCCCCGCCCGGGGTCCACATCCATGCGGTCCAGATCCTGGATCAGATCGGGCAGGCTGCGGGGGTCGCCCAGCTTGCCGAGCGCGATGATGAGCACGTTGATGGTCCGCCGCCCGGCGTCAGCGCGCAGCTCACGCAGGCGCAGGAGGTCATCGGGGTGCCCCTGGAGGGCCAGCTCCTCCAGCGCCTGACGTCCGCGGGCGCTGTGCGGGTCGCGGTCCAGGATGCCCAGCAGGCGGGCTCGGATGTCCTCACGCCGCGCCGACCGGACAGCTCCCCAGGGCGGCAAGGTCTCACCGGCGAGGGCCGGGTCCAGCGTCTGGATGAACTCCCGGTGGACGGCTCCCTCGTCGAAGCCGACGCTGGCCTCCGGAGAGCGCCACCCCCGCGCGGTGCGGATGAGCCCGGCGCCAGCGCTCAGCGCGGCGGCGGCCTCCTGGACGCCGCCGCCGCAGCGGACGAGCGCCGCCGCCAGCGCCAAGCGCACAGCCGTGGTGGGCTCTGTCAGAAGTCGCGCGCGAAGCAGCGAGGCGTCGCCGGCCCCTCCCCGCCACCCCAGCCCGGCCGCCGCCGCGCGGCGTACACCGGGGACGCTGTCATCGAGGACGCCGCGTATCGCCGCCGCCGCCTGGGGTTCTTCGCGGAGCGTCAGCGCGCGGACTGCGCGGACCCGCCAGGCGTCATCGCCCCTCCGAAGCGCCCGCGCCAGCCCCGGACCGTCGAGCTCTTCAGGAGTGCCGAGGATCAACCTGCGAGCAAATTTCATAATCCCACTCTAACGGATGACACGTCAAGAGCGGGATCGTAGGAGTTATCCACAGGCACAATCACTATTATCCACAACTTATCCACAAGGTACAATCTTTTGGTAAGATTAAATACAACATATGATCCGCGTCATCGAATCGTTGCCGGACAACTTCTGGATATCCAAGGTTCATCCACTTTGTTGTCCACAATCCTGATGTGGTTTCAAGGGGCGGAAATACGGGGCTCTGCCACCTGAAATGGTAGTTATCCACAACAAAACCAAAATCACAATATCTTGGGGTAGGCTGAATGAAGCAGCACAAGATGTAGTGGTTTCGACCTTGACCCTGTCTCCCCCAACCGAGTAGAAAAATGGGTGCCGCCTCCCTCCAATGTGTGGGTCGGCGGTCGGAACAGTCTCCACGGGACAGAAGCTTCAGTCGAAAGACAGCGAAACTCCCGAGGGGATTGATCTGCGCGCGTGTTGCTGCTGCTGTTGTTGCACCTGTCGCCACTATTTGTAGCCAGAATCTGAAGTTGCAGAAGTCGGAGAGCCTCATGGAAGAGACCGCGTCCACTACCCGCGAAGCCACCCCTTTGAAGTCCGCCAACAAGGCCCACAAGCTGACGGTTGAGCGCTACTTCACGACAGAGGGGGTCGACCCCTACTCCACTGTCAGCTGGGAGCTCCGCGACGCGGTCATCGGTGACGCCTCCGGAAACTCCGTGTTCGAGCAGCGCGGCGTGGAGATTCCCGCCCCCTGGTCCCAGACCGCGACCAACGTGGTCGTCTCCAAGTACTTCCGCGGGCACCTCAACACCCCCGAGCGCGAGACCTCCATCCGTCAGCTCATCGGGCGGGTCTGCGACACCGTCGCCCAGTGGGGCTGGGAGGACGGCTACTTCGCGAACAAGAAGGACCTCAAGACCTTCCGCGACGAGCTGACCTGGCTCTGCCTGCACCAGCACATGGCGTTCAACTCGCCCGTGTGGTTCAACGTGGGCGTCGAGGCGCACCCCCAGTGCTCCGCCTGCTTCATCAACTCCGTGGACGACACCATGGAGTCCATCCTCGGCCTCGCCAAGACCGAGGGCCTGCTCTTCAAGTGGGGCAGCGGCACCGGCTCCAACCTCTCCCCCATCCGCTCCTCCAAGGAGAACCTGCGCGGCGGCGGCACCGCCAGCGGCCCGGTCTCCTTCATGCGCGGCTTCGACGCCTTCGCCGGCGTCATCAAGTCCGGCGGCAAGACCCGCCGCGCCGCCAAGATGGTCATCCTCGACGTCGACCACCCGGACATCGCGGAGTTCATCAACTGCAAGGCCGAGGAGGAGAAGAAGGCCTGGGCGCTCATCGACTCGGGCTACGACGGCGGCTTCAACGTCCCCGGCGGCGCCTACGACTCGGTCTTCTTCCAGAACTCCAACAACTCCGTGCGCGTCTCCGACGCCTTCATGGAGGCGGTGGTCTCGGGCAGCAAGTGGCACACCCGCGCCGTCACCAGCGGTGAGGTCGTCGACACCTACGAAGCCCGCGACATGATGGCGGAGATCTCCGAGGCCGCCTGGCTCTGCGGCGACCCCGGGATGCAGTACGACACCACGATCAACGACTGGCACACCTGCATCAACACCGACCGCATCTACGCGTCGAACCCCTGCTCCGAGTACATGTTCCTGGACAACTCGGCCTGCAACCTCGCGTCGCTGAACCTGATGAAGTTCCGCAGCGCGGACGGCAGCTTCGACATCGAGCGCTTCCGCCGGGCCGCGCGCCTGACCATCACCGCTCAGGAGATCCTGATCGACCGCGCCAGCTACCCGACGCCGGCCATCGAGCGCAACTCCCACGACTACCGCCCCCTCGGCCTCGGCTTCGCCAACCTCGGCGCCCTGCTGATGGCCCGCGGTCTGCCCTACGACTCCCCCGCCGGTCAGGCCTACGCCGGCGCCATCACCGCGCTGATGCACGGTGAGGCCAACCTCCAGTCCTCCAAGATCGCCGAGGTCAAGGGCGTCTTCGCCGGGTACACCAAGAACGAGAAGCCCTTCCTCCGGGTGATGAACAAGCACCGGGAGGTCGGCCGCAAGCTCTCCGCCCAGTACGTGCCCGCCGAGATGAAGGCCGCCGTGAACAGCGTCTGGGACGAGGTGCTCGAGAGCGGCAAGGAGCGCGGCTTCCGCAACGGTCAGGTCACCGTCCTCGCCCCCACCGGCACCATCGGCTTCATGATGGACTGCGACACCACCGGCGTCGAGCCGGACATCGCGCTCATCAAGTACAAGAAGCTCGTCGGCGGCGGCATGATCAAGATCGTCAACCAGACGGTCCCCCTGGCGCTGGACGTCATGGGCTACAGCGACACCGAGCGCGAGGCCATCCTCTCCTACCTCGACCGCGAGGAGACCATCGAGGGCGCCCCCGGCATGAAGGCCGAGCACCTCGCCGTGTTCGACTGCGCCTTCAAGGCCCGCAAGGGCACCCGGACCATCGCCCCCATGGGCCACGTCCGCATGATGGGCGCCACCCAGCCCTTCCTGTCCGGCGCCATCTCCAAGACCGTCAACATGCCGACGGGCGCGACCCCCGCCGAGATCGCCGATGTCTACATCCAGGCCTGGAAGCTGGGCCTCAAGGCCATCGCCATCTACCGCGACGGCTGCAAGCGCACCCAGCCCCTGAACACCAGCCGGGACGTGGAGACCAGCGCTGCCGAGGTCAAGGTCGAGAGGATCATCGAGAAGGTCATCGAGTACCGCCCGGTGCGCCGCAAGCTCCCCGACGAGCGCACGGCCCTCACCCACAAGTTCTCCGTGGCCGGCCACGACGGCTACATCACGGTGGGCCTCTACGACGACGGCACCCCCGGTGAGATCTTCCTCACCATGGCCAAGGAGGGCTCCACGGTCTCCGGCCTGATGGACGCCTTCGCCACCTCGGTCTCCCTGGCCCTCCAGTACGGTGTGCCGATCCAGGTGCTGTGCGACAAGTTCGCGCACATGCGGTTCGAGCCCTCGGGCTACACCGGCAACCAGGACATCCCCTTCGCCAAGTCCCTCATGGACTACATCTTCCGCTGGCTCGACCTCCGCTACGGCGAAGGTCAGCAAAAGCAGGAGGCTCTCCCGTTCGAGGAGAAGACTTCTACCGGTGTCGCTCCCGCGGCGCCGACGGCCGCTGTCACCGGGTCTGGTAACAGCGCCGAGAGGTCCCACGAACGAGAGGTCTTCACCACTCAGGCAGACGCCCCGCCCTGTCACGTCTGTGGAAGCATCATGGTCCGCTCAGGCGCTTGCTACAAGTGCTTCAACTGCGGCGCGACCAGCGGCTGCTCCTGATCCCCCCACCGGGGTGGGCCTTCAGCGCCCGCCCCACCCGGAGCCCTCCGGGATGGATCGTCTGGACAGCTGGTAGATACTGAGTGTGCCCCCAAAGGGGGTGGGTGATTTGCACAGTTCGCCCACCCCCTTTCCTTATTGGATCAGCCTTGGAGGGCCCCCACTATACGCCGCACCCGCTCCACATCCAGCGGCGCCGCCAGGTCAGCGTCCTGGTGCAGCCACGTCCCCACGATGGCGCCGTCCATCAGCCGACGCACCACGCGCGCGCGCTCCGGCGTCAGCCCGCTGCCCAGCCACAGCACGCACTCCGGCACCGCGTCCCGCACCGTCACCAGATCGGACGGGTCCGTGGGCCGCCCCGTGCCCGAGCCTGTGATGATGAGCGCGTCGGCGCAGCCGCGATGCCAGGTGTCCCGCGCGACCTGAGTCAGATCCGCCGGCCCCAGCGGCCGGGCGTGCTTCACCAGCACGTCCGCCGCGATGCCGATCTGCGGCGCGACCCGCGCCCGATACAGCAGCGTCTCCCGGGCCCGCCCCTGGATGATGCCCTGATCGGTGACCATGGCGCCGGTGTGCACATTGACCCGCACAAAGCGGGCGCCGGCGGCCGCGGCGGCCCCGATAGCGCCGGCGGCGTCGTTTCGGAGGGCGTTTACGCCGACCGACAGGCGATCGCCAAAGCGCTGGCGCACCTCGCGAGCGATCACACCGAGCATGGCGACCACGTGGGGCTCCACCGCCGCCGGCTCGAAGGGGGCGTCGCCCAGGTTCTCCACGATCACCCCGACAGCGCCGCCGTCAGCGAGGGCCTCGGCGTCAAAGAGCGCCCGGTCCAGGCAGGCCTGAAAGCCCGGGCTGCTCATGGGTGAGCCCGGGAGCGGGGGCAGGTGAACCACCCCGATCATCGATGGAGAGTCAGTCTTGGTCATGAAGGTCATACACCAAGACTAACGCTAGCAGCCCACACACCAAAACGAAGAGGCCCGCCCGTCGGGGAGCGACGGGCGGGCAAAAGCGATCGGGGTTGTTGGTATGTGTGGATGGATGGATGGATGCCAGGTGGCCCGCGATCGCTCCTCGAAGTGTTCAGCGCTTCCGCGCTATGCCGGCCCGCCTATGCGGCGGCGGGAAACAGGGTCAGCTGAGCCGCCGGCGCGACGGGCAGCGGCGCCAGGAACTCCAGCTCGGCGCCCGCCTCGACGGCGATGACGGCGCTGGGCATGGCGAGCTGCACGGCCGCGACCGCCGCGTCCACCCGACCGGCGACGCCGACGGAGGCGCGCAGGCCGAAGTGATCGCGGAGCTCGGCGATGAGCGCGCCGCTCCGCAGCAGCGCGCAGCCTTCGTAGATCCAGTCACACTCACCGACGATGCGGGTCGCGGAGACGCGCTGGAGGTGGGTCATGCGGCGCGACAGCCACTCCTGAAGCGCGGGGGTCACGGAGCCGCCCAGCTCGAGGGCGACCCAGCAGCCGGGCTGGTCCACCACCTCGGCGGGGTACTCGGCGACGCCCTCGTTCTGACGGAGCACCTGACCGCTGCGGGGGCGGATGCGGAAGCTGCGCGCGCGCGCGACGAGGCGACCGGACATGACCCACCGCTCCAGGGAGCAGTTGACGCCGCCGGGCTCGGCGCGGAGGCCCTTCTCGGTGCGGACGCCGAGCATGGGGCGGCCGTAGCCGCGAGGAACCAGCACGCCGAGCTGGCTGCGGACGACGTCGCCCCGGACGAGCAGGAGATCGCCGCGCAGCAGCTCGAGATCCGCCGCCGCGCCCTCGGCCAGGACTCGGAAGACGCGGCCCTCACCCTGGCTCCAGCGCGGGAGCACGCCGGGGGAGAGGGGCAGCAGTCTAGGCACCTTGTGGGGTCTGATGACGTTGCTGCTGTACATGGTGAATCCTCCACTGAGTACACCTGTACAATACTGAACAACCACCCAGGTTGCACGCCAGTTTCTGTCCGCACGGACGAAAGATGTCCGAGGAATCGGATCCTCCGTCCAGGTGTTATCCCCGGCCGCAGTCCCTCTTAAAGGAGCACCAGCGGCATTCCCTGCTTCCTACGGGGATTTTCGTGAAGCGCTCCTCGGATTCCAGCACCGCGTCGGGCTCGGGGTCCATCGCCACCATCTCCTCGGCGGATCGCTGGATGAAGGCAGCGACCCGATCGAGCAGCGCCTCATCCAGGTCGTAGAGCCCCCAGTTGTTCAGGCGGATGTTGGCGTACATGCCGCGGGCGGAGCGCTTGTACTTCTCCTCCACATAGAGGCCGTAGACAGCGAGCTGATCGCGGACCACCTCCGGTCGGTGCGAGCGCCCGGTCTTCCAGTCGATCACCACCATGCCGCCGGCCCCGTCGTCCATCAGCACGTCCAGGCGCACCCGCGTGGGCACGCCCCGCAGCTCGACCTCCACCAGCTCTTCGATCTCCACGAGCCGCTCGGGCACCTCGGCGATGCGCCGGAAGACGGCGTGATCGTAGAGGACGCGCACCAGCTCGCCGATGTCCCCGAGGGTGTTCGACCAGGGCTCCCACGGGCGGCTCTTGTAGTAGTGCTCCTGGAAGCCGGGCTGCTCCCTCGGCGACGCCCGCCAGCGCCCCTCTTCGGAGGCGGTGACCTCCGCGTTGGCGCTCACCATCGCCTTGGCGGCGGCCGCCCCCGCGTCCAGGGGAACCCCGTCCCGCAGCGCCTCCAGCGCCTCCTGCGCCGCGTCGTGCACGATGTTGCCGACCCACTGGGGGCGGGAGTTCAGGTACTTCTGGATGTAGAGCTCGCGGAAGCGCTCAGGGGCGTCCGGTGTCTCGCCCAGTCTGGCCGCATGGTAGTTCAACCAGTACCTGCGGCGGCACTCCTGAAAGGTCCGGTATCGACTGAAGCTCCACATACCCCCTGAACCTAACGGACCTGTAAGATCGCGGGGACCACGGAGGACACATGCGGCGAACGTTTCCTGCACTGCTGCTCGGCGGGCTCTTGTTGCTCGACCTCGGCGCCCGGATGGGGGCGGCCCTGACGCCGCCCGCGACCGCGGGCGAGGTCACCGCCGAGCCCCGGCGACACCTCGTCTGTCGGCACTTCGCCGTCAACATGGACGAGGACGGCGGGCTGTTCGAGACCGCGGATACGAGCGGCGAGATCGGCCAGTGGGTCTCCAGCCATGAGGCCGTCGGCTGGCGGGTCGCCAGCACGGATCTGGAGGTCGGCCAGAAAGCCACCGGGCTGATGAACGCCTGGACGCAGGTCTGCCTGGAGCGCTCGCTCTGAGCGATCGCCAGCGATCTCACCAAAACGCCCAGCCGCGGGATCACAAGCAGGATCGCCGCGCGGTGCTGGCGCTCTGCGCGCTGGCGACCGCGATCGCCGCGCTGGTGGCGGGCGGGCCCCTCGACGGGATGCCGCACGTCTCCGACGAGATCGTCTACACGCTCCAGGCGAGGCTCTTCGCCGCTGGCGCCCGGCTGGGCCCCGCGGCGGACAACGCCAGCATGATGCTCTACCCCTTCTGGGAGACCGCACCGGCCTCCTTCGGGATCTTCCCGCCGGGCTGGCCCGCGCTGCTGGCCGCGGGCGAGCGGATCGGGCTCGGCTGGCTGGTCAATCCGCTGGTCGCGGGGGCGCTGCCCTGGCTGACCTGGCTGCTGGCCCGGGAAGCCTCGCCGCGCTCGGCGGTGCTCGCGGCGGCGCTGGCGGCGCTGTCGCCGGGCGTCTGGATCCTGGCGGCGTCGCGCATGTCCCACACCTCGGTGCTCGCGGCGACGCTCGCGGTCGCGGTGGTCGTGGCGCGCGGGCGGGACGGGCGGCTGGCCTGGCTCGGCGCGGGGCTGGCCGCCGCGTATGTCGTGACCGCCAGGCCCTACGACGCGCTGATCGTCGCGGGCCCCCTGCTGGCCCTGGGGCTCCTGCGCGCCCCGGACGCCGCCAGCCGGCTCCCGCTGGTGGTGCTGCCAGGGCTCGGCGCGGCGCTGGTGCTCTGGGACAACGCCGCGCTGACCGGCTCGGCGCTGACCTTCCCGGTGGAGCCCTGGTTCGATCGCTGGGTCGCGGACCTGGGCCGTCCCCCGGGCTGCAACGGGCTCGGCTTCGGCGCGGATCGGGGCTGCGCACCGACCGAGGGCGGCTTCGGTCACACCCCGGCCAAGGCGCTGTCGATCGGCGTCTCGTCGCTGGCCCGACTGGATCGACTGCTGCTCGGTCTCCACGGCGGGCTCGTCGCGGCGCTGGTCGGCGCCTGGGCGCTCCGCCGGCCGGCGCTGCTCCTGGGGCTCGCGCTCCCCGTCGGCGCCTACGCGCTCTACTGGAGCCCCGGGCTGGCCTACGGGGCCCGCTTCTACCACCTCGCCTACGTGGTGCTGCCCGTGCTCGCGGCGGCCGGGCTCCACCGGCTGCTGGGGCGCTGGGCGTGGGCGGTGGCGCTGGGCCTGCCCCTGGCGACCTGCCCCCCCATCCTCGGGGATCTCTCCCGGGACTTCTGGTGCGTGGACGGCTCCCTGAAGGCGCAGCTCTCCGAGCTGGGGATCGAGGCGGGCGTGCTCTTCCTGGACGCTGGCGGTGAGCGCACGCTCGGCTGGCCCGCGCTGGGCGTCGAGGCGCTGACCTGCGATCCCATGCTGGAGGCCGGCGACGCCTTCGCCTGGATGGATCCCAGCGCCACCACCGGCGGGCTCCAGCCCCGCTACGCGCTCAGCGACCCGGCCCGGACGCGGGCCTATCTGGACGCCCACCACCCGGGCGCCGAGGCGTGGGTGGTGGAGCACGACATCGCCGGGGATCGACGTCGGATCAGCGCGGTGAACCCAGACGGGACGCGGCGGGTAATCTGGACCGAGCCAGCGGATTAGACCAGCGGATTAGAGGAGCCCATGCCCGACCTCACCTCCACGCTCCAGCGCCTGACCGGCCTGCTCCTGCCGGGGCGGGCCCCCGGCGCCGAGGGGACAACCACCCGCGAGCGCGGGGAGCGCGGCGTGCGGCTGTCCGGGGAGCGTCGCCGGGGCCGGGTCGAGGGCGGCGCGCCGGTGGAGGAGGCCGTGCGCTGCAGCTACGACGAGGCCCGCATCACCGGCGCGAAGCTCGCGGGCGTCTGCGCGCTGAGCAGCTTCCGGTTGGCGGCCCTGGAGGCGCCCGAGGCAGCGGAGGGCGCGCGGCTGGAGGCCTGCGATCTGGAGGGCGTGGCGGTGGAGGGCGGTCAGCTGGAGCTCCTGGAGCTCCACGGCTGCTCGCTGCGGGAGGCGGACCTGCGGGACTCATCCGTCGGCGCCCTGAGCCTCTGTGACGCCTACGGCGCGCGGCTCCAGCGGGTGCGGCTGCGGAGAGCGGTGGCCTCGGACTTCACCGGCGCCGCGATCCTCGACTGCGACTGGTCCGGGGCTGACCTCCGGGGCTCGATCTTCCGCCGGGCGATCTTCAAGGGCGGCTCCCTGGAGGGCGCGCTGGTGGCTGGCGCGGACTTCAGCGGCGCGACGCTGCCGGCCGGTGTCAGCGCCGCGCTGCTGGCCCGCGGGGCCACTGTCCGGGGCAATGGGCGCTGGGTGGCCGCTGGGGCGACAGGGGCGATCCTGATCGCTGTCGCGGCCCTGCTGACGCTGCGCCCGCCGCCGGCGGTGAGCCGCCCCGCGCCGGAGGCTCCCCGGGAGGCCACGGGGACCGAGCGCACCCGCACCCAGTCCTCGCTGGTGCTGGTGCGGGAGAACCTGAAGCGCGCCAACAAGGTGATGACCTCCAACGGCGCCTCGCTCCGCGCCTGGCCCACCATCCTCGAGTTCCAGGACAACCGCTTCGACATCGACGGCGACGGCCCCGGCGTCGCCGCCGAGGTGCTGTTCCCCCAGGGGGTGCCGGACAACTACCTCACCGACGTCCAGGGCAGCGTGCTCCCCTACTGCAACGACGTCCCCGATCAGCCCACCCTCTCCGGGGTCGACGCCGACTGGCACTACTGCGAGGTGACCGGCCGCGTCTTCGCCAGCGCGGGCTGGTCCGGCGAGGCCACCCTCAACTGGTGAGGGGATTCCCGCTCGGGCTCAGGGGACCGGGAAGTAGAACGCGGCGGTCACGCCGTACACCCCGTCGGGGATGGGCGGGTTGGTGACGGCGACGGACTGGCCCGAGAAGGCCTTGGCCGTGCCGGCGTAGCCGAAGACGCAGGCGTTGACGCTCTCGCCGCCGCAGAACGAGTCGCCGCCGGGGATGGAGGCGTAGGCGCCGTACAGCCCCTCCGCCAGCGCGTCCGAGTCCAGACCGGCCCGGGTCAGGGCCGGCAGCACGTCCACGTGCATCGCCCCGAGGCCCAGGTAGAAGCTCGTCGGCAGGGCGTCCGCGCCCTCGCAGCTGCCGTCGTCGGGGTCGGTCTCGATACTCCACCACTCGTAGATCGTCGGATCCGGCGACAGCTCCAGGCGCTCCGCGCTCCGCAGCCCCCTCGCGCCGGCGCAGTTCTCGCTGAGGGAGGTGTCCTGCCCGGAGACGCGCACCAGGAAGGTCGCGTCGGTGATGGCCCCGCTGTTGATGACCACCTCGGCGTCCAGCCCATACCAGTACGGCGTCGGCAGCTCCGCGCCGGTGTCGGCGGTGTCGACGGTGCTGGCTGTGTCGGTGCTGGAGGTTCCACCGGCGCTGCCGCTGTCAGCGCCAGTGTCCATGCTGGCGCCCATGTCGTATGAGCTCTTGGAGTTCATGCAACCGACACTGATCAGTGCAGGAATGGACAGCAAAAGAACCAGGAGCTGTCTCATGCGCGCCTCCGCGCCCTGTCGTACCCACTCACAGAGTATCGGTTCGATGCGCGGATCGCTACAGCGACCACGCGTAGGCGGGCCAGAGCGTGTAGGGCTGGTTGTTGATCCAGCCGGGCTGAGTCGCCTCACCGCGCTCCAGCCCCTCGGCGTAGATGAAGCCGTGGAAGACGGCGGTGGCGTCATCGAAGGAGATGTACCAGCCCAGGGACTGCCCCGGGTAGGGATCCTCCTCGGCGAACTCCGTGGGTACGCTGCCCACGCCGAAGCCCCGCACGCCGGTGATGGCCGGGTCGTTGGTGATGCCGACATCGCAGTCGGCGTCCTGAGGCGTCAGCTCGATGCTGTAGTAGTACTGGCAGCCGGTGCAGCCCTGGGGGATGACCCCGCTCTCACCGGTCAGCGTCTGCACCACCGCGCACTCGTAGTACTCCTCTTCCCGCTTCTTCTCCCAGCCCTCGGTGAAGAACTCCCAGATGTGGACGCCCTCCACCCCGGCGGCGGTCGAGGTCACGGTGGCGTAGTTGAGGGCCCACGCGGTGGGGCCGTCGGTGTTCTTGCAGCCGCTCAGGCTGACGAGCATCAAGAGGGTCAACATGGGGGCACGATATCACCGAATCCGCTGGCGGGCGCGCTCGGCGCGCGGCCCCGAGGGATCCTGGTCGAGGTAGGTTCGCCACGCCTTGATGGTCTCGCTGTCGTCGCGGGGGTTGATGTAGAACTGCCCGCGCAGGTAGTGGGCCAGCGCCGGTTCCTCGCCCAGGTCAGCGGCGCGGTCGAAGGCCGTCGCCGCGCGTCGGCGGTCGCCCCGCTTCTCCCAGACCGCCCCCAGCGTGGTGTGCACGATGGGGTCGGTGGAGGCTGACAGGGCCTTGCTGGTCTCCAGCAGGAAGGGCCGGGCGGGATCGCCGTAGAGCATGGCCGCGGCGCGGGCTCTGGGGGCCAGGATCTGCAGCAGCGGCTCCGAGGACACCGCCAGCTCCCGGGCGACCTCCAGGAGCGCGCCCGAGCTGTCCTCGCCCTGCTCACCGCGGGCGAGCGAGCGCAGATAGATCGCCTCCGGATCGTTCTCCAGAGCCGGCGCGTTCAGCAGCGCCAGCGCGCCCGCCGGGTCGTCGTCGGCGAGCGACAGGGCGGCCGACAGGACCGCGCTTCGGAGGTGGCTCTGCATCTCCTCGGGCATCCCCTCCAGGTGGGCCCGGACCTCCTCGACCCGGTCCATGGCCAGGAGCGTCCAGACGAGCGCCGCCTGATACCGCCACTCGTTGGGCTGATTGGCCACGCAGGTCTCGGCGTCCTTCAGCGCGCTGCGGACCTGCCCCTTCACCAGGAAGTCGACGGTGTGGTGGTAGAGGTAGGAGGGGTTGGAGGGATCGGCCGCGACCGCGAGCTCCATGGCCTCGTCGGCGGCCTCGTCGTCCCGGGCCGCCCGCAGCAGGGAGTAGTGGAGGAAGTGCGCCCTGCCGGCGACCCGCGGCGGCACGCTCTGGTCCATTCCGGCGATGAACGCCTCCACCGCGCCCAGAGACTCCCGGCTCCTGCGCGCCGCCGCGTCGGCCTCCAGCGCGACCTCCGCCGAGACCTCGTCGGGGACCAGCCGCATCGAGGCGGCCTGCGCGCGGGCCGCGGCCGCCACGGAGGCCGTGCCGAGCACATACGCCGAGGTGTCGACCTCCAGCGCCACCACCGCCACCGCGGGCTCGTCGGGGACCAGCGCCTTCGCCTTCGCCGCGGCCGCGCGGGCGCAGGCCGCGTCGTTCAGGTTCAGGCAGATCTTGGCCTGCCCCAGCAGGTAGCGCGGCTTGTCCGGCGCCAGCTCCACCGCCCGCGCGATGTCCGCCAGCGCCTCCTCACCCCTGCCGACCTGCGCGGCGACCACCGCGCTGAGCAGCAGCACCTCGGGGTCGTCCGGCGCCAGCGCCATCAGCAGCCGCTCGGCCTGCTCCTCGTCGCCGATCAGGTACGCCCGCCAGCCCCGGGTCAGCAGCAGCAGCTCGTCGTCGTTGTCCAGCGCGTCGGCCTGGGCGATGAGGTCATCGGCGGCCTGGAGCCGAGCGGGGCCGCCGGTGTAGTCGCTCCAGAGCATGAGCTTCACCAGCGCCAGCCCCGCCAGGTGCGAGGCGAGGCGCTCCTCTTCATCCTGGAACTGCTCCAGGCGAACCTCGGACTCCTGCAGCCCCCGGTAGCTGGCGCGGGAGAGGGCGTCGGTGACCTCGGAGTAGATGGCGGCGGCCCGGATGACCTCGGCGCCGCGCTGCATCAGCAGGTTGATGGCCAGGAGCGCGAGGGCCACCATGGCCACCAGCGGGAAGAGGCGCTGGGCGGGTGAGCGGAAGGAGCGGGGGTCGGGCTCCTCCAGGTAGCGGCTCATGGGGGTCGTGGGCGGCGGCGGCTCCGGCGCCTCCGGGTTCCGGGGCGGCGGATTGACCTCCACCACCTCCATGGGGATCTGCGAGATCTCGATGTCGCTCGGCTTGATCCCCACATCCGGCGGGAGGCTGGTGTCGAACCCCGGCTCCTTGCGGGTCATGACGATGAGGTCTTCGTCTTCGTCCTCGAGCAGATCGTCCTCGTCCATGTCGCCGTCGTGCAGGCGCCCGAGGGGGAAGTCGTCGTCGAACTCCATCTCGGAGTCGTCCAGCTCGACCTCGCCGACCGGCGCGTCGAACTGCACCGCGCCGCCGCCGGCGTCCCGCAGGTTGCGGGTCTCTCCGCCAGCGGCCTCCGCCTTCTCGAGCTCGATCTGCTCGCGGAAGGACCGGCTCTGGGGGATGACCATCATCACCTGGGTGTCGCCGTCGTCGCCGTCGTCTTCGTCGTCGCCGACCCTGCCCGGATCGGTGACCTCGGCGGTGTCCATCCGGCTCAGGTCGCCGGGCTTCGCCATCTTGGTGATGGAGGTCACATCCGAGTCGTCGTTGAAGTCGTTGAGGTCGAGCCCCTCCGGCAGCGCGCGGAACAGCGACGGGAACGACTCCCCTTCTCCGTGCTCCCCGTCGACGCGCGGGAGGTGACTGCCGGTGGAGGTGACGTCGTCCATCACGCTCTCGACCGGCTCCAGATCCATGGGGGCGTCCGGCGCGTCGAGCTGCTCGGTCGGCAGGAGCTGCCGGGCGAGCAGCAGGGGGTCGGCCGGGCCGCCCCCGAAGTCGCCGCTCATGCCCCACAGGAGCTCGTCCGCCCGCGCGGCCACCGCGCCCTTGTTGCGGCGGAGGCGCTCCAGGATGCTCTTGGCGCGCAGCTGGGAGCCCGCCGCCAGGAAGCGCTCCGCCAGCGCGAGCTGATCCTCGAAGCTGCCCTGGCGCTCGACCTCCCTCCCGTTCGCCGGGGGCTGGAGCGGCGGCTGGTGGGCGCTCACCAACAACGCGTGGAGATCCTTGCGGGCGGGCTCACGCTCCAGGGCCTGCTGAAGCAGCCGCCTGGCGCGGACGGGCCAGCCCCGCTCGATGAACATGCGCGCGGTCAGGACGGAGGCTTCCAGGTCGGAGGCGTCCTGATCCGTCAGCTCCTTCAGCCGGAGCCAGGCCCGGTCCATCAGGCGCAGATCCAGGAAGGCCCTCGCCTCGGCCAGCCGCACCTCGCGGGGCGGGGTGCCCGAGGCGATCCATCGCTCCACGATGCGGATGAGAGCGCGACGATCGCCGCGCGCCTCCAGCTGATGCACCACCCTCTCCAAGTGGTCGGTCCGGGAGGAGGACGTGCGGGTTCCGAGGATTGCCATTTAGGAGCGCGACTTTGAAGGGCTGTGACCCCTCCATCCTACACCATTACCAGCCGTCAGCGCGCAGCCATGCGGGCGCCGCCTCCGGCTCCCCCCAGATCTCCGGGGGCAGCTCCAGGTCGGGGCGGCGGAAGATCATGAGGTAGCTGTCCGCTGAGATCCGGGCGCTCATATGGAACGAATAGTCGAGCGCCACCGCCGCGCGCATCGCGTGATGATCCCCGAGGCGCGGCGCCGGGCCGGTCATCGGCTCCCGCTCGTTGCTCACCATGATCAGCTCGGGCGAGCGCTGCGCGAAGTACTCCGCGTCCCAGGGCTTCTCCCCGTGCGTCCCCTCCAGGGCGGCGATCCGCCGATCGGTCAGGCCCACCAGATCGTAGATCGCGCCGTTGTAGTGCCAGCCGAAGCTCCCGATGTCGATGAGCGCCACGTCGGTGACCCCCGGCGTGCGCTCGCACATCTCGCCGAGCATCCGGTAGAGGTAGGGATTGAAGGCGCCGCTGTCGCGGCTCGTCGTCGCGGCCCCCACCAGCGCGCAGGCCCACACACCGACGGCGAGCGCTCGCGGCGCCAGCCGAGCGCCGGACAGCCCCGCGCCGATCCCCGCGGCGACGACCAGCCCGGCGTGGACCAGCGTGAGCCGCCGCCAGCCCGGCATCCAGTCTCCGCCGGACCAGATCACCCCCGCGCCCAGCGCCGCGCTGATCAGCAGAGCCAGCCCGGCGATCGGGGCGCGGCGCGGGCTCACCGCCGCAGCCAGCGCGCCGACGACGCCGAGGCCCCAGACGAGGTAGTCACCCAGGTAGGTCCAGCCGAGCCCGGGGTTGGGCGGCTTGGCGTGGAAGGTGTTGGGCACCAGCGCCCCGTAGGTCCAGAGCCGCCAGCCCTCCATGGCCGCGACCCCGATCACGAAGACGGGCACCAGCGTGCGCGCCAGCGGGCGCCAGGCCGGCCAGCCTATCGCCGCGGCGCAGAACAGGATCCCGACCAGCACCCCCTCGGGCCGGGTCGCCGCGGCGAGCGCCAGCGTGAGGCCGACCCAGCCGCCGCCGCGTCCGGACACACCGGCTCGCTGCAGTCCCCAGAGGGCGAGCAGGTAGAGGAAGGCCCACAGCGGGGTCTCCAGCCCGGACATGGCGTAGTACGCCATGGAGCCGGAGAGGGCGATCAAGCCGCCAGCGACGCCGCGAGACACCAGGCTCCCGCCCGCGGCCCGAGACGCCACGTCGCCGGCCAGCGCGACGCACCCGAGGTGCAGCGCGGCGCCGAAGAGCCGGGTCAGCGGGAGGGGATCACCCGACGGCGTGATCGCGATCCATGCGGCCGAGATCAGCGTCCAGAGGAGGTTGGTGAACCCCTCGACAGGGGGGCGGCTGACGTCGAAGGTCAGCGCCCCGTGCTCAAGGAGGTTGCGCGCCGACCGGAAGGAGATCCAGGCGTCGTCGACGACGAACACCGGATCCATGAACCGGGCGAGCTGCGCGACCGCGACCAGCAGGCAGACAAGCGTGACCCGCTGATCCCGGTCGAGCATCGCGAACCTCAGCTGAGGTTGAGCGGCCTCAGGCGCTGAGAACCTTCTCAAACTCCGCGGCCAGCAGCGGGGAGATCTCGAAGAGATCGCCGACGATGCCGTAGGTCGCGTGCTGGAAGATGGGGGCCTCGGCGTCGGTGTTGACCGCGACGATCACCTTGGAGGTGCGCATACCAGCGAGGTGCTGGATGGCGCCGGAGATGCCGAGCGCGATGTAGAGCGACGGGTTGACGACCTTACCGGTCTGACCGACCTGCTCGCTGTGCGTGGCGTAGCCCGCGTCCACGGCGGCGCGGGAGGCGCCAGCGGTCGCGCCCAGCGCGGCGGCCAGGGGGCGGATGGTGTCATTGAAGCCGTCGGCGCTCTTCACGGAGCGGCCGCCCGCGACGATGCGATCCGCCTCGGTCAGGTCCACGGCCTTGGAGTCGCTGGCCTTGACCTCGACCACCTTGGCGAGGACATCGGCATCGGAGACGCCGGCGTCGACCGCCACCACGCTCGCGCTGCCGCCCGAGGGGGTGCCGGCGCCGAAGGAGTTCGGGCGCACGGTGAAGATGGCGACGGGGCTGCTGATCTGCACCGAGACCATGGCCTTGCCGGCGTAGACGGGGCGACGCCCGACCACCGCGCCGCCCTGGACGCTCAGCTCGGTGACCTCGGGGGCGAGGCCAGCGTTCAGGCGCGCGGACAGGCGGGGGAAGAGGTCCTTACCGGGCTGGCTGGCGGCGGCGAGGATCACCGCCGGGTCGGCCTGGGCCACCGCGGCGGCCAGCGCCTTGGTGTAGGCGCCGGTGGTGTAGTTGTCGAAGCCGTAACCGGTGACGGTGTAGACAGTCTCGGCGCCGTAGTTGCCCAGCTCGCCGGCGTCGCCGGAGCCCACCAGGACGGCGGAGACGGAGCCGCCGATGGCGCCTGCCAGCTCACGGGCCTTGGTCAGCAGCTCGTATGCAGTCGACTTGATCTTCCCGCCGTCGTGCTCGGCGTAAACGAGGATTCCGGAACCCATGGGTTCACTCCTGATCTTGAATGTCTTTAAAGGGGGTTGGCTCGCTGGAGGGCGAGCTAGATGACCTTGGCCTCTTCGCGCAGCAGGCGGACCAGCTCGGAGACGGCGCTGGCGGCGTCGCCCTCGAGGATCCGGCCGCCGGGCCGCGCGGGGGGCAGGGCGTAGCCGGACTCGACCACCACGGGGGCGAGGGAGGCGGCGTCGAGGCCCAGGTCACCGACACTCTTGACGACGATCTTCTTGCGCTTGGCCTTCATGATGCCGGGCAGCGAGGCGAAGCGGGGGGTGTTCAGGCCCTTGTCGGCGGTCACGACCGCGGGGAGGGAGGCCTGCACCACGTGGGTGTTGCCGCCGCCCATCGCGCGGTGCGCGGTGACGGTATCGGCGGTGGCCTCGACGTGGTTGACCACGGAGATCTGGGCGCAGCCCATGGTCTCGGCGATGATGCCAGGGACCTGCGAGTTGTCGCCGTCGACGCCCTGCTTGCCACAGAAGACGAGGGAGATGTCCTCGGCCTTGAGGGCGGCGGCCAGCGCGCGACCGATGCCGAGGGAGTCGGCGTTGGCCAGCGCGGGATCGTCGATGCGCACGGCGCGGTCGGCGCCGCGGGCGAGGCCGTCGCGGATACGCTGCTCGCAGCTCTTGGCGCCGATGGTGAAGATCACCACCTCCTTGGCCACCTTGGCGTCCTTGATCTGGAGGGCGGCCTCCAGCGCGTACTCGTCGTAGGGGTTGATCTCCCACTTGACTTCAGAGGTGACGATGCCGGACCCATCAGCGTTGATCTGAATACGGGTGTCGGTCGCCGGGACCTGCTTCAGGCAGACTCCGATCTTCACGGTGACTCCTTGGGTGGAGGTAGGTACTTGTTGTACGGGGGGTTGGCGTCAGGAAGTCTGGACGCCGCGAATGAAGACATCAGCGACCTGAGCGGCCGCCGTATCGAGGGTGAACCGGACCTTGGGACCGGTCAGCACCCACTGCATCGCCAGCTGATCGAGCGAACCGAAGAACGCCCAGCTGGTCACGAAAGGATCGACGTCCTCGCGGATGCTCCCGGCGGCCTGGCCGTCGCGGATGAGCTCCCGGAAGACCTCCAGGTACGCCCAGAGCTTCTCGGGGCGGTAGTCCTTCAAGAACTTGGTGGAGAGCCGCAGCTCGACCTGGAGCACCTCGGCCAGCGCCTGGTGATCCCGCACCTGCATCAGGTGGTATCTGGCGAAGCGGCGGATGCGATCCAGCGGATCGGTCGAGCCCTCCATCGCCGCGGACAGATCCCGGAGCATGACGTCCATGCTCTCCTCAAAGATGTTGAGGAGGAGATCTTCCTTGTTCTTGAAGTAGAGGTAGATCGTGCCGTCAGCGACACCAGCGCGCCGCGCGATGTCGCTCACGCGCGCCTGATGAAACCCCTTCTCGGCGAAGACCTGGACAGCAGCTTGGCTGATCAGCTCACGCTTGTCTGTCCGCCGACCGCTAGCCGCTCCCATCGCGTCTCACCAGTGATGAATGAAGGCTCATTCACCTACCTTGGGGGCCGCTGTCGCGCAAGGTCTGAGCGCCTTTACGAGCCCGTGTCTATTTCAGCACCCCCACGGCAGCCAGCGGCCCGCCGGCAGCCCCCGCCGGCACGAATCGCGCGCCCGTGCGGGGATCCACGGCGTCCGGAGCGACCTCCAGCAGCGGGGTCAGCGCGAAGGCCCGCTCAGTGAGGCGCGGATGCGGCACCGTGAGCGTCGGGCTCTCCAGCACCAGCCCCTCGATCCAGAGCACGTCCAGATCCAGCGTGCGGTCGGCCCAGCGCCGGCCGCGCCTGCGCCCCAGGAGCTGCTCCACGGCGAGGCAGCGCGCCAGCAGCGCCTCGGGCGTGCAGCGCGCGGTCACCGCCACCGCGGCGTTCAGGAAGCCGCCCGCGGCCACCCCGCCCGCCGGCGGGCTCCAGTAGAGCCGGCTCACCCGGGTCACCTCGATCAGCGCGGCGGCGTCGAGCGCCCGCGCGCCCAGCGACAGCAGGCGGCGCCTGTCCCCCAGGCTGCTGCCGAGACCGATGACCGCGCGGAGCATGGCGTCTCTCCTCCTCTCCCCGTCCCTATCCTCCCGGCTGGACCGGGAGGAGCGGGAGGAGCGGGACAGCCTTGTGGCTGAGCGTCCTGCGCTCCTGCTTCTCCGCGTCCTCCCGGCGCTCGTCGGCGATCACCGTGGAGACGATGTCTCCCTTGGGGTCCATCCCCCAGCTGCCCCCCATCGGATCCGGCGGCAGCGCGCGCTGGAAGGCCTCCTCCAGCTGCTCCAGCGACCGCAGCGGCGCCTCCATCCGGCGCTCGTACTGCGCCCTCGCCTCGCCGAGCTGCTCCGAGACGGCGTCGTGATCCAGGCGGTTGATCTGATCCTCCAGGTGCGCGCGCAGCTGCGGCTCCGTCGTGTGCTCCAGCTCCTTGGAGAGGTACTCGCGGGCGATCTCCCGATCCGTGCCGTCGACGATGATCCCCGAGGCGGCGCGCTCGTACCAGTCCGGCGCGCCGGGCATCGTCGCGGCCACCTTCAGCAGCTTCGCCGCCTCGAAGGGGTCGTCGTGGTGCAGGTAGTAGTTCATGCCCGCCGAGAAGGGGAAGTAGGGATCGTCCGGCAGGTTCTCATTGCCCTTCAGGAAGAGCTTCGTGGAGGCTTCGTAGGCGTTCACGCTGCGCAGCAGGCTGCCCCCGTAGAAGTAGGGGGTCCGCCACTGCGGATCGAGCTCCGCCACCGCGGCCAGCATCCGGTAGAGCCACTCCCCCCAGGCCTCATCCTGCTCCCCCAGCCGGTCGCTGAAGCCGAGCACCGTTCGGAACCAGAGCAGATCCGCGACCTGGGCGTCCATCCCCATGGCGGCCACCTTCATGGCCTTGGGGGACGGCATGTAGTGGTACTTGCTGTCGAGGACATGATGCCGGCGGACCTCGTCGGCCCGGCGCTGAGAGAGGTGTCCCAGCGTCGCCCCGGCGACCATCACCAACACCGCGATCGCGATCCCGCCTTTCTTCAACGTTGTCCCTCGGAGACCATCAGCAGCTTCTCGGATTGTGACGCCAGCTCGACACTCGACACGCCCGCGCAAGCCGCCAGTGACTCTATTCCTATGTCATCTCCTATGTCATCGCCGTCGATCCGCGCAAGGGCCGCGGCCACCACGAGCCCGCGTCCGTCCAGCGCGTCACAGGCCTGACCGTCCAGCGCCTCCCGGGCGCCGTCCCAGGCGCCGTTCTGCGCCGCCGCCGATGCGTAGAGGCCTCGGAACGTCGGCGTGGCGGGGCAGCCCCGCTCCCGGGCGTACTGCGCGTTGGCCCAGGCCCGCTCGACCTGCCCGCGCCCCAGCGGCTGGCGGATCACGTTGGGGCACACGTCCGCGTAGGGGGGATCGTCCGCGAGCGCGCGCATGAACCACTCCACGGCCTCATCCCGGGTCGCCTCCTCCCGGTTCAGCTCGTGCCCGAGCTCCGCGAAGGTGAAGCCGTTGGGCGAATCCTCCACCGCCGCCGCGAAGAGCGTCTGCCCGGAGCGCCACTCGGGCAGGCGCAGGTTGAGCGCGGTCATCCACGCCGCCACCACCACCCCGCCCACCACCAGCGACGCGCGTCTGGCCGGGACCGACGCCGCCACGGCCACCGCGATGCCGGCCAGGGGGAGGTAGAGGTATCGCTCGCCGAGCTGCCCCCGGATGGCGACCGCCAGCAGCGACGGCGCGAAGGCCGCTCCAGCGAAGAGCCAGCCCGCGAGCGCCAGCCGCTTCCCCCGGAGCAGCGTCACCGCGACCAGCGCCGCCACCCCCGAGAGCCAGAGCGCCACCTCCAGCGGCGGCACCGCCAGGTACTCCAGCGTCTCCCCCACGGAGAGGGGCCAGGGCCAGAGCAGCCGCCGACCGTACAGGGCCGCGACGTCTGGAGCCCGCTCCAGCAGGAGCTGACGCCCGGCCTCCATGGGGAAGGCCGTCGCCTGAATCCCGACCGCCGCGCGCAGCCCGACCACGCCGCCGACAGCCCCAAGCAGCGCCGCGTAGCGCGCGTATCCCTTCGGCCGCCCCCACCGGGCCAGATCCAGCAGCCCCAGCAGGACCACCGCCAGCACCGCGCTCTCCTTGGACAGGAGCGCCGCGACCATGGCCAGCCCCCCGGCCAGCAGGCGCACAGGGCTCACCGCCGCGGGCAGGAGCGCTCGAATGGACGCGAAGACGAAGGCGGCGGCCATCAGATCATTGCGCGCCACCACCCAGGCGACCGCCTCGGACTGCGCCGGGTGGAGCGCGAACATGGCGGCCCCGAGCCACGCCGGCAGCGGGGGGACCAGGCTCCGAAGCAGCCCCAGCAGCAGCAGGCTGGCCGCGAGGTGCCACCCCAGCGAGTGCAGGTGCGCCCCAGCGGGAGAGAGCCCCCACAGCGCTCGATCCAGGGCGAGGCTCAGCAGCATCAGCGGCCGGTAGTACCCCGACGTCTCGCCCAGCTCGCTGGTCTCCCAGAGATCGAGCGTAAACAGCTTCGGCAGGTTGGAGAGCTCGCCGGTGTAGCGGTTCCCCACCACCAGCGCCTCGTCATCCCACACGAACCCGGCGAAGCCCAGCGCCCCCCAGGCCGCCAGCGCGAACGCACACAACAAGAGGCCGCCGCGCCATCCTTCCAGCCAGGGAGTCATCGCCCCACATGGTACACAAAAAGAAAGAGCGGGGGCCCGGAAGGCCCCCGCTCAGTTCACAACATCGTTCGGTTGAGCTGACTCAGCCCGAGCGACGCCTTCGTTGAATTAGAAGGTGTCGTTGTTGTTGTGGAAGGTGGTGTTGATGGACTTGGTCGCGGTGTAGCGAGCGTCCACAGCGTTGTTGTCGCAGTCGATGTCGCCGGTGACGGTGAAGTCAGAGGAGCCGGAGGTCGTGGTGCTGACGCTGTACTGGCCGCGAACCTTGCCGTCCGGGGCCCAACCGAGGGTGTCGAAGCCGCTGCCGGAGGTCCAGTCGGTCTGGGCCTTGGTCATGGCGCCCGCGGGGACGGGGGTGCTGATGGGGATCAGGACGTCGAACGCGGCGTCGTAGCCCATCTCAGCGGTCTTGATACCGTCAACGTTAGCGGGGGACTCAGCACGCTTGGCGCGGTACTGCATGTCCATGAAGTTGGGGATAGCGATCGCGGCCAGGATGCCGATAATGGCAACGACGATCATGAGCTCGACCAGAGTGAATCCCTTCTTGAACATTTTGCCTCCCAGGCAGTCTTAGAGTGAAGGAGTTGTCCGCATTCTCGGGTGGACACTCTCTCCTCATTCAAGACCCGTGCCAACACTCTGCACGTTGTGATCACAGGCGTTTAGCGTCCAGCCCCCCTGGGGGTGACAATTTGCGTCACTCAGGGGGTGACATTTTTCGTCACCGTGACGACAATTGTCGTTCCGCGTCACGGCCCTAAGAGTCATCGTCCATGTCGTACTTTGCGAGTCGATAACGGAAGGATCGGAAGGTCATGCCCAGCAGCTTGGCCGCCTGAGTCTTCCGCCCCTCGGTCAGCTCCAGCGCCATCTTCAGGTAGCGGCGCTCGACCTCAGCCAGGATGGCGTCCAGGTCGGCTCCCTCCGGCGGCAGCTCGAGGTGACGCTCCTCGGCGGCGCCCGGCTCGCTGGCCTCGCCGCGGCGGTCGCGGAGCGTCTGCGGGAGCACCTCGGGCGTAATCACCCCGCCCTCGGACATGGCCACCGCCAGCTCGATGGCGTTCTGCAGCTCGCGGACGTTGCCGGGCCAGCTGTAGGAGCTGAGCAGCGCCCGCGCGCTGGCGGCGATGCTGTGGACCGGCTTGTTGAAGTCCCGGGCGTAGCGCTCCACGAATGAGCGGGCCAGGTGCGCGATGTCCTCGCCGCGATCCCGCAGCGGCGGCAGCTCGATGCGCACCACGTTCAGGCGGAAGAAGAGGTCGTTGCGGAAGCGGCCGGCCTCGACCTCCTCCCGCAGGTGCTTGTTGGTCGCCGCCAGGATGCGGACATCGACCGGCACCTCGTTGACGTCACCGACGGGGATGATGCGACGCTCGGCCAGCGCCCGCAGCACCTTCACCTGTGTGTGCAGCGGCATGTCCCCGATCTCATCGAGGAAGAGGGTGCCGCCGCTGGCGGCGCGGAAGTAGCCGGGCTTGTCGCGGAGCGCGCCGGTGAAGGCGCCCTTCTTGTAGCCGAACAGCTCCGACTCGATGAGGTTCTCGGCGATGGCGCCGCAGTTCACCGCGATGAAGGGGCCGTCCTTGCGGAAGCCGGAGTAGTGGATCGCCCGGGCGACCATCTCCTTACCGGTCCCGGACTCCCCCAGGATGAGGCAGTTGATGGGCGCGTCCTTTACGCGCTGGATGCGGTCGTAGACCTTCTGCATCACCGGCGAGCTGCCCACGAGGTTGCCGAACCAGAACTTCTGCTTCAGCTCCTGGCGCAGAGCGTGGTTCTCCTGCTCCAGCTGCTGCTTCCCCAGCGCCTTCTTGATCGTGATCAGCAGCTCGTCGTTGTTGAACGGCTTGAGCACGTAGTCGCTGGCGCCCTGCTTCATGGCCTCCACCGCCGAGGCGGCCGTGCCGAAGGCGGTGATCAGGATGAATGGGACGTCCTGGGGGGTGGTCAGCTCCGAGGCGCGGGCCCGACGCATGATCTCGATGCCGTCGATGCCGGGGAGGTTGAGATCCGTGAGCACCACGTCGTAGCGCTGCTCCGCGAGGGCCTCCAGCGCGGCCTCGCCGCTGGCGACCGTGTTGACCTCGTAGCTGTTGCGCCGGAGCAGAATCTCAAGGAACTCCCGCATTGAGAGTTCATCATCGACAACCAGAATCCGAGCTTCAGGCACTGCTCTCCTCGGCGACGGGCTTCTTGAGGGGCAGCCAGATGGCGAAGGTGGTGCCCACGCCCTCCTCGCTCCTGACCCATACCTCGCCGCCGTGGTCCCGGGCGACCCGATCCACGGTGGCCAGCCCCAACCCGGTGCCGCCTGTCTTCCGGGTGTAGAAGGGATCGAAGACCTTCTCGAGGTCTGCCTTGGGGATGCCGGAGCCCTCGTCCTTGACCATCAGGCGCACCCGCTCGCCGATGGCGCTCAAGGCGATCTGGATGTTCCCGCCGCCTGCCATGGCCTGGGCGGCGTTGAGCACGAGGTTCCACAGAACCTGACGGATCTGCTCGGGATCGACCAGGATCTCGTCCATGGCCTGACACTGGACGTCGACCGAGACGATCTCCTGGTAGCGCTGATCGTGCCCAAAGGTCTCGACGACCCCGGCGATGAGGCCCTCGAGGTCGGTGCTCTTCAGCTCGAGCGTGCGCGGCCGGGCGGCCTGCATGAAGTCGGTGACCAGCTGGTTCAGGCGGTCGATCTCCCGACGACAGATCCGTATCAGCCCATCGTCTTCGATGTCGGACTCGATGAGCTGGATCGCGCCGGAGAGCGAGGTCAGGGGGTTGCGGATCTCATGGGCGATGCCCGCCGCCAGCCGCCCCACCGCGGCCTGTCGCTCCTCGCGCTGCATGACGCGCTCCATGCCGCGCAGCCGGGTGACGTCCTCCATGGTCAGCACCACCCCGCCGTCCTCCAGCGACGAGCGGGAGAGGATGACGTGCCGCATCTCGTCGCCGCCGTCGACCTGCACCTCCCAGACGGGGCTGTTTGAGTCGTAGTTGGGGATGACCTCCGCCGCGAGCTGCTTCTTCAGGCCCGGAAACAGCTTCACCGCGTTCAGATTTCCAGATCGCAGCCGCCCCTCCGGGCCGATGATGGCCAGCCCGCCGTTGATGGTCTGGGCGACCTGTGTGAGCGCCTCTTGCAGCGCCCGGCTCTGCTCCTCCTGCGCCTCCAGCGCCTGCCCGGTCTCCCGCAGCTTCTCGGCGAGCTGTCCGGCCAGGATGGCCACCAGGAAGAACCCGAAGACGCCGGTCAGCACCTCGGCATACAGCGGCGACACGGGCTGGCTTGACGGCCCCGCGACGTCCGAAGCGGAGATCATGATGGCGACCACGACGTAGGCGACGCTGTTCAGCGCCGCCACGATGAGCGCGCCGCGCCGATACACCAGGTAGGCGCTGGCGACGATGGTCATGATGTAGAGCGCCGTGAACAGGCTGCGGATGCCACCTGTCTGGGAGATCAACACCGTGATCAGTACGGTGTCCACGACGTGCTGGAGGTAGGCGAAGCTCTGGAGGGAGCGCACGCTCCGGAGCCCCAGCGCGGAGAGCCCCATCACCAGGAAGGTCGCGATCTCCAGGTAGAAGTACGCGTCCGTGGTGGCGGCGAGCTGATCGCCTTGGATGACCTGGACCGAGATCAGCAACAGGAAGACGCTGGCGAGCACAATCCTGAAGAAGATGTAGACGCTGATGTGCCAGTGCCGTGGATCAGCACGCTCCGCGCGCTGCGGCGACAGGCCGTCCGGGTCCGGGGCTTGCTCGACTTCCAAGGCCACCTGAGCGCCCCCCCCGGCGATGCGGCGCTAGCTGATGTTCTGAGCCATCGTGAAGATGGGCAGGTACATCGCGACGACGAAGCCACCGACGACCACGCCCAGGAAGAGCATGATGAGGGGCTCCATCATCGAGGTGAGGTTCTCGACGGCCTGATCGACCTCGTCCTCGTAGAAGTCGGCGATCTTGTTGAGCATGATGTCCAGCGCACCGGTGCTCTCACCGACGGAGATCATCTGGCAGACCATGTCCGGGAAGACCTTGGCTTCGGTCAGGGGCTCGGAGATGCTGCGGCCCTCGGAGATACCCTCTCGGGCCTTCATGACCGCGGCCTCGATGACCTTGTTACCGGCGGTGCGGGAGCAGATCTCCAGGCCGTCGAGGATGGGCACACCGGAGGAGACCATGGTGCCGAGGGTGCGGCAGAACCGGGCCACCGCGACCTTTCGGATGACGTCACCCAGCACCGGCAGGCGCAGGAAGAAGCCGTCCATGATGAAGCGGCCCTTCGGGTGGTTGTAGCTCATCTTGATCGCGTACCAGGCGACGACGCCGCCCGCGATCATGAAGTACCAGTTGCCCTGGAGCCACGTCGAGAGGTTGACGACGAACTGAGTCGGCGCGGGCAGCTCGCCGCCGAACTCCTTGAACATCTGCTCGAAGGTCGGCACGACCTTGATGAGGAGGACGGTGACGACGATACCCGCGACCAGCATGACGATGCTGGGGTAGGTCATGGCGCCCTTGATCTGGCGCTTGAGCTTCTCGTTCTTCTCGAGGAAGACGGCGAGGCGGTTCAGGATGGTGTCGAGGATACCGCCGATCTCACCGGCCGCGATCAGGTTGCGGAAGAGGTCATCGAAGGTCTGGGGGAACTTCTTCAGCGCGTCGGCGAAGGTCGATCCGGACTCGACGGACTCCTTGATGACCTTGAGCTGGTCGCGCATGGTCGGGTTTCCAGCCTGCTGGGCCTGGATCTCCAGGCACTGCACCAGCGGCAGCCCGGAGTCGATCATGGTGGCGAACTGCCGCACGAAGATGACCAGATCCTTGGTCGTGATCTTCGGCTGCAGGAACTTGGGCATCGGGATGCTGATCTCGCCCGAGCCCAGGCCCTTCTTCTTGACCGAAGTGGGCGTGATCCGCATCTGACGCAGGCGCGTACGTGCAGCGTCTACGTTGGCGGCTTCGACCTCGCCCTTCTTGGTCTCACCTGACGCGGTGCGTCCTTCATAAGCAAAAACGGCCATGCGGATCCTCGTTGTAGGCGCTACCGCTCAGACAGCGACCATACACGCTGCGGGCCGGCCCGATCAACCGGACTATGGATCGGTCGCGCTGTGTAAAGGGTAAATGATCACTGGATGTACCCCAGCGCCCGCAGGCGCTCGCGCTGCTCTTTGGAGAGCGAGACGTCCTCCCCTTCAGCGGCGGCGCGGTCCGACAACCAGTCCTCCGCCTCCGCCTTCATCGGGGCGATCCAGTCCTCCTCGCCGAAGCCGCTGACGACGCCAGCCAGCGATCGCAGCTCGTCGGGATCGAGCGAGAGGTCGTAGGCGTCCGTCCCCTCCCCCTCCGTCAGGACCAGCTTGCGATCGTCGCGCACGAAGGCGCGCCGCACGCGATCGAAGCGCTCGGCGATGTCGGGGGTCTTGAGATCCCGGTGCCGCGCCCAGTACAGCTCGGAGATCTGCAGCGATGGATCCCCCGGATCCTCGGTCAGCGGCGCGAGGCCCAGCGCCGCCAGCAGCAGGTTGGGGACGTCGTGGGTCTGAACCGGCGCCGCGTCCTCCCCCGGCGTGAAGCCCGGGCCCCGGATCATGAGCGGCACGCGGAGCACCGGCTCATACACATCCTTGGAGTGCTCCAGCAGGTCGTGCTCCCCCAGGAACTCTCCGTGGTCGGAGACCACCACCACGTAGTCATCTTCGCCGACGCCGCCGGCCTCCAGGTCCACCATCAGCCGCCCGAACCACTCGTCCAGGAAGCGCACCTCGGCGTCGTAGGCCTCCTCCCAGGTCGCCAGCTCCTCGGGCGATGGCTCCCGCCGCTGGGCCAGCACGGCGTTCCGGCTCACCCGCCAGCGCCCCCTGCTCTCCCAGGTGCCGCCCTTGGGCAGCAGCAGGGGATCGACGCGCTCGGGGCGCGCGGTGTATCCCTCGCGGGGGATCCACGGGGTGTGGGTGTCCATGTAGTTCACAAAGAGAAACAGCGGGTTGTCGCGATCCTCCAGCGCGTTCAGCCGGAGCGCGGTCGCCGCCAGCACGCTCACCCGATCCGCCTGGGGGTAGCTCAGCCCGTCCCGGGCCGGCAGATCCTCACACAGCCAGACATCGAACCCTCTGGACAGGCCCCAGGCGCTGTCCAGGAAGGCGCGGTTGGCGGCGATCCCGATCGTCATCCAGCCCGCCTCGGACAGCCGCTCCGCGAGCGTCGGCGGCCCCTTCGGGAGCCCGTACGCCCGGCTCGCGGCCTCGGCCGGGCTCCCCCGGGCGCCGTGCTCGATGGGGTAGAGGCCCGTGAACAGCGACGCGTGGGACGGCAGGGTCCAGGTGCCCGTGGAGCGCATCCGCGTGAAGACCGAGGCGTCCCGGGCGAAGGCGTTGAGGTTGGGCGTCAGCTCCTCGGCCCCGCCGTAGGCGAGCAGACGATCGGCGCGGAAGGTGTCCAGCACCACCATCACCACCGCGGGCCCATCGGCGACGGGGCGGCCCCCGAGCTCCACCTCCTTCAGGCGCATCGACAGGCGGCGGGCGTCCTGCTGGGCGTACGCCTCCTGGGAGACATACGGCTGGAGGACATCCCGATCCTTCAGCACCGGCTTGTTGCGCTTGTTGAGCTGTCGGCTCACCCGCGGGGCGAGGAGCCCGCAGAGCGCCGCCACCAGCGCGGCCCCGGCCAGCCAACGCCAGCGCTTCACGGCGTTTCCTGTGCTTCCCGGTGCTCCCGCGCGCCCTGCCCCTCGCGCTCCGCCAGCCACCGCGCCGCGCGCTCGCGCAGCTCATCCGCCCAGGCGGCCTCGTCCAGCGGCTGCTGCTGCAGCGCATCGGTCGAGAGGTCGTAGGCCTCCTCGGGGCCGCTGGAGTCGAGGATCAGCAGGCGCTCGGGGTTCTCCACGTCCCGCCAGGAGCGCCGGATGCGCTTGAAGCGCTGGCCGTAGGAGGCGCGCATCACGTCCATCTCCGCGTATCGGACCTCGGACACCGCCAGCCCCTGATCGCCCGCCCCCGGCATGGCCTCCACCCCGAGGGCCTCCAGCAGCAGCGACGGCAGGGCGACGGTCTCCGCGGGGGCGCTCACCGGCGCCGGGCCGCGGATCATCAGCGGCACGCCGACCCCCTCCTGGTAGACATCGTAGCCCTCTCCCAGCAGCGAGTGCTCGCCGAGGTAGGTGCCGTTGACGCCGACGATGACGACCCAGTCGGAGGGGCCGACGCCGAGGCCGTCCAGCAGGCGCTGCAGCTCCTGATCGATGAGCTGCAGCTCCGCGCTGTAGCAGGTGCGCCACGTCAGCATGGTGTCGTCCGACACCGAGGAGCCGCGCTTCATCAGGTTCTGGTAGCGCTTGTTCCAGCCCACCTTGATCTGCCCGGGCCACCACATGGCGTAGGACACCAGCTCCAGCGGCCGCTCGATCCAGGGCTCCCAGGGCACCCAGGGGGTGTTCAAGTCCCCGTACTCCACCCAGAGGAATCGGGGCCCGCCGTCCAGCGCCTCAAAGGCCGAGAGCGCCAGATCGGTCACCCGGTCCGCCCGCAGGTAGCCGAGCCCGTCCGGCGCGACCCCCATCTCCGCCCCCAGGAAGACGTCAAAGCCCTCCTCGGGGTGCTGCTGGTTGGTGCCGACGCTGTCAGAGGAGATCCCGACCGTGGACCAGCCGGCGTCGGAGAGTCGCTGGGGCAGCGTGTCCGTCACCCCGGCCCCGCGCGGCCAGCCGCCGTTCCGGAGGCGGTGGACGCCGTGCTCGATGGGGTGGAGGCCCGTGAGCAGCGAGAAGCGTGAGGCCACCCTCTCCGGTGTGGGCGCCTGGACCGCCGCGGCGACCCGCGCGCCCGCCGCGAAGTCCGTGAGCGCTGGCGTCGGAGTCCAGCCCCCCAGCGCGCTCACGGCGTCGGCGCGGAGCCCGTCGATGGCGATGACGATGACGTCCGGGCCGTCCCCGCTCCCCAGGCGGGCGCCCTCCATCAGCGCGGCCAGGCGGGCCTGATCCTCCGCGATGCTGTCCGGCTGGGCCACGAGCGGCTCGACCAGCCGCGCGCGCTCCCGCACCTGCGCGCCCCGCGCTACCACCAGCATGAACGCGGCGCAGAGCGCGACCATGACGACGAAGAACCGGTCGTGAATGGTCTGCCAACTCAAAGGAGGTCGCCCTCGGGGTACCCGTGGGGGTTTAGTCCTCCGCGGTGACCCGCACCACCTCATCGATGGTCGTCATGCCCTCGCCGAGCTTGTTGATGCCGGCCATCCGGAGCGAGTCCATTCCGAGGCGGACGGCCTCGCGCTTCAGCTCGAGGGTCGAGGCGCCGTTCAGGATGAACTCGCGCAGCTCGTCCTCCATGAAGAGGATCTCGTAGAGCGCGATGCGGCCCTTGTAGCCGCTGCCGTTGCAGGTCCGGCAGCCCGTGCCCTTCTCGGGGTGCAGGGTGTCGACCTTGTCCGCGGGCACGCCCAGATCGATGAGCGCCTGGGGCGGGATCTCGAAGGGGGCCCGGCAGTCGGCGCAGTTCTTACGCACGAGGCGCTGGGCCGCGATCATGTTGACCGCGCTGGCGACCAGGAAGGGCTCGACGCCCATGTTCAGCAGGCGGGAGATGGTGCTCGGCGCGTCGTTGGTGTGCAGGGTCGAGATCACGAGGTGGCCGGTGAGCGCGGCCTTGATGGCGATCTCAGCGGTCTCGAAGTCGCGAATCTCGCCGACCATGATGATGTCCGGATCCTGGCGCAGGAACGAGCGCAGGGTCGCGGAGAAGTTCAGGCCGATGTCCGAGTGCTGCTGCACCTGGTTGATGCCGAAGAGGTTGAACTCGACGGGATCCTCGGCGGTGGAGATGTTCACCGTGGACTTGTTGAGCTCGGAGAGCGCCGAGTACAGCGTGGTGGTCTTACCGGACCCGGTGGGGCCGGTGACCAGGATCATGCCGTAGGGGTTGGCGAGCACGGCCTTGAACTTGCCGAGGACGCCGGCCTCGAAGCCCAGCTTGGTCATGTCGAGCTGAAGGTTGGACTTGTCGAGGAGCCGGAGCACGATCTTCTCGCCCCACATCACGGGGCAGACCGACACGCGGAAGTCCATCTCCCGGCCGCGGCCGAGCTTCAGCTTGATGCGCCCATCCTGGGGCAGCCGGCGCTCGGCGATGTCCAGGTTGGACATGATCTTCATGCGGGAGGTGATGGCGTGCTTGAGCTTCAGCGGCGGCTTCATGACCTCGTAGAGCACGCCGTCGATGCGGTACCGGATGCGGAGCTGCTTCTCGTAGGGCTCGACGTGGATGTCGCTCGCGCCCTTGCGGATGGCGTCGAGGAGGATGAGGTTCACCAGCTTGACGACCGGGGCGTCGCCCGCGGACTTCTCGAGGTCGAGGACGTTGACGTCCTCGTCCGCGTCGTCCTCGATCTCGAACTCCTCGTCGTCCGCCGCGAAGTCGATCATCACGTCTTCAAAGGAGACGTTCGAGGTGTAGTAGCGCTCGATCGCCTCGGCGATGGCGCCCTCGGAGGCGACGACCACCTCGATGTTGAGGTTGGTCACGAACTTCAGGTCGTCGACCGCGTAGATGTTCGACGGGTCCGCCATGGCGACGATCAGGGTGTTGCCGGCCTTGTTGACCGGGATGACCTGGTGCCGGACCACGACCTCCTTGGGGATGAGCTTGAGCACGTCTCCGTCGATCTCGAAGTCCGACAGGCTGATGCTGGGCACGCCGTACTGCTTGGAGAGGAAAGCGGTCAGCTCGTTCTCTTCGATGTACCCGAGCTTGGTCAGGTAGCCCGCGAGGCGGCCCCCGCCGGTGCGCTGCTCGTCCATCGCGCTTCGGAGCTGGACAGGGGTGATGAGCTTCTCGCGAAGAAGAAGCTCGCCGAGTCGCTGAGATCCACCGTTGTTGGCCATGCCGGAATCCTCGAAGCGGGGAGATGCAGAAGGGGGTAAGCGAGAGACGATCCTATACCAGATCGAGGGGCGCTTTTCTCAAGCGCGGGCGCATCCGGTAGCATTGTCGTTGGAGGTCCGATGTTCGCTGCGCTCTCACTCCTCGCCCTGCCGACTTTCCTCGCCTGCGATCTCGGCGGCGGCGACGATCCGCTGGCACAGGTCGATCGCGAATACTCAGCGATCGTCCATGACCTCGCCATCGCCGACCGGGACAACACGCGCAACCGGAACAACAAGGAGGCGCGCCGCGAGAAGGTGAAGAAGGAGCAGGAGCGCGTCGCTTTCTTCAACAACACCCGCGTCATCGCGAGCATCGAAGAGGCGCGCGGCAGCTCGGACCCGGCGGTGGCCGCGAAGGGCGAGTCCTACTGGCGCCACGCGGTCTACATCCGCTCGTGGACTCAGGACGAGAAGGCGCTGGAGACCGACCTCCTCGCGAAGATTGAGGACGTCCGCAGCCGCGAGGCCAGCTGGAGCGGCGCGGACGGCGAGGAGATCTCCATCAAGGGCCGCTGGAATCAGGTCTCCGAGGGCGCCGACGAGCTCTCCGAGGAGGCTCGGGAGGACTACGGCGCGGTCTGGCTGGAGAACCGCCAGCAGTGGCTGGGCGATGACCTCTCCAAGCTCATCAAGCTCCGCAACGAGGTCGCCCATCGGGAGGACTTCGCCAACTACTGGGAGATGAGCCTCTACCACCACGGCCTCGACCCGGCGCAGGTGAACACCTTCCTCGACGAGGTCCAGTCCATCGTCGTCCCCGCCAACGCCGCCGCCGCCGAGAAGATCGCCGCCGCCGCCAAGGCGAACAAGCTCAAGGACAGCTTCGCCAACAGCGAGCTGCTGCGGCGCGAGGCCGGCCTCATCCTCGATGAGCGCGAGGCGGAGATCTGGTTCGACACCGACAACGCCGAGGAGGTCATCTCCCGCTCGCTGCGCGACATGGGCTTCGACACCTCCGGCATCCAGGTCTACACGGGCCCCTCCCGCTACACCCGCTCCGGCGCGTACAGCTTCGCCATCGAGCCGCCGCAGTACCTCGCCGTGGTCGTGAGCGTGGACCACCGCAACAACATCTGGCCCTACCGCGCCCTGGCCCACGAGATGGGCCGCGCCCTCTGGTGGCGGCACCTCCCCGAGACCCACCACTCGAGCCCGATGCTCTGGGAGCCCCCGGCGGCCTACCTGGAGGGCTTCGGCCAGTTCTTCGAGCGCACCATCTCGGAGCCGAAGTTCGCGAGCCTCTACCTGCGCGACATGCCCGAGGAGATGCGCGATCAGATCGCCAAGGCTCAGGTCCAGTCCACCCTGAACACCCTGACCTGGTACCTCGGCAGCACGCGCATCGAGCGCCAGATGTACGAGAACCCGGGCGACTGGGCGGCGCTGACGCAGAGCGCGGCGACGCTGGAGAAGGTGATCCGCGGCTGGCGCTGGGACGCCCCCAGCGACAGCGAGGGGCGGGCCTACTCCAGCTATCTGGAGAGCGGGATCATGCTCAACTACCCCGGCTATGTGCAGAACTTCCTGTACCAGCAGGCCGTCTCCGCGACCCTCTTTGACGCGACGAGCAAGGCCGTCGGTGAGCCGGTGGGCAACACCAAGGTGGCTGGGTGGCTCACCACCGAGCTGATCAACAAGGTCGGCCCCACGATGACCTTTGAGCAGCGGCTGGGCGAGCTGAGCGGCGGCGAGGCGCCCACCGCCGCGCTGAAGCGATACCTGCAGCAGTAGGCCGACGTTCGCCCCACCCTCAAGCGGTGATCTCCGTGGGGTGTCCCTGGTTTTGACAAAGTCGGACATCTGAAACGAGGCCCTGAGCGGTCGTCGCGGGTAGGAGTGAGCATGCTCACCCTCTCCGCCGCTCTCCTCCTCGCCTGCGCCCCCAAGGTCGTCTCCAGCGCCGCCAACCCCATCCTCCCCGCCGTGGAGGCCCCCCTCTACGCCGCGGCGCCCGGCTACACCCCCTCCGACGAGGTCGTCGCGGGCTGGCTCGGGGAGCGCGCCATCGACGAGACCCTCTCCGGGGCGGCCGGCGCCGTCGCCCTCATCCGCGCCGGCGGCGGGCGGGTCGACGGGGCCGCAGTGAGCTGGGGCGCCTACCGGGCCGGCTGGCCGCACCCGATCGACTCCTGGTCCGTGCTGACCCTGCCCCGCGGCGAGGTTCCCCCGACGAGCTTCCTCTCGGACCTCGCTGACGAGGGCTCCTCCCTGGGCGTCGCCCGGGCGCGCGGGGCGGCGGGGGACACCTGGGTCGCCGTCTCCTCCTGGCCGAGGATCACGCTCGGCGCGTTCCCCCGGACGCTGCACTTCGGCGCGGCCTTCGCCTTCCCCATCGAAGACGCCGGGGCCTGGACCGATCTGAGCCTGCTCGCCGTGGGCCCGGATCTGCGAATTCGACGCGATAACGTCGCCCTGGACGTGAACGGCGAGTGGATCGCGGAGCTGTGGGGCACAGACGAGGCCGACGGGGTGTACCTGCTGGCGCGGGTGCCGCTGTACGTCGGCGAGGAGGCCCCCGAGGACGGCCCCTTCCTGAGCGTGGTGCCCGCCGAGGTCGAGAACCTGAGCGGCGCCATCCTGGACGCGCTCAACGAGCTGCGCGGGCTGGAGGGGGCGCCGCGCCTCCGCGTCAACGCCTCGCTGAACTCCGCGGCGCGAGAAGGGCTGAAGCGACGGCTGGAGACGGGCGAAGTGGACCCTGAAGCGCTGGACCGGCTGGCCCGCCTGGGCTACCCGGAGGCGGCGGAGCTCACCTGTAGCGGTGAGACCGTGACGGATTGCCTGGAGGACTTCTGGTGGTCGATCGACGATCGGGTTCGGCTGCTGCAGCCCGAGTATCTGCAGGTAGGAATCGGCGCCGGGATCGGCGCGGAGCTGAGCGTGGTCGTCACGCTCGCCGCGGAGTAGCGGCGCTCTTTGCGTTCGGGGCGCTGCTGCTCGTACCGACCGCCTGCAAGCCCCCCGCCGCGAGCGGCGAGAAGCCCCCGGAGGTCCGCGCCCGGCCGGTGCCCGAGCCCACCAGCGAGGAGGCCCTCTGGATGGTCCCCCGCGTGCCCCAGGCGACCTGGGACCGGGGCCTGTCCCAGGCGACCAGCGCGCTGGCGGCGGTCTCCATCGACCCCGGCGCGCGACTGACCCCGCGCGCCACCGCCGACGCCCTCGGCGCCGCGGGCTACCCCGGCAACGCCCGCTTCGTGCGCGACTACAACGGCGGCGCCTGGCCCGAAGACCTGATCGCCGCGCTGGCCTCCGCCGCCGCGTCCCAGGGGCAGCCGGTGGACGTGGCGCTGGCCCGGCGCATCTTCGGCGACGGCACCACCCTCTGGATCGCCGCCATCGCCGAGCGTCCGGTGACGCTGGACCCCCTGCCCCGCGACATCCCGCTGGATGACGTCATCTCCGTGCGGGTCGACCTGACCGACACCGCCATCGGCGAGGAGCTCCAGCTCTTCGTGGCTCCCCCGGACGGCGCGGTGCAGGCCCACCCCCTCACCGACGGGGTCGGCCTCTGGCTCGACACCTTCCACATCCCCGGCGAGTACCGCATGGAGGTGGTCACCTCCGGCGAGACCACCGCCCAGGTCGTGCTGCTCTGGTCCAACTTCGTGGAGCAGGAGCCCGCCAGGCTCTCGTCGCTGCCGCGCGCCTCGACGGAGGTGCCCGACCCGGCCGCCGCCGCCCTGCACCTCTACGACGCTCTGGATCAGCTCCGCGCCAACGCGGGCCTGCCCAGGCTGACGCGCTTCTCGACCTTCGAGCCCCTGACCCGGGCCCACGCCCGCCGAATGGCCAGCGCCAACGTCGTGGCCCACGTCATCGACGGGGTGACCCCCGGCGTCGCCGCCCTGGCCCGCCGCGAGTTCCACCCCAAGGCCATGCACCGGGAGGACGTCGCCGCCGCCGCAAACTGGCAGGAGGCCATGGACCTGCTGACCCTCTCCCCGGGTCACCTCCAGAACCTCCTCTGCACCACCTGCACCCACGTCAGCATCGGCACCTCGCTGGAGCCCTACGTGCTGGGCGAGGTGCCCAGGCTCTTCACGGTCTGGGAGCTGCTCGAGTTCCCCAACGGTGAGCCGAAGACGATCGAGCGCTTCGATCGGTGACCGATCCCACACCGATCCCCCAACGGACCCCGCATCCAGCGGTTAATCTGCCGCTTCGACGAGTTTTTTAAGGAGCATCATGCGCATCCTTCTGGTCCAGGCCTTCACGGCGTTGAACCTCGAACTGGTTTGGCCCATCGGCCTGTCCTACCTCGCCGCGCACATCCCCGATGAGCACGAGGTAGAGGTCTTCGATGTGAACCTCCATCGGGAGAACGCCGACCCCTACGTCGTGCTGCGGGACAAGATCCGCGAGTTCGCCCCGGACGTCGTCGGTATCTCGCTGCGGAACATCAAGGTGGCCACCCCCGGCGGTCACACCGACGACTTCGAGCCTCAGCAGAAGACCGTCAAGATCGTGCGTGAGGAGGCCCCGACCTCCAAGATCGTCATCGGCGGCACGGCGTTCTCGCTGTACTCCGAGGTCTTCATGAAGAAGCTGCCCCAGGTCGACTACGGCCTGTGGGGCGAGGGCGAGGTGCGCTTCCCGCAGCTGCTGGAGAAGCTCAACAGCCCCCGGGACGTCCCGGGCCTCTACTACCGGGACAGCGGCGAGATCAAGTACACCGGCGCGCCGCCGCCCATCGACTTCCTGAACCTGAAGTGGCCCAAGAAGGGCCTCGTCCCCTTCGAGCCCTACGCCCAGTCCAGCTTCGCCAGCATCGGCCTCCAGGCCAAGCGCGGCTGCGCGCTGCACTGCATCCACTGCTCCGACACCTACCTCCTCGGCAACAAGGTGCGGTGCCGCCCGGCGAGTGATGTCGTCGATGAGATGGAGCAGTTCGTCTACGACTTCAAGGTCGAGAACATCTTCTTCTGCGACCAGATCTTCAACATCCCCGTCCAGCACGCCATCGACATCTGCAAGGAGATCGTGGACCGCAAGCTGGAGGTGCGCTGGGCCGCCTGGTTCAACGAGAAGATCAACACCCTGCCCGACGAGCTGATGATCTGGATGAAGAAGGCGGGCTGCGGGCTGCTGAGCTTCTCTCCGGACCACGTCGACGACCGCATGCTGCGGAACCTCGACAAGAACTTCCGGTACAAGGATCTGGTCTACACCTACCAGATCGCGAAGAAGTACGACTTCGATGTCGAGTACAGCTTCTTCCTGAACGCGCCCGGTGAAGACATGCGCAGCTTCATGAACCTGATGAAGTTCATCGCCGAGGCCAAGCTGCACTGCGGTAAGAACTTCCGGCTGTTCACCCTGCTGATGATGCAGCCCATCCGGTTCTACCCGCACTCCCGGCTGTTCGAGCTGGCCAAGGAGAGCGGGCTGGTGGATGTCGACAGCGACCTCATCCAGGGTCAGTTCTGGAACCCGGGCCCCATTCAGTACGCGGTCGCTGGCTTCCAGGCCGGGGCGCTGAGCGCCTACAAGGCGCGCCAGCGGTACAAGGACTGGCGCGGGATCGACACCAACATCCTGTAGCGATGAGGAGCAGCGAGGATTTCAGGGCAGCTTGCACGCGCCGAATGGCGCGCCAACCGCGCCCCTGTAACAGGAACGTCCCCCCCTTCTCTGAGCTCCCACCCTCCACCCAACCGCGCCGCATGGCGCGCGCCAACCGCGAAGAGAACCCTTTGAGGAACGCGACGTCCCAGCGCCTCACGCCAGAGGGTCCAGCGAAGACAGGCGGGAATTCAGGTGTCCGCAGGACGCCCCCGCCAGGAGCTGCGACCTTGGCGGGTTCTGGAAAATCACTACCGCACAGCGGTGTGCGCTGCCCTGAAGGCTAGCATCCGTCGCGAGGCCACAGCGCCTCACCGAACCTCCAGATTATCCAGGTTCCGACCAATGGATGCCACCCCAGGTGGGCATGCCACACGACCCGAGAGTCAGAGCACGGGGAGGGAGTGCGACGAGGAGGAACGACGAGATTTTGCACGGGAGGGGGCCGCAGGGACCCTTCAGCAAGCAA
>Ga0316204_10002458_pt1 | contig 41673 bp, 36 predicted proteins | sample 6monrhotite_MG_2_FD_205661 | JGI IMG/M metagenome (GOLD analysis project Ga0316204, IMG submission 205661) | Microbial mat bacterial communities from mineral coupon in-situ incubated in ocean water Damariscotta River, Maine, United States -... | ecosystem: Environmental > Aquatic > Marine >...
GTCAAACCTTTACCAGCTACAACATTATGGACTACTGGCGACAGCCTACAGGCCAGCGTGACCTGTCTTACGATCAGGTACTGAGAATGCGAAAGGTCGTTGATTTTGGTAACTTCAGAGGGCAGAGATCACTAAGTGAAGGAACCCCGAGAATCATGCAAAAGCCAACTGGTGGTTAAAGCATTTATAGCCGTTTCGAAGCCTTGGATTAAGGAATTCACTATCTTCCCTCATGGAAAAAACTGTTGTGAATGTAGTCGAGAAATTCGGCATGTTTAGCGATCATTGGAAGCCCCATATCATTGGCGAACTGAATGGGCAAGAGGTAAAACTGGCCAAACTGACCAATGACTTTGTATGGCATAGTCATGAGCATGAAGATGAGGCTTTTCTGATCTTCAAAGGCACGCTTTATATGGAGTTCCGCGACCGCACCGAAGTAGTCAAAGAAGGGGAGATGATCATTGTACCCAGAGGCGTAGAACACAACCCCTACACCAAAGACGGGGAAGAGGTTTGGGTCATGCTTTTTGAACCCGCCAGCACCATGCACACCGGTGAGGTTGAGCATGAAAGAACGCATAATGATCAAGTCAAGATTTGATCCTGAAATCAGCAGATTAGTGAATTAGGAAATCAGTTAGAACTTGAATAATTAGTTCTCCTGATTTCCTAATTACCTGATTTCCCGATTCACTGCCCATGAGTAAAAGAGCTTTAACCAAATACCTACAATCACTTGATAAAGAGGAGCTTGAGAATCAAGTGTTAGAGCTCTATGCGAAGTTCAAGCCGGTGCGGGATTACTATGGATTTGTCTTCAACCCCAAGGAAGAAAAACTCATGGAAGAGGCTCGTTTCAAAATTTCCAAAGAGTATTTTCCTACCAATGGGCGCAAGCCCAAGGCCCGCAGGTCGGTTGCTCAAAAGCTGATCAAAAACTACATGACCCTGGAGCTGGACCCTACTTTGCTATCAGACCTGATGCTCTTCAATATTGAAACCGCCATCCGATTTAATGCACGCAAACCTGCTAGACAGGAGTCCTTTTATAAAAGCGTTCTCAATAGCTTTGAGCAAGCGGTGGAGTACATCGAGGCCAATGGCCTTAAGGCAATTCACAAAGAGCGCCTGACAGAGATTCTCGACTCAGTCTATGACCAGGAGTGGATGAATGTTGAGGGTTTTGATCGCCATACGTTTAGAACATAAAATGTATGGGCAGCTTGTCGTGTTTAACGATGAAATCCGACTCTTTTAATCTGAATTTTGGTTTCCTGTTAATAGGTAAGATTGATCCTAATTTTTTAAGAACAATATTAATGTCTTTCCAATCCTTATAGAAAAGCATCGCGTTCAGGTGGTTTTGATAACGGATATGTAAGAAATCATAGTTTGCAATTAACCATTGAGAAAATTGATGATTAACGTTGAATGGGAAATACTGAGGGTATGTATTGTTTTTATGATAAATTCTACCTGCTCTGGGTGCAAGGCCTACGAAATTTTCATACAAACAAAAGGTAAAGGGAAGGCAATATTTTGAGTTTATAGTACTGGTATTATTTATCGGAGAAATTTTCGCTCGTAATTCGAAGTTTTTCGACCCATATAGGTGCTGACGAGATTGAAAAAGGATGAGTGTGTATTCAAATTTTTGAAAAACAATTAATTTGTCTATCAACTCGCGGAATAGGAGTTGGTCTCTGTAAAATGGTCTTTTCAGGTAGACATCTTCTTGTATTTCATCTAAACCTATAAGTTCTTCAGATTCGGTTAATAGCCTCAATACTTTAGGCCAAAACTCAGACTGTAATAACTCCGATTCATTTTGATGGAATGATTTATCAAGTAATACGTTTAGATCCGTTTCATGAAAGAAAGTTGTATGTTCTGAGAATTTATATTCAATTAATTCCAGCTTGCTCTTTATCACATAATTAAGTACCAGCCAGGTATGCCAGCTAATTGATATTAGCTTATCTCTTGATACGTTTAAGTTCGGTCTATTCATATTGTCCAAGCCAATGTGACCGAGAGTTATTGTTGCGGCTGAATCTATTTCCGTTAACTTTAACTTGACTTGACATTGATTCTCAAACCATTGCTTAGAATTTGGGATGGTTACACTATTGTGAGTTAAAAGCAATTCCAATTGACCTTTGTCGAGTCTGATGTTTTGCTTCTTTAGTATCCCATTTTCAAATAGTTTGTTAAACTCCAAATAAAATACCTTTTCACTCCCACGTGATAACTTTGAATTGTGCATTATTTTCAATGACAACTGTCCAGAATCATTTAATTGCCATTTCTGTTCTTTAAAAAAATTGTTGATCAACTTCATCTTGTATTGATCATTCTCCTTTAAATATAACCTGAACATTATGATGACCAGAGTACCTGTTATGTCTTGGTCTATTCCTTCTAACGGTAACTCAACCACATGTACTTTAGGCCTCATGTTTTGATAGCCATATATGTCGCATGATTTGCAGAACGCCACTAGCTGTTCTGTTTGTTTTGGGTTTAGGTTATGAACTCTGACACTAGGTTTTCTGTTAGTTTTTTGCCTTTTGAGGATGGTTTTATTATTAACATTTATATTTAAGCAGGGGTTATAGACTGTATTAAGCACTAATTGTTCCAGGTCAAATTCTGTAGTGTCATAGTTTGGTTTAAGTCGTACTGCTAATGAGGTTCCTGTTTTTGAAAGATATCCCGCTTTTTTGCTCGGCCCTGGCATGCTCTTAGGTATATCAGAGTTGGTAAATAGGAAGTAGAAATTATTCATACCAGTTAATGTAAGTCTGATAGGGAGGCTTTCCTTATCAATCGCGTTGGTGCTGACTTCTACCAAATCGCCTACAATGAAGCATGATAGTATGCCTATTCCGAATCGACTTACAGGGGTGAAATCGCCAATGTCTTTTTGTTGATAGGCCAATTTTTTCACTTTGAATTCATCAGAATTATAATAGGAATTGCCTATGTTGAGAAAATAATCAGAGACTTGGCTCAAAGTCATTCCCATTCCAAAATCATCAATACTTACCCAACGGTATCCCTCTTCATCATACCAATCATTTACTTCAATTGATCCAGGTTCATAGTCTATATTACCATTACAACGCTCATGAAAAACTCGGTGACTGCTAGTATCTAATGCATTTTGCAGGAGTTCACGAATAAAAATGTTGGGATTTGCGTATAAATTTTCTCCCATCAATAAGTTTAGAATTTGATGCTTATCTAGTGAGAATTCAAATTGTCCATAAGTGTAACCTTGGCTAATTATATTATTCCGTAGAATTTTTTCTGGCAATTTAAATCCATGCCAGTTATCCGAACAATAACGCATTATCATTGAGCACTTTGCACACTCGGTCTCTATAGAGTCCAAGAAGGCAATGATATCATTTTGGACTGCCGGATGTCTAGGGGCCGCCATAAAGCCAAGTGGATAGTTATTATCTAAATTCCACTTGTTCCAAATGAAGCCTTTAGAATCAAGGTGTTTACTCCATTCTTTATGGCTTACTTCTTTCAAGCCAGATTTGGCCAAATCTAATTGTAAGAATTCATAAACACTTACTGGCGATCGTGTATTATCAAAATCTAATATGTCAGCAAGTCTAAGGAGGATAGAGCAGAATTTGAGATCAGCACCATCCCAAAAACTTGAACTGAGCTCATCACTTTTTATGTATTCGGTATCTTCGTTATGACTCAAGCAAACTTTAGCAAGCGGTTCACGCAGACTCATTCCTCCCCAGTTGAGCAGATTTGATACCTTGTTTAAGTAGACCCACACTCTCATTGCATGTTGCGACCTACAGAACCATTCGGCAAGTTCATTGTCAACTCCATTTTCTGAGTAAATCAATTTTGCTCTAGGGTGAGTATTTAAGAACTCTTCAAATTGATCTTCCCTCTCAAGGTATTCACGTTCTTCTTCACTATAGACCATCCCTATGTCGTGATAAAAGGCAGCCAAGATAAGAATGGCGGATTCAAGGCTTGATAAGTCTTTCATCCGTGTACCTAATAGCTCTCCATAAAGGTTAAGAATGTTTAGTTGGTGCTGTCCATTGTGGAGGGTGTAAGTAGGGAAGGTCTCGATGATACGGTCTAGAATAGGGATAGCATATTCAACCAGTTCATTCACCATGGTGACCTTATCAGGGTCTGATATTCCAATAAAATGCTTCCAAATTTTCGTGTCCCTAAATACATCTGAAACTCTCTTAGCCATAGGTGTTAATGTAATTGATTATTGAAACCTTAAAAAGCAATATAAACAATCCTATGATTGACTTCACTTAAGAAATGTATGGTGGTGTGAAACTTATTTGAGTGTGGTCAGAACTGGATAGAAAGTGTTGATTGAGGATTCACTGACCAATCTTCTCCATCAGCTCTTCACGGTATTGGCTGCTGAGAGGGATAGATTGACCCGCCACCATCAACTGATGATTCTCTATGGTACTAATATGGGCCAGGTTGATGACAAAAGAACGGTGAACCCGGGCGAATTCTGATTCGGGCAATATCTGGAAAATATTCTTCATGTTCTGGCGAGAAAGAATCTTTTGCTCAGCCGTATGGAAGTTGAGGTAATTGCCATCCTTTTCTACATAGAGAATATCTGATAAACTGAGCTTATGAAGCTTAGGGCCACTTTTTAAGTAAAGAAACTGCTGCTCTTTTTTCGATACGGTTGCATGTTCCTGAATAGCGGACACTGGTGTTTGAACCCGGTCCAGCGCTTTGGTAGCGGCTTTTAAAAACCGATCAAAAGCAATGGGCTTGAGCAGGTAGTCGATGGCCTCATATTCATAGCTATCTACAGCATATTCTGAATAAGCAGTGACAAAGACCACCATGGGCTGGTTGCGTAACAGCGACAGGAATTGTAGTCCGGTAACCCGAGGCATGTTAATGTCCAGAAAGACCAAATCTACTGATTCAGACTTCATATAACTTACTGCTTCAAGCGGGTCTCTAAAGCGGGCTTTCAGGTTCAGAAAGGGCACCTTCTCGCAGTGGCTGGCAATTACTTCCAGCGCTTTCGGTTCATCATCTATGGCGATACAAACGAGTGGTTTCAAGTCAATCTGAGTTTCAAAATGGCACCATGTACGTCCTGGTCTTCACGTATTTCCAGGCTATAGAGGCCATAATACAACAATTCCAGCCGTCTTTTCAAGTTTTCAAGCCCAATGCCCGATTTTCCTTTTTCCATGGCTGTACCAATATTAGGGCAGGAATTGAACACGCTGAAAACCAACTCGTGTTCTTCGACCATTAACTCAATTTTAATGACTGAGCTTTCCTTAAAGTCAATGCCATGCTTGAAGGCATTTTCCACAAAGGGAATGAGCAACATAGGGGCTATGCGTACGGCTTTAGTATTGCCCTCTACACTGAATTGCAGTACAAAATCATCCTCTTCAGAAAGTCGTAATTTTTGTATCTCTATAAAGCTTTTGATGTAATCGAGTTCCTTGTCGAGTGGCACGGTTTCAGAGTTGCTATCATAGAGCATGTAGCGCATCAGTTGTGAAAGCCGTTCAATGCCATGAGCCAGTTCTGGGCTGTCGGTCTTACTGGCCATAGAATAGAGGTTGTTGAGCGTATTGAACAGAAAGTGCGGGTTTACCTGTGCCTTGAGAAACGCCAGTTCTGTGGTTAGTTTCTCTTGTACCAAGGCCGATTTCTGCTGTTCATTTTGCCACCAGCTTCGGGCGAAGCAATAGACAAAGGATATACCCAGGTAGAAGAAAGAAAGGGCAGTGTTTAAAAACAGTCTTGGTGACACCATCACCCAAATAGGACCACCACTGAAAATGATCATGTTACTGATCATCTGCTCTACTACGAGTGTGCTTACAAGCAGAATGGCCAGGGTGGGCAAGTAATTACTGAGCTTTCGGGTTTTGAGGTATCTGGGAAAGAGCCAGAAGATATTGAGATAGACCAAAAGGGCCTTCGAAATATTATTGAGTGAGAAATACCAGGCATCCCGTACGTTGCGCCAAACATTGGTTTTAACTATGCCATTTTCATTGGTCACATCATACTCCGCTTGGCCAAAAGCAAGGTAGATCACCCAGGTGGTGAGTACCCAAAAGAAAACATGCAATAAGACGACAACAGCTTTTTTCATTCTCCACAATATAAGACAGTGCAATTGACTTAGCCTGTTTCTGGTACAAATAGGGACTTTTTGAGATATACAGGCCCTATGCTGCAATTATAGACTGCAATTGCAGAAAGTATTGTCAAGCTGTCAAAATCATGCCTTCTATCACACTGCATTGGAGCTGACAGGTGTAGCCTTTAGGTTGCATGAAACTATAATATCAGAATCATGAAAAAACTCAAATTTCAAGCACTCTTATGTCTCGGACTATTGATAGGACTGGGCCTGCAGGTACAAGCACAGCAAACGGGTAAGCAAACTGTAGCCATGTTGAAAGAATCACCTGCCGGGAGCAAAATCATCACTTTTGTCAATGCCATTAACAAAGGTGAAACCGTGACTGATGAGCTGGTACAGTCCATAATGTCGGATGCACTTTTGAAGAAGGCTGGAATGGCCCAACTCAAAAACATGATGGAAAACGACATTCCCGAAAATGATGGGAAGCTCACGGTATATAAAGTGGAGCGGGTAGAGATGCGCAAATTTGAGCTTTATGCTTTAGGCAGCAAGTCGAACGAATGGGTGAAAATGGATTTTACCATCATGGATGGCAGGCCTTATAAAATCAGGGGCATTGGGGTAGACATTGTGGACAAGCCCGGTGATGTAGGTGAACCCATGAAATTTGATTGATCATGCTGGGAAACTTCTTCAATGTGACCTTACGCAGCATTGCCAAGAGTCGCATCAATTTTGCCATTAATATTATTGGCCTTTCCATTGGATTGGCCTGCTGCATGCTGGTGGTACTCTTTGTGAAAGATGAAATCACCTATGATCAATTTCATGAGCAAGCCGATAACATTTACCGTCCCTATGCCATAGAAAAGGAGGGAGATCAGGTACGTGAAAACTCAGTGACTCCCGGACCACTGGGCCCAACCTTAAAGGGAGAGTTACCAGAAATCAAGGAATATGTGATTGTGGGGCAGTTTAGCAATCTGGTAAAAAAAGATCAGGAACCTATTCAGGAGTCGTTTTTGACAGTGAGCCCATCTTTCTTTAAGGTGTTTACTTTCAAAACATTGCACGGCAATTCAGAGGGCGCTTTTGAAGATCAAGGCGACCTGGTATTGACCGAATCCATGGCCGAAAAGTACTTTGATCGAACGGATGTGGTGGGCAAGAGTCTGCAAATCATGGTAGGCGATGATTATCGCAGCTACATCATTAAAGCGGTCACTGAGGATGTTCCGAGTAATTCCAGCATTCAATATGACTTTCTCATTGGTGAGGCCAATAACAAGTTCTTATTCCCTGAACGCATGCTGAAGAGTTGGTTTGCGATATTCAACGAGACCTACTTCCTGTTAGAAGAGGGCACTGATGCTTCAGAGCTGGAAGAGAAGATAAAGCCGATCATAGCCAGGACCTATGGGGAAAACTCTTCTGAGCGGAGCAATGAGGTGTTTTTACAGCCTTTGACGGGTATTCATCTGGATACCGAAGTGCCTGCGGGCATTGTCAGTGTGAGTGACCCCAAGTACTCTTACATTCTGGGTTCTGTGGCGCTGGTCATCCTGGTCATTGCCTGTGTCAACTTCATGAACCTGTCTATCGGTCTGTCCATTTCACGGGCCAAGGAGATAGGCATGCGCAAGATCATGGGAGCTGGCAAAAAACAGCTCGTATTCCAGTTTTTGGGCGAAGCCATGCTCTTCGCTTTGATAGCCTCTATACTGGCCGTGGTGCTGGTAATTGCAGCCATGCCGGCCTTCAACGAGCTGGCCAATCGCAATTTGAAACTGGAACCTTCAATATTGAACATTGGCTTGCTGGTATTTATTACGCTCATGGTGGGCCTGGGAGCGGGGAGTTATCCTGCATTGATCCTCGCGAGGTTTTCACCTCTGAACATTATCAAAGGGCAGTCAGGAGCCGGGCTGGGTAAAAACTATATGCGCAGCATCATGATGACACTGCAGTTTGTCTTCTCCATCTTCCTGATTGCTTCCACCTTGGTGATGTCCCGACAGCTATCGTACCTGAGTGAGCGAAATCTGGGCTACAATCAGGAAAACCTGGTGATAGTGCAGGCACGATCTTCAGGTCGGGGCATTCGCGAAATGATTTCGAAGGGCATGGAAGAGGCACAATTGTTCAAGGACGAATTGGCCAAGAATCCTGACATTGTGGGCATTGGTATTTCCACCTTTACTGCGGGTGCTGGTGGCTGGTTGCAGGTGGGCTATTTCGACAATGGCCTTAACCGCAATTTCCAGGTAAATGTGGTGGACGATAACTACATCAGCGTGAACGAAATGCAGATTGTGGCAGGACGTGATTTTTCGGCTGATATGCCATCTGACAAGCGACAGGGCATCATTGTCAATGAAGCTTTTGTACGTGACTTTGGGCTTACTGACCCCGTAGGCAAACGCATACCGGGAGGAGAGTTTGCTTCCCACGAAATCATTGGCGTGGTGGCCGACTTCAACTTTCTGTCGCTGCACACTGCGGTGCAACCAGTGGTTTTGCTTCAAAATGCCAGCATTGCTTTTAGTGGTGCAGAAGACATTGGCATTAGTTCAAGGCCCAGCCCTAAGCTGAGTGTTCGTGTGGCGGCAAATGAATTGTCAAATACGCTCAAAGACATTGAGAACAAGTGGATGGAGATTTATCCACAGGTGCCTTTTGACTTCGATTTCCTGGACGAACGCCTGGCCACTCAGTATGAGCAGGAAAAGGAGCTGAACAAGATCATTCGGACTGCAGCTGTTTTGGCCATTGTCATTGGTTGCCTGGGGCTTTTTGCGCTTTCAAAACTAGCCATCGAAAGCAGGTCTAAGGAGATCAGCATCCGCAAAGTGCTGGGGGCGTCTTATCAAACCATTCTCTACACTTTTTCCAAAGGCTATGGTTTGATGATTGCCATCGCCTTTCTCGTGGCCGTGCCCATTTGTTTTTACTTGCTGAAGCAGTGGCTGTCTTCTTTCGAATACTCCATAAAGTTGCAAGGCTTAGAATTTGTGCTGGCTGGTGTAGCCACTTTATTAATTGCCGCTTTGACCATCAGCTTTCATAGTCTGAGAGTTGCCCGAACCAATCCGGCTCTCACGCTGAGAGATGAATAATTCAATTGTTGACCTGAAATGAGGGAGGAGGAGTCCTCTCTCTTTTCCCTCTTCTCATTTTTCCTTCTGGTTCTTAGGGCCATTGCCGTAATAATGGCTTTACAGCCTGTTGATTCCCCTCATATTTCCTAAATTCAGGCCTTTAGCAAATCAGAGTGTTTGATATGGAAAATGAGCATTTGAAGGCCTTGTTACTGGCATTGGAGAGTTCTCCGGAAAATGTGCCTTTGAGAAAGATGGTAGCGGCTGAATATTTGAAGAGTAAGGAATGGGGGGAAGCTGAAAAGCACCTGAAATTTGTACTGCAACAAACGCCTGACGATTCTCAGGCCAAGGCCGACCTGGCCAAGGTTTACTATGAACAGAAGGCCTACTCTACGGCCATCATCATATTGGAAGAGCTGCTGGATGTAAACCCAGATGATGTATTCAAAAAGATATTGTACTGCCGCTGCCTGTTGAAAGATGGGAGCATTGCCGATGCCCGTGAAGCGTACATGGAAGTGCTAAGGCTGGACCCTAAGTTTGAGGATACTGAGTTAGATGCTGAGTTCCGCACAACGAGCAATGAAGCCACGATAGAAACGGATGCCGACTTTCTGGAAAAGACCTTTGGCATGCAGCGCCCTTCAGTCAATTTCAGTCATGTGGGAGGCATGGAAGAGGTGAAAAAGGAGATTGACCTGAAGATCATTAAGCCTTTTAAGTTTCCTGAAATGTACAAGGCCTATGGCAAGAAGGTAGGCGGAGGTATACTGCTCTATGGCCCTCCAGGTTGCGGCAAAACGCACATTGCCAGAGCTACAGCAGGTGAAGTCAATGCCAATTTCCTCAGTATAGGCATCAACGATGTGCTGGACATGTGGATAGGCAACAGCGAGAAGAATCTTCACGAGATCTTTGAAACAGCACGTAAAAACAGTCCCTGCGTACTCTTTATCGATGAGGTGGATGCACTGGGTGCCAACCGTAGCGAAATGCGGGGTGCCTCGGGCCGTAATGTCATCAACCAGTTTTTGTCTGAGCTGGATGGGGTAGAAGCCAATAATGAAGGCCTGCTGATACTAGCAGCTACCAATTCGCCCTGGCACATGGACCCAGCCTTTAAGCGCCCTGGTCGTTTCGATCGCATGATCTTCGTTTCGCCACCCGACCAACCGGCCCGGTCCAATATTTTGGAAATTATGCTGGATGAAAAACCGACTGAAAATATCGATTTCGACAAGGTGTCCAAAAAGACTCCCGAATTTAGCGGAGCCGATTTGAAAGCCATGATTGATGTGTGCATAGAGGACAAACTCATGACGGCATTCGATACCGGAGTGCCCGAACCACTGAAGACCGCAGACCTGCTGAAAGCGGGTAAAAAGATGATTCCATCTACCAAAGAGTGGTTTTCAAAAGCACGGAATTATGCTTTATATGCCAATGAATCGGGGTTGTACGATTCCGTTCTTCACTATATGAAACTGAAACGCTAGTGGATTTCCTGGAAAGAGCCGAACTACTGATCAGCCAGAAGCGATATGACATGGCTGAGGAGCAACTGAATAATTTACTGGCTGAGGCGCCAGATCATTCTGTAGCACTAGCCTATAAAGGTTTGATTAAGTTGAATACCCGAAAGCCTAAAGAAGCCCTGGAATTTGGGGGGAATGCACTGAGGCTGGATCCTGAATCTGATTTTGCTCTTTACATTATGGCTGCCGCCTATATGGAATTGAGTGATATGAAGAAAGCTCAGGAAGCCATCTTGCGGGCCATAGCCATTCAGCCTTATTTCGCAGATTATTACGGTATTCACGCCAGTATTAAGCTGAACATGCGTGACTATAAGGAGGCTGCAGAAATAGCCAAAAAAGGCCTGGAAATCAATCCTGAGAGCATGATTTGTCGGAATGCGCTTTCTACCGCTCAGCTCAAAATGGGAGACAAAGAAGCCTCTTTTGAAACCATAGAGAAGGCTCTGCAGAAAGACCCGGAAAACACCATGACCCACGCCAATTATGGCTGGGGACAATTGGAGAAGGGTAGTCATAAAAAGGCACTTGAGCATTTCAAAGAAGCCTTGGCGCGTGACCCTGAAAATGAGTATGCCCGAGCAGGAATGCTTGAGGCTTTGAAAGCAAAATTCTTCTTGTATCGCGTTTTTTTGAAGTATTACTTCTGGATGTCGAACCTAAAGCCTCAGGTGCAATGGGCGGTGATTCTCATCTTTGTGTTTACTCAAAAGATCATTGGTAGCGTGTCCAGGTCGTCACCTGAGCTGGCGGCCATTTTGGTTCCTTTAAGCCATCTGCTGATATTTTTCGTGGTGAGTACCTGGGTCATCCATCCGGTGTTCAACTTCTTTATGAGCCTTAACCGTTATGCGCGTTACTTGCTGACGGATGAAGCTAAAGACTCAGCAATTGTGGTAGGCGTAGCCTTTAGCCTGTTCGTGCTGTCCATCATTGGCTGGCTTGTTACACAATCTGAAGGCTTTGCTGCCAGTGCCATTGTCTGTTTCACACTTATTTTACCCTTTGGGAAAATCTGGGAGAGTAGCAAAAAATGGAAGCGACTGGTCTTTGCAGGCTATAGCATTGCAGCGACTATAGTCGGCACTTTGGGCATCTTAGAAGCCTTTGAACGTGGCTTGGGGCATGACTATTTCTATGGCTATGTCATCATGATTGTGGCCTTTACCTGGATCAGTAATTTTGTAGGGCAAAAATGAGCAGCAGACTAAACATCCTTATTTCACCCGGTGTCTGGGATCCAAAACCCTGGAAGGAGGGACTTTCTAAAAGTGACTCGATTGGTGAGGTGCATGTATGGCCCACTGCGGCCAACCTGGATGAGGTAGAGATGCTTTTGGTATGGCAACCGCTGCCTGCCGGTGTCATTGCCCGATTGCCCAATCTCAAATTAATCAGCTCAATGGGTGCGGGGGTTGACCATTTACTAGGCGACCCACATATACCACTAGACATTCCCGTAATGCGCATTGTGGACCAATACCTGGCCATAGACATGACCAATTATGTACTCATGTCTTTGCTCATTTATCAAAGAAATTATCACCAGCTAATCGAAAACCAGCAGCAGAGTCATTGGGATCGTCTGTCTTACGCCAAAGTTAAAGTCGGGATTTTGGGCCTGGGTGCTCTGGGTAGCCACCTGGCCAATCAGTTGGTAAAGAGTGGTTTTGAGGTGTATGGCTATAGCAGAAGTGCGAAGGAGATAGAAGGCGTCCAGGCTTTTCATGGAGAGCAACTGGATGATTTTCTGGCACGGTCGCAAGTGCTGGTCAATCTATTGCCGCTTAATGATTTCACCCAGGACATTCTCAACTATGAGCTGCTGAGCAAACTCCCTAAAGGTGGCTATTTAATCAATGTGGCCAGGGGTAAGCACCTTGTAGATAATGACCTCATCAAACTCCTGGATGAACAACATCTTACCGGTGCAGTGCTGGATGTATTCAGAGAAGAGCCTCTACCTGCCGATCACCCTTTTTGGCAGCATGAAAAGATTACTATTACTCCCCATGTGGCCAGCGTTACTACCCCACATTCAGCTATCAATCTGGTGCTGGAAAATGCAGAACGCTTCCTTAACAAACTACCCTTGAAGTACCTGGCCAATCTGGAACGGCAATACTAGATCCTCATTCGAATCCGTACTTTCTTAGTCCCGTTTCAGTCACCCCATGCAACGTTTCAGTACAGAGCAATGTCTATTTAATTGACTATTGTGAAACAAATGTTTAGATTTCACCTACTAAAGTGAAAGAAATAGAGTTATCTATCTGATATACAGGCGATAAGGTTTGTTTCTTCTAAAAGTGAAAAGCTATGCCAAGAACCAATCTGGGAGAATTTGAAGAACTGGTCCTACTCATTGTGGCCATTTTGAACGACAACGCCTATGGTGTAGCCGTGATGGATGAGATTGAGTCACAGACCGAACGTAAGATCAATATCAGTGCCGTGCACTCGGCTCTCGACCGGCTGGAAACCAAGGGATTTTTAAAATCTCACATAGGAGGAGCTACGAAGGCAAGGGGAGGAAGGCGAAAACGGTTTTTCACCATTACAGTGGCCGGTAGAACGACTATTGATTTTATCAAAGAGCAGCGCAATAGGCTGCATGATCAAATTCCTGGAATCGATTTAGGATTAAGCTAAGCATGGATCCATTCAATCAGGAACCGCCCCAATGGGCACTCAAACTACTGAGGCTCTACTGCAAACCCCGTATGCTTGAAATCATAGAGGGTGATGTGTATGAGCTTTTTTATAAGAGAATAGAAAATGAAGGTCTGTCCAAAGCCAGGCGTAGGTTTGGCTGGGACGTCATGCGGTTTTTCCGCGTCAGATACATCAAAGGTCTGGAAGATATAAACTCACTTAACAACATTGCCATGTTCAAAAACTATTTCAAAGTATCAGTCAGAAGCCTGTTGAAACATAAGTTTTACAGCCTTATCAACATTACCGGTTTGTCACTTGGGCTTGCCGCTTGTTTGCTCATTACCATGTACATCAACCATGAATTGAGTTATGACAATTTTCACAAAGATGCAGACCGCATTTACCGGATGGCCAACAATCAGAGAGGTAACTGGACACCTGCCAGACTGGGTATTCAGGCTAAGCTCGATTTTCCGGCCATTGAGGAAATAGTGCGGATTCAAGGCCCATTTTCACAAACTTTCAACCTGGATGGTACCATCTATCGGGAAGAGCGTGGCTTTAATGCCGACTCTACTTTTCATAAGGTATTTACTGTCAACTTTTTGGAAGGAAACCCGGACAAAGCACTTACTGAGCCCAATTCGGTAGTGCTCACTAAGTCATTGGCCGATAAATATTTTCCCGGCCGTTCTGCTTATGGCGAGCTCATAGACATGGATGGCGAGACCACGAAAATCACGGGGGTGATTGCCGACCCGCCTAAAAACACCCACTTCTATTATAACTTCATCAACTCACTGCCCCACGAGCGCTATGTAACAGTAGGCAACTGGACGGGTAATAACTTCTTTACCTATGCCAAAGTGGCCAATGGAACGGATGTGGCTGCCTTAGAAGCGGAATTCCCAGATTTCAAACGCAGGCATGCAGGCACTGAGATGTTAGAATGGTCTGCTTATTCTACTTATGAGGAGCTACTTGCCAATGTGCGAAACCCGCCCACATTTACGCTAAAACCCATGCGCGATTTGCACCTGCACTACCCTGGGTTTGCCCTGGGTTCTAATGGTGATATCAATAATGTATACACCTTTATGGCTGTCGCGGGTTTTATTCTCCTCATCGCCTGTATCAACTTTATGAACCTGTCTACCGCCCGTTCAGCGGCTCGCTCTAAAGAAGTAGGCATGAGAAAAGTACTAGGCTCTCTGAGGGGCAACCTGATCAACCAATTTCTGGTAGAGTCCATGATAGTGGTGCTCATCGCCATGGTTTTGGCCCTGGGCATTGCAATACTTGCCATCAATGGCTTCAATGGTTTGGCCAACAGAAACTTTGACCTGGGCGACCTGATGGCGCCAACCACTTTGCTATACTTACTCGCCTTGGTGGTGATCGTAGGTTTGGTGGCAGGTAGCTATCCTGCTTTTTACCTCTCTGGTTTCAAACCTATCAAAGCATTAAAAGGAGAAATTAAGTCTGGTTCGGGCAATGCATTTCTTAGAAAAGGCCTGGTCGCCTTTCAGTTTGCCATCTCTATTCTATTGATAATCAGTACTGTGGTGGTTTACAGTCAGCTGCAGTTTATGAGCAATCAGAAGCTGGGTTTTGAGCCAGAGCAAGTGTTGCTGGTTAAGAATGGAGACCGTCTTAGCGGCAACCTTAGTGCTTTTCGCAACCAGGTAGAGGCATTACCAGGAGTGGAGCAATTTGCCATGTCAGACCGCTATTTTTCGGGTTTCGTAGGCAATTATGGTTATGAAACTGTGGAAGATGCACCCCGCTCGGGCAACCTGATGAATTTGTTTGTTTCTGCAGATTTTGGCCAGGCACTGGACCTTCAATTGCTGGAAGGTAGGTTTTTCAATAAAGAGTTGGTGAGAGATACCATGTCGGTAATCATCAATAAAAAGGCTGCCGACTGGCTGGGTTGGGACGAAGTAGTTGGTAGAAAACTGAGCAGGGGGGAAGGCCGTGACTTCACCATTGTGGGTGTGGTTGAAGACTTCCATTATACTTCATTAAAGAATGACATAGAGCCTTTGGTACTTAGAAACGTGACTGATGAGGGCTGGATTAACGAACAAAGTGGTTGGTGGGGTGCCAACTACTTTTCTGTCAAACTGAATGGCAATCTGCGTCAGACCGTCAATGCGATAGAGACAGCCTGGGGTAGGGCTGTGCCAGACGAACCCTTCAATTATACGTTCATGGATGACTCATTTGCAGCACTATATGAAGAAGAACGCAGGTTTGGCAGCCTTTTCAGCGCCTCCAGCGGTCTTGCCATTGTCATTGCCTGCCTGGGACTGTTTGCCCTCGCAGCCTTTACATTGGAGAGACGTTTTAAAGAGATTGCTATCCGAAAAGTACTGGGGGCTACTGTACAGAGCCTTTCACTGCTCATCCTTTCAGACTTCACCAAGTTGGTGGCCATAGGAGCAGTTATCGCCATACCTGCCGGCTACTACCTGATGCAGGAGTGGCTCACCAATTTTGCTTATCAGACCCCAATCAGCATATTCTTACTGGTTTTACCAGCTGTAGTCGTAGCTATCATTGCCTGGCTCACGGTAGGCTTCCAGTCTGTAAAAACTGCTCTGGGTAACCCTGTAAAGGCGCTTAGGAGTGAGTGAATAAGTATTCTGATTTAGAAATTGAATTGAAAAGCCTGCTTGAGAGAGTGGGTTTTTTTTATTGAATCAGATTAAACCTTTTTCTCTAGCCAGTTTCAGCATACTGGTGGAGTTATTCACACCAAATTTACTGAGTAGGTTTTTGCGGTGAGATTCTACAGTATGGGTCGAGATGAAGAGATCGTCTGCAATTTGCTGTGTCTTGAGCCCCTGGTCAATCTGCCCAAGCACTTGTTTTTCTCTCTTTGTGAGTTTTATTAACTCCTTTTCATAGGGCTGATGAAGACTTTCTATAAGAATATCCGAAACGCTTTTTTCATAATATTTATTGCCCTCAGCTACCGTTCTGATTGCTACCAGCAAATCATCTTTGCCTGTATCTTTAAGTATGTACCCATGAGCGCCAGAAGCTGCAAGTCTTTTGATGAATTGAGGATTGTTATGCATTGTTAGAATGAGAATCCGTGTATTAGGGTATTGCTCAAGCACTTCTCGCGTAGTCTCTATGCCGTCCTTTTTTGGCATATTAATGTCCAGTATAAGCACATCTGCTTTTGTATCAGTTGATTTCAACTTAGACAGCATCTTCAGGACTTCAACCCCATTTTGGGCTTCACCTATAATTTCTACTTCCTCATCAGAAATGATTGCCCTAATGCCATCAATTACTATTTTATGATCGTCTGCAATGATAACTTTAATCTTCTCCATCTTCGCTTCCATTTATTGGGACCTCAAATGTTATAGTGGTTCCCCGACCTGGGTTAGAGTCAATATTGACCTCCCCTTTGTGTTTCTTAATTCTGTTCTGAACGTTTCTCAAGCCAAGCCCGTCTGATCGGTCCGATAAGTCAAAACCTCTGCCGTCATCTTCAATCATTAGGGTGAGCAACTGGTCTTCATGCCGGGTTAATTGAATGGTAACGTTTTGTGCTTCTGCATGCTTCAATGTATTGCTCACCAACTCTTGAACTATCCTGTATAAGTCTACCTCTAAATCTGCGGAAAGTCGATCTTTCAGATTGAACGTATCTATCTCGAAACCTAACTGATTACTTGCCTGGATCGTGTTTTTTAAGTCTTCAAGGGCCGCGACTAAACCAAATTTGGAGAGCACACCGGATGCGAGGTTGTGAGCGATTTTCCGAGTTTCATCAATGGTCTGATTTAACAGTGTATCAGCTATTTCAAGGCTTTTTGGTATTTCCGATTTTGACCTGGCGGCATTGAAATGCAGTTTGAGTCCGGCAAGCATGCTACCTAAACGATCATGCAGATCTTCAGCAATTCTGACCCTTTCTTTTTCTTTGCCGCTCATCATGGCGTTGATGGTATTCATTTCACCCTCACGCATCAGGCGATCTACCTGTTGGTCAAAGAGGACTTTTTCATTGGTTTGCTCTTGGCGGAGTAGTTTCTGCCTTTGATAGAAGTACAGGGCAATCAACAGCGCAAAAAGTACCAGAATTATAATGACATAGCTGTAAGTACTGATCAAATCGTCTTGATGGTCAATGGTCCGGTCTTTTTTGTCGCTTTCATGCTTTGTCAGGCTTTCCTGGCCAGCCGTTACAATGCGTTCGTCCCTTATACGCTCGCGAAGTGTATCATGCATCTTTAAGAACTGATAGGCCCTTAGGCGGTTGCCCATTTTGAAATAGAGCTCATCAAGGTTGGAATAAATGTAGTTGGCCAGTCTGTCCATTTTCTTGTCTTCAGCCAGTTCCTTTGCGTTAAGCAGTAGAAGTTCGGCTGAATCATAAGTGCCCTGACGGAGAAATGTATAGCCAATCGCATTATATGAATCGACTAGACCACTTGTATCTTCCAAATGTTCTCTGATGCTTTCAGCCTTTCTGAGTAAGTCAAGTGATTTTGTGAATTCACCTTTCTTTTCATAAGCCCAGCCTAAATTGTGTAGGGTATTGGCAATACTACCTTCCGAAAAGTCTAGTTGTTCTTTGATTTTAAGGGCTTCTTCCAGCATCACGATCGCTGTATCAGTGATATTCAGCGCGTTATAGTCTACTCCAAGACTGTTTTTGATCTTACCAATTGACCCGCTATCAGATAACTGTTCTGCCAATGAAAGTGCTTTTAAATTATATTCAATGCCGTTTCTGTGAAATTCCTGACTTGATAAAATGATGCCAATGTACCACAACGTCTTTACCCTCAAAGCGTCTGTCCCACCGTAAATTTCCTGAAGTGTGAGAGACTCCAGATAACTGGCCTGGGCTAAAATGAATTTTTCTTCTCTCTCATAGATGTCACCTATCTTTATCAAGACCTCTGAGGCTTTTTGGTAGCGGCTGTCCTTGATGGCCGCTCGTTTTTCTATCAAAAGAGTATCAAGTTTGGTCTCCTGGGCGAAAGAAATACTGCCATTTCCCAGAAGGAAATGGCAGAGATAAAAAGTGATTAAAAAGAATTTACGCATTCTGAGAATCATAGAATCAATGGACTTTTTACAATTTAGCCAATTCTATGTCTTATCATGACTACCAGTACTGCCTTTACCATCGGTACCGCCTGGTCCCACATATTTGACTCTATAAAACTGTTCCTGGTCACTTTCAGCAACAAATCTGTGCGTAATGGACATAGGTTTGTCATGAGTGACATCTTCTGAAAAGATGCCCTTGACATTGATATATCTCACGTCATCAACTACTTGTTCAACAATTCCATCAAACTCTACATCATTAGTAAAGTGAATGGCGATGCGTAGCGCATATGCTCTGGTATCAATTGAGTCTTCTGACTCAAGAAAATGATAAGGTAAATTGCGAATCATAACTTAATTATTTTGGTTATAGTTTAGAATTTTGTCTACATCGATGTACCCGTAACCCATGTTGAAGTCAATCCCAAATTCGTCCTGATCGTCTTTGGCAGCGCGCATTAGATGAGCTTTTAACTGCTTTAGGTTATTGACTGGCGTGCGAATAGTTTCCGGGTCTTCGACATTTCTGTGAGCTGAAATAATTAGCGCAACAACCCCTGCAATGGAGGCCGCAGCTTGTGAAGTACCACCTTCTTCCTTTGAATAAGCATCATCCAAGCCAGTTGAAAAGGTATTTACACCTGGGGCTGCATAATCAACCTGACTGCCTCTGCCTGAATCACCTACCAAATTGAAGTCATTTTTTACATTACTTACGGCAATGGTTTCGCAATATTTGGCAGGATAATTAACAGTATTATTCATGGGGCCACCATTACCAGCAGCTGCAACCAAAAATATGCAGGCTTCATGTGCCTTTCTAATGGCATTAGAAACACAATCTTGATTTGAGCGTAGGCCCAGACTCATTGATATAATATCAACTTCTTGCTCTATGGCCCAATTAATTCCGGCTGCTAAATGTTTAGGGTTTAGGAAGTTGGCATCACTCATGACCCGTCCTATATATAGATCTACCTTTGGAGCTACACCTTGAAATTCTTCGTTATATGGATTGGCCGCAATGATCCCTGTCATATGTGTACCGTGGCCATTAGGGCTGGTATCTGTGTAATCCTCACTAATGGCACTTAACTCGGATTCATCAAGGGAATCGGCATTTTCAATGACAAAATTTCTTCCCGTAATATTTAAATCCCGAAACGCACCATGTACTTGCCATTCTCCATTTGTGTTTTTTTTGCGCCAAATACCCGTGTCCAAAACCGCAACCTTCACATTTTTACCCTTATGCGTTTTCCAGTGGGAAGGCATATCTTCAAACTCTTCGCTTAAAAATTTGGGTACTTCAAAGGCATCTGGCTTAAATTTTACTTTACGTTCAGTTTTTGAATGCCTCTTGGCTTTAGACTTTGACATGGCATATTTAATTAATGTTTCGGAATTTAATTTTGAAAGCAAGCTATTGTTAAAAGCCACTGTAAGAATCCCTGTAATCCGTGATTTTTGTATACCGGTCTCCAGTAGATTGATTCAATAATGTATACCCTTCAGGTTCCTATTAATCAGCTGAGCAAATAGGCTTCTCTGATACTTAGGTGATGAGCTTTATCGAGTAGTAAGAAAATAAGTGTCAATTTCCATTTAAAAAATGTCGTCATATATATAGATATATATTAAAGTAATATACATAATAAAACATGTATAATATATTCTTATTTGTATGCTTTTTTGGTATATAATTGAGAGTGGTTTTTGCATATCAAAAACACAAGTATGAGATCATAGACTATAACTACTGTTCCCGAGTCAAACTGATCAAATTTTCTTGTCAGAAGTAACGTAGGACTGTGAGATGATTCTCTCATGCTGATTGGTGCAACCAACTTTAAAACCTTTCTGCTTGAGAGTACCTTATGCTTGCACCATTTGGTGTAAATACCTGTAAAAACCTTCTTACTCTATTTTCACTAAATAGTTCGACACTATTCATTAAGAATGACTTCTCCGCTGGTGTAATTTGATTCTGGCTATTTAATCTCCCTATTTACAGTGAGACCGAAACACTGCATTCAGGGATGAAATCCACTCAGTTATTGACCTACTTTGCTATAAGTAAAGGAATTTTTCATTTTACTCTTTGTGCAATTCAATGAGCTGAATTACGATTTATTGAGCTGTAAAACCTAAACATTTAGCGCATGTACTTACTAAGCCAACTTTTTCCAAGAGCAGTATTCACTTTCTCGGAAATGTTTGATTAGTAGGAATTTCTATTTTGTGCTAAACGACAATACAACTTACTATAAGCGATTATTGGTTTAATTTATAAAAGAAATATTGACATAATTTATAATGTAATCTTATATTATAAATCACCTACACACCTAAGTAATATAGATTTCAAGAATTTAGGAAATTGTATTTCTCATAGGCACCGAATAAGTCTCATAAATGATGATTTAAGCACTTTGACAATGGCCAATTGTCAAGTCATTAACACTCAAATTATTTTTAGTGATTAGAACCACTGACATACAGAATATCAACTCAATAATTGACCCCCAATTGGTCGATTACCTGATACGGCATGATAATGATTATGCGGCTAGGAATGAGAGCGTTGTACAACCTGGTGTGAATGTCGAACATAACTTTTTGAGAGTAATGTTTAGGCTTAAGGAAGATGGTACCAAACCTGCGAAGGAGCTTAAATTGATTTCTAAGGCAGGGAGTATCTGTACCGGAATGCTAGATAGGTCAGAGGCAAAAAATCAGAATCAATTGGTCGACCTTTTTGAGCGAGTTAAAGCTTCAGTGGCAAGTCTGAAATTAGCCACCCGTGTTCGTCAAGACCTTGAGTTTACGGTAAAAGCACTTGGTGCTTCACAAGTTCAGGTTAACAACTTGCTTAAAGAAGGAGTAAAGCCAATTAACGGAACCAATGTCGTAATTGGTATTATCGATTTCGGCTGCGATTTCCAACATCGTAACTTTAGAAACGAAGACGGCTCATCCAGGATATTGTACCTATGGGACCAATCTGCCGGAGCCGATGATTCTGGAGAAAGAAGCCCTCAGCCCTATAATTATGGAAGAGAAATAGACAAGGCCGAGTTGGACATTGCACTTAGGTATAGTGATCCTTATCAGCGCCTATTTTATGCCCCGGCCATGGCGGCACATGGCACTCATGTGATGGACATTGCCGCTGGAAATGGCTTGGGTACAGGTACGCCTGGTGTTGCTCCAGGTGCCGATGTTGTCTTCGTCCATCTCAATGCCAATAATGCCAATGAGCCTTCATCATTTGCCAATTCAGCCAACGTGATGGATGCAGCTCACTATATTTTCAAAAAGGCCGACAAACTTGGACTCCCTTGTGTAATCAATATCAGCCTTGGTACACGGGGTGGCGCCAAAGATGGTAGTACACTGGTAGAGCAAGGTCTGGATGCACTGCTAAAGGATCGAACCGACCGCAGTGTGGTGGTTTCTGCTGGTAACTATCGAAACAAGCACGTTCATACACATTCCAATTCTACAATCAAACGCAACTCTTTCAACTGGGAGGTTTTTAGTGGAGACAAGACCGATAATGAACTTCAAATCTGGTATAATAAGAACGATTCTACGGAAGTAACGCTAATGATGCCTAATGAGCGAGAAGAAGAATGTGAGGGTTTGCAGATTGGCCCGGTGGGGCCAGATAATGTAATCGTAATTCAATATGAAGTGGATCCTCATGCTGAAGACGAAAAGGATCGGTCGGTCGCAATAGGCAGAATTATTCATCGTGAGAACGACCCCAATAATCATAAAAATGAAATCAACATTGTGCTCTATGGTCTTGATTCATATCAAGGGAGCAAAATTAACGAAAGCCTAAGGTCAAAACTGAACAACCTTATGGCGGGTAATTGGACCGTGAAGTTATGTGGGCCTAACGACTTCAGTTATGATGCGTGGATCGAAAGGGACCGTGAGGCCTACTGTTCAAAGATCGCTGAAAAAGATGCAACGGAGGAATGTACCTTAAATTCCATAGGCACGGGTATTCGCACTATTAGTGTGGGGGCCTACAGCCTGGGTACGGCCGGTAAACCAGCAATGGTCTATAGCGGCATGGGCCCATCCAGAAACCAGGCCATGTCACATAAGCCAAGTATTATAGCTCCGGGGCAACGTCTTGTTAATAGAGGCATAACGGCTGCTGCGGCTCGCACTCAGGGAGAAATAGAAATGAGCGGTACTAGTATGGCCGCACCGCATATAACAGGGCTCATTGCGCTGATCATGCAGAAAAATGGAAAAGTCGATCTTGACCTATTGAGGAATGCTGCAAGTAATGGGGAGTGGAATGAGATCGAAGGCTATGGCAGATTGGATGCTTTGAAGCTTTTGAGTCAAATCATTCCAGAGGAGGAGCGAATTGAGAAGCCAATTAAAACAGATACTTCTTTTATCAATAGAAGTGATGAGTTAGAGGAAGAACTTAACATACACGAGGATACCAATCTTCTGACAAATAGAATCATCGGGTCACCGGTTCCTGATTGGAAACCCATTTGGCAAATATCCGAATATCCTTGGAGGTGTATCTGTTATTTGGAAATGAGCTTCGGTTCTGACATTAGGTATGGAACCGGGTTTCTGATAAACCCACGACTGGTTCTGACCGCAGCCCATAATCTGGTAGGCTCAAATGGTATGTATGCAGACAAAATCAAGGTGAGCCCAGGGTATTCGTTAAGCTCCAATTCGCAATATCAATGGTCACAGAGATTTCAGACAAGTTCGGCCTACGCATATGATCGCTCTATTGCCAATGATTATGGTGTGATTTTCCTGGACAATTCTTTTCAAGGAAACCTGGGGCATTTCGGACTTAGCACCTACGATGACATCAGAATTAAAAACTTTTACCTGAATATTGCCGGTTATCCAAGATTCAAATCTTATAGTCATCGACTATATCACCAATGGGGTAAAAGTAAGAGCCTTTCTAGTGAATATATCGAATATGATATGGACACCGAAGTCGGGTTTAGTGGTGCGCCAGTTTTTATTGGGTTGGAAGACAAATGGATTGCAGTAGGCATTCATTCAAAAGGTAACATAAGAGGAAACAAGTCAGTAAGGGTTAATTCAAAAATGATAAAATCAGTAAAAAAATGGATAAGAGAATTGTGATAATCGCGCTGCTCATGGTGTCAATGATTGGGGCAGCTAGTGGTCAAAATATCAGGGTTGAAATGAATGCTGAGATTGGTTTGAAGACTTTTAAAAAGCTTCCATCAATAAAAAGCAATTTGGGTTCAAATAAACAGCCAATTGGCGGAAGAGACAATGTAGGAGAGCTTATAGAGAGAATATATGATGGCTTAAAAGCGCAAGCAAAATCTGATAAGTCCAAAATGACTGTTGGTCAAAAGGCGGTCTATGACTGGTTATGTGTGCATACAAATGCTAAGTCTGGCGATCCTATTACTATCAAAGGTAATGCTGGCTTGATTTTTTTAAGTCATCAGATAGATGTACAAAAACTTAGTTTGAATGAACCAACGAAGCTTAAGGCTTTACAAGAGGAAAAAGGCAATTTAGAGAAGTCGATTGGGTTATTGGAGCACATTATAAAGTTTGTTGAATTTCAAACTATTGAAGATTTAGGTGCTCAATCTGAGTCTATCAATGTCCTTTTTCCAAATGGTTTTACTTCTTCAGGCACGGGCCCAGAGTCAGGGCCAAAGAAAAGTAATGCAACCGATCAAGGTGGTGGAGCAAGCTTACCTGGAAGTTCGGGTGGAGGAGTTGGAAATAGCGGAGCTGACCCTACTCCTCCAGAGCCAGAAGTTACAGAAGAAAAGTTCAGCGATATAGACTCGGAAGAAGAAATTGATGAAAAGATTAAAGAATTAGCAAAGGAAGTTAAGGAAGGAGAAGCAGATCTGAAGATTGTAAAAACAGACTCTTCAAAAAAGAAACTTGAAGAGTCCATAAAAAATGCAAAGAGTGATATAGAAGCCTTAAAGAAGAGAAAAGAAAAAATAATTGAGCAACGTGAGCGTCTTTCCTTGGTGACAACAAGATTGACTGAAACCATTGACTTCTTTAAAACTAAAGTATTGGCCCTAAGGGAAATAAAGCAACACAAAGAGGAACTAGGTGCCCGGATGGCGTCCTTGGATGCTGAAATTGTCAAGCTCAACGCAGAATACTTAGAAAAGGAAGAAATTATATCCTTGGTATTAGGCAAGTTCAACAAAAGAACGAAGGTCAATGACTACATGTACCACACGAAAGACATAATGGTTGTGGTCTTAGAAGGAGAGGAGAGCCTGGCCAAATCAACCATAGGAGTTCAGAATAAGACCGGAGCTTTTGGAAGGTCCTTGGAAGAGTTAAAAGACTTGAGCGATAAGCTGGAAATATTTGATAACAATGAATCTACTCAGGACGAAAAACTTCAATTGAAATTCATGATCCTGGACGAATCCAAGATTAAGCCGCCAACTACTATTTTGGTCAGCCATGAAAGCTTTGATACGCTCAAATTTGATATTCACGAAAAAGTGGTGGCCCAAATAAAAGTTGGTTTTTCAGGAGCAGAGGTTGACAGACAAGACCTTTCCATTGGAGGGGATGATATGGATGAGCTGACCATCAATGTCGATGAGGATAGCCGGACCGAATTAAAATCTAATGCACTGGCTATGATAGAGTTGTACCCATTGGGAAGAGATTTGAACAACTTTGAGTCCATATTCAATAGAAATAATACAGTACCAATTCAGCAAAGGTTTGCTCTTGTGGGAGGATTAAGGTTGTCAAGTGACCCGCTAGAATCAATTTTTGGAGGAATCGCATTTGCACTGGATAAAGAGTTTTCAGTAAACTTTGGATTCACTTTTCAAAGAAAGCTGGTAGAGGGAACCTTTGATATAGACCCTGTTGATCCTGCGGATTTATCTGGAGCTTTGGAATATTTAAGGGCCAATGCTGGCCGTGAATACACACCTAAACTATTCATTGGAATATCTCTATCACCCTCAGGTTTTGCCAACTTAATTGGTCTCTAAATTGAAAATGTTTGCACTGAAAAATAGAAATATTGTAAAGGCACGACCAGGTAATTACTCTAGAGGAATTACGGTGTCCCTTCTGGTCGTGCTTATAATCGTTCTTTTTAGTGGGGAGCAGTTAAACTCGATCTATTTAGTATTGCTCTGGACCCTGGTGGCTTTGACTATGGGGTCATTTATCGTTTGGATTAGTTTAGTCAGTGGAGTGGGACGTTATGGGGTATTCATTGACCCAAACAGACTTAAATATAGTCTATCCAGGTTCCAGGTAGTTATATGGACTTTGATCATATTGAGTGCATACGGTACAACTTTGATAGCAAGGTTGGCTGACTCCAGAGTGAATTCAAATAACTATGAGGCAGTTTCAACCACTGGTGAAGATAAAACTGTGGGGAACGTGGGAATTCCGGCTGAAGTTCTGGCATTGTTGGGTATTAGCCTGGCATCTGCACTAATATCTCCGTCAATAAACAATATCAAAGGTAGGTTTACAAACGCATCTGACCATCGTGAGGAATCAAAGGAGGGAACTGAGGATCAGAGTGTTCAATCATCATCTGTCAAGGTTAAGGCCAAATATTCGAATGTATTGCGACTAACCCAACCGGCAGAAGAGGATATTAGCAATATCGGGGCGCTACAGGTAAATAAACATATTTCGCAAGCCAATTTTGTCGATATCTTCAGAGGTGAGGAGGTCAAGAATTATATGGCACTTGATTTTTCGAAAATTCAACAGTTCTTAATAACCCTATTCATGATTCTTATGTACATTCATAGGTTATATATGTGGTTTAATGCTCCAGGACAATCAATTAGTGATTTGACAGTTTTGCCGAATTTGCCCGAAAATACGCTTGAAATTGTAGGAATCAGCCATGCATATTATATCGGTAACAAAGCCTTTGTGCAATCTACCCCTGCCATAAATCAGACAGAAGACACAGGGGAGGACTTACCAGGAGATTCAGGTATGAGTTAGCCTTAGCATTTCGTTCCGATAATATAGAATGAAAATCACTCCACCTTCTTAACTAACTCCTTTAAATCTGCCTGCTGATAATATGAAAGTTCTACTCGATACTGCCTGCCACCAAACTGGATGATACGGCTTTGGAGCTTCCCATGGGCATAGATCAACTTTTCAGTGAGCATGCGTGTGCCGGAGGCTTTGCGTGCTTTGAGCTTACCTGACTGATCATAGGAGTAAGAGATCTTGGTAATTAAAGGGTTTTCATCTGGGTTTTCTACCAACTTAAGGGTCCTGATGAGCTTGTGGTGTGGACCGTATTTAACCCTGACTCTTTTGAGCAGCCAGTCGTTCATGCGGTACTTCCTGCGAATGTCAATCTGCCCATCATGGTGGTGCTTGGTTTGCCAATCGGCTTGTTCGTGTAAGAGGTGATCTTCACTGAGCATAAAGTAGATGTCAAGCATTAATTTCGCTTCATCATTTTCTGAAATGGTCTCATTGATGAGTCCATTGGGTAAATATTGAATTTCACCTGCTTTTTCTCCTGTTGATTCGTCATAAACCGTTCCAGTCTTCACCGAATTACTCAAGTCTATATTCTCAATATATTTGATGCCCTTGGCTTCGATCACGCTATGACTAACCGTAGTAGTGGGTTCATAACCAGTATCATCACCAACGGCCGCCAGTACATCAATGAGGGTGGTTCTTTCTTCAGATTCTGTCCATTTATTCACATTTGTTACTGCATCAAGGCCTTTCTTTTGCGCTTCTGCTTGCAGTAATTTGAGCATCTGCCTATCAGTGAAAGTTCCTCGTTTCACCAGTCTCAAATCGTAGAATTCAATATAATCTCTCTGGGGTTCGGCATTGTCTTCAAAGAAGACTTCTACCGGCTGATCATGTGCTTGACTAGGGAGATTTGAAAGGGGCTGATGTTCGAAATAGTTGGCCCTTGAGCATGAGAATATTGCGGCTGTGACTAGTAGCAAAAGCATTGATTTTAGTTGCATGATTGTTTTGTTTTTGACAACCAATCGGGTTCAATAATTGTACCAAAGCAATGAGAAACCCCTGTTTTCGTAAGATACCACCAAGAATTTTCAGCCCAAAAATCACTGTCCATCCCAAATCAAAATACCTATTAAGCTCCAGTTCGTATCCTTGAGAAAAAAGACCATGAGACGAACCGTTTTTCTACTTCTTAGCCTCTGTCTGTTTAGTGCCTGCTCTATGGCGCAGAACCAGCTGACCAATACGCGTTTTGAATTGATGGCCTTGAAAGGCGGGGGCAAGTTGAAGTACGCCATCCACCTTCCTGATGATTATGATCCAGCAAAAGCTTACCCAACCATCATTGGTCCGGGAGAGGGTACCCGAGAGGAATCACCCAGCTACTACTGGCACGGTAAGCCCTCGGAGTATGGGTGGATCATTGTTGAGACCATGGCACACTTTCAAAATGATGCGGTCAATCAAATGGATCAATTGTTGGACCATCTCAACGAGCAATATAATGTGGAAGGAGATAAGTTTCATATGGTGGGCTTTAGTGCCAACAGTGCCAATTCATTTAGTGTGGGCATAGCTCTGGCACATCGATTTCACAGCCTGGTGGGAGTAGCGGGCTTTCCACGGAAAAACCCTTCAGGTGCCGACCTTGAAAGGGTAAAGAACACGCAATTCTATTTCATTGTGGGCGACCAGGACAGCTACTGGATGAAGGCTTCACAGCGCGCACACGATTACCTGAAAGGGGAAGGTATCCAGTCGACCATGAAGATTATAAAGAATGGGGGGCATGTGCTTACAGAAATAGATGGCAAGCCCTTTATAGAGCTGATGGAAGCCATGCGGTGACAGGCAGTACTCAGACTCTTAGCACTTCAAGGAGTTCCAGGGCATTGTTAAGCTCCAGATACTCTATACCATTTACATGATGCGGCTCGGTTTTTTCGTGAAGCCAGGTTTCTTTATAGTGAATGTGCACGGCTTGTCCACCAATATTGCAAACAGGCAAAATGTCTGATTTCAGAGAATTGCCAATCATGAGAAAACTGGAAATGTCGATGCCATGCCGATCGATGACTTCTTGATAAGAAGCTTCATTTTTCTCGCTTACAATTTCTATGCGTTCAAAATGCTGGGCCAGACCTGAGCGAGCAATTTTGGTCTCCTGGTCAAAGAGGTCGCCCTTCGTGATGATCATTAAGTCATAATGCTCCTTGAGGGCTAAAATTGTTTCAGTGATGCCCGGGAGTATATGAACTGGGTGCTCTAGCATGGCTTTGCCTAAGTCTATGATCGACTGAATGTCCTTTGCACTTACCTTGCTTTCAGTGAGTTCTATGGCGCTTTCTATCATCGAGAGCATAAAGCCTTTTACACCATAGCCGAAGAGTCTGAGGTTGCGTTTTTCTACTGCATACAGCTCCGCTTCCAGAGAGTCAACTTCCAGGTAGTGGGAGAGTATCTCTTCGAACTTTAGACGGGTGCTGGTAAAGAGTGGTTCGTTTATCCACAAGGTATCATCCGCATCGAAAGCAATGGTTTTGATTTGCTGCTTCATTTCACATCAAAGTTGAAATAGGTGTCAGGGTAGGGTTCATCAGCCAAAGTATAATGCCACCACTCGTTGCTGTATTCTTTGAAGCCATGTGTCTTCATCAGGTTTCTGAGCATGTTGCGGTTAGCGGTATGCAACGAATCTACCAGAGGTGAATCATGATGAGAGATGGCCCCAAAATAATCCCAGCCGCTGCCCATGTCCATCTCGGCTAATGTTTCCAGGTCAACGATGGTCAGGTCTACTGTACTGCCTCGGGTATGACCCGATTTCTTCGCCACATAACCCAGCTCAAAAACCCTTGCCTTGTTTATCTCAGGGTAATACTTGCTCTTGGTGAGCGTGTCGGCTACTGCTGCGCCCCAACGTACAAAGTGGTCTACTGCTTTTTGTGGTCGGTAGGCATCAAAGATCTTCAGCCCAAGGCCTTCCTTGTTTAAGTCGGTTTGTACCTTTTTAAGGGCTTCAGCGGCTTCTTTGCTTATGTAAGCAGTGGGCGCTTTATAGCCATCTACTACAGCTCCTACAAAGTTATCAGCGCTCTGGTAGCGTATGTCATAGGTGATGTTGGGAATAACCTTGTGTATCTGCACAAAGCCAGACTTGTCAAGATGCTCTTCTACTTTGGGTGAATTGCAGGCACAAACCAGAAGAAAGAACGAAAAGGATAAGAAAGCATGTCTCATGGCTGCCTAAATTAAGCAAATGAGCTCTGAAAATCATCCTCGATCTTCATGCCTTGTGCCCTTTGTTTCAGGCCAATAATTGACTGCAGCAGCAAATAGTCCCAAAGCAAAAACAAACCATTGGCCATTGCTCATTGAACTGGCATCTGTCAGAATTTGAGCTAAAGTGACCCCCAGAAAACCGCCCAGGGCCAGACGAAGGATGTTGTATCGCTGTTTTGACATGCTACAAAGTTAGCAATAGAACCTGCTTTCTAGCAATTCTCAAAGATGCAGTCCACCGATGAATTAACCTATATTCCGTGCGTCATGAGAGGCCCAAAGCCGCACTCAACTTAGCCATGTCTGTTTTAGATACTGCGTCCATGGGGGTGGTATAAGCATCTTTTCTGTAAAGTCCCTGATTGTACAAATCTTGAGACTGTTTCATGTAGTCTGCTGCAGCCTTTCTATTTCCTTGAGATTGTTTTACTAAGGCCAGGTAATAATAATTATCAGCCAGTTGAGGGTTAACTTCAGCCTGCTTCAATAAAGTTTGCTCAGCTTTTCTGTTCATATCAGCTTCAAGGTAAAGCACGCCCAAGTGCAGGTAATCATAAGGCATGGCAAAGAAGTTGGGGTCACTGACAAAGGCTTCCAGAGTTTGTCGGGCTTTCTGTGGCTGATCCAGGCCTTTGTAGCAGAGCGCTTTAGCCACCAGCAAATGACAGTCACCATTTTGGGCATAGCCTATGTCATTGCCCTTCATGATTGCTTCCAGCCGTTCGATGTCCTTAAGTGCCCCGGTATAGTCTCTTAAAAACTGATAGCGACACCAGGCCCGATAGTCGAGCCGCATTTCTTCTTCCAGTGTAACGGCCTTGTCCATCATTTCTTTCCAGGCAACAAAGCTTCCTCTTTTTAAATAGGGCACCGCCTTCTCGTGCCAGGCGTATGCAAAGTTGGGACAGAGGTCTATGGCTTTGTCAAAGTACTCTTGAGAGGTACGGCTGCCTTGCGGATAACGGATGGCATTCCATGATTGCAGACAGGCCTGATAGCACTGCTCACCCATGTAACGATAGGCTTCACAATTGGGCCTGAACTCGAACAGTGAGCTGGTGCTCGGAATGGCAAGTATCAAGAGAATTGCGAGTTTCTTCATGGCATTACTTGTTTGATTTTTCCCTTTTCAATTTTGAAAGTAAGGTATTGGTAAAAATCCCGGCCCTGTGGCCATTGGTCAAAGGCCAGGAGTTTTTCCCTAATGTCACTGCTCATGATGGAATCAAGTACCGTGACCTGATACTCTGCTGACATGGTTTCCACCCGCAAACGACCGATTTTACCCTTACAGTTGACGATAAATCGAATGGTATGAAAGGCAGTTTCCTGTTTCTGAGATGGGGAGACCGATTCAAAATGAGACATCAGCACATCATTGTCAACCCGGAAATCGGCTCCAAGGGCATAGTATTGGGGGATAGAGCTTTGACATGGTTTGAATTCCGGGTCATCCAGGCTTTCATCAAAAGCAATGTCACCTATGTGATTTGGGTATTTAGATACCTCTTTGGCTATAGGTTCACTTTTAGGGGATTCAGTTGTTTCCTTTTGCCTGGTTTTGCCACAACTGAATAGTATTAACAATAGCGCGAGTATGGATGCATATCTCATGTGTCTCAAAATAGGGCACAGGTGCTATACTGACAAACACCTGAAGGGTTTATATGGGTGCACCGGCATTAGTTGCTGTAAAGGCTAACTGAGTCGCCATCGGGGTATTGCACGTCCTTTTCATAATGCAGGCCTAATTTTTCAAGTAATCCGATAGATTTTTTGTTTTTGGGTGAGGTAATGGCCATTACTTTAGTGATTCCTAGTTTTTCTTTGGCCCAGTCTAATACCGCAAAGGACGATTCAGCTCCATAGCCTTTGCCATTGTGTTCACCCAGGAAGGCAAAGCCAATGTCGGGATGATCTAAAAAGTCTCGTTTGAGCAAGCCGCACATGCCTATTGGCACTCCTGTTTCTTTCAAAACCACTTTGAAGAGGCTATGGCCTAACGTTTCAAAATCTTTATGAGGACCGTTCTGAATGTAGTTGATGGCATCTTCTTCAGTCTTCACGCCCCGGTCGCCAATAAACTCAAGCCAACCAGGTGAGTTGAGGAGTTCGACTATAAATGAAGCATCAGAGGTGCTTAACAGTTCTAAATTGAGCCGCTTGGTCTGTGTAATCATATGGAAGTAAATATATCACTTCTTTTGATGCTCAATAAATGTTTTCATTGTGAGGCTATCAGCAAAAACCTCGGCAATTCCCAAACGGGGGAACTCTTGAAAACCACCATTCTTCTTTTGGAGTAGTATGAGGTGTGTTTCAAGTCTGGCCATTTGATCAATAGGTATTTCTAAAGGCACAGCTATAGAAAATTGAAAAGCCTGCACTGTGTCCATGCTATTAAAGTCAATTGGTAACACTTTCTTAAAAACCAGTTGTTCTTTTCGATTTGAACGCAAATACAGGTTCATTTCAAGGTGTTTTCGCTTTAAGAAACGGTGTGGTGGAATTTCCATATAGACATCAAACTTCAGGCTGTCGTTTTGAATGAAAACAGGGCTAGGAGTGATGGTTAGCTTATTGTCTTTGGCCAGTTTTACAAATTGATATGGTGTACAACTCATGTCCCTGAACAACAAAGCAGCCATCATGACCAGAAATAGAGACCATGATTTATGATTGGCACATTTTAAGTACATCGCTATTAGTTATTGAACGAAAAAATTGAAGACAACTTGCTAGTTATCACGCTGAGTGCCTCGTCTATGTTGCATGGCAATAGTTTCATTATTCCGAAAATAATATTTACTTCGAAGTGTTGTTCATCGTATTTGTGTCACTGATTTTTAAACTCATGCCTCATTGTTTTCGTGCTTTAGCACTATCATTTTTTCTAATTCTTGTTTTTCAAAACTCAAAGGCACAAGGACTTGCACTCGGTCTATATGAAACTAAGCTATCTGATGATGAGATGGATCATGTTCAGCAAAGCCTGGCCCTTCAAGTAGAGTTTTATAACCTGCTATTTGGAGATACCATTAGGGAGAATATCAAGGCAAAGGTGTTTGGGAAAAGGAGTGAGTTTAACAAATATGCCAAGGAAAATACCAATGTAAAGGATGTGAGAAACATGGGGGGCTATTATTCGCCTTCTATGAAAGAGGTAGTGATTTTTAAATACGAGAAGAGTAAATTCTTCAAGTCTACTTATTCACATGAAACGAGTCATGCCATATACAACATGAAATGTGATCGGTCTGAGCTTTGGGTAAATGAAGGTTTGGCAGAGTTTTTTGGCAGCTTAATATTTGAGAATGGTCAGGTTCAAAGCGAAGTCACATCTAAAATAATAGGAGATATCTATTCAACTGTACGCTCTGCCGATAAACTCGAGTCTTTCCTTAGTAGTAAAAAGAAAAAGGAACATAAGGTAATGTCGTCCAGAAACTATAATCTGTCCTGGGCCCTTGTCAACTTTCTGTACTTCAATAATTTAGAAGCCTTTAGTAGCATTATCAAAGGCATGTGCAGCGATTCAGACTCTATGAAAGCCATTGAACAAGGTTATCCTGGTGGCTTCAAAAGCTTTCATAAAGACATCAAGGCCTATTATAAGTCGCTGAGATACAGTAAATAATAGATATCCTGTTGATCAAGAGCCTTGTCTGATTTACCAGCCGGTTCGGTATTCTCGCTTGACATATTGATTGGCCTCATCGAAATTGGTGATCTTCATGTTGTCACCATCCCACAACAGCTTGATATTACGGCCAGGGTATTTGAAGTTTTTACCTTTTTTCTTTCTGATGTCATGACTTCTCAAGGCCAGGTTGCCCATAAGAATGCTTTCCGTCAATGGACCGGCTATGTCAAAATCTGAGCTACATTCATTCTGCTTGTAACCAGCTCGGCAGGCATTGGCCCACTGCACATAATGACCTTCTGGTACACGTGGAATAGATTCAGAAACTGACTTAGATTGTTCATCTACACTGGCGGGGTAAAGCCTTGGGTTGATACCGTAGGTGCCACACATCATTACGCCTTTAGAGCCTTTCATGATCACGCCATTGCCACCATCACCCATTACCTCATTCGCACCCACTTCATCAGGTCGGGCAGGTCTTATGCCGCCATCCATCCAGTGCAGTTTTAGTGCAGGCTGCTCGCCACGCGCAGGAAAATTGAGTATAACATGTGAAGAGGTAGGGCAGCTTTCTGGTGAATAAGTTCTTTGCCAGGGGGCCGTGTAAGTAGAGCTTACACTGCATTCTACACCAGTTGGGTAGCCCAACTCCAGTGTTTTGAAAGCAGGCTCAATAATGTGGCAGGCCATATCGCCCAGGGCCCCTGTGCCATAGTCCCACCAGCCACGCCAGTTGAAAGGTACCAGGTTGTCTACATAATCTTTTTTAGGTGCTGTACCCAGCCATAGGTCCCAATTCAATTCATCAGGTACTTGGGCCTTGTTGGCAGGCCATGGAATGCCTTGTGGCCAAACGGGGCGATCAGTCCAGCACCAAACTTCAGTCACTTCGCCTATCAGTCCGGCTTTGTACCATTCCTGCATTTTGCGCACGCCACCGCCACTAGCTCCCTGATTACCCATTTGGGTTACCACCTTGTACTTATGAGCTGCTTCGGTAAGTTGACGGGCTTCATAAATATCATGTGTCAAAGGTTTCTGCACATAAACATGCTTTCCCATTTGCATGGCGGCCAGGGCCTGTATGCCGTGCATATGGTCGGGAGTTGAGACGGTTACTGCGTCAAGGTTTTTCTCTTTCTCCAGCATTTCACGATAATCGTGATAATAGCTGGCGCCTTTGAAAGTATTTCTGGCTCTTTTAGAGTTGCGATCGTCCACATCACACAGCGAAACTACCTTCACAAATTTGCTTTTAGAAGGCTCTACAAGGTCAGAATAGCCTTTGCCTCCTGCACCAATGCCACCTATATAAAGGGTGTCTGAGGGTGCTACAAAGCCACTGCCCAATACATGCCGGGGTACTATGGTAAAAGCTGCTCCAGCCAGACCGGCAGTCTTTATGAATTTTCTTCTTGAGTTGTTTTTGGGGCTGTTAGATTGGGCCATGCAAAGTGGATTTTACGATTCTCATCCATAATTTAAGGAATAGAGAGTAAACCACCGAGAAAGCTTAGGGCATAAAAAGCCCCATCGATGAGAAGGGGCCTTGATGTCAATGTTTTTTTGATTTATTGAACTCTGAAAACTACTTCAAAAGCAAATGAGTAGCCATTTCCAGCAATTCTGAATACGCCTTGACCTGTTTCATAATCCACATCATCCAGTGCTTGTGTAACAGGGTTGATCTCAAATCCAGACATTACATCCGAAGAACCATCAACTTGATTGAAAGGCTCATCGTTTTCAAATAAGATAAACGCCCAGTTTTCATCTGTAAAAAGTGGTTGATCAGCAATGGCTTCATACCTGAGTCCGATAGGGAAATCATCTTCTGTTATATCCATACCGAGATCAAAGAGAGGAATGGATCCATCAGATACGGCAGCAAAGCCATAAAGTAAATCTGGTCCACCATCTTCATCCCATGCGTTGCCATCAGCATTTGTAAATGAGATTGATTCAACGGCCCATACCGCCATATAACGATCGCCCACAACCACAGAAGAAGCGCTAATGGCATTGTCTCCGGTAGAGCTGGTTACAGTTAGAGATACTGCATAGTTTCCTGTACTGGTGTAAGTATGCGTTGGGTTTTGATCGGTTGAGGTGTTGCCATCACCAAAGTCCCAGGCAAAAGAGGTGGCATCGGTATGTGTGCTAATGAATGCTACTTCTACTCCAGGTTCCACCACTTGTCTTTCATGAGTGAAATCTACAGTAGGAACGACAGCAGGGGTATCATCACCACCACAACTGAACATAAATAGAACGGCAGCAAAAACGACTAGTTTTAAAGCATTTTTCATAAAGTGTGAGTTAGGTAAGTAAGCTTATTGTGAAGACAGTCCAGGACCATTAGTCCCTTATTTGTGCTAGGGGTAATCAGTTTTGAACGACTCTATTACGAAAATAATCTGATTGAAAATAAAAACCTACTTGCCGGACATTGTTAGCCCGTTTTTTTGCTCCATTTACTAATGAATGCTACAATTTGTGCCCGATAGTCACTGTGTTCCGTTTTGGCCAGGTCGGAATAAAAGCTTCTATGGTCCATATCGCGCGCATGCAGGTATTCAACATTTTTGGTTTTAGCGGCTTTCAATGCCCTTTCAAAAACTAAGGTATAGTCATAGGTTTGTGATTCGGAGATGAGGAAAATAGGGCAGTTGAGTTTATTGATGAATGCTGTTGGTGAAGCATTTGCAAAATGCGTTTCTGTATTACCAAATACTGCTTTTACATGCTTTTCAGCCATTTCCGGACCATTACCTCTCAGGTGAGCCTCATGATAGTCTGAGATGTCATAAGCACCAGCTATTGGAATAATCGCCTTGATGTGAGCCGTGGAAAGCCCTTCCACTTCCAGGTATTGTGAATCAGCTGCCAGCAAGGCAGAAAGGTGGCCTCCGGCCGAGTAACCTGATACAAAGATGTTGCTTTTATCATAGCCATAATCATCGGCCTTGCGGTATAACCAGGCAAAGGCCCGGGCTATGTCTTTGATATGCTCTGGGTGTTGTATGCCCTTGTCATATTTCGGGTCGGCCCAGGTACCAGGACTCAGCCTGTAGCTCACCACAGCCACAGCTATGCCTTGTTTTGCAAACTTTTCGGCCAGGCCTTTTTCATTCTTCCGGTCGCCAAAGGCCCAGGCTCCACCATGGATCCACAGCAGGAGAGGAGCTTCGCTTTCCGGACTGGGTAGGTACAAATCCAGCTGATGTTTTTCTGTAGCATTGGCACCTTCGAAATACTTCAAATCGCTAACCTGAATGAATTTCTGAGCCATTAGGTTTGGACCTAAAAACAGGACTAAAATGACCGATGATAACAGTTGTTTCATGTTCGTATTGTTCAATTATTCAGCTGACTGATGAGTTTAACTGGTACCGGGCCATGGGCCAATATTTCAGTATGGAATTGTTTGAGGTTAAAATCAACACCCAGTTGCTGCATTGCCTTTTTCTTTGCCTTGAATATTTCCGCTTCTCCCAGCTTATAAGTAAGCACTTGAGCAGGCCAACGCTTCATTCTGGCTATTTCTCTGGCAGCAATATCATCTTTTCCACTAATGTGATCCCGCCAGTATTTCAGGCATTGCTCATCTGTCCAGCCCAGGTAGTTGATGGCCACATCGAGTACCACTCGCACCGACCTGATCATGTCCCAATTCCATTTGCCAAGGGCCTCGAAATCATCTTTGTAAAGTGCCATTTCCCAGCCCAGGTTTTCTGTGTATGCTGCCCAGCCTTCAATAAAGCCCATATTGCGCAGCCCTCTGCGGTAGGGCTTTCTGGCTTGTGCTGCATGATAGCTCACCTGAAAGTGATGCCCTGGATTGCCTTCATGGATCAGTAACCAGTCGCAATCGGCCAGGTCGAATGGTTCGTCAAAGAGGTTGAAATAGAAAGTGTTGTTGTTGTAATAGCCGGGAGCCTGGGCTAGCTGCCGGTTGGTGCCTTGTGTGATATTTAGGGCAGGTAGTTGCTCAAAGTCAGGAAGTAAGCGGCCAAGCTGCTGGCTAATGTGGTTCCTTTTGGCTTGCAGTGTTTCTACGATCAGGCTTTTGTCCCTGGTGTAGAACGAGTCAGGTTTTTGAGCCGGTAAATCAAGTTCACTGATTGCCTTTTTTATTCTGGCAACTTCGGTTTTCCCAAAGTTCATGATCTGTTCAGGGCTCAGGTCACTGCCCGTCCATTTTTTGATAAACCAGGCATACCAGGCAGGTCCGTTTTCGAAGTCGTAAATGCGGTTGAGATCGGCCGTTTCACTTTGTGTAGTTCGCTCAATCAGCGATAGCTTTTCGAGGTTGACTGAGCATTCAAAACGCAGTATTTCCAGGTCGATGAACTCGGCTTTTGTGAGCTGCCGCGGATCTATACCCTGCAGTTTGGCCTGCATGTCCTCGAAAAAGGCCTTTTGCTGTGCGGTATTGTTAGCTTCAAGTTCATTGCTAAGGTTGGTTTTAAAGTCTAGTGCCAGCCCCGGTAGGTTGAGCGGATAGTAGCCCTGGTCAAACTGTTGAATGGCTTCATTGAGCTTTTCTGCCTCTGTTTGGGCTCCGGCTATAGAAGAGAGGGCGAGGAGTATGATGGTAAAAGTCAGGCGCATGGTTACGGTCTTATGCAAGCTTTCGATTCTGAGGGCTAAAGGTTGTGAATAATAGGCTATTCGCAAGAAAGACCAAGTCGGTGGGTTGGGGAATTGGTTGATTGGTGAATTAGGAAATCAGGGTTTAGGTATCAGGTAGCGTCACCCTTTAGGGCAGGGGCCAAGGTTGGTTGATTGGGGAATCAGGGATCAGTGAATCAGGTATCAGGAAATCAGGTGTCAGCGAAGCAGAGAATCAGTAGTCTTTCGTTTTGCGAGGAAGTATGACGAAGCAATCTCCCTGAGGCAAGACTGGAATTAAGTAGCCTAAAAAAGTACAGAGGTTACTCGAACGGATTGCCGCGCTTCGCCCGCCAAAGGCAGACAAGCTCGCAAATCGATCAGTTGGAGTATGGAGTTTGAGATTTGCTTTTTGGTGCTTTTTTAACGTTAACATCATAGGTCATAGAGTCACCCGTTTAGCCATGTTTTGACAATTGTATTTTCCTTACCCAAACCCCTCTTACTATTCTTAGTAAATAAATATACTAATTATTTTAGTTGGCTAATAAAATTAGTATTATTGCTATGTAATCAAAATCGAACGACCATGATGGAGTTATCGAGCTCAGCTGCGGCATGCGGCTACTCTGTATTGATCAACACACCGACCTGGCTCAATGAGCAGGCTGAAAATATACGTTACGAGTTTATAGAGGGTGCTAAGGACCAGGGGATAGCGGGAGTGAAATCCTGTATCCCGCTGGTTAATTTACTTACAGCGGATGGAGAAGGGTTTGAAGAAAAAGTGCTTCAGTCGGTCGGGAAGATCGCTTCTATGATCCATTGCTTCCAGGTGAGCTATACGGGTTTTAGCTTTTTCGATGCCAGTGAAAACTTCCGGATCAATGTGAAAGATGAGGAGCCCTTGGTAAGCCTTCGCGACCTCTTACAGGGTGCCTTGCAGTCTTCTCAATTGCTGTCTTACACCGCAACACCGGGTTTTAGTGCGCCTGATTTTACAGGAGCGATTCAGGGTAGTCAAGGAACTTCTCATGAGTTCATTAGCAGTGCTGCTACTAATTATTTTAGAGCGGATTCAGTGTCGATACTAAAAAAAGTAGCAGGCGATGAGGCCTGGCAATTAGTGAAGGAAATTCCTTTCGGAAGGGCCTGATAAAGGCATGAATGTGCGGTGGAGATGACAGGGGAAAATACGATTATGCATATGGACCTGGACACATTCTTTGTGTCTGTAGAGCGTTTGTTAGACGACCGGCTCAATCACAAGCCGGTATTGATTGGAGGGGTGACCGATCGCGGTGTGGTAGCGGCCTGCAGCTACGAGGCACGGGAGTATGGAGTACACTCGGCCATGCCCATGAAAAGGGCCAAAGAGCTTTGTCCTGAGGCCATACAGATCAGGGGCAATTCCGGTACCTATTCCAAGTACTCTGAGATGGTAACCGACATCATTAAAGAAACGGTACCGATCTACGAAAAGACTTCCATTGATGAGTTTTATGCCGACCTGACTGGTCTTGATAAGTTCTTTAGCAGCTATCAAATGGCCAGTGAGCTGAGGGTGCGCATCAGGCAAGAAACGGGCCTGCCCATTTCCTTTGGGCTGTCTAAGAATAAGACCGTTTCTAAGGTAGCTACGGGGGTTGCTAAGCCTGACAATCAGCTAAAAGTCAATTATGGTGATGAGAAGCCCTTTCTGGCGCCACTTTCGGTGAGCAAGATCCCTATGGTGGGCGAAAAGACCCAGCATACGCTTTATAGCCTGGGTGTAAAGCGAATCCAAACCATCCAGGAAATGCCCATGGAGATGATGGAGAAGGTGCTGGGCAAGAATGGGGTGAGCATTTGGAAGAAGGCCAATGGCATTGATCATTCTCCGGTCATTCCTTACAGTGAGCGTAAGTCAATCTCTACTGAGCGTACTTTTGACCGCGACACCATAGACATGGCCAAGTTGCGGGGCATACTGCTGGCCATGGCAGAAAATCTGGCCTTTCAGCTGCGCAGGGGCTTAAAACTCACCGCCTGCGTGACGGTGAAAGTGCGCTATTCCGACTTCAATACCTATACCCTGCAATCGCGGATTCCCTATACCTCGGCCGATCATGTGCTAATTCCCAGGGTGATGGAGTTGTTTAATAAGCTGTATAACAAGCGTCTGCTGGTACGGTTGATTGGGGTGCGATTCAGCCACCTGGTAGAGGGAGGTCATCAGATCAACCTTTTTGAAGATGCGGAAGAGATTATCAACCTGTACGATGCCATGGACAGGATAAGAGATAAATATGGAGACCGGAAGGTGATGCGTGCTTTTGGCATTGAGGCCAAGACCATCAGTCGGTTCAATCCATTCAATGGAGAGCCACCACCATTATTGGCCAACAGAAGGCAGTAGTGGGACGGTAAAAGAGTTAATAGTGATTAGTTATTAGTTGGATGAGGTGTTGGGAAAATGATGGTCTCAGTAGAAGATGCAAAGGCTCGGAACCTGCTTTTGCAATAAGAGGCGTTGATGGACTAACTGTTTAACCATTCACTGATAACTAATAACTGTCAAGTAAAGAAAGTTAATGGTGAAGTTTATTAGTTGGAGCAGGTGGGATCAGTGATTTGAAAAGAGATGTGATAGGTTGGTAGTGATTTGGAACCTTAATCTACAGCCATAATCGTCTCGGAGTCCAACTAATAACCATTAACAATTTCACTGATAACTGTCATGCCAGAGGCATGATGATACCAAAACACTAGTAGTTGGTCAGCGGGGCTTCGGTTCCGCTGATCTATGGTGAACCCGGTTCATGTAATGGAGACTATTGCATAATCGGGGTTAAAGTTGAGAGGAGAGGGGGAGAAACACCAACAGACAATGAAAACCGAAATGAGGAACTTTAAGAAATTGCCAGCCTGGAAGAAGGGAATGGAGATAGTGGTGAAGGTATATGAGGTAGGGCAGCCCCTCATCGATACTGAGAAGCATGGCTATGCCGATATGATGTATCATGCGGCCATTGATATTCCCTCCAGCATTGCTATTGGTAGCAGCTACGAAAGCGACTCGGAGTATCGCACTTTTTTGAGAAAAGCTTTAGGAGCTTGTTTTCAGTTAGAAACACTGTTGATCGTAACAGAGAAGCAGGAGATGATTGATCCGCTGGATCAGGAAATACTCAGTGAGTTGATTGAGGATGAGAAAAAGCTGCTGATGAATTTTATGAGACAACTGATTTGGCGGGGCGCTTGATAATTGGAATAAACTATATATAAAAATATGTTAACATATAGATATGATTATATAAATCTATAATAATTAATCAATGTTAAATCATTTAGCTATTTATTTTAGTTGACTAATTATTTTAGTATATTGAATTCGAATCCATAAGTAAGCGATATGAAAGGGAAGTTTCAATATGATTTATGTGAATATTTGTTGGTAGTAAATCTACCTAACAGAATAGGGTGGGATGTGGAAGATATCAAGCTCGGTTTTGCCGCTTCCAATGGTGATTTTAAAGGCCTGCATGAGGTGCCTTATGTCTCTGTTTTGAACCTCAT
>Ga0316204_10002459_pt1 | contig 41671 bp, 37 predicted proteins | sample 6monrhotite_MG_2_FD_205661 | JGI IMG/M metagenome (GOLD analysis project Ga0316204, IMG submission 205661) | Microbial mat bacterial communities from mineral coupon in-situ incubated in ocean water Damariscotta River, Maine, United States -... | ecosystem: Environmental > Aquatic > Marine >...
ACTGGCAATGGAGGTCAATATATAATGTGTTTCCCTGAGCATGACATGGTTGTGGTTTTTACTGGAAGTGCCTTCAATTCCCCTGATCAGCAAAAACACTTTGGCATTATTAATAATTGCTTTCTCCCGGCACTGCGTTGAATGTCAGGTTAGCGTTAATCATCGCTTGCCCCTGCCCGTTTAACCGTTCCCTTATCCTTTGGGCTAAACTGGCTCACTGAATTAACTATCTTACGTGTATAAGAAAGTGGAAGCAGGAAGTATGATACGTAAGTTTTTGACCTAAAAACTGAATCAATCTTCCAGCTTCTACATCAAACTTAACTACAAAACCACATGGGATTATTCTGGGACCTCGTTCAACAAAGCCAAATCAGTGATCAACAAAACAGAGCCGACTCTTTAGAAGATCGGGTTCGTTTTCTGGAAGAAGAACTCTATCAGACTCGCGAATTGCTTCACAAAACTTTGAAGGTGCTCGAAAGGCATACCGGTCAGGACATTGACGGTGATGGCGTAGCGGGTTAAGTTCTATAATGCCAGCCAGGTGGCCCAGAAGAGTATAAATCTATACCCGGTAAGTATGGGTATAAAGGCCACCAGCAGTACGAGTAACTTGGCTATGTACCATGGCCATTTTTCTCCTTTCCATGGCTTCAACTGGAAAAACAGGTAGAAACCTGAAACCACCAGCGCAGATATTGAAATGAAGATTTCTCCTCTCAAAAAAACGTAGTCAAAAAGCGCGTCTACCAGCCTGTTCAAGTAAGGCAAGAACACGATAAACATCAGCATAAAGAAGGCCCAATACTGCAATGCCAGGCCAAAGCTATCGGACAGGTAAAGCCCTTGTTTTCTGAACAAAGCATAGAGTAAAAAGCCTAATAAAGGGGCCAGTACGATGAGGATGAGCTTACTTACCTCAACCGTCTTTCTATCGTACTGAGCGGTGAACTCTTCAAGGTCCAGACCCTTCTTTTCCAACTTTACGTCTACCGCATACTCTACTATGGCCTTGTAAGGCATGTTGGTCATTTGGCTGTGGAGTGTGGTTTTGAAAGTGTCAAAAGTGGGGCTCAGGAAATAAAGAATGTTGGCAATGAGGAAGATATTCAGTGGTCGAACATAGGGTTTTCTCTTCCCGGCTACATAATCGCTGGCCAATTGTGCAGGCCGAAAAATCAGGTACTTAAGCGTTTTGAAAAGCTTCCCGTCAAGCATCCAGATGCTGGAAAAGAGCTCTCCTAACCAGCGTTTCACAGACTTGTCCTCAGCAGTAATCAGCTTCTCTCCACAAGCATGGCAGAATTTGCCTTGCAACGGAGTATCACAGCTTTTACATATCTGAGGTTGTTCCATCTATTTATTCCCTATCAAAATCAGTTCTTCCTGGGGAGCTGAAAGATAACACGCCCCTGTAGCAGTCACTACGGCCATTTCTTCTACCGAGATGGTCTTTTCCGTGCCATCTTCCCGCTTCCAACAATAAAAGCCATCAAAGGCGAAGGTCATCCCTTCCTTCAATAGTTTTTGCATCAATGAGGGTTTCGGTTGGTAAGAATGGGAAGATAGTCAGGAAAGTGAATATGCGAAAATTCACCTGAAGTGAATCTACAGGCTTACTTCCAGAGTTTGGGAAAAAGGGCTGGCGTTCTTGCCTTATAGGCCTTGTAAGCCTCATTGTCTTTGTAGCGTGCTTCCAGCATAGGCACCCCGGAAACACGGGCCAGCAGCCAGGTAATTACCAATGGACTGATCACGGCAAAGGGCCAAGCATGCAGGGGCAGTACAATCACAAACAGGCCCCACCACATCACCATTTCGCCAAAATAATTGGGGTGTCGGCTATAGCGCCAAAGACCTGTCATCAGCACCTCTTCTTTGTGGGTTCTTTGTTTTTTGAACCGTGACAGTTGGGCATCGCCCACCACCTGCCAGTAAAAACCAATTAGCCATAGCGTAGTGCCCGGACCAGCCATATAATACGATGTAACTGGATCTGACATGGCGGCTGCCATGATGGGTGAGCTTACTAGCAGCAGAATCGCGGCCTGTAGCACATAAACCTGTAGCCAGGAGCGCCAATAGAAGGTTTTGCCCCATTCTTCGCGCCACTGCTTGTATCGAAAGTCTTCAGCCTTGCCCCTATTGCGCAGGCCTATGTAGATGCTCAGTCGCAAAGCCCAAACACTCACCAGTACGTACACTAACAAGGCAATGTCGTGAATGGGAAACTGTGTGGCACAGTAGGTCGCTACCAGCACATAACCCAGTCCCCAGGCCACATCGGCAATGTCGTTACGCTTGAGCACCAATGAGATCAGAAACCATAAGGTAGCGTAACCCAGCAGCAGCAGACCGAGGTCCAGATATAGGTCGATTATTTGATCCACTTCATAATGTAAAAGCCTGAAATACTGACCGAAGCCGTCAACACGATTCCCCATAGTATGTCGATGAAGACGATCTTCAAAGGAAAGTCTTTCATCGTAGCCAGGTTGGTGAGGTCATAAGTGGCGTATGTGAAAAAGCCAAACAGCGCTCCATAGAGCAGTGCATGCTGAAAGGAGTCTTTTTCTACCGAAGGCATGATGGCAAAAACGAAGATGCCAATGATGAAGATGAGGTAGAAAATAATAGCTGCAGTCCAGTTTACCTGCTCAGCCAGCAAATGCCCCATGATTTTTTGATAGAGCCCCTTGGCAATAAGGCCCAACCAGAGAATATCAATGGCGAAGAAGACAACAGTAGTGAGCAAGTAGCCCAGTAAGATTTTAGTAAATGGCATCAGTTCATCAACTCTCAGCATTTGGAATGGTTTAAACATAGAACCAATTGTCTATGGTCAAACCTTTCGGCTACAGCCAAAAGCCGTTATATTCACCTAAAACAGGGTGCATATGGACACAGCAGATTATTACCGGGAAACACTGGCAGAGGCACAAAAAGGCTATGACGAAGGGGGCATTCCCATCGGCTCCATACTAGTGCACAAGGGCAAAATCATTGGCCGTGGACACAACAAACGGGTGCAGGATGGCAGTGTAATACTGCACGGAGAAATGGATGCTTTGGAAAATGCGGGTCGCCAACCAGCGGCAGTCTATCAGGAATGCACCTTGTACACCACCCTTTCCCCCTGCCCCATGTGCTCTGGTACCATTCTGCTCTATGGCATTCCCAAAGTGATAATAGGCGAAAACCGCACTTTTATGGGCGAAGAGGCTTTGCTGAAATCGCGTGGTGTGGATGTAACAGTCTTAGATGATGAGCCTAGCTACCAGCTGATGCAGAAGTTCATTCAGGAAAAGCCAGCGCTTTGGAATGAGGACATTGGGGTTTAATCTTACCGTTTACTTCCTCTAAGTACGGCTTCTCTCCAGCGCAGGAACTCGTATGGAAAAGCCAAAAACTCTGTGTGAAGTTCTTAAAATGAGATATATTCTGGCGCTTAAAAACCCAACCTTTACTATGAAATACTTTAACCCTCCTTTCACTCGATTGGCCATTCTACTTGTTCTAGCCACTTTCCTTTACGCTTGTGACTCCGGTTCGAAGTCCACCGAAAACAAAGTAGATGAGGTCAAAACGCCTGACTTTCAAATCTCATTGGCACAGTGGTCATTGCATAAAAAGTATTTCGGTAATATCCAGGAACGTGGTGGATTCGGGTGGTTTGTTAACACTTTGATGACAACGCCTGATGACGCTATTCTGGAGGGTCAGGACCCGATGGACTTTCCAGCAGAGGCTGCTAAATACGGTGTCAACTCAATTGAGCTGGTGAACACTTTCTATTATGGCAAAGCCAATGACATGAGTTATTGGACAACTTTTAAAGAGAAATGTGAAGAAGCAGGAGTCCAGGTAGGCCTGATTATGTGCGATGCTCTTGGTGATCTGGGAAATGCTGATGATGCAGCAAGAACTACTGCCATTGAAAACCATTACAAATGGGTAGATATCGCAAATTTTTTAGGCGCGCATACCATTAGAGTAAATGCGGCTGGTAAGGGCACGGCTGAAGAAGTAGCCAGTAATGCTACCGATGGGCTGAAAAGGCTCGGAGAATATGGTGCTAATAAAGGAATTAACATTGTGGTTGAAAACCACGGTGGTTACTCATCCAATGGTGCCTGGCTGGCTGGCGTTATGAAAGCTGTAGGAATGGACAATGTGGGCACCCTCCCCGACTTTGGTAACTTCTGCATCGAAAGCGGCCCGGAGGGTTGTGTCAATGAATATGACAGGTACAAAGGCATTGAAGAATTGATGCCTTATGCCAAAGCCGTAAGTGCCAAAGCGCATGTCTTCGATGAAAATGGGAATGAGGCCAATTCTGACTTCTTAAGAATCATGAAAATCGTAAAAGACTCCGGTTTCAAAGGGCACATTGGTATTGAATATGAAGGAAATGAACTCTCAGAAGACGAGGGCATTAGAAAGACCAAGGCATTGCTGGAGAAGGTTTTTGCAGAACTTGAATAGGGTCACCACCCGCCCCCTTTCTTAAGTTTATAAAGTTTATATGTTGGCTTTTTCGGCAATTGGCCTGGAAAGGAATTACTCTTTCTCCAATGCAACATGCAACCCTTTATCAAATACTACATCCTTGTATTAACTATTTAAATTGACTTAATTAGCAATACTACTTTTTAGTATTCTATTATGAAAGACTTACAACTGGGTGAATTTGAGGAGGTGGTATTGCTCACAGTAGGCATACTCCATGGCGATGCTTATGGGGTCACTATCAGGAATGAGATTGAGCAGCGTCTGGGACGTGAGGTAAGCATAGGTGCCCTGCAAGTTACGCTCAAGAGACTAGAGAAAAAGGGCTTCGTGAAATCAGAGCACGGGGAAAGCACTGCGCTGCGAGGTGGCAGACCCAAGCTCTATTTTAGCATTACAGCCTATGGCAAAAAGGCCATCACCTATGCCCACGATAGCAGAAACGCCCTGTGGAATGCTTTGCCATCTGTAATCGCTAAGCTGGACTAGGTGAGTCATAAAAAACCACATCCTCCCCGCCTTTTACTCTGGTTATTCAGGACCTTCTGCAAACCGGACTTACACCCTTATCTGGAAGGTGACATGCTGCAGCATTTTGCTGAAAAGGCAGAAGCCATGGGGATCAAAAAGGCTAAATTCCATCTGCTGAAAGATGTCCTACTGCTTTTCAGGCCAGGCATCATCCGCAGCCCCAAACTCAATCAAAAACTCAACACCAGCATGCTCAAGCACCATTTAACCATCAGCATACGAACCTTCAAAACCGACAAGGTCAGCTTTGCGGTAAACCTGGCGGGCTTAGTCACCGGCCTCACCTCGGTCATCCTCATTTACCTCTGGATAGGCCATGAAATGCGGATGGATAGCTTCCATCAAAACCCGGACAGGCTGTATCAGGTATTTCTCAACGAAGAGACCCCCAATGGCATCGACACCGACTCTTCCACTCCCGTGCTTTTGGCGCAAACGCTAGAGACTGAGTTTCCGGAAGTAGCGCAAGCTGTTTCGGTCATACCCTATGAGTGGTTTGGAGGAGAGCGCTTCATGGTCTCTGACGGTGCCGATAAGATCCTTATCTCTAAGAATCAGTTCGCTAGCCCAGGCTTCTTCAGTCTGTTTAGCTTTCCACTGATAGCCGGAAATCCTGACACCGCGCTGGACAGTCCTGACAAAGTGGCCATTTCAGAATCGCTGGCCATGAAGCTCTTCAAAACTTCGAGCGCTGTAGGCAAGCGGCTCGACTGGCTGCACTCCTACTATGGCGGCACCTATCAGGTATCGGCTGTTTTTGCCGATGTACAGGAAAACTCGACCATGCAATTCGATGCGGTCTTCCCTTTTGAGGTCATCATCAAAGATGAAGGTGAGGAATGGCTGGGCTGGACAGAAAGCGACCCTGATACCTACTGCATGGTGCAATCGGGTACCAACATGCAGGACTTCGAGCAAAAAATAGCGGGTATCATGCAAAGCAAAAACCCCAACCTTAACAGCTCTCTGATGCTGCAACGCTATGCCGACAGCTATCTGTACGACCGCTATGAGAATGGCCTGGCAGTGGCAGGTCGCATGCAGTATGTAAGGCTATTTGCTGCCATTGCACTGCTTATTTTGGTGGTTGCCAGCCTCAACTTCATGATCATGGCCACTGCCAAAGCCGGCTTGCGCATGAAAGAGATTGGTATTAAAAAAGCCATGGGTGCTCAACGAAAAAGCCTGATCTATCAGTTTTTCACTGAATCCGTTTTAATCACCTTTCTGGCCTTTGCCCTGGCGCTTGGACTCGTGAAACTGAGCTTGCCCGTTTTTAGTCAGGTTGCTGGTCATAAGCTCGGCCTGCAACTTTCTCTCAACGAATGGCTGGCACTAATCATTTTGGCCTTAACCACTGCCCTGCTTAGTGGCATCTACCCTGCCTTGCACCTGTCAGGTTTCAAGGCCATTGCTGCATTAAAAGGCAAGACACGCTGGGGTGGGCAGGGTCAGCTTACCCGAAAGGCATTTGTGGTTACGCAGTTTGTAGTGTCCACCGTATTGGTCATCACTACCCTGGTGGTTTCAGAGCAGATCAAGCACATTCAATCGAAGAATCTCGGTTTCGAGAAAGAGAATCTGGTTTGGTTTACCATGGGCAGCCCAGCCACAGAAAGCGCGGATGCAGAAAACCCTGAACTGGATGAAGCTGCCATCAAGGGCTTTTTAGACAGGCTGAGGGAAGTGCCTGGGGTGGAAAGCAGTAGCAATTTTGCCCACAATGTGCTGGGTGCCTATGGAACGACCACGGGCCTCAGCTGGCCAGGTAAGGAAGCGCCCATGCTCATTGCACAGTTTTCAGGCGGTCATGATTTAATCAGTACGCTGAACATAGAGATGGCCGAGGGCCGCACTTTCTCCAGAGACCTGGTCACCGACCGGCAGAAGATCATTTTGAACGAAACCGCCATTGCAGAAATGGAATTGAGTGACCCTATCGGTAAAACAGTGAACCTCTGGGGTGAAGAGCGGGAGATCATTGGCATCTGCAGAGACTTTCATATAGACCAGCTTTACCATGATATCATGCCGGTTTTCATCAAGGTAGACCTCAACAATTTTGCGCCTCATGTTTTGGTGCGAATGTCTTCTGGGAACCAACAAGCTACCCTGAAGCGCATTGAAACTACTTTTTCTGACTACTTCATGACTGGCTATCCTTTCGAGCCCAAATTCATGAATGACGACTACCAGCAGTATTATCAAGAAGAATTGCGGGTAGGCATCTTTGCCAAGTATGCTTGCGCCATTGCCATTTTCATTGCCTGCCTGGGCATCTTCGCCTTTTCCGGACTCACCCTCAAAAGGCGCATGCACGAGCTGGCCATCAGAAAAGTATTGGGTTCCGGGTTGAAGCAGTTAAGCATTCAGGTCTTCTCCGGTTTCTTACAAATCATGGCCCTGTCGGCTGTTTTAGCCATTCCATTGGCCCTTTTGGTTTCTCAAAGCTGGCTTGAGTCTTTCGTCTTCCGAATAGCGCTGAGTCCCTGGCTTTTTGTGATCGCCATTCTAATGATGCTGGCCCTGATGCTGCTATCCGTGAGTTATCATGCCCTTCAGGCTGTTAGGGTGAATGTGCTACAGCATTTGAAACAGGCAGACTAAGTTATTGAAGCTTCGAGTCAATGTATATAGTAGAGTAATTGACCATTCAAGTAGCTCAATGATGTCTTACCTTTGACACGCCTCCCTCTATCTTAGATCTGATAGCACCTTATATCCCTTGTTCATGAAAGCAATTATGATACCCCTTTTCAGTTTTTCACTCCCTAGGTCATTGCCACAAGTACCAATTCTATCATTAACTGTCCAGCTATGAAAAGTCACTCTCACCAACCCTCTCCTAATGAGTTGAACTGAGATCCCTACAAACTTATTAAGCTCTTTTTCCTTACCGAGCATTTCGGCCAACTGGAAATGTCCGGTACTGGTAAAAGATTGTTTTATGGCCGGGCGCACTTTATTTAAAATCACTCCCTTCTTTTTGCTCCTATCGTTTTGAGCAAGACCAGGCATTAAGAAGATATCTCCTCCTCTAATTCGATAACTTTTGGGTGCCGTATAATCCAAAATGTTCTCAGGCTTCAAGTCCTCACTCTGTATCCAACCATTGCCGTCAAGTACTACGAGGCCATAAAAGCGATCGCTTATTCCAGCCTTACTCAAATTCGCTTCTGACCCTCTCCTAACATTAAATCTTCGAGGGAAATTATTGGCTGTCAGCTCTGGCAATACACATGGCAAATACCTTATGGTCAAGGTATAATGGACAGTCATGTGTTTATATTTCTGGTGCAGTTTAATCTTCTCAAAGTGGCGGTAGGGATTGTATTCATATTTATCTATTCTATCGCCAAGTGCTTTATGCCAACCGTTATTTTCACGTGGCGTGAATTTTAGGGCATCATTACCCATATCATCGTCTCCGCCATGCAAAAAATCGTCCTCGTCTTTAATAAAACCGCTGATGGTCCAGGATTTTCCTTCAGGCATTGGGCCCCTCTTATATAGTTTTGGGTCTTTAAAGAAATACTGATGCATAATCCCCAGGCTTTTGTAATGTTCTTTTGGCACTACAGAAAAATAATGAGGTTTATCTTGTCCATGAATCAAATAAAACTCCCAATACAGCTCACCTTTCCCGACATTATCACCTGTACCCGATATGCTCATGTAATCCAAGGTTACTTCTACATCTATTTCACCTGCAAAAGCTTGAAAATCACCCCAGATAAACACGCTGGACACTAGCAGAAAACACTTAAACATCTTTTTCATAATACTCTCATTTTAACAAAAAAATATCAATCATTTCTTTATCAAAGGAGATTTTATCCATAAATATTTCAAATTGAAACCTAGAAGCACTGTCAAAAGCTTATAGAGCTTGTTTAGGACGCAGTGGATAATTCTATGAAAATCGTACCTTCTTCTTTCTTAGCTTTTTATCTTTTAATACTTGAAGCCTATGACCACAGTAAACGTTTACCTCACTTTTAATGGCAACTGCCTGGAAGCCTTCACCTTTTACAAATCTGTTTTTGGCGGAGAATTCCCCCATGTGGCACACTTCGGTGAAATGCCTCCACAAGAGGGCATGCCTCCTCTATCGGAAGCTGAGAAAAAGTTGATCATGCACATCTCTCTGCCTATAGGTGGAGAGACCCGGTTGATGGGCAGTGATACCGCTGGCGAATGGGCGGCTAATTTTGTTGAGGGCAACAATTTCTCCATTTATGTGGGAACAGATAGCAAAGCAGAAGCAGACCGTATCTTCAGAGCGCTTTCGGAAGGCGGTATAATAACCACGCCCATTACCGATACCTTTTGGGGCGATTATTTCGGCATGCTTACTGACTCTTTTGGTATTGCCTGGATGATAGGTTATAACGCTGAAAATCCTTGATAATTAATCATTTGGAAATCAGAACAGCAAAAAGCAAGTTCCTTGTTGGCGCTGTGTTATTGGCCCTAATCGCATTATTCAGCAGCTGCGAAGACACCCCTACCACTTCCCTACCCGATTATGGCACCCAAAGCGATTCTGCACGCTTTTACTTCCTCAAAGGCTGGCAGGAAATTCTCGACTATGGCCGCTGGACAGCATCAGGAGCTGCTTTTCGCAAAGCGGTAGAATTTGACCCTGACTGGTTGCTGGGCAAAAGTCTGGTAGGCCGAATAACGCGTGACCTTGAAGAACGGGAAATGCTATTGGCAGAATTGGAAGCCCAGAAACACCTTGCCGACCCTGACGAGGCCATGCTGTTGGAGGTAAACATGTTCAGCATGCAAGCCGCCAATAATCGAGGCCGAGGCATTGAAAACAGCCCTGAATTCAATGCCATGCGCAGGCAATTGGCCGAAAAGAACTTTGGGGCTTTTGCCCGCAAATACCCGGAAGACGATTATTTTAAGGCAGAATACATTGAATTTCTGCATGCCAATCATGGTGCACAGGTAGCCCTGGATTCAATTAAAGTACTAGCCAACTACAGGCAATCAAAGCTTCTTTTCTACATTACTTATGCCGGTTCTTTAGAAATGGAATTGGGTGACATTGAAGCTGCTAAGGCCAAGTTGAGCGATGTTTTCAAAGGTGCCTGGAGCGACTACCTCAGCCCTCTGGTTTATCAGGCGCAACTATGGGAGTCACAAGACAGCCTTGTAAGGGCGAAGAAAGGTATTGATCAGGTCGTACAATTGGATTCCAACCACATGATTGCTGTTGGAATGCAGGCAAGATTGGCTAAATTACTGGAATCCCGATGACCCGATTCTTCCGCAAATTCAGACTCCGATTAATGTCCAACAGTAAGTTCTCCAAGTACCTGCTCTATGCTATTGGCGAAATACTGCTGGTGGTAATAGGCATTCTCATTGCGCTGAGCGTGAACAATGCCAATCAAAGACGCATTGATCAGAAAGCCCTGGATGCCCACTTAAAGAGCATTGTAAGAAACATTGAACGAGACATGATCAAAGCCGAGGCCATCAATGAAAAAAGATACCAACAGCTAATTGATGTGGCTTATATACAATTCAACATCATGCCAAGGCTTCGCTTTCCATTCCTATACCGGGAGCAAAAGAACAAAGCTAATTATGGTAAGGAAGATGTAGATTTTGCCTCTACCACACTATTGAACATGTGGAAGACAGACTACCTCAATGCCAACACAGACGGCTACGAATCGTTGAAAAATACGGCTTATTTGAGCAAATTACAGGATAAAGACATTGCAAGTCTGATTTCAGATTACTACAGCCTCATCTCTGAAATAGAACTTACAGAAGGCAGTCATATTCAGCAGCTAAAAGAAAGTCAACGCCAGTTCAATGAGGCCGAACTTGAAGGGCTGGACACCTTCCTGGAGCCTGATTTTAAGATCTGGGGAAAAATTGAAGATAAGTTCCGACCTAAATTTCTAAAGATCATGGAAAATCGCTCGGTGGCTTCAAGCTACCTTGTCCCTTATGAGTTGATCATGGAATACGACAACCTGATCATCATGGGGAAAGAGTTGATCCGAATGATCGATAATAACAAGCAGAACTTTGACGAAACAAGCCTTGCAGCATTAAAGGGAGTATATGACAAATATGAGAACATAGGCTATCCTAAAATGGGTATTCATGGTATGTCATCCGCAGAATACTCAATACTCAGTGCCTATTCCGATCCAAGAAAACGGCCCATGTCTCAAATTCAGAAAGGCTTTATAGAAATAAGCTTCCCTGCTATGGATTGGGGGGTTATTTACTTTTATGTTGGGCAAGGCTCGGTAGAGTTACTCAATACAAAAGACTTTTCAGGGTATCGTGCAATGAAGCTTGAACTGAAGGGCAAAAAGGGTGGTGAAAAAATTAAAATTGCCATCAAAGATGAAACGAACCCTACAGATGGTAGCGAACCCAAGGTGGAATTGACCCTGACCAATGAGTGGAAAATGTATGAGATTCCGCTTAGCAGCTTTGCCCCCACCAACCTCGAAAAGCTGTTTATGCCAATGGCGATAATTTTTGAAAAGGATCCTGTCACGATTTACGCAAAGGATGTTGAATACATCTACTAATTATGTTTAGGTTTTTCAGACGATTAAGGCAGCAGTTTATGAAAGATGGCAAAGTGTTTAAATACCTGCTCTATGCGCTCGGTGAAATTGCCTTAGTGGTCATAGGAATTCTTATTGCTTTGAGCCTTAACAATGGCAATGATTTAAAAAAGAAGGTACAACGAGAAAAAATCTTGTTGAAAGAGTTGGTTGCCAATCTGGAGACTAATATTAAAAACCTCCAAAAGGACGTGGACACTCAAACCATCAGCTACGGTAGTATTCTATACGTAATTGATCATATGGAGCAAAAAAGGGGCTTTTTCGACTCGCTTCCGAAAGTCCTTCAGAATGCCAATTTTGCTCCCGATGTGATATTAGCTTCTTCTTCTTATGAAACTTTGAAATCTTCTGGCCTGGAGCTTATTAAAAAAGATACAGTCAGGCGCACGATTTTCAACCTTTTTGAAGTCGTCTATCCCAACCTGATGCAAGAAACCAAACGCCTGGAAGATCAGCTTTGGCCCAGTCTGGTAATGCCACTCTATCAAAAGCACATGAGAAATGTGAATGACACCTGGGTGCCGGTTGACTATGAAGCCTGGATAAACGATGAGGAGTTTATCAATATGTTGAGCTTCAGGGGTTCACTGCGTAAAAACTCAACTAAGCTGAAGAGAGAAGCGGCAATAAGTACACAGGCCGTCATTGATCTGATCAATCAAGAGTTGAAGCAAGACTTCCGGTAAGCGGCCTTAGAGAAATAGGCTGAAACGACCGTTAATCAGTGTTAAGGGGCGCAGTGGCGACACTTTTATTGTTAGATTTATATTCTAAATTCAAACCCATGAAAAGACTTTCATTCATCTGCCTGCTAATTGGAATTACCATTTTCTCAATCCAGGCCCAGGAAAAAACCTTACCTGAAGGCCTGAGGAAACTTACTAACAAAGAGATGATGGACATGGGTTTTGACCGTCCGACAGACCTTCCTTCATATGACTCGGATTTCAACCTTTTGTCTGCGGACAAAGTAAAGGAAATGACGGCAGGCGATGGATTTGTGCCTATGTACTATGCGGATAAGAATGGTAAGCTGGCAGCCATTGTCTATAGAGAACTGAGTGAGCGCGAAAAAGCAATGATTGCCGAATTTAGAGCTGAACAAGCCCGTATGGCAGCCCTGATAGGTACTGAGGCGCAAGACTTTGATGTAACAGATTTGGAAGGGAACACCATCAAGCTATCGGACCTCCGTGGCTCTGTGGTGGCGGTTAACTTCTGGTATGTGGGCTGCAGGCCCTGCATCATGGAAATGCCTGAACTGAATGAAATTGTGAAAGAGTTTGAAGGCAAGCCCGTCAAATTCGTAGCCATAGCGCTGGACCAGGCTGATGCCCTCAAAAAGTTCGGAGAAAAGCGGCAGTTCGATTATGACATTGTACCGGATGGACGACCCATTGCCAGGCTTTATGAAGTGAGTGGTTACCCCACCCACTGCATTATAGACCAGGTAGGTAAAATCGCTTATTTCAAATCAGCCTACAGCCCTACTACTTCTAAGGAGATTTCCAGCACGCTGGAGAAATTACTGCACAACTAAAACTCAATGCCGTTTAGTTTAGAGATTTTACCTCTTTGCTTCTTTTCTGCCCCAAACTCTTGAAAGTGATAGAAAAACGTTTTCTACTCACTTCAGGGAAATAAAGGGCCGAATAAGCCTTAACTAAACGGCATTGAACTAAAACTAAATTGGCTTTTTAGACCGCCATTCCCGCTTTTCAACACTGTTGTCTGCTGAAAGATTTTTCGTTGAGTATAATTCTTCAAGTAACGCCCTTTTAGTTCCCTGAAGGGGTAATTTTCGTCTCACCCTTCAGGGAGGGGCCGGCTTTTAGTTTGTTGTGAAAAATCTTTCCTCTAGATACTTTATAAGCCATATAAGGTGAAATTCCAGTTAAATGAGCAACAGTGATTTATATTCAGATTTTAACCGGACAACAGTGGCTTTTCGAGAGAATGACCGTCTTAGCAAGTTATTCTAGTCTTCCTTCTGCTCCACCGTCCAGTCATAATCTATTCTGCGCTTGAGGTACTCAGCCAAAGGCTCCAGGCCAATAGCTTTTCTGCGTTGATCAACCAGCTCGGGATAAGCCACTGGAAAAGGCTCCAATTTATTGCCCTTACCATAGCGAAACTGCATTCCGTATAGCTGTTCCTTGCCCTCATCTACCAATATGCGATCGTGAATCTTGGCATACTCTGTACAACTCCCCTGTTTCGCTTCACAAGCACTTTGAATCTGCGGCAGGTATTGCTTGCGCACCTCAGCATCTGGGTGATGGTTCACCACCAGCAACAAAGCATCGGCCGCCAGGTCACCTACCATGTCATAAGTAGGCCAGCCATACTGTTTCACAATCCTGTGCATTTCTTCATAATTGCCCTTATTCAGCTCATTTTTCATCGCGCCAATGGGATACACCCAGTGCGGTGCATGGCCATTCTGCTGGTAGTAATCGCGCGACTTATGAATATGAAAATCAAGGGCCTGATCGCGCATGATCACCCGCAACAAGCGCATGGTTAATTCCGGGTTATCAAAGGCTCCCCTTTGCTCCTGATACTTCTTGATCTGTTGCTGCTCAATGGCCGCCCACTTTGGGTGATTGCTCATGTTAAACAACTTTGAGTCCACCAGTGCTTTTAGTGAGTGATCGTTTGACAAGGCTATGTTAAGGAAGTAAAAGGCCGTGTCTACCTCATTGACAAGCGAGAGGGTAGTGACCAGTTGATAGGCCTTGTCGGTGTCCGTTGGGTTGCTCATAAATTCAGCACCATAAGCATACATGGCCCCTACCATGTCGCCTTTGGTAGTTAATTCATCGCCCTTGCTTTGTGCCCAGGCCAGACTCGAAGAGCAGCCTATTAAAATGAAGAGTATTGTCTTTTTCATCATTGTGTTTTTTATTTCTGACACAAGCATAAGACTTCAACCAAAGCAAAGTTTTGAATAGCGTTAAGGGGAGGTTTGCGTGCTTCATTTAACCCAGTTGCCACGACCAATAACCAAAGCCCTATCTCATGGCGGAATAAGAGTGCTCACTCGTCAAAACCACCATAAAACCCGTCATTCATCGCATTTTCAAGTCTGGCATCTAAAAAGTCGGCTACTTAAGTTCATGGAAGAAAAAGCCATCAGGCACAATCGGAAATTCATCCACTTAAGCATATGGGGCAGCCTGCTCATTGTCTTCACATTGCTATTGTTTGATAGTGACATGAATGTGTTCCTTTTTGTGACCACCACCCTGCTGCTCACCCTACTTTCTGCGGGCACTATCTACCGGACCTGGTTTACGCTCATTCCTAAATACCTGGACAATGAACGTGGCCTGAAATTCTCCCTTGTGCTGCTCTCCTGGCTCCTTTTCGATGCCTTAGTGCTACTTCAATATCTTGGATTGGTGGTAGGCTTTATGCGAGACATCACTGTGGAAGACCTCCCTGGTCTCGCAGGTAATGGCTGGATACTTACCATGTTTATGTGGATCATCATCATTGCATGGACCATGATCATTATTGGAAAAACACGAAATGAAGCTCAACTCAAAGCAGCCCAGTTGCAACAGCAACTCGCTGAAAGTGAAGGACAAAGAAAACAACTAGAATTAGCACAACTCAAGGCTCAATTACAGCCCCACTTTCTCTTCAACACCCTCAATACCATTTATGGAGCTGCCATCAAAAAGTCGGATGAAACCCCAGCTATGATCATGGAACTTTCCGACATGCTCGACTATGGACTCTACCAGGCATCAAAAGACCGGGTACCCCTTATCGATGAAATAAAGCATTTGGAGCGATACCTTAGCCTGGAACAGCAGCGCTTTCGCGATGGGCTGATCATCGAATTTGACATTCATATCGAATCTTCTGCGCATGCTGTCCCTCCTCTTTTACTGATGCCTCTGGTAGAAAATGCCGTGAAACATGGGAAGCAGGTTGAAGGGGAATTGAACGTTCGAATGTCTCTAACAGTGGAAGAGACCTGGTTGAGGTTTGAGGTAAGCAATCCCTTTCAAGCGAATGAGGAAGCAAAAGGGATAGGGCTGAAGAACCTACAAAAGAGGCTACAGCATCTCTACCCGGATAATCACAGACTGATCATTGAAGAGAAAGGTGATATCTTTAGTGCAACACTGAGAATTCCGCTTAATTGATGAGCCAAGCCCAAGACATAAAGTGCCTGATAGTAGATGATGAACCCACCGCAAGGGAGATTTTGGAGCACTATGTCGACCAGGTTCATGGACTGGTGAGTGTCGCCAGCTGCGCCAATGCCCTGGAGGCCTTTAAGGCACTGGAGCAAAAGCAGGTAGACCTGATTTTGCTCGACATCAATATGCCCGATATCTCAGGCATTTCCCTGGCCCGAGCCATAGGTGACAAAGCGAAGGTAATTTTCACCACCGCCTATCGGGAATATGCCGTAGAGGGCTTCGACCTGCAAGCAGTCGATTACCTGCTCAAACCCATTTCGCTACAGCGCTTTATCCAGGCCATTGATAAGTACAGGAAGGAAAATGCAGATGCTAAGCCTGAGATAGCCCCCCCTTCATCCACCGCTTCATTTCTGCTCATCAAAGCCGACCGTAAGACACTCAAACTCCCCTTCGCGGAGCTTCGCTATATCGAGAGTCTGGGCGATTACCTGAAGCTGCATACGAACGGAGAAACCATTATCACGCGCGAAACCATAACGGCCATAGAGCAACGACTGCCCAAAGCGCAATTCATACGTATCCACCGATCCTTCATTGTGGCCATAGCCGCCATATCAGCATTTACTAAAGAGGAGTTAGAATTGGGTCCTACCATACTGCCTATTAGTAGATCTTATAAGACTGCCGTCAACGAGGTCTTATCAGGGTCCTAACAAAACCAATGAGACCAACCTGAGACTTACTATCTGTTGGCAAATATCCACAGGCGTTTGCGATGCTCATATACCGCTCTATTATCTACAGCAAACAAAAAGTGATTGAACCCTACCCCTCCGTTTATTCAAAAATAAATCAAAAATCCCCAGACACTCTTCACAAACCTGAAAAAATGACGGCATATTCACTATTACATGGGTTTGAATTAATAAGAGAAATCAATTGACCATTACTGTTGAAATCAATGTAAAGAAATATATCTTTAATCGTTATGATACTGAACCTCTAAATGTTATTCATTAGCCCTGGCCATAACCCAATTCCTTTTTCAATAGGGCTATTCGCTTATTTTTATTTATTGGTCAATAACACTCAATTGTATTCTAACAAAGGCCCCAAACTAAAGGTTGCCTTTTAATACTCATACGCATGGAAGATAATAGGTTTTCAAGTGGTCCTACTACCTACTGGGCCACCACAAACAATGAAATTCAAGTAGCCGTAGTATTTAGCTGTGCTGTGATCTACCCCAGCTTAGGGTTCCCCAGAATGAATGTCACGACAGATTTATATGCTGGTAATCCTAACACAACTTCACCTGTTACTACACAGACCACTGTTGTTGATACTCTTAGTTCCAGCAACATCCAACTTAGTGCTTCTGGAGTTTCGATTAACGGTACCTTTTTTATGGGGGTCTGTGGCACGAAATTTATTGGAACATTGACTGCTCCTTCACTGTCAGTAAGCCTTGATGGAATAATTTGTTTCATTAATACTATTCAGGAACCAAATTTTGGCACACTTAATACCTTTTCGGCTACGGCCACTAATCTTGTCAGTAATAAGGAAATCACTGTGCAATTTACTGCGCCAATTGTGGACAATCTTCCCAGTCCAATACTTACTCCACCTGAATTGAAATTTACTTTGGGCAATGAATGGTCCCCTAGAAAAATTTTGTACTATCCAGAGCAGGTTGATCACAGGTACAACAAACAGCAATTAAAGGGCACATTCACTTGCACAAATAACTACAGTGTAAATTTTGAAGGTGTTTTGATAGAGCCTAATGTTGCTCAAATTGGCTTCAATGGCCTTATTGGTATTGTCATGACTAATGCGTGACCATAGGTTCCAAAGAATGGAACCAAATGCAAATCTGTTTTTACAAATTGAATATTGGACTTGGCTATTGATTACCTCATTTAAAAATGGATAAAACAAGCTGGGATTGATTGCGTTTTCATAAATGAAACCTTTCCAACATGTCGCTCTTCAAAAGCTCAAAATTACCTGGTCTGCTTTTGGTCTTATTCGTCATTGCTTCACTTTCCTGTGGTGGTGATACTGGCTCCAACCCTACTCCAAATCCCTCTGAAACGGAAGGTGAAAAGCTTACGATTTTCTTTATCAACGATGCTCATGGCCAGCTAACCAATTTTGCCAAGATCAAGCACATTGTGGATGAGGAAAAAGAGAAAAACCCTACCCTGTTGGTCAGTGCCGGTGATTTGTTTTCAGGAAGTCCCTATGTAGACCAATATGCTGACAAAGGCTTCCCCATGATAGACATTATGAATCAGACTGGCTTTGATATGGCAGTGATTGGCAATCATGAGTTTGACTATGGGCTCGAAACCCTGCAAGCCCGCATTGAACAGTCTGACTTCGATTGGGTATGCGCCAATGTAGATGTGAAAGATACGGGCCTGCAACAACCAGCAGCCTTCAAAACTTTGACAGTCGATGGCTTAAAAGTCACCTTCCTGGGACTGGTAGAAACCTTTGGCCGCGAAGGCCGGGTGGTGCCTGCTACGCATCCATGGAAAATTGACGGACTGGAATTTGAAGTTTATAGCGATGTGGTGGGCCAGTATGAAAACCTGAAAGAGCAAGAAGGAGCTGACCTTATGGTGGCCCTTACCCATCTGGGAGGCCCAACCGACCGCAACATGGCCAGGCAGTTCCCCTTTTTCGACCTGATCATAGGTGGACATACCAATGAGCTGAGTACTCAAAGTGTTAATGGCATTCCCACCCTGATGGCGGGTCGCAACCTGTTTTGGCTTGGGAAAGCAGAACTTACAATCAAAGATGGTGAGTTGGTCGACAGTGATGTGTCCATTATTGAGCTATGGAACTACCCTGATCAAGATGAAAACCTGCGCATCTTAATAGAGAACTATACCCAGGACCAGACCTTTGAACAAGTGATAGGCTTCAGCGAAACCGATATGGAAGAAATTGGTGAAGTAGGCTGCTTCTACACCACCGCCCTGAAGGACTATATGAACGTAGACGTGACTTTGCAAAACACAGGGGGCATCAGAAATTCAATTGACCAGGGAGACATCACCACTTTCGAAATTTTCCAAATGGACCCTTTCAACAATGGCAGCGTAATTTATAACCGCACGGTCAGACAGCTCAAAGACTTTATCAAAGGAAGTGGCATTTCCATGGCCTTTACTGGTGTACAACTGGAAACCCAGGGCAATGATGTAGTGATAAAAGATACTGCTGGAAATGTACTGGCAGATGACGTTATGCTCAAACTCGGCATCAATGACTTTATAGCCGCATTGTACGATGACTTCTTTCCCATTGATGAGGCAGAATTGCTTCCCCTCACCACTGCAGAAACCATTATTGAATACCTGCTCACAGTCAACAGTCGGGTCAACTTTGAGGGCTGTGAAAGGTTTTACCGGTTCTAATTCAATTCGCGAAAAGCATCAAAACTGAGCTTCGACTCACTGAACAGGTCATAGATAGCAATGGTTGAGGTGTGAATGGGACTTTCACCCCAAAAGCCGGGATTTTTCTCCTTCACATCGCTGCGGTCTTCAGCGTAAACTGGCTGGTAGCTCTGGATGGTCTCATCCCAGATAATGAGCATGTATTCATAGGCAATGGGGCTTTCACGGCCCTTTTCAAGCCAGGCTTCAAATACATCTTCACCCAGTGACTGTGGAAATTCGGGACTATCAAACATAGGCCGTGAAGGTAATAATAATTGAAATTAGAATGGCTCTTTTCAGGTGGGACCAAACTCTTAGTCACCATTGCCGTTGGAGGGGATAGATTTTTCAACTCATGAAGCCATACCTCTACATTTTTTTATCGCTGCTTACGTTCTCAGGCCTATCCGCTCAAGAAGCCACCAAAGCCCATAAAGACTCGCTAAATGCGGTAGTGGATGATTATTATCGGCTCAACCTGGATGTATTTCAGCCCAACTCGACTCCTGAACAAATCGATCAAATATTTGCCTTGTTTACCGAAGACTTCACTTATGAGCATCCAAAATATGGCGGCACGTACTCCAGGGAAGACCTATATAATGGTTACAAGCGCAATCAGGCCAGTGGAAGCTATGATGGGTCTGTAATGGACATATTGAAATTCAATAGAATCGCTGGACTCAATGCGGTAACCGTGCTTCGCGGCTATGTGCGTAAGACTGAAACGGGCATCGAGCAAGGCGAAAAGCAAATGACCCTGTTCGAATTCAAGAATGGGAAAATCAGCCGTATCTTCGAATACTGGTAGTCAAACCAACTTATTTTGTAGCCTGCACTATTCATCGTAGTTTCGTAACCAAAGAGTTACACAATTATGCGCAGAGATGTATTCCAGGCTGTTGCCGACCCGGTGAGAAGAGAAATCATTGACCTGCTGGCACAAAAGAGCCACAACCTCAATGCTGTGGCAGAACAGTTTGACATCAGCCGACCGGCCATTTCCAAGCACATCAAAATACTGGAAGAATGCGGTGTGGTGAGCATCGAAAAACAAGGAAGGGAAAGGCACTGTAGCATTGTACCCGATAACCTGAAGACCATCTCTACCTGGGCCGATCAATACCGCCAGCTTTGGGAGCAGCGCATAGACAGTTTTGAAGCCTATGTAAATGAGCTACAAGCCAAAAGGAAAGACACAAAGCCCTGACCGACTATCAATCTACCCTACTTCCGAATATCATTTATCATTATATTACTTCATCAACCTGTTGTTAGAAATACATTTCTACCACTGGTTTGAGCTGGCCCGAATGGACATTGAGCCCAACAAGAGCGAGGTAAAAAAAGACTGCTTCGATACAATATTTTCGATAGTCACAACGAACCAAATTCACTAAAAATAGATCTGAAAAATTCACCATCATGAAAGGAAACCTAGGAGAAATAAGAATGTTTGCGGGGGATTATGTTCCCAAAAATTGGATGCCCTGCACAGGGCAAACATTACAAATCGCCAGTAATATGAGCCTTTTTGCCACTATCGAAAACACGTTTGGGGGAGACGGAAAAACCACCTTCATGCTCCCCAACTTACAGGACCGGGCTGTTGTGGGCTTAAATGAAAACTGGGAAGAAATTCCCCGTGTATATCTTTCAAATACAGCCGGCCAGGACAGCTTTACACTTTCTTCTGAAAACATGCCCGCCCACAACCATACTATTAAAACTGACAGCCTTACAGTTGACAGCCAGTTGGAAGGTTCGGTAGCAATGGGCGCTAACAGCGGTACTGCCAACAGTGATGCTACCTCAGGTGCCTACCCCGCTGCCCTTACAAGCAATGCCAATGGTTACTGCTCAGCATCTGCAGCCACCAGTAACCTCAACCAGATTGATGCAACAAAGTCGGGGGAGTTAACTCTTTCAGGGGATGTTACTTTAGCTTCAACGGGCAGCGCAACACCTACTACGGTAGACAACCACCAACCGTGCATGAAAATGAATTACATCATTTGTGTGGACCAGGGTACTGATGGAGGGCAATCTGCCATTATAGGATCTGTTCTACTTTCTGGTGCAGTACATCTCAATAATGGCTTTCCGGCTGTTTATCAGAATACAATGGTATGTAATGGCGATCCGATCATGATTCAACAAAACAGTGCCTTGCAATCAGTAATAGGCAATACTTATGGGCAGGCAACCAGCCAGAATTTTTTTATTCCTGATTTACAAGGCCGATCTGCGGTACAGCAAGGCACCCCTACCAAAGCAGGTATGACAGCGGTAACCCTTGGTGAAAAAGTGGGCAGCCCTACTTTGTCCATTGGCGCGGACAACCTTCCGGCCCATACCCACACTCCCACCAGTACCCTGAACCTGACCAATAATCTCACTTTTAGCGCAGCTCCCGCGGTTTCTCATATTCCAGCCGTATTTGATACACCTTATGACAACAACCTGGCCAAAGCCACCCAGTTTGCCAGCACCTCCAATGCTTCCATGGCTGCGTCAAAAATTGCGGTAAGCGGTTCAGTAGAATTATCTGGAAGCCTAACCTCTTCAGAAACCGGAGTTCCTACCACTGAGGGAGGAATTAGCTCCTACTCCCCCTATATCGGTGTGAATATGGGCATTGTTTTTAGTGGAATTACTCCTTCCAATGCACAGAATGAGGGAACCATGGGTGAAATCCGGCTATTTGCTGGCAGCACCGCCCCTGCCGGTTGGGAGTTTTGCAAAGGGCAGCTATTGTCTATTAATAGCTATTCTGGCATGTTTGAAATCTTTGACACCCTATATGGTGGAGACGGAAGATCAACCTTTGCCCTGCCCGATTTAAGGGGCTGTATTCCCGTGGGAGTTGATGCGAATAATCTGTTTTCAGAATTAGGAAAAGTTATAGGTCACTCGGAAACTACCCTAAAGGCAGATCAGCTGCCTGCCCATACCCATACGGTTACTCAGGGATTGAGTCTTGAAGATTCTTTGGCCATTTCTGTTACCCAAAAAGGTTCACAGGATGCAGCAACTGAAAACTCACCCGTGGGTAACTATTTTGCAAAAGCATCAGGTGAAGCTCGTTACATCGGTTCCGAAGCACCTACCAATGCTGGCGGGGTCACCCCAATTGACTTTACCAAGGATGAAATCACGTTTTCGGGTGAACCTATTGTGGAAGACACTGGCTCAGCCAAACCCTTCAGCAATTTCATGCCAGGCCTTGGTTTGAATTATATCATTTGTATGGTTGGCGTTTTTCCTTCACGTGGTTGATACGCTCTATAAAACGGATAACGGCAGCCTGGCTGTTTTCTCAGTTAGGCTGCCATTTTCAACCATTGCCAAAAAAAACTTAAATCATGAATGGAAATATTGGAGAAATCAGATTATTTGCCGGCAAAATTCCTCCGCCTAATTGGCGGCTATGCAACGGGCAACAACTAGACATCAATGAAAAAAAAGCCCTGTTTGAAGTAATTGGCACTCAATATGGTGGCGATGGCGAAACCTCCTTTGGCTTGCCCAACTTTAATGCCAGTACTGCAATTGGTGCGGGCACACCTTCCTTTGGAAGTAAAATTAAACCTGGTGATACGGGCGGTAGTGAGAGCTACCAGCTTACGCCTGAAACCATGCCGGTCCACAACCACAGCGTTGCACCGGTAGACACAGAGGTAACTACCAACGGCCTGCCTGCTTCTTTGAGCAAAAAAGCCAGTACTCAGATGGGTACCGTTGCCAGTCCGGAAGGAACCTACCCGGCCTCCCCAGCTGACTATGGCGGAGCTTATTCCGAATCTAAAACCGGGACTTTAGCTTCTTACACCGCCACCAAATCGGGTGCATTGAGTTTAGGAGGCACTATGACTTTGGGTAATACAGGAAGCTCAAGTGCAGGTACCATCAGCAATTTTCAATTGGCCCTGGGACTGAATTACATCATTTGTCTGGGTGAAAATGTCCAATCGAAGGACATGATCGGCTGCATTCAGTTGACCAGCCAGGTTGCCGCTCAGGATGCACTGCCTTGTGATGGCAGTAGCCATACCAGTGCGAACTACAAAGATTTGGCTCCACTCATTGCGGGTGTTTTTGGTCAGAGAAGCGCCACCACTTTTGTGGTTCCCGATTTGCGGGGAAGGGCCATCATGCACAAAGGAGACCAGGAGGGTCAGCACCCCGGTCAACCTGGGCCTTTCCAAATGGGACAGCCATTAGGGGCCCCTTCGTTAACATTGCAACCTGCCAATCTGCCTGCACATTCTCATACTTTTCAGACATCCGATTTGCTCAGCAACTCAATAGCATTTGAAGCACTTCCACCGGTTAGCAGCACAAAGGGTACCTCGACCGATCCGACCTCCAATATTGTCGCACAATCAGGTTCGGGCACCAAACGGTTTGCCACCACTGCCAATGCGGAAATGGAGGCATCGACTCTACAATTTTCAGGCTCGGCCAAGGTAACCGGCTCAATCGCCTGTGCGAATACCGGAGGCACCTCGGTTATTGATTTGTACTCTCCATGGGTAGGCGTACAGATGGGCATTACCCATTCAGGCATTACACCTGAGCCCCATAAAAACAACACTGCCAAAGCAGCTTATGTTGGGGAAATCAGGGCGTTTACCGGCCCCTTTGTCCCCATGGGATGGGCCAATTGCGATGGCTCCGGGTACGATCCGAATAACTTGGTTTTGTTTCGGTTGTTGGGAACCACTTACAGCGGAAACAAAAAGGAGTATCTGCTTCCAGACTTAACCGGGCGTATTCCTGTAGGTACCGGCCAACAAGGACAAAACCAAAAAGAGGTAAAACTTGCAGAACAATTTGGCTCGGATACCACCACCCTCTCAACGGGCGATATGCCATCGCATACGCATACGCTAACGCCATCGCTGACGCTAACGGATACCATTGAAGCCAGTGTGCTGGAACCTTGTAAATCGGCAACGGCTGACACCAGTACTCCCAAAAACAACTGCTTTGCTGAGCTTACAGGTGGCGATGAGGGCTACATGAAACCGGATCAAAAAACAGGATCAGGTCCCGGCCATGCTATCGACCTGTCTGGTGCGCAGTTTTCATTGGATCTGAATCCGGCTATTGGCAATACGGGTTCGGCAACACCTTACAACAACCAAATGCCGGTAATGGCTTTGCGCTATATTATTTGTATAGATGGGTTGAATCCTATTCCCTAAGAGCAGCCCCCGGCTTAAAAGTTAAGAGTTACGAAGGATGAGTTATAAGTGGTCCCACTTCGTGGAAAGTCTTTGTGATAGATTCCAGGTGACGGATTCTTTGCTAACACTTGCGTGTGTTTAAAAAAACTTCGTAAGAGTTGACCAGCAAAGCATCTGGTATTCATCATTCATAACTGAACCAAAAACAGAAAAACAACAATTTTAAACCACATAACCATGGATGGAAACGTAGGAGAAATCAGACTATTTGCCGGTAGCACACCGCCTCAAGGATGGAAAATTTGTAACGGAGAAACCCTATCAATTAGTAGTTATCAATCTTTATTTTTTGCCATTAATACCATTTTCGGAGGCGATGGGGAAAAAAAATTCAACCTGCCCGACTTTAGTGGAAGGACGGCTGTTGGGACTGGTACCTCAGCTTCCGGTAAAAAAGTAAAACTAGGAGAACAGGGAGGAACCGCTAATTTTAAGCTGACTGCAGAAACAATGCCTTCACATATGCATACTGTTGGTTCTGTATCAGCTGAGGCCACAACCACCGGCTTTCCTGCTTCTGTAAAAATGCAGGGCAATAGCAATTTAGGAACAGCCGCCAGCCCGGTGGAAGGCTACCCGGCAGCCCCTTCCGATTACGGTGGAGCCTACGCCAATTCCGAAGGCAAAAGCCTCTCCTCTTTTTCCGCAACTAAATCAGGCGAATTAACGCTGAAGGGCACCGTGTCGCTGGAAGATACAGGGACCCAAAAACCGATCAGCAATTACCAGCCGGCATTGGGCCTCAATTATATTATCTGCTACGAGGACGTATTGGCGGAATCAAGTATTATTGGCTGTATTCAGATGAACGGCAACCAGTTTCAGACCGCTCCCCAAAATGCATTACTCTGCGATGGCACGAAATATTCAGCTAATGACTATAAGTCACTTTACAGCGTAATTGGGGGAATTTTTAACGCAACAGGCACAGGCCAAAATTCTTTTAATGTTCCGAATTTACAGGGCCTTTCCGTTGCTAATCAAGGTACTAGTTACGAACTGGACACTGAATTCTTTTTTGCAGCTAATGTAGGAGCACTTACTGTTACTATTTCAGAAGACAATCTTCCGGCCCACACCCATGCTTTCAAAAGCACTATTTCGCTCCAGAATTCCTTATCGTTTAAAGCGCTTCCACCAGTAAGTGCCACCAGCGGAACTGCCACCGACCCGGCTTCTAACATTGTGGCCCAAGCCAGCTCAGGAACTAAGCGATTTGCTGCCACTACTGATTCAGAGATGGATCCCTCTACCGTTCAATTTTCAGGCTCTGCCAAGGTGTCGGGTTCGGTTACTTGTGCAGAAACGGGTGGAACCGGCTCTACAGTTGATTTGCATTCTCCCTATTTAGGTATCTATATGCAGTTGACTACGCAAGGTGTTTACCTACCAAGTCCCGGTGATGGTGGTAGTGGAAGTTACACCGCTTACATTGGAGAAATCAGACTTTTTACAGGCAATTATACTCCCCAAGGCTGGCTTGATTGTGATGGATCAACTATCAGCGTAGAATCTTACAATGCTTTGGCCTCGCTTCTGGGAAATACCTACGGCACTCCCCCCAATGCAAACCTTTTAGTACTTCCCGACTTAAAGTGCCGCATTCCGGTCGGAATTGGTCAGGCAGACGCAAACGCTCCGAAGATTGCCCTGGGACAGAAATTTGGTACTGTTAAAACCAGTTTAACTCCTGATAACCTGCCTGCGCACACACATGCCCTCACTCCTACGCTGACGTTGAAGGATACGATTGCCGCCACCGTACAGGAGCCAGGCAATTCGGAAACAGCCAATGTAAGTACACCGAGTAATAACTGTTTTGCAACGCTTACGGGTGGGGATAAAGGTTACAGCGCTCCTAACCAAAGTACAGGACTGGGCGCTGGCCCTGTTATTGATATTTCCGGGGTTGAATTCTCTCTGGATGCAACGGCTACTGTGAGCACAACCGGCCAGGGAAAATCCTTTGATAACATAATGCCAGGAATGGCGCTGCGATACGTCATTTGCGCCAGTGGCGTTTATCCGAGTGCTAATGATGAATCTGTTACAACAGGGAAATAATGAGTAATTGGTTATTGGTTATTGGTTATTGGGGGATTTTATCTGCCAATAACTAATAATCTTTAACCTACCCTGGCGATTATAAGGCATTGTGGCTTTTATCAACGACTTGCAGGCCAAAAGGAAGGATACTGGCCCTGACTCGTCTCCATTCCTACAGCCCCTTGTCACAGGTTCTCTGATTTATCCGCCTTAAAGGTGAGACCTGTGACTCTAATGAGCACTCGGGCTCCGTCCGTCTCGCACGGCATCAGCGTCTTCTGCGAATGACTCTGATGGATACGGAAAAAAACTACTACCACATTAACACGTCATATTGAGCGCAGCGAAATATCTAATCACAGTTGATTTTCGCATCCTGGTTTAGATTCCTACCATTTTCGGCAGACAGGCTTCACTGCGTTCAGAATGACGTAAAAAGAAAGTTAGGTGCTTACTCAGAACAATGAGGGTTGATGTGAACTAAAAACAAAACCTCGTTTAAACGTCATATTGAGTGCAATTAAATACCTATTCATATTGGGTTGCACCTCTTAGATAAGATCCGTCACTGCGTTCAGGATGACTTAATGAGGAATGTTAATAGACTACTGAGAATGACTCTGATGGATGCGAAAAAAAACTACAACCACATTAACAGGTCATATTGAGCAAAGCGAAATATCTAATCACAGTTGATTTTCGCATCCTGGTTTAGATTCCTACCATTTTCGGCAGACAGGCTTCACTGCGTTCAGAATGACGTAGAAAGAAAGTTAGGTGCTTACTCAGAACAATGAGGATTGATGTGAACTAAAAACAAAACCTCGTTTAAACGTCATATTGAGTGCAATTAAATACCTATTCATATTGGGTTGCACCTCTTAGATAAGATCCGTCACTGCGTTCAGAATGACTTAATGAGGAATGTTAATAGACTACTGCGAATGACTCAGATGGATGCGGAAAAAAACTACAACCACATTAACACGTCATATTGAGCGCAGCGAAATATCTAATTGTTCTCGCTACTGTAAACTTGTTAGAAAATATCCTTCCCTTTACCAGCAGGCAGGCTTCACTGCGTTCAGAATGATCTGCAAAGGTGAGGTTAGAGTATCCGTTGCCAACCCTGATTAGATTTTGAGGTCAGACCATAGGCCAGACAGGTCTCAGTATTTTCCGCTGAGCTATGGTCTAACGGGGTCGATCGCTAGTCATCAATCAATACCTCCATCCACAACGATTTATGGTTATATTGAAGCATCAACCGAAAACCATGAAATACATCACTTCTCTCCTACTCATTTGCTTTTTCACCCTGGCCTGCCAGGCACAGCCAGAAGCCAAACTCGATGCGGATTACCAGGACCTGGTAAAGCTGTTCAAAGCATGGCGCAGCTTCGAAACACCACCAGATCGCGATGGTGCTCCTGATTATACCAAAGCGACTTTTGACAAACGCTGGCCGGGATTTCAAAACCTGCGCACGCAGTTGATGGCCATGGATACAACCGGTTGGTCCATTGCCAATAAGGTTGACTGGATGGTTGTTTGGGCCGAAATGAATGGTTTCGAGTTCAATTACAAAACCCTCAAACCCTGGGAGCGTGACCCCGCCTATTACAAGTCGCTGTGGATGGGACGCAGCGATGTGCCCGCCCATGAAGGGCCAACGCACCATGCTACTACCGAAATATGGACTTATGACTTTCCGCTGAGTAATTCTGACAAACAGAAACTATTGAAGGACCTCAGTGCCATTCCGCCACTGAATGAGCAAGCCAGGCTTAACCTGACGGGCAATGCCAAGGAACTGTTCACCGCAGGTATTCGCGACATCCGTACACAAGTGAGCAACCTGGAAGGCATCAAAGAATGGCGAGGAATTGCCAGCGAAAACGACCTGGTAGCCGCCATTGACAAAGCCATAGCTTCTACTCAATCGCTGGTGAGCTGGCTGGAAGCAGAGGCTCCTAAAAAAACTGGTCCTTCGGGCATAGGCAAAGAGAATTACACCTGGTACATGCAAAATGTACACCTGGTACCCATGTCCTGGTCAGACGAAGTAATGCTGCTCAAAACAGAGCTTGCACGAGCCTGGACTGCATTGAAGCTGGAAGAACACAGAAACCGCAAGCTGCCCCCTATGCCCGATGCAGACTCTCCAGAAGCGTATAACGAACTGGCGGAAGCATCGGCCAAAAGCTTGTTGAACTTCCTGGAAAACGATGAGATTGTCACCGTGAAAGAATACTTTGAGCCTGCCTTGAGAGCACACCTGGGAGGTTATGTGCCCAAAGAAACGCGTAACTTCTTCTGGATCACAGCCCATTATGACCCCAGACCGCTCTACTCTCATTTCTATCACTGGTTTGAGCTGGCCCGAATGGACACTGAACCCAATAAAAGTGAGGTACGGAAAGGCCCGGTTCTCTACAACATTTTCGATAGCCGCAATGAGGGTACCGCCACTGCTGTAGAAGAAATGTTCATGCATGCCGGCCTCTATGATGACAGTCCTCGTTCTCGAGAAATTGTATACATCATGATCGCGCAGCGTGCGGCTCGTGGGCTGGGTTCACTTTACGCCCATGCCAATGAAATGACCATGGAAGAAGCCGGAGGCATCCACTCTGAGTACACTCCTCGTGGCTGGATGAAGACGGAAAAAGACTTGTTGCTTTTCGAACAGCACCTGTACATGCGCCAGCCAGGCTATGGCAGCAGCTATATTACGGGGAAGCACCTACTCAATGCAGCAATGACCGATTTCGCAAAGATGAAAGAAGACAAAAATGAAGAATTCACACTCAAAGAGTTCTTTGATACCCTGAATAGCATTGGCAACATCCCCATCAGCCTTGGCCACTGGCAAATGACCGGTGTGGATAAGCAGTTGAAGGAGATTACAGGGAAATAATAAAATAGTCATGACATCTAGTAGCGCAAGAAACAAAAGTGACTTTGTCCGCATAGTTTCTACAGAGCTATTTCCAGGAATTCATGTATCAACAAGGCAAAGTCATATTTCTGGTTTTGATAGTTATGCAGACCCTCAAGCACTTATTGCTTATCATTTAAAAGGAGGGCTTACGAGGGAGTCAAAAGATTCTGGCACCACCACAAATCTTACCCTAAGAGATTATATTAAAACAATAGATGGAGTTGACAATAACTCATGGGCAAAGGCAATGGATAGTTCTTATTATTTACTATCTGGTGCCTCTCATCACTTAATAAAGCTTCTCGAAGGAATCAGCAAAAACATGACCGGTGATAAGGCCCTTCAAGAAGCATTAAAGAATCCAAAGATTACACACATCGACAAATTCATATACTCAGTCAATCACGAACTTGATGCGTTTCTTTCAGCCGTTAGAAGAGCTATGGATATCCCAGTTCGAATTCTGGGGCGTGCATTACTAAATAAGAGTATGCCAAAGTCTATTTTCAGAATAATTAAGGCTTCCAGCGAGGACAAATTAACTAGGGAATATTTTGAGATTCTTAAAAGCGACTTAGATAATTGGATGCCAAAAGCCAGGGCTTATCGGGTTTGTATGGAACATTACGCAGAAATACCTATACGGTTCACTTTATCAAAAAATGAGAAAGACATTATCGATTCCAAATTTTATTTACCAGATAACCCTGAAACTAACTCTAGTAGCAAATTCCAATACAACGAAAAAATCAAAGCAGACGAATACTGTTGGAAACTATTTGATAACGTAGTTAGGTTGACCTATAAATCCTTGTTGTGGATTGCGAATAAAAAATTCGGAGAACTACCAATCTTAAATTCTCCTGATTCTAAGAATGGTCTATTTTCATGGGAAACAGCTCAACTAGGCTCTATTATGTACACGGTCCGACCAAATTCCACAATGCTAGAAAAGTGAATTCCGTCACCCCGAATAAACTAAACTCCTAAGTAGTCTGACTGCAAATTCTTGCACTTTGAATGTCAGAGAGTCTAAACAAAAGAAGCTTCAAGGCTATAATGTCAGCTGATTAAGTATGACATTCATTCTATTTTTAATATATGGAATTACCAACTTAAGTTGTCTTTATTTCCCATGGCCTACAGAAGAATAGGGCAACTCAAAAGCAATGGGAGAGCGTTTTAAGCTTATGAAAATAGCTCAAAAGACAATTCTGGAATGCAAAGCCAATGGCTGTGAAAAGTTCATCAATAAGGAAACCCACAGCTCTTTCCCCCAGAGTTACCTTACTCCTCTCTCAAAGCATCGACCGGATTGATTCTGCTGGCCCTGAAGCCGGGATAAAACAAAGCGATGGCCGATAGCAAAAACATCAAGAAGAGGGTAAGCAATACTTGCTTTGCTCCTATTGCCATTTGGTACTGGTACCCTTCTAACCACTGCTGGCTAAGGTAGAAACCCAAGGGCACCGCCAGTAAAGCGGCAATGGCCGAAAGCCAGGCGATGGGCTTCCCTACCTGCATAAGAATGTTACTCAAACGTGCTCCAATGGCCTTTCTGATGCCAATTTCTTTGCGTTTCTGATCGGCATAGTAATAGGTAAGTCCAAAAATACCCAGGGCCGATATGGCAATGAGCAGCAAGGTAGCCCATTGGTAAAAGGTGCCTTTTTGAGTGTCTTCTTCATAAGCACGGGCCAGTACATCCGTCATTACCCGGTAATTCAATTCCTGACCCGGAAAACGCTCTACCCACTTGTTTTCAATAGCCTCGGCCATGGCTGCATAATCCCTGCTTTCGGTCTGAACTGTAAGATTATAATAGCCCACATTTTCGTTTTTCAGCATCACAATGGGTTCCACCTCTCTACGCAGCGTGGCATAATGAAAATCGGCCACTACGCCACCAATGGTAAAGTCGTAACTCGTGTCGCGCAGGTTGATGGTCATTTTTTTCCCCAACGTTTCCTCCATGCTACCGAAGCCCAGAATGTTCACCGCTTCCCTATTGACCAGCAATTGTCTGCCGTTAGCCGAAATGTCTTCACCGGCCATTAGCACCAGGCCGGTAGTGGTCAGGTAGTCTTCGTCTATAAAGTTGTTATTGATCAGCATGTTTACTGTGCCAGTATCCTGGTGGATGGTGAAGTTAGACTTGCCCTGATTTCCAAAAATGGAACTCTGAGACATACTCACCCTTTTCACACCAGGCACAGTACCCACCAGCTGTTTAATACTTTGCGAATCGTTATAGCCTCTTACCCCGTTCAGCGGTATGGTCATCAAACCCTCCTGCTGGTATCCCAACTCGCGGTTTTCTATAAAACTTAACTGGCCAGAAATAACAAGTCCGCTGAAGATAAAGAAGCCCGCCAGGGCGAATTGCAAACCAATAAGCCCGCTTTTCAAAATGTTGAAGGTGGGTTTAGACCTGCCCAACATCATCCGGTCTGTAGTGGCCTTTTGCAAAGTGAATGAAACCAGGGTGGCCAGTCCCCAAAAGACCAGAAACCCCAGGGCCAGCACTATAGGCAGCTTATCAGCAGAGAATATTCCTGTCACCAAAGTCAGGTCCGTATAAGATTCTACCCAGTCAATGGCCCAGAAGCTGATGGCACCTGCCACGGCAAAGGCACCGAATAGCAATATAAATGACTCTGCAACCGACTGTTTCCAGCGGTCCTTAACGGATTGCCCCAGTGCTTTTTTAATAGAAGCCTCTTTCACACGCTGCACCGAAAGGGCAGTCTGCATATTGAAATAATTGATGACCGTAGAGCCCAAAATAAAGGTGGCCAAAATACCCAATATCCAAAGCGTTTCTGCGTCATGCTTTTGCCCCATATCAAATTCCAGGCCTCTGCTAAAATGCATAGACTGATAGGGCTCTGTTTTAAACTTGATAACGTTGAACAAGTTGTTATCCATGTTTTGCTCATTGTATTCAGCCAGTTTGGCATCGAGTGCAGCAGCCTCGGTACCTGGACTCACCGCCAAAAAGGTATTGAGACCTGGCATGATCTGGCCATGATTTCGGCCGTGTAGACTCTCAATTAAGTCAAATGAAGCAAGGATGGATGGCCTGAAGGAGGTATTGGTAGGGTAACTTTCATAAACCCCACTTACCAAAAAACTTTGTGTTGCGGCAGACTGCACATTCAATACTTCCCCCACAGGGCTTTTATCGCCAAATAGTCTTTCAGCAGCACGACTACTGATCATCACCTGCTCCCTTGAGGTGGGTACCTGACCTTCAATCAAATCAGTACGGAAGTAGGAATAATAGGCAGAGTCTACATAATTGACAGGTTCGTTGGCAAAAACCCTGTCTCCCATGCGAATGGTAACAGGCATGACACGCATGCGTATGCGGGCCTCCACTTCAGGAAAACTCTCCACCAGGTTTTCGGCACTCACCACAGAAGTACTTGCAAAGTGGCGTTCTCCACTTGGCAGCGTCAATTGGATGGACATCCTCATCAGGTCCCCTCCTTTGGTATGGTAACGGTCATATGACAAGTCATGCTTGAGTATGGCTACCAGCAAGAGAGTGCCGGTAATGCCAATGACAAAACCCGTGAAATTGATCAATGAAGGAGTCAGATGCCTGCGAAGCGCGCGGAAAGCAAATTTTATCTGTGGCTGCATATGGAAAGAGTTTGAATACAAACTAGTATGAGTGCATTTTAAAAACAACTATCTGATTAGTTTTTAAACTAATTCAATAGTGAACTAATGATTTCGCAAGTTTCAACCATTCATAGGACTCTCCTCATTATCTCTGTCTTAGGTAAATTATTTTATGTTTTATTTAAATTCCATTACCTTTAGCATAAATTCTAGTCATGCAAAACAAAGTCATTATCGCTGCCATATGGATTACTCGTATCACCATAGGTTTTGTCTTATTGACTTTTGCAGCAATCCTTGGCTTCGTCATTTATTGGCACATCAACCCTGAGTATTTTGACAATTGGTATCTGCTCAATCCTTTCAAGCCTGGGTCTGCTTCGTTTAATTTTCAAAGGTCAAATACAGCGGTAGGCATGACTTTCAACGACCTGGGAAGTACCAATGTCTATTGGATGATGATCAGAACGACTTTATTTTCTGCCATTGTCCTTTTTGCTCAAAGGCTAATTCTCAAAGTGCTGTATTCAGTGGGCTCCACGGCCACCTTTTATGTAGAAAACATCCGGTACTTCAAGCGGCTGGCCATGACAGGCATCGTCTTTAGCCTGGTCAGTTTCTTCAATTTTGGCATCATCGATGGCCAGTGGCAGTTTTTCCTTTCCATTCCTTTTGTACCGCTATTGTTCGCTACTGCCTGCTATGTGATGGCAGAAATATTCAAGGAAGGCAATCGCCTGCAAGAAGACTCAAACAGCATTATATGAGCATTGTTGTGAACCTTGATGTAATGCTGGCCAAGCGCAAAATGAAGCTCAAGGAGCTGAGTGAAGCGGTAGGCATCTCAATGACTAACCTGTCGCTGCTCAAGACCGGAAAGGCCCGGGGCATACGATTCAATACGCTAAGTGCCATATGCCAGGTACTCGATTGCCAACCTGGTGACATTTTGGAAGAGGCCCCTGAAGACCCTCCTCCTGAGTAATCAGCACCCTACCCTTTTTCTCCTTTCACCCTCACCTACCCAGATCATAATTCACCTTTAAAAGAAGCCCTATGATCTCTTATTCAAAACTCAAATCAGCAGCGTACATCGCAGTCACAATCCTTTGCCTGGTAATGGCCACCAGCTGTCAACAATCAGAACAATCGGTCCAAACACCATTGCCTTCTGCTTGCTGTGAACTGGCCTGGGCCGATAGTCTGGCTGTTGACTTTGCAATCCTACTGGAAGCTGCCACAGAGAAATCGCATGCCGTATGGCCCAATTACAACCTGGGCGATGGCGCGGTAATATTGGATGCCGGGCTTACCAGCGACAGCATCAGCCACTGCCTAGGCTTATGGCAACATGGTAAAGTACTAGCGTATAAAGAGTCGCCCGAAGCACCCAGGCTAGCCACTGTACTCTATGGTTACCAACTTAATTTTAAAGAGTTGGTGAAAGAAGATGGGCTGGTGGAACGATCGCAACAGCCTGCCCCTATTACCAACTGGCTAAACAGCCATGGCCTGGAAACAGCCGTGATCATGCCGGTAGACTTCCCCCAGTTTCCCTTTGAAATTCCCGCCCTGAAAAAGATGCAGATAGCCATACACGAATCTTTTCATGTGGAAGTAATGCTGCGCTATTGGTACAGCGCTGAAGGTGACTGGCCTGCATGGGACGAGCAACCCGACCGCAATGCAAGTAGGCAATGCTATGCCCTTAACGATGAAGTAGCTGCCACCTTTACTCGTGAAAAAGACGAGCTGACCGGGATGATTGAGGCGCTGCTCACTGCTGATAAAAACAAAGCTATAGAATCGGGAACAGGCTTTTTGGCCACCAGAAACAATCGCTATGAACTACTGGGTGATTTCACCATCAACCGGCAAGACTCTACTCAATGCGACTGTGCTGAAGCAGAAAACATGATGGAATTAGAGGAAGGTCTGGCCGACTATGCCAGTTGGACCATGCTTTATGAGATAGGCGTTTCCAGCCGGGAAGAGCTGATCAACCGCTACCGGGCCATCCAGCAGGAGCCTTTCTACCTCACCGGGGCCATGCTCATGCACGCCATCAGTCTTATGAATCCTGAAGGCAAGGAGGCTGTGATTGAAACCATCATTCAAGCACCCAATCATGAGCGAGGGGCGCTGATCACACAGTTTAAAAGTGCTTTCGGAAATTATAAGAATCAATAATCAACTTAAGCCTCTGCCAGCACAAAGACTTCTTCGACTGTGAGGTTGAAAGCCCTGGCAATTTTAATGGCAGTGATGGTGGTGGGCACAAAGCGGCCCGTTTCAATCGTATTGATGGTTTTACGGGAAACCCCCACCTTCATCGCCAAATCGGCCTGGGTCATGTTATTCCTAGCCCTTTCCAGCTTAATGTTGTTTTTGAGCAAAGCTTCTCCCATCACGCTGTTTTCTTAGTTTTTCTTCTTCCCCAAGGCGATTTAGGTCCCATAAAGTACTTCATTACCCAGCCAAAGACCAAGCCTCCTACGGTCCAACTCACCAGGTTAATAACCAGGTAGCGAGGGTCTAAAACAAATTCCCAATAACTTTTGGGCTCATCACCCATGTTTGACATGGTACCCGCCATGATGAAGGTCATGAATACGAACATAATGGCACCAAACTTCAAACCCATCTTCCACCAGCTGATCTTTTCGTACTCAATATCTGCAAAGCTTATATTTTCATATCTGGCTGGTTGTTTTGCCTCCCACCTCCTTTTAGACCCAGCCAAAAACGGCAGCCTAATGGGATAAGTTATGATGAGTATGATATAGGAAAACATGTTCCGTACACAAGGGATGATTTCTCCGCAATGATTGCAATAGAAGCCGTACCAATTGCCAAATGCTGTTTTGTTCAGCGAAGACCAGGTACGCGCATCGTGCACGGTGTTGCAATGCGGGCAAGGCACATAATTTCGCTCCATCAGTGGTTTGTCAGACTTTTTGTCTATCAACATTACTTTGGGGGAACGCTGCCCCAACACTAGTTCATTAAAGGCAATTCCAGGGTTGAGAATAAAATGAAAGAAGGCCCAATGTTTCCAGTTCCAAACATCATATTGGTCGGTATCAAATTCTTCTTGAAAGACAACTACCGAAAGCCTTTCTTCCAAAACTATGCTGGCCATCAAAACGGTGGATATAGCAACGAACAAGGACAAATCAATAACGAAGCGTGCTTCCAGGTCAACCAGGAAAGAAACTACCAGCATTGCAATTAAGGTTATGAGCAAGGCTATAAAACCTATTTTCCAGGTTTTCAAACGGTTATAAGCGCTGAGTTCATCATTGAAAAACTGCTTCAGTTGATCGTCCCCATTAATCTTACTTCTGATTCTGGCCAGGTTGAGCAGGCTCCCAAACCAAATCAGCCCACCTAGCCCTAGAAGGATGTAGATGGCCATATGCTCAGAATGCAGCCAATAAGTGTTGTACAGCCAGACAATTCCGGCCAGAAAAAAGCCCGACAAGTTTAACTTAAGTGAGACGAGGCGCTTCCCCTCCAACGCTTCTGCCAATTCATGTATCTGTGGTTTCATAGGCTACCTTTGTGTATCTTATAGATAACCTTATTACTCTTTTTGTCACCTATAGGTTACAAACCTAATCAATTATTGCGGAATTAGCGATCGAGTTTACAGCAAAATGCAGACGATAACTCAACAAATTTTCACCTGGTCATCTATCAATTCATGGCAAAAAACATATCAGTTCAGCCTATTAAAGCCTTTTAGAGCCTTCAACACAGCTTTTATTAATCACTTTCATTGCTGTCAAAAACAACAAAGAATAGATCAATGAACAACGAAACACTCAAAACAGACAGGATTCACTCGCTGGATGCTTTAAGGGCGACCATGATGATGCTGGGAATTGTGCTGCACAGTACGGAAACCTATAGTGTGGGCTACGATGGCGTTTGGCCTCACGACCCCTACGATTCACACATACTGATGAATTTTCTCAACTCGCTTATTCACTTATTCAGAATGCCGAGTTTCTTTCTCATCGCGGGCTTCTTTGGGGCCATGCTTTTTTATGAACGAGGGCCTGTGAAAATGCTGAACAACCGTGTAAAACGACTCGTACTGCCTTTCATCGTTTTTCTGCTACTGCTCCACCCCATCATTATCTGGAGTGTTAGTTTTACAGAAGAGGCGCTCCATACCAAGGTAGATGAGACCCTGACCACACTCACTATCATGCCACAAATCACCTACCATCTGTGGTTTCTCTATTACCTCATATTGATCACCGCTATTAGTTATGGGCTGGCCTTGGGCTTGAAAAAAGTGCCTGTTTTCACCCATCGTATCAAGAAAACCTACGAATGGTTCATCACTCACAGATTTGTATTCGTGCTGGTATTTAGCATCATCACCTTTGCCATGCTGGTGTGGATGTGGGAATACTGGGCACCCACTCCCCTGCAGTTTTCGCCAGACATTAAGCTGATTCTGTTTTATGGCATGTTCTACGGACTGGGCTGGTTACTCTACAAGTCAAAGCAGTTGCTGCCGCGGTTTATGAAGCATGACTGGCTGCTGGTAATCATTGGCACCGTCATCTTTACCGTGAAATTTATCTTCAAAGATGAAGTTGGGGACATCGTTTATGGTTTACTGAATGCCATTGTCATCTGGTTCTTCATATTCGGAATTACAGGGCTTTTCATGCGATATTTCAGCAACCACTCATACAGTGGCAGGTACATCTCAGATTCATCTTACTGGGTGTATTTAATGCACCTGCCTCTGACCCTCATTATTCCAGGATTGATTGTAGAATGGCCTATTCCTGCCCTTGTCAAGTTCCTGATAGTGATGATATCGACAACCATTATCTGTTTTGTCAGCTATCATTATCTGGTGCGCGGTACTTTTATCGGGGCTTTTCTAAACGGCAGAAAGTATGCTATTGGTAAAACCCGCAAACTGAAGGTTTAACCTCCTGAAAAAGCGGCAGCCGGGCTGAATTGACTACCTCGACACGAGAGTCTGAAAAACTCGTTTATTTTTCAGATTTTCGCAGGATCAATTCAGCCTATGCTCTACATCGATCTTGACATACAGAATGCAGAAAAATTCGAAACCTTCAAAAAGGTGTATGACCTGCTGTATCTAACCAAACCCAAAGAGGAAAGGAGTTCTAACAAGCGTTGGCTGAAGCTCATCCCCCTTTATGCCCGTGAGTTTATAGGTCGTTATTATCAGGACAAACCCTATGAAGAATATGACTGGGAAGATCTGTATGGCTATGGCGATATGGTTACCTACCTGCAATTCGGTTTTGAGGTAGAATTCGATTCGCTGGAGGTAAAGGAAAACACTGCCAGGCTCAGCTTTTCAGCCTATGCCTTCCCCTATGGTGGCATGGACCGATTTCTGGTCTTTCTCAAGGCCTACGAGTGCATACCCACCTGGGCTTACAATGGCTTTGAAGTCATCCAGTTCCACTGGGAAGGTGATTATGAATATGACGTCACTGAATATCCTGAAAAAACCAAGGCTTACAAGGCTACCTGGCCCAAAAGGGACTAACCGAATTTTCCTTTCCGAGCTGTTAGTTTCCAAAACGAAATTCTAAAAGGTCATGCCTACCTTTATCGGTAGACAAGCCGGAAAAATGGACCTTAGATTTCTATAAGGTCAATTTTATCCGGAATCTCAGAAAGGTGAAGAGAATCGGGAATGAGTTTATCGAAACTTCCCTTTCAAAGCCTTCAGTTTTGAAGCTAGGTCCGTTTCATTGTTTTGGCTCTGTCCCTGTCCCTGCTTGCGATTAGGCTTTTGCCGCTGCTGCTGCTTTTTGCGCTGGGGTTTGGCCTCCCCCTTCATAGACAAAGAAATGCGTTTGCGGTTGATGTCTACTTCCAGCACGGTGACCTCTACCTTCTGCTGCACAGCCACGATATCAGCCGGGTTGCTCACATAGCCATCAGATAGGTGGCTAATGTGCACAAGTCCGTCCTGATGAACACCAATATCGACAAAGGCTCCAAAATTGGTCACATTGGTCACAATACCCGGCAGCTTCATGCCAGTCTTCAGGTCCTCCATGTTATTCACGCCCTCAGCAAAGCTGAAGCTCTCGAACTTCTCACGAGGGTCACGGCCAGGTTTGGCCAGCTCCTCCATGATGTCTTTAAGGGTAGGTAGGCCAATGGTCTCTGACTGGTACTGTGTCAATTTAATACGCTTGCGGATGTTTTCTTCCTTCATCAAATCGGCCACTGTGCAGCCCATGTCTTTGGCCATTTGCTTTACAATGCCATAGGCCTCGGGGTGCACTGCACTTTCGTCCAGCGGATTTTTAGCGTTTCTGATACGCAAGAAACCTGCCGCCTGCTCATAGGCCTTGTTGCCCAGTCTGCTCACTTTTTTGATCGCTCCCCGGTCTTTAAAAGGCCCGTTATTATCGCGATACTCCACAATGTTTTTTGCCAGTTGAGGGCCCAGGCCTGCCACATAAGTCAGCAGCTGCTCACTGGCAGTGTTCACTTCTACCCCTACAGCATTCACACAGCTCATCACCACATCATCAAGGCTGTGCTTCAGGGCAGTCTGGTCCACATCATGCTGGTACTGTCCCACGCCTATCGATTTGGCATCAATCTTCACCAGCTCCGCCAGCGGATCCATGAGTCTGCGCCCAATGGACACAGCTCCCCTCACCGTCAAGTCCTGATCAGGAAATTCGTTTCTCGCAATCTCAGAGGCTGAATAGATGGAAGCACCACTTTCGTTTACCATCACAATCATGACCGAGGCAGGCAGGCCAAGTGCCCTTACAAAAGTTTCTGTTTCTCTACCAGCGGTACCGTTGCCAATAGAGATGGCTTCGATCTTAAACTTCTCCACCAGGTGGGTTATGGTCGCAGCCGATCGGGTGGTTTGCTTCTGTGGCTCATGAGGGAAGATGGCCTCAAAATGCAGCAGCTTACCCTGCCTGTCCAGGCAGACCAACTTGCATCCAGAGCGGAAACCCGGGTCGATGGCCATCACAGTTTTGCTCCCCAAAGGGGCCGCCATCAAAAGTTCTTTCAGGTTCTTGGCAAATACATCAATGGCCTCTTCATCGGCCTTCTTTTTAGTATTGATGCGCAGCTCTGTCTCCATGGATGGAGAAAGCAGTCGCTTATAGCAATCTCTGATGGCCAGCTTCACCTGCTCAGCAGCCTGCCCTCTTCCAGTGAGTATTTGTCTGTCTAGCAGCGCATGTGCATCTTCTTCTGGGGGCAATGCATCCAGCTTGAGAAACATTTCGCTTTCGCCCCTTCGCATGGCCAATACACGGTGAGAAGGCGCTTTTGCGGTGGGTTCTGTCCATTCAAAATAGTCGCGGTATTTCTGAGCATCTTCTTCTTTGCCTTTGAATACACGGCACTGGAATACACCCTTTTTGCTAAAGAGCACACGCATCCCAGCTCTCACCTGGGCATCCTCATTGATCCATTCTGCTATGATGTCTCTGGCACCTTGCAGTGCCTGCTCCTGGTCCTCTACTCCCTTTTCGGCATCTACAAATGATTGAGCTTTCGCATTCACGTCCAGGTTGCCTTGCTCAAAAATTTGAGCGGCCAGTGGCTCCAGGCCTCTCTCACGGGCCATGCTTGCACGGGTCTTGCGCTTAGGCTTATAAGGCAAGTAAATGTCTTCCAATCTCGACAACGTATCAGCAGTCTTCACCGCTTTCTCCAATTCAGGTGTGAGTTTTTCCTGCTCAGTCAGCGATTTTAGAATGGCCTCTCTGCGTTTGTCGAGGTCGCGCAGTTGCTGCAGACGATCTCTGACACCCGCCACCTGCACCTCATCCAGGCTACCGGTCAGTTCTTTTCTATAGCGGGAAATGAAGGGAACCGTACCTCCTTCGTCTAACAATTGAATGGTGGCAGCCACTTGCTTTGGGCTTACCCCCAATTCGGCTGCGATGGTAGAATCGTATAGCATGTATAAAAATTGAGCCTGTAAATCTATGGAAAGTCCGTTGACAGGCAGACGAAAAAGGGCAAAAAAATGAGGCCATCTATTTGCGACAGATGACCCCAGGAACCACATCCACCCTCTACTTCCCTTTTAAGAGAAACCTGAGAGCCTCAAGGCTATCAGTCGTACTCTGTTCGGGAGTGAGGTAAGTCAATAATTGATATACCTTTTCCACTGCCGCAAGCGTAGGCGGATCGGCATCTTCCACGTCCACATTTTTCAATAGGAAAAGCAGGCCTTGTTGATAAGCTTGTAATTCTTCAATGCTGCTTACCGATATTTTTATGGTTATGCTATCGTCACTCAAATCAAATCTGACCAAAGGAGAATTTATATTTTCGGAACAATTATACTTATAATCGGATTATCTTCAAAATGAATATTCCTATTTTCTGAACTTTCAATCCGTTTATATAGATTTATGAACACGAATTAAGAAAGCATGACCAGATTAGGAGAATATCTCGGAAAAAGAGCCGTCAACCGGGCTGCCGTGTCGAGGAAGACAGGCATAAG
>Ga0316204_10002460_pt1 | contig 41670 bp, 35 predicted proteins | sample 6monrhotite_MG_2_FD_205661 | JGI IMG/M metagenome (GOLD analysis project Ga0316204, IMG submission 205661) | Microbial mat bacterial communities from mineral coupon in-situ incubated in ocean water Damariscotta River, Maine, United States -... | ecosystem: Environmental > Aquatic > Marine >...
GAAAACTGCCCATAGAGTTTAAGAAGCTGGGGTTCGACACACATCAAAAGTTTGATCAGTTGGCAATGAATGCCGCAGAGTTCGGAGATAATACAACCGCCCTTTCCGAATTGTCAGAGTTAATGCAGAATTGCACGGCTTGCCATGCAACATATCGGTTCGATGTAACACCGGATCAAAACTAAATGAAAGTGTTTCTGCCTGGTTAAAATAAATAAGAGCGCCCCGAGCTTATGTAACCTGTATGCATGGCCTGTTTTAGCTTGTCAGTTTTGAGATCATTACCTGCCGGTTGCTGAATATGATATTTTAAAAAATTATATATAAACTCAATAAGTTGCCTTAATTGTGCAGGGCGTAATCAAGATTGTGGCTATGGGGTTAATTGATAAATATAAGCTCACGCTAATGTTATTGTGCTTATCTACAGGTTAAACCACATAATACAGTCAAATGGTCTAAAATTACTAAGTGCCCAGGTTTATGCCCATTGGAGTCATTGAATTGCATAAAATAATAAAATCAGTTGTTATTCTTACCTTCTTTATACTTGCATCATGTTCTGAGCCGAATAAAACACAGGCTTTACGCATAGGTACAAATTTATGGCCCGGATATGAACCTTTATATCTGGCGCGTGAACAGGGCTATTTTAATAGTGAAAAGATTCGACTGATTGAATATACATCGGCTTCACAGGTAATTAAGGCATATAAAAATGGATTGATTGACGCAGCAGCAGTTACTCTGGATGAAGCTATTGCACTGCTTGCTTCTGGAGAGCAGCCTCAAATTGTACTGGTTATGGATATATCAAACGGAGCAGATGTGGTGCTAGGCCAGCCATCAGTGAAAAAAATTACCGATATTAAAGGTAGTCGTGTTGGTGTAGAGCATACTGCCCTTGGTGCTTATTTCATAAATCGAGTGATAGAAAAAAGCGGCATTGATAAGAGTGATATTACCGTTGTGCCTCTTACTGTAAATCAGCATGAACGTGCGTTTTTAAATAAAAAAGTTGATGCGGTACTGACTTTTGAGCCGGTGCGCAGCAAGTTGATTAATGCGGGTGCAAATATTTTGTTTGATAGCAGTCAAATACCCGGTGAAATTGTTGATGTCCTGATTGTAGATGCATCGAAACTAACTGATTTCAAAGAGCACATAAAACACCTTGAAGCAGGCTGGTTCAAGGCACTGGATGATGTAAACAGAAAAGATGAAAAAACCATTAAGTTACTTGGCGTACGTATGAAAATTGGCAGTGAAGATGTTTTAGGTGCGTATGAGGGTATGATATTGCCTAGCCAGAAAATGAACGATTCACTTATTTATGCAGGGCTGGAACCTGAACCAGGTTTGATGAGTTCTACGCGTAGGCTTAGTCAGGTTATGTATGAAAATAAGCTTATAAGCACCCAAGTGAATACAGAAAAACTATTTATTAAAAAATAACTATATGCGCATACCACTTAGTATAAAAATATTATTGGGAGTTATACTGGTAGTGCTCCTGCAAACAACACTGGTTCTTTATAACGCATATACTTATTTACTGAACAAGGAAGTTGAAGAGACTAAAAACGAAGTTCATGTAAATAACTCAAGATTACAACAAACAATTGAATTTTTAGTGCAGATTAGAGAGTTTGAACAAATTCAATCTGAGTTATCATCAATAGGTTCTAATAAACATTTGCGTGAAGCATTTGTTATTGATGAAAACAATAATGTCATCGCATCATCTAAAATATCTCAGGTGGGTTATGATACTGAATATATATTCAGTGATAAAGTCAACGCTGAAGTGACCCCTCTGTTTTCCGAGTCTCGTTTCAAACTAAAATCTAAAATCTGGCTGAGCGCGGATAAAAGAAATCTATATTCTTCGTATCCAATTGTTTTAGGCCTGAAAAAAAGTGAGGATCTATTAGAAAATAGAGTCGGTATTATCTATTCTCATGTGGATTTGTCATGGGTGGATGTTCAGGTTAAACAGGCGCTTAGAGCTAAAATAATACCCATGTTATTTATACTCGGCATTATGGCTTTTCTTTTTTCTTTATACTTAAACAGATATATAACAAGAAGAATTTCCAGTATTCATGATGCAGCCAATAATTTTTCAGCATCAGGTTATAAGGCCAGGGCGCAGGTTTCAGGAAATGATGAATTAAGTGACCTGGCCATGAGTTTTAATGATATGGCAGAAAAAGTGGCGACTCAAAATGATGAGCTGGTGAAAAAAGAAGAAAAAATATCACTGGTCCTGAACTCAATGGATGAAGGTGTGATAACAATATATGACAACGGCGTGATACAGAGCTTTAATAAATCAGCAGAGAAACTATTTGGCTATCAGGAAAAAGAGGTTGTCGGTGAAAATGTTAAAATAATTATGCCGGAGCCGTATCGAAGTCAGCATGATGATATTCTTAAAGCCTATTTAAAAACGGGGAAGGCTAATATTATTGGGACAGGTAGAGATGTACCTGCAGTGCATAAAAATGGGCGGGTGTTTACAATGCGCCTGGCAGTGTCTGAGTTGCCAGCGCTGATTAATGGAAGACGATTGTTTATTGGTAGCTGCCGTGATATCACACTAATGAAAGAACAGGAACAAAAATTACGTCATAGTCAAAAAATGGATGCGCTAGGCAAGTTAACAGGAGGCATAGCTCATGACTACAATAACATGTTGGGGGTTATTATTGGTTATGCAGAATTGATGATCGATAAGTTAACTGATAACCCTAAGTTATTAAAATATGCAAATGAAATACATTATGCAGGTACACGTGGCGCGAAATTAACTAAAAAACTATTGTCATTCTCAAGAAAAAAATCATCAGAGTCTAATGTCACCAATATTAACTCATTGTTAAATGATAATATGAACATGCTTGAAAAAACATTGACAGCTCGTATTGAACTCGAGTTCAATCTTGAGCATGAGTTATGGCCAGTTTATCTGGACTCAAATGATTTTGAAGATGCACTGCTGAATTTGTGTATAAATGCAATGCACGCTATGCCAGATGGAGGAAAGCTTAGTTTGAGTACTCATAATATCCATTTGAATTTGAAAGAGGCTGATGCGTTAAAGCTGACATGTGGTCAAGGTGATTATGTGCATTTAAGTATATGTGATACCGGGACCGGTATAGAGCATGAGCTTCTTAATAAAATATTTGATCCATTTTTCTCTACTAAAGATGAAAGGGGTAATGGTTTAGGGCTTAGTCAGGTTTATGGGTTTGTTATTCGAAGTAATGGTGCGGTTAAAGTCGATACAGTAGTAAATGATGGGACCTGTTTTAATTTATATTTTCCTCGTTATATGGATGAGGTTATCGATAATAAAAACAGTGATGTTTATACATTAACTAAAGGGTGTGATGAAACCATATTGATTGTTGATGATGAGCCCTCTTTGAGGGAATTGCTGGAAGAGATCTTACAAACACATGGTTATAAAGTGATTTCAGCTGAAAACGGAGATAGCGCTTTGCAAATTCTTTTGAAAAATCATGTAGATTTAATTATAAGTGATGTCATTATGCCAGGTATGGATGGTTATGAGCTATCACAGAAAGTTCGTGAACAATACCCCCATATAAAAATTCAACTGGCCAGTGGTTTTAGTGACGACCGGCACGTTAAGAATGATAAATACAATCTGCATTCGAGTATTCTCAATAAACCGTTTGATCGCCAGCAGCTTCTGTTCAGGGTGCACGAACTGCTCTCAAATGGTGACAATATGCTTTAAATATGAGGTGCTATAATTGTTTCTTAAGATGATGTTAATACCGAGTTGATATAAATGTGATATTTGTTTTAATCCGAGATAATAATAGCGTAATCGCCATTGGCTCAGGCTGTGCTTCTGGATAATTTGATATGGCAATGATATATGTGATTGATGATGATGTTCAAATGGCAGAGTTATTATGCGCTGCAATGGATATTATTGAGATGGAAAGTCAGCACTATTCAAATGCCAGAGAGTTTTTTAATGTTGATCTTAAGGCAACTGACATTATTCTTCTAGATCTTAATATGCCAGACGTAGATGGTATTGAGGTTATTCGTACTTTATCTGATAAAAACTGCCAGTCACGTGTAATACTAATTAGTGGGCATGATAAAGGTGTATTGCATTCTGCAGAGCAACTCGCTCAGGCGCATTCGATAAATGTTGTTGCGTGTTTAACCAAACCTATTCAGATTTCGGGTTTACAGGATGTTATAAAGAAGGTGTCTCAGGATGTGCCTGAGGCAGAAAAAGTACATGAGAGTGCCAGCTTATTACCTGAGCTTGAAGAGCTTAAAGTTGCAATCGCCCAGAATCAACTGGTGTTGCATTATCAGCCGCAAATCGATATAAAATCCGGAGCTTTGAAAGGGGTTGAAGCGTTGGTACGTTGGCAGCATCCTGAGCGAGGTTTAATATATCCCGATATGTTTATTTCTCTAGCTGAAGAGAATGATTTAATTGGTGAATTGACATCTCAGGTTATTGCGATGTCTATGCAGCAAAATAAAATCTGGAAAGCAGAGGGGTTGAATATTCGAGTATCAGTTAATATTTCTGCTGAAAATATAACCAGCCATTCTTTGCCGGCACAACTTGCCGATATGCTGGTGAATACAAATCTTGATCCACAATTGTTGACATTAGAGATAACAGAAAGTGCCCTGATGGGAGAGTTAGTAACCTCGCTGGAGATCCTTACTCGTTTAAGAATGAAGGGGCTTGGATTATCTATTGATGATTTTGGTACCGGTTACTCATCACTTTCGCAACTACACAGAATACCTTTCACAGAATTAAAAATTGATAAAAATTTTGTGATGAAAATGGAAACCGATAATGAAGCTGAAGCAATCGTTAAAACCTGTATATTGCTCGGTCATGAGTTGAATATGGAAGTGGTTGCTGAAGGGGTAGAAACACAGGAAGTTTTAGGTATGCTCAAAGACCTTAAGTGTGATATCGCTCAAGGCTACCATATTGCACGCCCCATGGCGCATGATAAACTCCTTGAGTGGGCGCTTAATTATAACTAAGCGTGTTTAGACAATATTAGCTAAGTTACGCCTTTGAATTAACTGCTACTTTGCGACTTCGTGTCAAGGTTTGTTAATATTAATTACCAGATGCAGTCACAGATAGTCGGTAATTAGTACGTCTCAGTTTATATCAGAACTTACCTGAGATCTTGTCATACATTTTGTCTATGTTATGCATCTAAGTCATTATTAGAAGAAAGCTTTCAAAGTGCTCTGCTGCCACTTTGCCTGTTGTAATAACCACTCATTTTCCTTTGTTAAGAGTAATTCAAAACGATAAATTTTGGCTCTAAGGCTGTTTAATGAATCGATGTTAGCAATGATTTTTCCTGCCATAGCAATATTTAAGATAACAAAAGCGCTGTTGTCGCTTTGAAAATTAATACTATCAATTTTTGTGTACAGGTAGATGTCTTTATGTGTGAAAAAATATGCTCGTAAGGTTTTTATTAAACGCTTCTTATCCATGCCATTATGGTCCTGGTATGTATCATGGATTAATTCAGAAAATTTACTATGACTGCGATTTTCCGCAGCAAGCTTTGCTGTTTCAATAAATTGCTTTATTTCAGTTTCAGGGTCAATTGCCTTTTCCGAACAGGCAACAATACAGCAACTAAATATAACAGTGAAAAATGTATGGATAATATTTTTATACATAAAACTGTTTCTCATTGCTGAATACTATAATTGCTGACTTAATCTAGAGAAATGATTAGTTACACACACGAAAGGCTCGCTTAAGACTAAAAATGTTGGGCCGGGTTATGCATGATTCTAAATTTTCTGATAGCTACGTTCAATATATTGATCAACCATTTGCTGGAATTCAGCAGCAATATTATCGCCTTTTAAGGTGACGGTTTTTTCACCATCTTCATAAACAGGCGCAACCGGTTTTTCACCTGTGCCTGGCAGGCTAATACCAATATTGGCATGTTTGCTTTCCCCTGGGCCATTAACTACGCACCCCATAACGGCAACGGACATGGTCTCAACGCCCTGATACTTACTTGCCCACACCGGCATCTGGTCACGTAAATAGGTTTGAATCTGTTCCGCCAGTTCCTGGAAATAGGTGCTGGAGGTTCTGCCGCAGCCGGGACATGCGGTGACCAGGGGAACAAAAGCGCGTAATCCCATGGTTTGTAATATTTCCTGAGCAACGATAACTTCTTTGGTGCGTGCGGCTCCTGGTTCAGGTGTCAAAGAAATACGGATGGTATCTCCAATTCCCTCATGTAATAAAATTGCCAGAGCAGCGGTTGATGCGACAATACCCTTCGAGCCCATACCTGCTTCAGTTAAACCAAGGTGTAAGGCATACTCACAGCGTTCAGCCATAGCACGATATACTGTAATCAGGTCCTGTACATCAGACATCTTGCAGGAGAGAATAATTTTATCTTTGCTTAGCCCCAGTTTTTCAGCCGCTTGTGCACTGTCGATGGCTGAACGTATTACTGTTTCAAACATGACATCTTTGGGATCTTTAGGGTCGCTAAGCCCGGCATTTTCATCCATCAGTCTGGCAAGCAGTTCCTGATCCATGCTGCCCCAGTTAACTCCAATACGCACAGGTTTATTGTTTTTAATGGCAATTTCAATCATTGTCGCAAACTGTTCATCGCGTTTTTTACCACGCCCCACATTACCAGGATTAATACGGTATTTGTCCAGCGCTGCGGCACATTCTGGGTGTAAACTTAATAATTTATGACCATTGAAATGAAAGTCGCCTACGAGCGGAACGTCTATGCCCATATGTTTCAAGCGGGCTTTAATACCCGGTACGGCGGCAGCGGCTTCTGCAGTGTTCACGGTGATACGAACCATTTCTGAGCCGCTGGCCGCAAGCTCGGCTATCTGCACAGCAGTTGCAATTTCATCGGCGGTATCTGTATTGGTCATAGACTGAACTACCACAGGGGACTCGCCACCCACTGTAATATTGCCTACCGTTACAGCAATAGATTGTCGTCTGGGGAGAAATGGGTGCTGAAAACTCATGCGGTAGTATCCTGAATCTGTTTGCTAATTATAGAGAAATTTGTGAAGCTTTCACAATGGCTTAAAAATGATCCATTAAAATAGGTCATAATAGTATGCTGACAATAATATCACTTTAAAATAGTAATGCGGAAAACGATTTGTTTAAACATGATGTGATACGAATAGGTTTGATCATTAATCCCCTGGCGGGTATCGGTGGGCGTGTCGCACTGAAAGGCTCAGATGGTGAAAGTATTCAGCAATTGGCTATGCAGCGGGGAGCAACACCCCTGGCACAAGAGCGTGCAGAGCAGGCATTGCAATTAATTACGCAATATAAAGATAAGTTTCATATTTATACGGCAGCCCATGAAATGGGGGAAAACCTCTGTAAGCGTCTGGGATTTGATACTAGTGTAGTTTATAAAGCGGATTGTGAAAAAACCACTGCCAGTGATACTGAAAGTGCAGTATTACAATGTTTGGCAGAGGGAATTGATATTTTACTTTTCGCTGGTGGCGATGGCACGGCAAGAAATATATATCATGCCTTAGATTTGCAGGAGAAACGCAACCAGGATTTGCCGAATGCCGAATCACTTACGATTCCTGCGGTGATAGGTGTGCCCGCAGGCTGTAAAATCCACTCTTCTGTTTATGCTGTGACACCCACACATGCTGGTGAGCTGTTAGCACAGATTATCAAAGGGCGGGCGTTGAGCCTGACCGAAGCCTCTGTAATGGATATAGATGAGGAGGAATTTCGCCATGACAGAGTTAAGGCCAGGCTGCATGGACATCTGCAGGTGCCAGCTGATAATCAGTTTATGCAGAATATGAAAGAAGGTGGTATTACCCATGAGGCGCTCGCCTTACACAATATTGCCGCTTTTATAGTTGAAACAATGCAGGATGATTGTTTATATTTAATAGGTTCTGGCACAACACCGAAGGCGATACTTGATGAGTTGCAATTACCAGCAACACTGTTAGGAGTCGATGCGGTATTAAATCACCAGCTTCTGGCGAGTGATCTTAATGAGCAGCAGATTCTTCAGTTACTTGAAGATTATGAAAAAGTGCGATTAATTATTACGATTATTGGCGGGCAGGGGCATATTTTCGGACGCGGTAATCAGCAAATTAGCCCACAGGTGATAAAACAGCTGGGTAAAAAAAATATTGATATTATTTCTACCGCAGAGAAAATACATTCACTGAACGCTCGGCCTATGCGAGTAGATACCGGTGATGAAATATTAAATAAATCACTTTATGGCATGGTGCCAGTGATAACGGGCTATGACGAAAAAACACTTTATAGAATTGGCTAACGCTGAGCCGAGCTTTTAAAAAACGAGATTAACTATGAACGATGAAAAATTCAATTATGACTTAATGGATTTTATCGCTATGTCACCCACGCCGTTTCATGCGGTGGAACAAATTATATATAAACTTGAATGCGCGGGTTATCAGCGTCTGTATGAAGCAGATAGCTGGCAGCTGCAAGAAAAACAGGGCTATTATGTGACGCGTAATGACTCATCCATTATTGCCTTTAAAACCGGTGAAGAGCCAGTTAATAATGGCATTAATATGGTGGGTGCGCATACCGATAGCCCGTGTTTAAAAGTTAAGCCAGAACCTGATATGTTAATAAAAGGCTATTATCAGTTAGGTGTGGAAGTTTATGGCGGTGCTTTATTAAATCCATGGTTCGATCGAGACTTATCATTAGCCGGTCGTGTTAATTATCTGGATGAAGATGGAGACCTGTGTAGTACTTTAATTAATTTTGAAGATCCGATTGCAGTGATTCCAAGTCTGGCAATACACCTGGATCGTGAAGCGAATTCAAATCGCACTGTTAATGCACAAACAGATATTCCACCTGTTTTGCTTAAATTACCTGTAACGGAAGAAGAAAACAAACCATCATTCAATGAAATACTGTTACAGAAAATAAAAGATGAGACAGGTGCTATTGAAGTGCTCAATTATGAGCTGAGTTTTTATGATGTTCAGCCTCCGGCATATGTTGGCTTACATCAGGATTTTATCACTGCTGCCAGATTAGATAACTTATTGAGCTGTTTTACCGGTTTAATGTCTATGACTGAAACCAGTAACCAGGGCAGTAAATTACTGGTTTGTACTGATCATGAAGAAGTGGGTAGCGCTTCGAGTTCTGGTGCAAAGGGTAATTTTTTGCAAAGTGTACTGGAGCGAATTGCAGGTAGCCATGAAAATTATGTGCGCATGATGGATAAATCAATGATGATTTCTGCAGACAATGCCCATGCAGTGCATCCAAATTTTATAGATAAATATGATGATAACCATGGCCCGGAAATAAATATGGGGCCGGTAATTAAAACCAATGCAAACCAGCGTTACGCATCTAACAGTGAAACCAGTGCTATCTTTAAGCAGTTGTGTAAAAAAGCCGATGTACCGGTGCAGGCTTTTGTGGTGAGATCAGATATGGCCTGTGGCAGTACCATTGGCCCAATTACATCAAGTGAAATTGGTGTTCGTACTATTGATGTAGGGGTACCAACATTTGCTATGCATTCTATCAGGGAGCTTGCCGGGCGCTGGGATGCGTATTATTTATTTAGAGTGTTGAAAGAGTTTTATCAGTAGGATTAAATTTTCAGAAGCAGCCACTCGTTAGATTGCTTTACTCGGGGATGGACCGCTGCTTTTTGCGGTCTTTCCCCGGTGGAGATGCGCCTTGGCAGGGTAAAAAACTCTGTGGCAAATATTAAAGGAGTTAAAATTGAATAAACCCTTTGCAGAATCCTGTGCTCAAAATCAGCAGGTGATCCTTGATGTTTTAAAAACATTGTTAACCGATGCGGGTACCGTTCTGGAAATTGGAAGTGGTACAGGTCAGCACGCAGTTTTTTTTACCCAACATATGCCTCATTTAAACTGGCAACCAAGTGATCTACTTGATCAACATGCAGGTATGCAAATGTGGCTAAATGAGGTTGAGCATAATAGAATTAATTCGCCATTAGAAATAAATGTTGATGAAGGGCCATGGGCAGTTAAAGATGTTGATTATGTCTACACGGCTAATACAACACATATCATTTCATCATCCCAGGCAGAAAACATGTTGAGGCATATTGGCAGCAGTTTAAAACCGGGCGGCTTATTTATTCAATATGGTCCGTTTAACTATAACGGTAACTACACTTCAGAAAGTAATGCACGTTTTGATGTGTGGTTGAAGCAGCGTGACTCGAATAGTGGCATTAAACACTTTGAAACCATGCAGCAACAGGCTAACGAAAATGGGATGGTACTAATTAAAGATATAGAAATGCCAGCGAATAATCGAATATTAGTATGGCGTAAAAAATAAAAAATTTCGCCGCAGAGACACAGAGCATAGAGTTTTTATGCGGCGTTGTCATATTTATAAAAATGTTTTTCTCAGTGTCTCAGTGGCTAAAAGTCTTTTAGTTAAGGGTGTAACGATAAAAATCTAAATAAACAAAGTCACATCAGACTTTTGTGCCGTGGGTAAAAAGCTTGCGGCACCAACCCAGTCAGACACCTCATCCATAAACTCGTCCTGTTTAAACCCAAACATATCAACCGTCATCTGGCAGGCAAGCATTTTAACTTCTGCTTCAAGGCACAGGCTACGTAGTTCTTCGATACTGGCGATGCCTTTATTTTCTGTGGTTTTTTTCATCATGGCAGTGGCCATAGATTCAAACCCCGGCAGATTGCCCATCACCGCATTTGGAATTTTCATATTTATATCCTGTAACCACTGAGGCCCAAACGGCATTTTCATTGGCATGGCGGGATTACCTAGAGGGCTCACTTCAAGATCCAGGTTTTTTTTAAGAAGCTCGAGTCCATAGAAGGTGAAGAACATAGAAACATCCCAACCGAGTGCCGCCGCAGTAGAAGCCAGAATAAAAGGCGGGTATGCCCAGTCCATAGTGCCTTTGGTGGCAATGATACTCATTGAAGGTGTTTTGCTGTCTTCATTGGCCTGTAGTCGCTCTTCAAAACGCTCATCAAACCATTGGTTGAGTTCCTGCTGAGTCATGCTTATCTCAGGGCTTTTGTTTTGTGCTTGAAGTGTGCTGGTGTTCATCTGTGACTCCTGTAGTCATTATTTGACTTGTTGTTTGCTTGTTTTCAGGTGTTAATGTTTTTAACTGTCAGCAGGCGCTTGATTTGATACCTTGTTAGTAAGATAGTTGTCTGACTTTTAAATGTCAACAGAATATTGATGTTTTCTAATGTTGGTTCTGGTGTTAATGATCAGATACGCACAATGGAAGTGTAGAGGAACGTGTTGAGCTGAAGTGCTCAGGTGACGCGTGGTTTTAAATGATATTTAAGGCCGGGTCAGCCTGATTGATATCATGGTTAAGCTTATGATTTTTATAAAGTTCTAGAGTATTGAGAAGACTAGCTTGCCAGCTGATTTCAGGGTCGTAGCCGAGTAGCTGCTGAGCCTGATTATTATCCATCTGGGGGTTTTTTATCATGTCTAACATGGGGCGAGTAAAAATTGACTGCTTATTGATCTTGCGTGTTTTGCCCTGTAGCCAGAGAAATGGACTGGCAATGCCTGAGGGTAAGCCAGTTTTCATTGGTTTGTGATTAATTTGGGCTTCAATAAAACTCATGATTTCAGCCTGGCTGGGGACATTCGGGCCAGTAATATTGACACTGTGGTAGGTAAGCTCACTGGGGGCAAGGGCCGCACGAGCAAAAGCCTGGCCGATATCCCGGCCATCCACGATGGGCAGGTGGCCTAGTTTGCCATTAATATAGGGAAGTGAGACCTGCTGGCTTTGCGCTAGCAACAAGGGTAATAATCCCATATTGAGGCGTTTACCTGAATAAACCCCGAGGCGCAGGTTAACGAACTGGCAGCGACTTTTAGCATTGTTTTCAGCGTATGCGTGAAGAAAATTCTCCACGGCAATTAAACAGTTCATCATAGGCCAGTAGGAGCGTGGTTTGCCAGGCATGCTGGCGTTGTTTCTGTGTTCAGGGGTGGAAACAAAAATGCTGCTCAGATTAACAAAGCGGCTTACTCGCCATTCAATCGCTCGGTTAATCAAGTCCATTGTGGGTTCTAGATATGCCACATTACTTTGTTTGCCAGAGTTTTCAAAACTGCTCCAGCCAGCTGCATGACAGATAATATCAATGCCTGCTAAAACGCGATCAAGATAGTCCTGATCGCGTAAATCTCCCACACGCACCTCACCGCTGTATTGGGGGATAAGTTTACTGGCATTACGACAGGCAGCGACAATCTCGATGTCATTATGTTCAAGTGACATCAATGTTTCCAGAATGTGGCTGCCGACAAAGCCGGTTGCTCCGGTGATGAGTATCTTGGCGATGTTTAGCGTCCGTTGTGTTAAATTATTTAAAACTATTTAACCACAGAGAACGAGCAGGCACACTTAAAAATATAATTGAAACTCAATTTATTTTAACTGGTGAGAAGTTGCAGTTGTTTAGTTGTTTATTTGTTTAAGCCAGTTAGCTATTTCTGGCCAGGGTTTAGGTTTACTAATGTGGTATCCCTGAACCAGATCACAGCCCATCTGTTTTAATTTTTTCAGTGTATCGTCATCTTCGACACCTTCAGCAATAACATCTAAATCTAAATTATGTGCCAGGGCAATGGTTGAGCTCACGATAACTGCATCATGGTTATTGGTTAGCATGTCTTTAACAAATTCGCGGTCAATTTTTAATGAGCTAATAGGCATTCTGCGCAAATAAGACAAAGAAGAATAACCGGTACCAAAATCATCAATAGATAATTTTACACCCAGATCTGAAATTTCATTGAGAAGGCTAATAGCGGTTTTGGGGTCTTGCATTAAAGCGGTTTCGGTTATTTCGAGTTCCAGCATGCCGGTTTTTATATTGAATTTTTTTAACATCTCAGATAACACATTAACGCAACGATCATCTATGAGATTTCGTGCGGAAAGGTTAACAGCTACAGGTAAAGATAAACCTGCTTCAAACCATTCCTGTTGCTTTTGTAAGGCAAGTTTTAGCACACTCTGGGTCAGCAGGTGAATTGAGTCGCTCATTTCAATAAGCGGAATAAATTTATCAGGATAGAGCAGGCCCATATCTTTATGATTCCAGCGAACCAGTGCTTCAAACCCGCTTACGGTATTGCTTGATAAATCAATTTTTGGCTGATAATGAAGCACTAACTGATCTTCGCGAATAGCGCTGTTTAAATCAGCGATAAGTGCCAGCCGCTCAGGTGTGTGTTTATCAACAGCGCGATCATAGATTTGAATGCCACCGCCTTTATTTTTTGCTTCGTACATGGCGACATCTGCAGAGCGTAATAATGCATGGCTGTCTGTGCCATCTTCAGGATACATCGCAATACCAATGCTGGCATCGATTTCCAGTTTCATTGCGTCAACCTCAATGGGTTGGCGTAAGCAGTGTAATAATTTTTCTGCAAATTGTGAAATATCTGTTTTTTCATACACATTATCAACCAGAACAGTAAATTCGTCTCCACCTAGTCGACTAATAAGTATGCTCTCATCTGAAAAAACCTGGTTAAGTCGAGGGCCTATTTTTTGTAATAACTCATCGCCTATGTGATGTCCAAGCGTGTCGTTAATATCTTTAAATCTATCCAGATCCAGAAGTAACAGTGCGGCTGATTTGTACGAGGGGTTTGCTAATTTTTGTTTAAAGATCTTGTGGTAAAGCGATCGATTCGACAGGCCCGTTAAAGAGTCATGATGCGCCATGAACTCCAGGTCATTTATCTGCTGAGCATTCGTGAGAGACTGGGAAACGGTGTTGCTAATTACATAAAGCGTTTCTTTTTCTATTTCAGTAAATGTGTGTTTTGATTGATATAACAGATTAATACATCCGTAAATATGGCTCTGAAAAATTAAAGGAACTATGGTGCCTGAGCGTATTTTGTTTGTCAGTAGTGTCTGTTTTATTTTTTTATTCAGGCGCTGGTCTGTTTCGAAGTCTTCACTGAAAACGATTTCTCTCTTGCTTATTGCATAACCGCTCAGGCTGTGTTCTAAAGGAATGGTCTTGCTTGTGCTTATTGTCTCGTCATTGAATCCGTGGCTTGCGGATAAAGTGAGTGATTTTTTATTTTTATCTAACAGGTAGATCGCAATATATGTGGTCTGGGTAACACCTAGTAGTGTGGAGAGAGTCTCATCAATGATATTTTGAAATGAATGACTGCTGTGCAAACGGCTGGAAAGATTGTTAATTAACCATAATCTTTCATTTTGATTTAAGAGTTTTTTTCGCGAACTTTCAAGTTCATGCTCAGTTTTCTTGCGTTGACTGATGTCACGCACTGTGGCAAATATATGAGGGTGACCGCCTAATTCGATAACATTCAGGGTGACTTCTGCATCGAATTCTGTACCATCATAACGCAAATGACGCCACTCAAAAAACTGGCTCTCGCCGCCGAAAGCAGCTGTTATTTTTTGCAGGGCTTTTGTTTCTGAGAGCTGGCCGTCAGGCTGAAACTCGGGAGAGTATCGATAAGGTGTCTGGTTGATAATCTGTTCGCGCGTGCAACCAAAAATAGTCAGGGTGGCTGGGTTGCAGTCAACAAACAGGTCATCTTTCATCAGAAAGATACCATCATCGGCTTTTTCAAACAAAAGGCGGTAACGCTCCTCGCCTTCCTGTAATGCGCGTTTGATTTGTTTTTTCTCGGTAATGTCGAATGAGATGCCTAAAAAACCGTTGATATTACCGGCTTCATCTCGCAGGGCTGTCACGGACAATAAAACCGGGATGCGTGTACCGTTTTTATTGATGTAACTCCATTCAAGCTCTTCAGTGATGCCCTGGCGGGCTTTGGCAATAAAAACTTCAAAGCCAGGTTCAATGGTTCTGCCCAGTTCTTCAGATAAGCTCAGGGCGCGTTTTTTAATCTCCTCGGGGTCGTGAAACAGGGCGGGAGTGTGCTGGCCGATGACATCCTCGGCGCGGTATCCGAGCATTTTTTCCGCTGCTGTGTTGAATGACTTTAAAACTCCGTTGATATCCGTCGAAATAATGCTGTAGTTGGTCACATTAAAAATAGCCTGTTGCATCATGCTAAGTTCGCGGTAATCAATGTCATTTGCGTCAGAAGTGTGTGTTTTGTTTTGCATATATATAGTTAGTGAACCCATTACTCTATTAAATATAGTTCATCTGGCTATGTTTTTGTGAGTCACTAAATTTGTAGTCTATGAGGCTGAGCCCCAGGCTGGGAGAGCTATATAGAGCAGAGTGTTTTAGCTATTGCACAGGCGAACAAACTGCCTGAACGCCTGTGCAGCCGGTGAGAGGCGTTTGCCGCTATGTTGTATTTGTGCCAGTGGCGCATGACAGCGACGCCCTGTACATCCAGTAAGCTCAGCACACAGGTTTCCACTTCCAGTGTATGAAGTGACACAATTCCCAGGTCGAGACCAGCCTTAACCGCATGGTGCTTTTCATCTTGCTGTTTAATCAAACAAATTTAACTATTTTGGAGTAAAATCACATAAGTGAAGTACAAGATGACAATTCGGGCTTGAGCGATGTAGCTTAAGCCGTAAATATGAAACTTTTTTATACCTGCCAACTTTGAGCAGAGAGTCTACTCGCGCTAAGGTCCAACACATCGTTGATAAAGGCTGGACCCAGATATTGAGCACACAGAGCCAGAAAATGCGATCAGCGACTACTGGTACAGCTATGCTTGTTCACCGTGGTATTTCTGTATAAAGAACCCTTGGGGTTATGTACAGGATGTATCTATGCCGCAATGTCATGGCTGGCATAAAGTGGCAAATGCCTGAAAAGCGCCTGTACTGCTGGATTAGGCAGGTTTTTTATAAATTGCGTATTTTGAAAAGGCTAAAAATATAATTTTTTAATAATGTTATTTTTTAACAAAGTTATTTATTATCCATGCTTTTCAAAGTATTTAACTCGGAGTAAAACTATTATGGCAGGACCTGATAAATATATGGGTATAGATAATGATATAAATGGCGGCATGACCGCTGTTGGTAAAATCATACGAGATGGCTGGGTCTTTGGGCTTATTGAAGAAACCGAAACCTGTGAAGGCTGGAACTACCAGGGGATTGATGCATTACTCGATAAAGTGGACAAAGAGTGGGATAAATACGGTTGTCTTGTTAGCAATTTGCCAGAAGAGCTACGTGAACGTCATGAGCGCATACACAGTGCTGCCATTCAGCGTGCTAAAGATGCAGGCTGGAGCGGTGAAACTGAAACAGATGATGAAAAATAAGTTAAGGGTGTCTGTTAAAAAACTCTCTGCTTAATCTATTTTTCTGGCTTAGCGCTTTCTCCTTAAGTCATGGGAATGGGCGTAACCCCCACCCCGGCCCTCTCCCAGAGTCAGAGACAGGCGCAGTGGCAGCAACCTCTACTTCTCCAGCAGGAGAGGGTGAGGCAAAGCTTTTAAAGATAAACACAAGAAAGACGAAGTAATAATGAATTAAAAGCTTTAATCTTCGTGTTGGCAAAGTTGATGCTTAAACCTTGTGTGCTACTGATTTAACTGTTTATTAGAATAAATGTATTAGCCAGTGTAGCTAATGCTATCCTCTTGAAATGTTATATATTTTTGAGTCTATATAGTTGAATTATCAAGTAATGTGGCTTGATTATAAAGGTATTAATGATTGATTTATCATAAAAAAGCACTATAAATACCTACATATGGCACAAACATTCAGGGATACAAATCGCTGCCATATATTCTTGATTTTTATTGCCGTTATGCCGAAATATTATATGGGCACAGAATGAATACCTTAATCGTAGATCGAGTGAAGGTTTATCAGCAATTGATAATGTCTGCACTAGAAGAAATACCTACAGACCTGATTACTGCAAACACCGGGCAGGAAGCACTGAGCCTGGTTGAACATGAAGTTTTTGACTGTATCTGTCTGAGTATGCAGCTGGATGATATCAATGGTATCGAGCTTTGCAAAAAAATTAGAAAACATGAATCATATAAGTACACTCCTATTGTTCTGCTAACATCGGATATCAAAAAAGACCTGATTAAACAGGCCAATCTTGCCGGTATAACAGACATATTTTTAAAAGATAAAATCAATGAACTGGTGAGTTTTATCGAACGGTTCACACAGATTGATGAGCCTTTAACAGGAGATATTCTTTATATAGAAGATGAGAAATCTCAGCGAATAGTGGTTGAATCTATTTTTAAAAATAGAGGGCTTAACGTTGATGCATTTAGTAATGCAGAGCAGGCATGGGATGCTTTTATAAATAATCACTATCACCTGGTAGTCACTGATCTGGTTTTAAGCGGTGGAATGAGCGGTGTCATGCTTATTAATAAAATTAGACGAATAGATGGTGTTAAAGGTAAAACACCAATCCTGGCACTCACGGCTTATGATGATGCTCCACGTCGAGTAAGTTTGTATCATATGGGCATCGCTGATTATGTGACTAAGCCTGTGATAGAAGTGGAGCTGATTGCCCGAGTAAATAATTTAATAAAAAACCAGAAAGCTCTTGACCAGGAAAAATATTTCAGAGAACACATGAGTTCTGAAGATATGGTTCGCCGCAGTATGAAAATGGATGCCCTGGGAAAGTTAACCGGTGGTATAGCCCATGACTACAATAATATGCTCGGCGTAATTATAGGTTATGTGGACTTGTTGACTGAAAAATTACAGGATAAACCAGATTTACTTAAATATGTAAAACAAATTGAAAAAGCCAGTCAAAACAGTATAAGTCTCACAAATAAATTGCTGGGCTTTGCACGAAAAAATGAAACAGAAACACAGATTATCAATATAAATCACGTGATCACAGAAATAGAAGAGATCATGAGAAAAATATTAACAGCAGGTGTTTATTTAACTTTAGAAATGCAGGATGATTTGTGGGATATTTGCGTTAATAGCACCGACCTGGAAAACTCAATTTTAAACCTGACCATTAATGCAAAACATGCAATTGGTGACAAAGGTTCTCTGAATATAATTTCTAAAAATATAACGCTGAGTAGTGAAGAGGCAGATAGGTTAGGCTTGAAAGCGGGTGAATATGTTCAGTTAACAATTAGTGATAGTGGTTATGGTATGACGGCTGAAATAAAAGAACATATATTTGACCCGTTTTTCTCAACAAAGGGTGAGCTTGGCACAGGGCTTGGTTTAAGTCAGGTGTACGGGTTTACACAACGTTCTCATGGTGCAATAGATGTAGTGACTGATGAGGGTTATGGTGCACAGTTCAAATTTTATTTTCCAAGGGAAATAAAGGTTTCAGATGTTAGTCAAAAGAAAACTGAAAAAATTACTGATAATACAGCTAAAAAGGATCGCTCGGTCATTGTAGTTGATGATAATAAAGAGCTGGCTGATTTAATAAGTGAAATTTTGAATAGCTCAGGTTATCAGGCCGAAACTGCAAATAGCGCTTTTGAGGCGTTAAGTAAATTTAAACGTCATGTGTATGATGTGATGATCACAGATATTATAATGCCAGGATTAAATGGTTATGAACTTTCAAGCCAGATAAATCAGAAATATCCATCTGTTAAAATAATTATTACCAGTGGCTACGACGACAAGGAGATACCAGACAAACCGAATAATGGTCAGTATGTGATGCGCCTGCAAAAACCGGTAAGTCGAAATACACTACTGGACTGCATTGATCATTTGTTTGTTGATGTTTAGAAAAGCGTGGGAAAGGGATAAAAATCTAGAAAATCGATTTAATTTTAACTAAAAACTGTTTCACTGTTTGATGTCTGCCTGTTGATTTAACAGTTAATAACTCTTTGGTTGAACTCAGCTTTTTGTAGTAAGCTATGTCGTTCGATAACACAATAATCATTTTAAGGAAAAAAATATGTTTCACCCAATAAATATTCCATTCGGCTGTGTCATGTTGTTCAATGTAGTTGATCTGAAAGAGGGCGTCAGTGTAAGCGATGTGGAAATGGTGCTTGGCGAGATGTGTAATGTCGTAAAAAATAATTATGGCAATGACCATGGCGGATTCATTGGTGGGCAAGTTTATAAAAATTCAGGTTTTGTTTCCAACGAGGGTACGCTAGGTGAAACTGATCAGAGCAATAAGCGAATAAACCAGAATATGGGTGATCTGGTTATAGTGACTTACTGGAATTCATTTGATCAACATGAAAAATCTCATGCAGATAAGCTTTTTAATGAACATTTTTCAAAACTTGCTGATTTTTGTGATGCAACATTTGAAGTAGGTTACGAGATGCTATGGCAGGGCGTACCTGAAGATTAATAAACAATGGAATAAATATACACTTGCGGTTTAATTAATCGAGCTGATGATCATGAGGTTTAGGTGCACAGTTATACTGGTTTATAACTGTGCTCCGTAAGCTAATAGAATTGGCAGATAACTGATGAGCTAATACAGGTTTATACCTAACTGTAAGCTATTTCCTGCAGACTACTTTGCAGGAAAAATTTTAGACGTTTAATGGACTTTTTTGTGCATCTTACAAGGTGGATAAAAAATTGTAATAAGCTGAATCAGGACTATTATAGTATTCTGATACCGAATTAGATTTAAGAGAGAAATAAATGAAAGCAAGAGCTGCAGTCGCCTGGCAGGCTAAAAAACCATTATCTATAGAAGAAATAGAGGTTATGGGGCCTAGAGAAGGTGAGGTGTTATTAAAAACAGTTGCCTCAGGTGTTTGTCATACAGATGCTTTTACCCTGTCCGGTGATGATCCGGAAGCGTCTTTTCCCTGTGTATTAGGACATGAAGGGGGGTGCGAAGTAGTTGAACTAGGCCCTGGTGTAAAGAATTTAAAAGTGGGTGATCATGTTATACCACTGTATATCCCAGAATGTGGCGAATGTGAATACTGTCATTCAAGCAAAACTAATTTATGTCAGTCGATAGCTGGTACGGTCTGGACAGGTTATATGCCAGATGGTACACGCCGGTTTTCAAAAAATGGTAAAGATATTTTTCATTATATGGGATGTTCTACATTCTCAGAATATACCGTAGTGCCGGAAATTGCATTGGCGAAAATTAACAAAGCTGCGCCCCTTGATAAGGTTTGTTTATTAGGTTGTGGTGTAACTACCGGTATTGGTGCAGTAATCAATACGGCTAAAGTTGAGGCCGGTTCAACAGTTGCAGTATTTGGGCTTGGGGGGATTGGCCTCTCATGCATACAGGGCGCGGTAATGGCAAATGCAGAACGTATTATAGCAATCGATATCAATCCGGATAAATTTGAATTTGCCAAACAACTGGGTGCAACAGACTTTGTTAATCCAAATGATATAAATGGTTCTTTTGTTGAATATATGCAAGATACATTTAACGGTGGCCCGGATTATTCTTTCGAGTGTATAGGCAATACACAGGTTATGCGTGATGCACTTGAGTGCACCCATATGGGCTGGGGTGTATCTACGGTTATTGGTGTTGCAGGGGCCGGGCAAACAATAGAAACTCGACCTTTTAATCTGGTCGTGGGGCGCACCTGGAAAGGAACGGCGTTTGGCGGTGTTAAAGGCAGAACAGAACTACCAGGGTATGTGGATAGATATATGAATGGAAAAATTGAACTTGATTCGCTGGTGACACATACCATGCCTCTTGAAGACATAAATACCGCATTTGACTTAATGCATCGTGGTGAAAGTATACGTTCAGTTATAATTTTTTAAGCTTATGAAAAAAATAGAATCAATTAAAGAGTTTGGTGGTTACCTAAATCGCTATGAACACACATCAAATACATGCCAATGTGTGATGACTTTTTCAGTCTACCTGCCACCGCAGGCTGAAACGAATAAAGTCCCTGCTTTGTACTGGTTATCAGGCCTTACCTGTACAGATGATAATGCGCGCACTAAAGCGGGTATGCAGCGTTATGCTGCAGAACATGGCATTGCTATTGTATTCCCCGATACTAGCCCACGGGGAGAAGATGTGGCGGATGAACAGGACAGGTATGATCTTGGTCAGGGTGCAGGTTTTTATGTGAATGCCAGGCAGGCTCCCTGGAAAAAAAATTATCAGATGTATGATTATGTGACTCAGGAATTACCAGTACTCCTTGAGTCTTTATTGCCGTTGTTGCCGAATGTCAAATCAGTATCGGGTCATTCCATGGGAGGACATGGGGCATTAATCTGCGCATTAAAAAACCCTGAAAGTTATCGCTCAGTATCCGCCTTTTCTCCTATATGTAATCCTGTAGAGTGTGAATGGGGCCGGGTTTGTTTTAGTGAGTATTTAGGTGAAAAGTCCAAAACCTGGGAAAAATATGATGCCACCATGCTTATTGCCTCAGGCTCCAGAGTTCAGCACATATTAGTTGACCAGGGAAGCGCTGATGAGTTCTATGATGAGAAACAGTTGTTGCCTGAAAACTTAGAGTCAGTGTGTGCTAAAAATGGACAAGATTTAACTCTACGAATGCAGGATGGTTATGACCATAGCTATCATTTTGTTGCGAGTTTCATTGGTGAGCACATTGCATATCATGCAAAGGCGTTAAAGAATTGACAGGGTTGTAAAAAAGAATCACCTTTAACGACATAGATGGTTAAAAATTTATGAAGATATTTGATTTTTATTTATCATAGGTATTATCGTAGATAAGGAGCATAGCCCGTAATATATTTTCCGTAACTGATATATACAAAACATTAAAGAATTTTACTAATGTGTTATGGTTTTGCGGCTCGGTTTATCTGTTGTTTAAACTGTTTTTTTAGCTATCTATGACAGGCTGATGGATGTTTTTGATTTATTAAAATATAAATGGAGCTATAATTTATTATCATCACTGCATGTCGTGTCTGGTTATGATTGTTTTAATGTAAACCATAGTAAAGCATGTTTGAATTGTTACGTTAAGTTGTCTGCAACTGAGTTCTTTATGTGTAGTTAAGAGAAGCTTGAACATGTTATGTCTGGATGATAATAACATTATTTTTAACTATAATAGAGTTTAACAAAAACTTATCGGTTTTGTTTTAATAGCTTGTAATAACCAATGTTAATTTTATAATCAGAAATATCAGGTGCGTAAAATGGACAAAAAAGAGTTAGATAAAGAGTACGAAGATCTCGTACGTTTCATTCAGCATTCACTACAGAATTTACCCGAGTGTGTATTTTACGGGCTAAAATGTGCCGATGCTGATGAATGTAGTGAGCTTATGAAAGATTTTCACCGACTGGAGAGAATATCTGAAAGGTTGGCTATTGATAATTCAGTCTATTTAGAATTTTGTCGTTGGCATTATGAGAATTACCCTCTGTTTTTAAATAAAAAAGATGATTATAAATCATATGAAGAATATATCAGCAAACACAATGGACCATTAAATGTGGAGCTTTAGACTACTAAAGTAGCATTAGCTTCATGGGAAATGTTGCAGATAGATTTATAAGTAGGTTTTTATCGTTATAATTAGCGAGTGGTTTAATTCTATTATTCGCTGTTTTCTTAAGTGTTACTCTAGAAAATACACCATCACAGAATAACAACGCATTGCTCCTGAATACACCTGTTGAGATAAGAGTCTGAGCATTACATATTTCCAGGCCATTATTGTTGTGGGTAATTGACGGGCTGATTGTTTAAATCGGTGCTACAGATATGTTTTTCAGATAAAAAGTCATGCCCAGGCAGCGTAATCAACGCGTAAATTGGAGAAAGTAGATATAAATCAAATGGATAAGCTGCGCTTTTAAAAAACCTTTTTTATGTTTTTATTGCAAGCCGGGTAACTCGTTTGAGCTATAGATTTAAGATGCTGTTTTGATGGATAATTAGTTAATCTATTATATACAGGATCATAGTTGTCGTATGGTTGAGCAAAAACGTGAATCCTTCAGAGTTGAATACCCTTCTTCATTATGTCCTAAGATATTATTAAAAAATAAAATATACAATGTATTTGACGTTTCTGAATTTGGTATAAAATTTCATTATAGTGATGCATGTGATTTCGAATTGGACGAGTTAGTCTCAGCAGAAATTATCTTTTCTGATAATGACTCTTATGATCTTGAAACGACAATCGTGCGTATTGATAAGTATTATGTAAGCGTTAAATTGTTGACGCCACTACCTTTAAGTAAAATCAGATCAGAACACTTATACTTGATACAATTTTTTTCTGAAAAAAAATAGTATCTTTAGTCTGGGATGCTTAATAATTCGCCGGTTTTTATATAGAGCTTAAAATCTGCTTGAAAGTTAAATCACAATTCGTTTTGACTGTTTAATAAAATTAACAGGCTAATAATATTTTCTGGTTGAAGCTGTTTTTCATTCGCACATATGAAAATAAATATATAGGGAAATTTTCCTTATATGGCTCGTTGACTGCATTATTTATGGTTATAAGATCAAGATATGCATTATTTAGTTAGATTTAAGTGTAATTGAATGTTTTTCAAACATATGATGTAGGTCTCAATATGGCCTGTATACAAAACAGTATAATTACCTGGGGCGTGGTGTGGTGCCTGTATCCTTGTATTGATCAATAAACTGTTATCAATATCAGATAAGCTACAAAAGGACCGAGCAATGAAAACTAAAAATGATAAATATATTGAGCATAATGACATAGTTGAAGTTAAAGAAGTTAACCTTGCTACTGATGCTAATGCGCATATAAAACTTGGCTGGCGGCTTTTGGCTACATACAAAACAACCAGTCCTAATCAAAATCAGTCAATTAAATATTGTTTGGGTAAGCCAGAAAAATCATCCAAACTAACTAAATCTCTAGATAAAACGACTACGATTGACCAAAAAGCAGATAAAAATTTTGTTTATTCACTATAAAATTGTTACCAATAAGTACTTAGCTTGCCACTTTACCAGGGCTACAGGTTAGAAGCTGACTTTGGTTGATAATTGTTCGAAATGCATTTTTTAATTATCAGGTGTATTTTGAATTTTGATTCTTATATGTCAGGTTATTAATCTTTATTTTTCTATTTTAATGGGTATGTTTTTTTTGAGTTTCTGTGTCTGCAGATGTAACTTTGATTATATTTTTTTAATGGCTTATCTGAGCTAAGCTAATGGCTATTATTATTTGATTTTGATCAATGTTATATAAAGGTAACACGCTGATACTATAGCCATATGTGTCTCGAAACCCCAGACGTCCGTAATGCCAGTAATAAACATAATTCACCTGATGATCTTCCTGGAGATCTGGCAGTATGGATGTTTATCTATGCCGAACTTCTTGCGTTTGGTGCATTTTTCATCACTTATATAGTAACGCGTAGTAATAATGTAGAGCTATTCAATCAATATCAGCTCACTCTCGATGCAAAATCAGGCTTACTCAATACATTGGTTTTAATTACAAGTAGTTTTTTTGTTGTAAAATCAGTGAATGCAGCAAAACGTGATCAACTGAATAAAACGGTATTTTGGCTGTTTGCCTCAGTGCTAGCAGGATTAGTCTTTATTGCTGTAAAGTCTTATGAATTTTATAGCAAATATAGTGAAGGAGTTAATCTTAGTACGAATACTTTTTATACATTCTATCTGTCGATGACATTTTTCCATTATATGCATGTAATGCTTGGGCTTGTTATCTTGTGCGCCATGTTGTTAAAGGCAAAAAGAGGAGGGTATTGTTCTACTGACATTCACGGCCTTGAAACCGGTGCTTCGTATTGGCACATGGTTGATTTGGTGTGGCTTGTATTATTTCCATTGGTCTATCTGATACGGTGATATATGCAAGATGTTAAAGCGACATTAGTCTGGCTTTTGTTGATGAGTATGACTTTTATGATGTTTATACTGGCACAAAATGGAGTAGGGCAAAAAACTCTGGTCATAATTATGTTATTAACTGCCTGGTTTAAGGGACAGTTAATAATTGATCACTTTATGGGGTTAAGACGCGTAGCAGTACTATGGAGAATGATTATTTCTATCTGGTTAGTTTTTATTCTGAGTGTGATTTTAAGTGTTTATATTTGGGGTAGTTAAGTATCTGCACAATTATTATCAAGCTAATTTATAAGCGTATGTCATATGCTGGTTTATTTGTAGCTGTTTGTTGCTAATTTTCTTTATAAAAACATAACAAAAATAAACCTGTTTAAAAAAGCCATATCTGAACGGTGTGTCGCAGGTGTATTGCTGAGTACCTGAAAGTGCCATGGCTCTTTCTCCTGAAGTTATTACTAAGCTCCATTCACTAAGTTGTTTTTTAGATACTCAGTTGAGTTTAATGAATTAAGTGAACTTCAGGCTTATATCCTATACTAAGATGTCTCTGCTTTATGGCAGTATATCAATACCATACTATTAATTACTTGAATATTGGAGATGACGATGATTAAAGCTTATGCCGCCTTTGAACCCAGTGCAGAGTTGAAAGCTTATGAGTATGATCCGGGGGAGTTATTGCCTGATCAGGTAGAAATTGATGTTCTCTACTGTGGTATTTGCCATAGCGACTTGAGTGTTATAGATAATGACTGGGGAATGACACAATACCCGGTGGTGCCGGGCCATGAAGTTGTGGGTAAAATAGTGTGTGTGGGTGATGAGGTTAAACAGCTGAGTGTGGGGCAGAGTGTAGGTCTGGGTTGGCATTCTGGTTATTGCAATGAGTGCGCACCCTGTAATAGTGGTGATCAAAATCTTTGCCAGAACTCTCAGGCTACGATTCTGGGACACCATGGTGGTTTTGCTGAAAAAGTTCGTGCAGATGCAAATAGTGTAGTTCCGATTCCTGATGGAATTGATTTAGAGTCCGCTGGGCCTTTATTCTGTGGGGGAATTACCGTATTTAACCCTTTAGTGCAGTTTAATATTGAACCAACAAGTAAAGTCGCAGTAATTGGAATTGGTGGATTAGGGCACATGGCGCTACAGTTTCTTAACGCCTGGGGTTGTGAGGTTACAGCATTTACATCTAATGAGGATAAAAAGCAGGAAGCACTAAATATGGGTGCCCACTATACCTTAAATTCTACAGATGAAAAAGAAATTGAGGCTGCTGCAGGAAGTTTTGATTTAATATTATCGACGGTTAATGTAAAGCTGAACTGGGATTTATATCTCAATACCCTTAAGGCTAAGGGCAGGCTGCATTTTGTTGGAGCTACACTTGACCCATTAGATATTGGAGTGTTCTCACTCATTATGCAACAGCGAACCGTGTCTGGCTCGCCGGTTGGAAGCCCGTCTACTATTGCCAAAATGCTTGAGTTTTCTAATTTGCATAATATAAAACCAGTGATAGAAAAATTTAAGTTTGAGGATGTTAATAAAGCGATAGAACAGCTAAGAAGTGGCAAGGCTCATTATCGAGTGGTGTTAGAGCGTTAGTCAGGCTAAGGGGGTGATATCTTATAATATGTAATAATTTTGATACGATCTTACAAATTATCTATTAAGACTACATTTAATCATACAATTAAGATAATGCATGCTCTTAAATGAACGGTATTTTTTGTCGCAAAGACGCTAAGGCGCAAAGAAAAGACATCTACTTTTTATCAGGTGCTGGTCTTTTATCAACACGTTGTTGCTTATGAATCAACGATATAGAGATTTTTCCTGGCAAAAAATTTCTTTGCGTCAGCGTTTCTTAATATTAATTACCACATACAGATAAAAGTCGTCGAAAGTGAGTACGTGTTATTTATATTAGAGCTTACTTAGTAAAATGCCTGATTATATCTAAGCTACTAAATGTAATATTACTACATGTAATGTTCTGTTTAAATTGTTACAGTTTAGAATAATTTTTGTTGGGTTTATTTGCGTTTGCTTGTAGTAGTGCTGAGTTGTAGTAGCAATTCATTTAATTTAAACTCAGTTCTTAAATAAACCTTATATAGATTCTGTTTCAAACTCCCAGTCTCGTAAATCACCATCAAGTGACATAACATCAAATTGATTTTGAGTTAGCACTAATGTGGCTACAGCACTTCTACTGCCACCATGACAATAACTAATATATTTTTTGTTTCTGTCTAGTTCATCCATGCGGTTTCTGAGTTCAAACAGGGGTATTAAAATTGCGCCGGGAATATTTGTATCAGCATGTAGCTCCCTGGATTTTATATGTTTGTGTGTTTTTTACACTGAGTTAGAGCATTGACATAACTTTCTCCCTGTTCAGTCCCCAGGTTTCCGGTTTTTCAATGCTCTCAATGACTTCATTGGAGCGCATCAGGTCAACGGTTTTGGTCGGGATGAGGGTGCGGCTATTACATGAGAAAAATATTTTGATTTGTGGCTTAAGTAAAGTCTGTGCAGATTGCTCAGTAACGATAGCCAGTCGGCCTGACTTGAGTTTAATCAACGTCCCAGTTGGATAAATGCCAATGGTTTTCACGAAAGCGTTGAATATGCTTTCATCAAAATGCCCGTCTTTCCACTCCGCCATCTTCTTTAGTGCTTCACCTGCCTCCCAGCCTTTTTTATAACACCGGTCAGAGGTGATAGCGTCATAAACATCGCATATAGCCCCCATTTTGGCTTCTAATGAAATACTGCTCGCGTTGAGTTTATCAGGGTAGCCTTTGCCATCGATTCGCTCATGATGATGCAGGCAGACATCCAGGGAGATTTCATCTACATCAGGAGATTCCTTAAGCATTTCCCAGCCACGTAATGGATGGTCCTGTATAATTTTGAACTCTTCGTCAGTTAGTTTTCCAGGTTTATTTAAGACCTTATCTGGAATAGCCATTTTTCCTACATCATGTAATAAGCCTGCCATACCGAGGGATTGCATATTTCCCTGGTAGTTGATCTGTTTCCCAAGAGCTATCATCAGAGCGCATACTGCCACGGAGTGCAGGTAGGTGTAGTTGTCCTGGTTTTTCATTCGAGTGAGACTAAGCATGGCCCCCGGGTTACGTGCGACTGATTGTGAGATTTCCTCTACCAGCGATGCGGCTTCTGCAATTTTAATTGAATTGCCCATGCGTGCTTCCTGAAACATGGATAGTGTTTTTTCCCGGGCTTTTTCCAGGGTAACACGGGCAAGTTCTAATTCGTCTTCAAGTGAGACCTGTTTAGTAGCAGGGGGACTTTCTGGCGTAATCGCTTCAGTAGTGATGTTTTCAGGTGTGGATTCAACATCACATCCTTTGGATGTGTTGATCCAGGCGTATTTAATACCACTATCATGGATCGCCTTAATATCTTTAGGGTCAACCAGATTAAACGCATTCTTCCAGAATGGGTGCTGAAGCCAGTTGCCATCAAGCTTCTCTACATACATACCGATACGTAAGTCACTTGCCCTGATTTTTTTCTTCATTCGCTCTATTACGTGATGTTGTGGGTGAATAATCTAAAAGTATAGTTTATAAATTTACGATTATAGGGGGGGTAAAATATAATTATGAGTAACAAAAAGGCCGTGGTGATAAGGCGTGTGATCAAGTAAGCGCCAGTCAGGCTAAAGAAAATAAGCTTCACTTTGTTTTTAACTAGATGATCTGTTGTTATTAATAATGCATCAGGCCTGACATTTTTCTTATTATAAAGGCCAGGCCTGATTTTTTGTTTTAATTTAAAAACCTGGAGTTATTAGTTCATGTGATTTTTAAGATCATTATTTTTCACAATAGCCATAACGTCGTTGATAAGTGTTTCAGAAAAACCCTGAGTTATATGATGGTATTCCCTGTTCTGAGGAAGTTTATTTAAAATTTTACTGAGAAGGGCGGTAAGAGAGCCCGGGTATTCGTTCCAGCTTATGCCGTTAAATGTTTTTGCTACCAGTAAACGTCCTTGCTCCATGTCATTTTTTACGGTGCTTATTGGGATTTCGTTCCAGTTTATACAATCTACACAGGTTACTGGATCAATTTTAACATTAGCTAGATCTAAAAATTCCTGAGTCTGCACGTATGTCATATTTATATCCTTTTCATTTTTGATTGTAAATTTAAGGTACCACGCGATTGGAGTTAAACATTAAGGTGTAATAAATTTATAGTGCATAGAGTCGTGATTGCAACAAAAAATATTTATATTTTTAAAATAATTTTCAAGTTAAAAAATAAATCATAAATAGATGGATGAATATAAAAATATATGGTAAAAAAGTTTGATAAGGCTTGCGTTACATGAACCAATAATATATTGGTTGTTTTTTAAACAATCACCTGTTTCATTATATTAGTTCATTGAAAAATATTAACAGGTGTTTATTAATACTATTGGTTAAATGATTAAGCTAAGTGTTTGATTGCTTTTTTTAATTTATAAATAAAATAAATAATTATGAATTTTTTAAAAGCACTAATTACAGTAAGATTAAATTTAATGATAAAAAATTTAAAAAAATAACCTTAAACAGGATTGTATAATGAGCCAATCAATTTTAATCACAGGGAGCAATCGTGGTATAGGTCTGGAACTGGCCAGGCAGTATGCGCAGGATGGCTGGCGCGTGTTTGCCTGTTGTCGCTCACCTGATAGTGCAGATCAGCTTAATGCGCTTTTAGAAAGTTATGAGCAATTGTCTATACATCAACTGGATATTGCCGATCATCAGCAAATTGAGTCACTGGCTAAAGAGTTAAAAGGGCAAGCTCTGGATATACTATTTAATAATGCCGGTATTTATGGCCCTAACAATGCGAGCTTTGGAAACATTGATGAAACTGACTGGCTGGAATGTTTACGCATTAACACGATTGCGCCAATGAAGGTCACTGAAGCATTTATTGATAATGTGTTACTTGGTGAACGTAAACTGATAGCCGCTATGAGCAGTAAGATGGGGAGTATGGCGGATAATGGCTCCGGTGGAAGTTATATTTATCGGTCATCTAAAGCCGCATTAAACGCAGTTATGAAAAGCCTCAGTATTGATTTAAGTGAAAAAGGTATTAAAGTTGCAATTTTGCACCCTGGTTGGGTAAAAACCGATATGGGTGGCCCTAATGCGGAAATTACAGTAAAGCAGTGTGTGGATAATATACGTAACAACCTGAATCATATGACACTGCAAAATAGTGGTAGCTTTTTTGAGATAGATGGAAGCATCATTCCCTGGTGATACTGGCAGGGAAATGTCATAAAAAAACCACCTTTAAGGTGGTTTTTTTATGTGTTTAACATGACTATTTACGGCATGTAGGCACTGATGATTTTTTACCTGAAATACAGCTGTGTACAAAAGCCAGGCTTTGAGTATTATTTTTAGTTGTAAACTCAAATACGCCTTGCAATGTTTTTCTGTATTTTGCCTGTATGATCTAATATCTGTCTGCCTTGTTGTGCGATAACAAACTATAAGTCACCAATCACCGCTTGTGTAGAGGTGCTTATATTTGTTCTAATGGTCTTTTGATTCATCAGGCACTCCTCTGGATATTGTTATAATGGACGCACCACAAACTATCACCTCGGTATTAATTATTGGTTTGCTCAGCAGCCTGCATTGTCTGGGTATGTGTGGGGGAATTATGGGGGCATTGAGTTTAAGCCTGCCTGCTAATGTGCGAGAAAATCGTTTCAGAGTGAGCTTTTTTGTGCTGCTTTATAATCTTGGCCGATTAAGCAGTTATATGCTTGCAGGGGCTCTGGCGGGGGCTTTTGGGGTTGAAATATTACAAATTCTGGGCCTGGATAGCGACAATGCTCACCGTATGTTACGATTAGCTGGCGTGGCTTTTATGGTGCTTATCGGCTTTTACCTGGCAGGCTGGTTTCCACAACTGATTAAAGTGGAGAAGCTTGGGCAGCCAATCTGGAAAAGGCTTGAGCCAGTTGCGCGGCGCTTGATGCCCATCAAGACACCGGTACAGGCTTTGTTTTATGGTATGGTCTGGGGTTGGTTGCCATGTGGACTGGTTTATGTGGTGCTACTCATGACGGTAACCGCGGGTTCTGCACTGCAGGGGGCCTTGATGATGGGGGCCTTTGGCCTGGGGACATTGCCTTCTATGCTGTCTGCCGGGGTAATGGTTAGCTGGGTTAGAAAGCTGGCCCAGTCAAAAAATGCCAGGCTAGTTATTGGTTTGATTTTGATTGTCTCTGCAATAGCCAGTCTGTTTATTGATGGTTCTGCTGAACATCACCATCATTGACAGATGTATTATTTAGCGTTTTTGCATAGTTTGAATCTGAATAGTTCACAGAAGAAGTATTTTTTGAGTGTTTAAAGAAAATCAGGATAAATTATGAGTCACTTCTCACACCTTATTGGTCAGTCTGCTGAATTACAGCAAGTACTAAATACCGCCCGCATTATTTCTAATACCGATGTCACAGTGCTGGTTGAAGGCACCACGGGGACAGGTAAAGAACTACTTACCCAGGCATTACACAACGCCAGTCCGAGAAGTGAGAAGGCTTACATTGCGGTAAATTGCGCAGCATTACCGGATGCACTGGCTGAGTCACAGTTATTTGGCCATAAAAAAGGTGCATTTACCGGAGCTGAATCAGATCATAATGGTTTTGTGCAGCAGGCAGAAGGGGGCACCCTGTTTTTAGATGAGGTTGGTGAGCTGTCCCTGGCGGTACAGGCAAAGTTATTACGTTTTATCGAATACGGTGAATGCCAGCGTTTGGGTGACAGTCTGCCAAAGAAATCCAATGTGCGTATTATTGCGGCAACCAATCGAGACCTGTTAAAGCAGGTGGCAAGCGGTGAGTTTAGAGAAGATCTTTATTATCGCCTGAAAGTTATCCCTTTAACCTTGCCTGCATTACACCAGCGGCTTGAAGATATACCGGTGTTAGCTAAACACTTTCTGTCTTCATTAGCGCAAAAGCATGGTTTGCCTGAGCCTTCAATTAGCAAAGCCGCGCTTAAAAGAATGAAGTCATATAACTGGCCGGGAAACATTCGAGAGTTACGCAATTTGTGTGAGTCTCTGCTGGTATTATTGCAGGGAAATGGGATTGAAGAAACCAATCTGCCACCACATATAACCTCTTATATGCCGAAATCTTCCGGGTTTAAACTGCCATCTGCGGGCATAAAGCTGGATGAGTTAGAAGTGGATTTGTTGAATCAGGCGTTACAGGCTACTTCTGGTAATAAGTCTCGTGCCGCGAAAATGCTGGGTATTACCCGCGATGTGTTTTTATATCGCCTGAAAAAATATTCGATTAGCTGAATATTGCCAGGATAAAAGACTTGCCGCAGAGAGCACAGAGGTTTTAATATAATTTAAGCTTTTCTCTGCGCCTTTGTGGCAAAATCTTTTGCTTTATTTGTTTTTTCTCTTGCGGTGATTAAAATCCTGAATGTCTTTAACTATTTCACTAAATGGAAAATCATTAACACTGCCATAACGTTTGCGGCTTAGCTCTAGTGTTTCAAGAACATCAGGCGTCTTACCATCACTGGAAAGTATCCTGTGCATTCCCTGTAAACCCCCGCAACGAATTTTCATTAGCTGCATATGGGTTAACTCATCGTGATGTTGTGAAAGACCCAAAACAAAGCGAGATTTTTCTTTAAATATGCTTACCAGTTCCCGGCATCCGGCTAAATATTTATCGGATTGTTTGCAAATCATTTTTCCTGCGCATCGCTCGGCCAGATTGGCCTGGGTGCATTGACACCAGTTTCCAATAATAGGTTTAGAAAAAGGGCAGAGAGTATCTTTCATCTTTTTTAAGCAGTGAGGCTCATAAGAGGCTGAGTCTCACTGATTTTAATGGAGGGTTTTTGTTACTGGTAAACGAACTTCATTTCCACGCCGGCAACTTCAATACTGTCATCGTGTTTAAGGGGGTGAGCGCGAGAGCCAATTTCTTCATTGTTTACTTTGGGACGCTCGGAGTTATCGCCACCATCGATGTGTATCAGATAATAACCCGTGGGTCTGCGTGTAATGGCTGCAACCTGAACTCCTGGCTTACCCAGAGTTGTAAGTACCTTGGTGAGAGCCAGTTCCTTACCGCTATTTGCGCCGCTGGTGAGCAAGATAGTGGCTCTTTGCTGGCTGGTTTTGCCAGAGTCAGCCGAAGCTATCTCTGCAACGAGTTGACTCACAGAACGATCTATTTCTTTGCCGCCTTCCGTTTCCTGCATGCCATCAGCACCGGGGTTGATAATCATGGTTTTTTCAAAATCCATGACGGGTTTGGCCGGTTCGTTTTCTGTGAAAAACTTTATTTCATGTTTACCAACGCGAATGATATCGTTATCTGACAATGCGTGTTTTTTAATTAAAGACCCATTCAGGTACGTGCCATTAGTGCTATTGACATCTTCAATAAATGAATCATTGTGCAAGGTTGATATTTTCGCATGGTGACCGCTCACAGCTAGATTGTCCAGATGTATATCGTTATCACTTTTCCGCCCGATGGTCATGATTTCTTTGTTTAGCTGCAGTTTCTGCACAATCTCGCCATTGAAACTGATTTCTATTGTTGCCATTATGCTACCTGTGTTGATCTGTATTGGTGCTATAAGTCATTGATTTTTATGTGACTCTAGCAAACAGAAGAAAAACTGAGTTTTCTTTTGTTTAATTTTGCTATCTTAACAGTTATCTCAAATCGCAGCATTCATATTGTTTCGCAAATTTGGGTATTTACCAGACTTTTAATTGCTTATGCTGCATTTGTTAACCAGAGTTACCCTAGGAAAAGATCTTTAAAATTTTCGATACCCAGGATGAATGTGCGGGAAATGCTTTTAAAACCAGCGCCAGCATGACAGATACATTGTCTTTGCCGCCATGATCTTTGGCCTGTTTTATGAGCTCTTTATTCATTTTTTCCAGATTATCCTGATGGTTTAAATGAATATGTTCAATCAAGCCATCGTCAATCATATCGGTTAAACCATCTGAGCAGAGCAGGTATGTATCATCGATCAGCGCAACATCTTCCAGCAGGTCGATGTCAACAGTCGGGTTAACGCCAACCGCACGGGTTACCAGATTCTTATTGAGGGATTCATTCGCTTCTTTTTTGGTGTAAAAACCTCTGTCAACGAGCTCCTGAAGCAAAGTATGATCACGCGTCAATTGTTCAAGTGAATTCTCGCGCATACGGTATAATCTGGAGTCACCTACATGGGCAATGGTCAGGCGGTTATCATAAAATAACAGTACCACCACGGTGGTGCCCATGCCTTCATACTTGGAGTTATTTTTAGAGGCTTCATAAATTTTTAGATTGGCATCTTTTATGGCATTTTCTACAGCCATACTCTCCAGGCTATAGCCCGTATTTTCATCGGTTTGCCCCGTTGATATATCAGGCAGGGCATCTCTTAAGCTCTGCAAAATTGAGTCAACAGCAATGGCGCTAGCAACCTCACCACCTTTATGTCCACCCATGCCATCAGCGAGCACTAACAGGCCTAGTGCTGCATCGCTACCAATGCTGTCCTCATTGTGGTCACGCACCAGACCTTCGTCGGTGATGCCAGTAATCTGAAGTTTGTCTTCAAGGCTCATGAGTGGCTAGCTCTTCTTCTGTTGCGCAATGATTTGCAGGCATTTGCGTAAATCTGCGGCCATTTGTGCGCCCGTCTGGTAACGCTTTTCAGGTTCCTTGGCGAGTGCGCGGCTAATGATTACGGATACACAGCGTGGTAACTCTGGCCGTATACTATCTGGTTTTGGGTGTGGCTCATTGGCAATTTTATACATTAAGGTCGCCATAGAGTCGCCCTGAAACGGTAAACGTCCAGTCATTAGCTGGAACATCATAACCCCAAGTGAAAACAGGTCGGAGCGGCCATCCACCTTTTTACCCGCAAGTTGCTCGGGAGACATATAAGATGGGGTGCCAAGCACCATGCCGGTTTTGGTTTTACTGGAGTCAGTGATACGTGCAATACCAAAGTCCGTAATTTTCAGTGTATCTGATTTGGGTTCATACATAACATTGGCAGGCTTTATATCACGATGCACTACGTTTTGTTTGTGAGCATAGTCTAAAGCTTCCGCAGAGCGACGAATAATATCTATTACCCGGACAATGGGTAAGAGTTTGTCTGCTTTGCCATAAGGGGCCATGTCATGCCCCTGCAGAAACTCCATCGCGATATAAGCCAGATCATGTTCTTCACCAGCATCATAAATGGTCACGATATTGGGGTGGCTCAGGCGACCAGCTGTTTCAGCTTCGCGGAAAAAGCGATCCTTAACTTCCTGTAGTTCATCTTCTTCAAACTCCTGTGAAAGGGCCATTGTCTTTATTGCCACAACACGAGAAATCTTCGGGTCTTTACCCAGATAAACTGCGCCCATAGCACCTTTGCCCAGTTCTTTATCAACTTCATAGCGACCCAGCATAGGCTTCTCTACGCCTTCCTTGTCAAGGATGAGTGTACCGCCAGGCGATCTGTTAGTGCCTCCCAGGATGACAGTTTCTTCCATAACATTGGCGCGACTAATACGTTGTTTGATATCACGAAACTTGGGATTAATGTCTTTCATGACCTGATACACTGAGCCCGCTTTATTGAACTGTCGTTTACGTTCAAAATCCAGCGCCAGGTTATAGAGTAACTCCAGTGTTTCCGGTGATTTTGGCAGGCGGCGAAATTTTTCAAAGGCCGCATCAAGCTGCCCCTGGCCCTGAAGAGACAGGCCTAACATTCGATTCGATTCTGCAGATTCTGCATCCAGCGCCATTTTTCCCTGCTCAGTTGAGAAGTAGCGTTTGGTGGTGAGTAGCAGGTGGCCAATGATGAGTAGCATCGCAGGGTTCATCAGCTGTAACCAGAGTCCCTTGTCCGTCATCAGAATATAGTGAGTCGCGAACAGACTACCCAGCAGTAAAAGACTTAATGTTGCTGACAGGCCTGCATTAAGGCGTGGCAGTATAAAAATGATATAAATGGCTATAAACAGAGTGATGCCGACAATGGCGGATAAGCTCCATTGCGGTTCAATAAAAAAGTCTTCATTAAGAATACTGGAAACTGAGTGGGCCAGGGTAAGAACCGGGGCCATATTCGAATCAATAGGGGTCACCATTGTGTCGCCAACACCCACCGCAGTAGCGCCTATGAGAACAATCTTACCTTTATATTTTGACGCAGGTATTTTGCCCTGCAAGACATCATAAAATGAGTCTACGCTGAATGCACTATCACCGTCTTTGCGGTTATAAAAGAAAGTATTCATTAACAGGTCTTTACTGGTTTTAATCGATAGATTGCCCAGCTGTACATTATCGCCCAGGTTAATAGTGACATCTTCGGGTTTTAAATTTAAGCTGCGGAGTGCTAGCTGGAGCGACAAAGAAGGGTAAAGTTGCTCGTAATAATCCACCACCAGTGGCTCTGCACGTATGCTGCCATCTCTGTCTGGGTAGGCAACTAAAGCGCCTATGCTGTCTGCAACTTCACCTAATGCGCTAATTGGGTAGAGTACATCCATTGCCGGCAGAGGTAATCTGTTTTCCTGGTTTTTAGAGGGATCATTTTTAATTTTTTTTATCTGATTCCTGCTTATGTATTCAGGTAAAAGAGTGTCGGGGTTGCCATGTTGCGCACCAATCGTCATGTGCATGGCGAGAACAACATTATTAGCATCTATCAGGCTATCAGCGAGTTTCTGATCGGTATCCAGATCGCTCTCGGCCTGTAACAGTTTCTCTTCAAGCGTGGCTATATCGGTTTTGAATTTGGAAGAGGAAAACTTCTGAGGCTGGCTTAAGGAGCTATTTGTATAGAATTTAAGCAGGTCTTTGATATGGCGTTGACCTGGATCGTTCTGTGGTTCAATGAAGAAGGTGGTCTGGCCAATTACCTTGGCGCCGCCATCCTTGAGGATGGCATGCATTTCTGCATGTTTATTACGTGGCCAGGGCCAGCGGCCAATATTGGCAATACTGACATCATCAATCGCGATAACCGCAACTTTATCACTGGGGGCTCGCTCAGATGCTCTGACACCGAAATCGTAGGCGTTTCTTTCCAGCTTATCAAACAGGCCCCATTTGCCGAATGACACTACTACTATGCAAATGACAAGACCAGCAATCCAGTCTTTTTTCCAGAAAGCCTGTTTCATTTACCCCCCGTTATTTATTTTTTCTTACTCTGTGGATGAGATTCGGCCTCAACCATCAAGAATAGATCATAATTGTAATTTCTGCAGTTGACCATCAAATATTTCATATAAGTGACTGATATTTATATAATTGATAGTCGGGTTTTATAAAGCAGAACATTATAGTTTTTGTAAAGGAATAGTGAACTAATTCGTCTTCCCGGTTTATTTTCAAACGTGATCAGGCCGGGCTTAACTCAGCTTGTCGCACCAGTTATAACTGGTTTCATTTTTATGCAGAAGAGTCAGAGGCGAAATAGTGTATTAAACCAGCATTTTCTTAGTTTACTGTTCAACTGCGCAATCTAGGATAAACGTTAAGCTTTCCCCCTACCAGCCAAATTTTCAATTATTTTTAATAAAATCACAGTCTTGTGAATATGTGTGAAGGAATTCAAAAGGTTTTTAGATTAACAAATTAATGACTGGTGTAGCGATAATTCAAAAAGAGTTAGCTGTATTAGAAATACTATTGTGAGTAAAAACTCCTGATTTTTTTCATTTAAAGCTAAGGGTAACTGGCTGGAAAAGCAGGCGAAGGCGTTTGCGATTAGTTGGTTTAGAGTTGGCGGCTTAATTTATATTTTTATTTTAACCACAGAGAACTTGGAGATATTGATCTTGGTGCTCTCTGTGGTTAAGGGGGCTAGCTGTTCTAATTACAGAGTTAATAAAGTTTTGGTGATAGCTCACTTTCAACAAGTAGTGCTGAGATTTGTGCTCCGATTTGTTTGGAAAACTTCTCAAAGAAATCAGGCTCGCGAGTGAAGTTAACAATGTTTTCTTCGCCAATGATTTCACGCGCCACATAACTGGAGCTGCCCAGCTCATCAACCAGGCCAATTTCAACACTTTGATCACCGGTCCAGATCAAACCACTGAACATGCCATCAACTTCTTTAAGCCTGTCACCTCGGCCCTGTTTAACGGCATTGATGAACTGGTCATGCACGCTTTTTAATAATCCTCTCAGGTGTTCATTGACTTTGGGGTTTTGTGGTGCAAATGGGTCAAGTAATGCCTTGTTTTCGCCGGCCGTTATAGTGCGGCGTTCAATACCCAGTTTTTTCATGGCTTCGACAAAACCAAAATTATCCATACGTACGCCAATTGAGCCTACGATGCTGGCCTGGTCCGCATATATTTTTTCCGCTGCGGCAGCAACATAATAACCACCAGATGCACAGATATCACTTATCACTGCATATAGCGATGTATCAGGATACTTTTCACGTAGACGTAAGATTTCATCATATATATAGCCGGACTGTACCGGGCTACCACCGGGGCTATTAATGCGTAAAATAACACCCACAGTGTCTTTGTCTTCAAAGGCTGCGCGTAAACCGGTTACAACATTATCTGCACTGGCTTCTGACCCTGGTGCAATAACCCCTTTGAGTTCTACCAGAGCGGTGTGTTTCCCGCCTTTAACGCGCGCGTCCTGTGCACCAGAGCTAATGACAATTAACAGGACAAAAAGATAAAGGAAGGTGAGGGCTTTAAAAAAAATCCCCCAGCGTCGACTGCGTCGTTGCTCTTTTATGCCCTCGGTGGCGATAGACGTTAACACGTCTTTTTCCCAGTTGTTGCCTTCACTCATTCTATTGATTCCAGGTAATTAAAAAGTTATGTAAAGTTTATGTTTTGTTGCCATGAATTACAATTTTTGATGGCTTGATTTACCTGGGGTCAGTCTGGCCCCAGGGGTGGGAAGCTGGGTGAGTTTTTTAGGCCAGCTTTTGTAAAAACGCATCCAGATGTTGAATGTCATCAATACAGCCAATGGGTTCGTGTTTCATCAGACGCTCGGTTGGATGAACGCCGTAACTAACCCCCAGGCGATCCATTTTGGCATTTTTAGCCATTTCCATATCGTATTCGGTATCACCAATCATCAGGGCGTCTTCTACATTCATTCCCAGTTGTTCAAGAATTTCCTCAAGCATTTTTGGGTGTGGCTTAGAGAATGTTTCGGAGGCACAACGTGTGACATGAAAGCGTGGCCCCAGACCTGTTATTTTCAGAACCTGATCCAGCCCCTGACGACCTTTTCCTGTTGCTACCGCTAGCCAGTAACCCTGTTGCTCGAGTTTTTCGAGCAAGGGCTCAACCCCGTCAAACAGAACAGATGAGGTAGCGTTGACTTCCATGTACTGGTAGCGGTAAGCCGCACACATATCAATAATCTGCTGGTCATTTGAACCCGGGTGTAACTGCGTCAGAGCTTCACGTAAGCCGAGACCGATGACGTCTTTCAGTTCGTGGTCGCTACGTGATTCCTCACCAATAACTTCTTCGCTGGCTATGCGCAGGCAGTTAACGATGCGTGCAACGGAATCCATCAGGGTGCCGTCCCAGTCGAAGACCAGTAACTTGTAGGGGAGTGTATTGTTCATGTTCTGGTTAATCGTTTATTCACTCAGGTTCGTATTAATTAATTTCTGCCATTCGTCATCTAGCGGTGCAGTAATTTTATAGCTTTGTGAGCCCAGGGCAAAGCTGAGCTGGTAGGCATGTAGGTACATGCGTTTGAAGCCTTTATCTTTCAGGCGTGTATTAAACTCGGCATCCCCATATTTTTTATCGCCCGCAACCGGGTGCCCGGTTGACTGAGCGTGTACACGTATTTGATGTGTGCGCCCAGTATAGAGTTTTACTTCCATCAGGCTCAAATCGTCATGATATTCCAGAGGGATAAATAGACTGCGAGCCTGCTTGCCCTGCGGGTTAACTTCAACCATGCGTTCACCAGCGCGTATTGTGTTTTTCAAAAGCGGCAGATCAATGGTTTTTTCTGAGCCCTGCCAGCGACCCGTGACAATGGCGCGATAGATCTTTTGCATCTGGCCATCTTCATCTCGAAAGTGCTGGTGAAGCAGGTTCAGTGCATCCCGCGACTTTGCAATGACCAGGCAGCCTGAGGTTTCTCTATCCAGGCGATGCACCAGTTCCAGCATTTGTGCGTCAGGTCTGGCCTGGCGAAGCATTTCAATAACGCCAAATTTCAGCTTGCTGCCGCTGTGCACTGCAAGTCCTGCGGGTTTATTAAGTACAAGTAGTTGTTTGTCTTCAAAAATGACTGACTGATTCACTTTTTCAACCAGGTGCTGCGGTGCTTTGCTGTCATCTGTTTCAGCCATACGAACTGGAGGGATACGGACTATATCCCCCAGTTTAAGGCGGTAATCCGCTTTTTTTCGACCTTTGTTTACTCTGACCTGGCCGCTACGTAGTAGCTTGTAGATGCGGCTTTTGGGTAAGCCCTTGAGCTTGCTGAGCAGGTAGTTATCAAGGCGTTGTTCAGCGTTTCGATCGGTGATCTCCAGCTGCTGGACGTCATAATGGATTTCCTGGTTGGGCGCGTTTTTCATGGCGTGAATGATACCCTTATTTGACCTGATTAGGTGCGCATCGAGTAAATAGCCTGATGAAAATATTAAATATTTTTTGAGGCGAAGGAGCAAAACCTTAGTTGTTAAAGGGTCTTGTAGTGGATGCCACAGAGCCCCTCGCTTTTTGTTATCTCATTAACAGAGGTGAAAAGTCTGAGATTAGCTGTAGTAACAGGATTTTAGTCATTTTTGAGTGATAATTGACCATACAAAGCTTGACCCGCTTGTCACAATTTGCAACACTGTGCATGTTCCGAAGAATAGTGTTTTTTTATACGACCTAAAATCAATGACTTATGGTCGAAATTTGACGAAAATTATTAATTTTATAAATTTACGTCTACTATCATAGGAATACTCAGGGGCAATATGCCAAACTGAGTCAAACAGAATCCGGGTTTATACAGAATTCCGTAAATAATTTACAGATAGTTATGAACCCATACGATGGTGGGACAGGGCCTATAAAACTGTCACTAACACTTAACAAATAATGATTTTCACTCTGATAGACAATTTAAACGATAAACTGCGCAACCCAGATGCACATGGCTTAAATGCCCATGTGTTAATGGAAGAGTTGCTGGCGGCTGTTCATCTGTTATTTATGGGTGGCTTCGATGCCGCGCACAAGAAACAGCCTGCTTATGCACCTGTGTGGTCATTACTGCAATCAGAGTGTCGATCTAAATCAGGTTTACACTCCAATGAAACGAATTTTAATCAACGCACTCCAGAAAGAGGAGACCCGCGTGGCCATGGTAGATGGCCAGCAGCTCTACGATCTGGATATCGAAGTATCTTCACGCGAACAGAAAAAAGCCAGCATATACAAGGGTACAATTACCCGGGTTGAGCCGAGTCTGGAAGCCGCTTTTGTAGACTATGGTGCTGAGCGCCATGGTTTTCTGCCTTTTAAAGAAATCTCCCGTACTTATTTTACCGACGAAGCACGTAATGCGTCTGGGCGCCCCGATATTCGCACAGCGATTAAGGAAGGCCAGCAGGTTATTGTGCAGGTGGATAAAGAAGAACGAGGCAATAAAGGCGCGGCGCTCACCACATTTATGTCACT
>Ga0316204_10002461_pt1 | contig 41662 bp, 39 predicted proteins | sample 6monrhotite_MG_2_FD_205661 | JGI IMG/M metagenome (GOLD analysis project Ga0316204, IMG submission 205661) | Microbial mat bacterial communities from mineral coupon in-situ incubated in ocean water Damariscotta River, Maine, United States -... | ecosystem: Environmental > Aquatic > Marine >...
GGGGCTGGAGAAGGTCCCAAGGGTTGGGCTGTTCGCCCATTAAAGTGGCACGCGAGCTGGGTTCAGAACGTCGTGAGACAGTTCGGTCTCTATCTACAGTGGGCGCAAGAAATTTGAGTGGATCTGACTCTAGTACGAGAGGACCGAGTTGGACTGACCTCTGGTGTACCAGTTGTCCCGCCCGGGGCATTGCTGGGTAGCTACGTCGGGAAGGGATAAGCGCTGAAAGCATATAAGCGCGAAACCCACCACAAGATGAGATTTCTTTAAAGGGTCGTGGGAGACTACCACGTTGATAGGTCATAGGTGTAAGTGCGGTAACGTACGTAGCCGAGTGATACTAATAACCCGTATGCTTATGTACAAACGACTTCCTTCCAACCTTCGGGTTGGGAGGAGGCCACTCTTTACTCATGAGCTTATATTGACTATTATAGCTTACTTATATTCCTTTTTCCTTTATGTTAAGATATTTGTTCAGCCGATGGCTGATCAGTGAAGCGTTACTTGTGAGTCGGATCACAAAATAACAGTAACGCAAATCACTTAACCCTAAGGTGGTTATAGCGACGGGGCTCACCTCTTACCATTCCGAACAGAGAAGTTAAGCCCGTTTGCGCCGATGGTACTACAATTGTGGAAGAGTAGGTCGCCGCCTTCTTTAAGACCCAACTTATATTAAGTTGGGTCTTTTTTTATGCCCTAAAATGAAGAGCCAAATACACTTTTACATAAAACAGAACCTAAACTGCAAGAGCGATCGCATGGATATCCTTTTAGTGCACCAGATTCGCACTAAAAGATAGAAAGTAGCGCGCGGTCGTATCCATGTAAATGGGTATGACTTGCCAAGAAAAGATATAGAAACCAAACGCTTTCAACAGAAGATAACCCAACCGCTATAGTGTAACAATGAGTTGTGCCTCGAGACCAATATGGTATGACAGACGAAGAAAGAAAGCTTTACGAGGATCGAAATCACCAAATAAACAACGGACACGAGTTTCAATTGAATCAGTCTGCGTATGTGGGTGCGATGATCCGATATTGTTGGTATTTTGGTAAGCGAAAAATGAGCGAATTAAATCACCCTAAGCAGCGTTTAAAAAATGCATATACGGCCAATATTCTAACTATAGTAGTTGTGATTGGATTTATTTTTACTGCGTACTACTTCTTTAGTTGAATAAAGACTTCATAATAGTTTTGATGCCATTGAAAAACAAGAAAATGGTAGCCCCCATGCCTATAATGCCAAGGGGAAGTATAAGATATAGCGGAATTGTCTCTTTATTGAGAAATGCGAAAGTAAGAATATAGGTGGTCAAAACAAGCAAGGGGATGGCCAATGCTAATCTTTTTAATCCTTTCAATAACAGTTGTTTATCTGTAAATTTCTGATTAGTTTCTTCCTCCATCACGAAAATTGATTATTGCTTTACGAACACTTTTGTGGGTATCTAATAACTCTTGAGCATCTTCTCTGGATATTGATAACTCATTCATGATCATTCGAGTGCCACGATCTACTAATTTGTTATTACTCAACTGCATGTCTACCATTTTATTTCCTTGCACCCTACCAATTTGTACCATGGCTGCTGTAGAGATCATATTGAGTACGAGTTTTTGAGCTGTACCCGCTTTCATCCTAGAACTTCCAGTAACAAACTCGGGACCTACTATAACAACAATGGGATATTTGGCAGTATTGGCAAGCGGACTTCCTTCATTGCAAGTAATACATCCGGTGACTATTCCGAGTTCATTGCATTTTTTAAGAGCGCCAATAACATAAGGCGTGGTGCCTGAAGCTGCAATACCAATGACAACATCATTTTTTGATATCTCGTAGCTTTCAAGGTCTTTCCATCCTTGTTCTATAGAATCTTCTGCAAATTCGACGGCCTTGCGGATGGCGCTATCACCGCCGGCAATAAGACCAATCACCAAATCATGAGAAACACCAAAGGTTGGAGGACATTCACTGGCATCCACAATGCCAAGTCGGCCACTTGTGCCCGCCCCGAGGTAAAACAGCCGTCCTCCGCTGCGCAGTTTTTCGACAACCTGTTGAGTTAGTTTTTCGATTTGTGGTATTGCTTTTTCAACCGCGTGCGGAACTGCCTTATCTTCTTTATTGATATTTTGGAGCAAGTCTTCAAGACTCATCTTTTCCAAATGATCGTAGTTTGAATCTGTTTCAGTTGTTTTTGTAAAAGCCATAGTGCAAAATTACAATACTGGAATGAAATGGAGCCCAAGATTATTACTGAACTATGTACTCTAAGCTAAATAGTTCGGAAATTCTGAAATAACCTAGAGGAAAATTATCTGAATTGGTTGTATTAATGATGTTTCCACGTACTGTGGCTGGTTGTGTTTCGAAGGGTCCATCGCTTAAATCCGTACTTTGTTGTAGTAAGGTGATCATAAAATTAAAGAACTGTTCATCTACGCCATGCAAATTAAAAAGCACGGTGTCACCAGGTTCAATATCCTCAATGAGATAAAACCCAAAAATTGGGTTACCGTCAAAAAAGCGATCGTCGTAAGCATCAAAGACATTCCCTTTTGTGGATAATCCTTCGAAAAAATAATAATTTTCAACGCCGGCTGGGTCGGTAAAAAATGCTTTCAATTCAATGTCCTCGCCTGATATGCCTCCGTCATTTCGTTGTTCAACAAATTCAAGGGGAACAGCCGAGATAAGCGTTGTAGTTGCCGTATACGTTTCGCCTTGATATATTACTTGTAACGTATAGCTAATTCCGAATGAAGGGTTTAAATCTGTATTTACATATAGACCCTCATCTGTATAAGTAAATGGGTAAGATTGACCGTCACTGCTAGAAATTAACACCGAGGCGCTATCTACAAAGGGTATTTGCGTATCAAAAAAAGGAGCGGTGGTTGTAAGCCGTACTGTTGCATTTGAACTACCATCAACCAACGCGGTAACGGTTGCTTCAATAACAAGCTTTGGCTCACTGTCATTGAGATCCACATCGATGGCATCTTCACATGATAATGCAATAAAAATAAGCGCCCAGAAATATACTATCCTCTTCATAAGTTAGAACTTAAAATTATACGTGATTGCTGGTATTACTCCAAAAATGGACAAGCGCACGGCTTCATTTCTATTAATATCTGTATTTTCTCTAAATGAAATGGAAGCGGCGTTTTTTCTGTTGTAGGCATTATAGATACTAAAAACCCACTCACTTTTCCACCGTTTTTTCGAATTAGGTTGGGGTGTCCATGTAGCCGATAGATCCAAATGATGAAAAGCGGTTAACCTGCTTCGGTTTCTGGCCTCATAGATGGGCACTACAATGTCGTTGAAGATATATTGTCCAATGGGAAAGGTGGTAGGTTGTCCAGTTTGGTAAATGAAATTAGCTCCAAAAGACCACTTTTCGGAAAAACTGTATTGCCCAGTGATAGAAATGTCATGCGTTTTATCCCAGGGAGCATTGTACCATTGCCCGTTATTAATACCAATTTCTGAAGGGTTTCTTCCTGGAGTACGCTGCTGGCTTTTTGATAAAGTATATGCAATCCAACCTTTTAGTCGTCCTTCTCGCTTTCGGAATAATACTTCCAATCCGTAAGCACGAGCTTCACCACTCAGTAAAATTTGTTCCACGGCATTATTGGCAATAAGATCGGCGTCATCTACGTAATCCAATCGGTTTTTTACCTTTTTGTAGAATGTTTCCACTTCTAGGGAATAGTTTTCGAAGTTTTTAAAATACCCCAAAGCCACCTGATCTGCCAATTGTGGATCTATGTATTTTCCGCTAGGAGCGTAAATGTCAAAGGGGGTGGGAGACGTAGTATTGGAAATCAAATGAATATATTGTGCTGTACGATTATAGCTTGCCTTAATAGAGGAAGTTTCATTTAATTGATAAGACACGGCAAATCTGGGTTCTAGATTGGCAAAACTTTTAATGGTCTCACTTCGATTAAAAGAAAGGGTGTCAATGGGTTTTGCTTTTTGATAGATCTGTAATGCCTCATTGAACAATATTGGGTTGTCATTGGCGTATACATTGAGTTCGTCTTGCCCCAACCTGTTAAACGTTGATAGCCGCAATCCAGCTTGTATGAATAAGTTTTCTGCTATTTGAGCTTCCGCATCGATGTAGGCAGCATTTTCAAAGGCGAATTTATCGATTAATTTGAAAGGGTTAATTCCAGAAGTTTCTGAGGTAGGACGTATATCACCCGGGTTAAATTTGTAATAAATACTATTAATGCCGTACCTAAGATCTAATTTTTCAGAAATGAAATGGGTAAAGTCATATTTCAGATTTAAATTTCGGATACCACTATCAAAATCAAAATCTACAATGCTTAATTCTAACCCGTATACATAATCTGAAAAAATCAACGATAGATTGGAGAATAGTTTTTCAGAAAAAAGATGATTCCATCGAAGGTTAAGCGTTGTATTTCCGAAGCTATTTTCAAAACTATCTGCAATACTAAAAACATCACGACCAAAATAACCAGACAAAAAGAGTCGGTTTTTTTTATCTAGGTTGTAGCTAACTTTGGCATTCAAATCATAAAAGAAAGCAACGTTATCATTATCAAATAGGGGAAGAAATAAATGAGCGTAACTACTGCGACCTCCAACTAAAAATGAGGCTGTGTCTTTTTTAATAGGACCTTCCAGTAACAACCTACTTGCCACGATTCCAATACCTCCCTTGGCTTTAAGTTGTTTTTTGTTTCCGTCTTTTTGATAGATATCTAGTACAGAAGATATCCTACCGCCGTAGCGCGCGGGAATACCTCCTTTATACAATGTTATGTCTTTAATGGCGTCTGGATTAAAAACCGAAAAGAATCCGAACAAGTGCGATGAATTGTACAGTGTTGCCTCATCCAGCAAAATCAAATTTTGATCGGCGGCTCCACCCCGCACATTAAACCCACTAGCGCCTTCACCAGCACTGGTCACCCCAGGGAGCATTGTTATGGCTTTGAGAACATCTACTTCTCCTAGTACGGCTGGGATTTGTTTGATAGTATTTATGGTTAACGTATTGACACTCATTTGAGGTTTACGAATGTTCAACTTTTCAATGTCTGCTTTGATCAATACTTCATCGATCTGTTCCATATCCATAGTAAGAGATATGTTTTTTTCAATATTTTGTGTGAGCGAAATGTCAATACGCTGGGAGGCATAGCCCATGCTGCTGAAGAAAACTTGATAATCACCTTCAGGTAAGGTAATAGAATAGAAGCCATACTCATTCGTTATTGCTCCCGTCTGAAGCGATGGAATTAATACGTTCACACCAATGAGAATTTCACCAGTTTCCTGTTCGGAAACAGTACCGCTAAGGGTGAATTTATTTTGGGTGTAAATGCTTAAGCTACCTAGAAAGAATAAGAGTATTACTATTTGTTGAGAGAATGCGGGCAATTTTTTCTTTTAAAATTAGGGACAAATTCTATATAAAAAAAGCCTTCTGGGAAAGAAGGCTTTTATCTGGTTAAAAATTAACTTATTTGAGCTAAAATAGCGTTGAAGGTAACGCTAGGTCTCATTTGATCGTGTATCAAAGTTTCGTTGGGTAAATAGTAGCCACCTATATCTACCGTAGCTCCCTGCGCTTCATTAAGCTCTGATACTATTTGATTTTCCTGCGCTTTCAATTGAGTTGCAATAGGTGTAAAACGTTCTTTTATTGCCTCGTCTTGATTCTGATTGGCCAGGGCCTCTGCCCAGTACATGGCAAGATAAAAATGGCTGCCACGGTTATCCAGTTCATTCACTTTGCGGGATGGTCCTTTTCGGTTTTCCAACAACTTCTCTGTAGCGTCATCCAAGGTTTCGGACAAAATAACTGCCTTTGGGTTGTTAAAAGTACTTCCTAAGTGTTCTAACGAAACCGCTATCGCTAAGAATTCGCCTAAAGAATCCCACCGTAGGTGCCCTTCTTGGGTAAACTGCTGCACATGTTTTGGAGCCGATCCTCCGGCGCCAGTTTCAAACAAACCACCACCGTTCATTAGAGGTACAATAGAAAGCATTTTTGCACTTGTGCCTAATTCAAGAATGGGGAATAAATCTGTTAAATAATCACGTAGCACATTTCCTGTCACAGAAATAGTGTCTTCCCCATCTTTGATTCTATCAAGGGTAAATTGGGTAGCTGCACCTTGAGATAAGATTTGTATATCTAGACCTTCAGTATTGTGATCTGGAAGATACTTTTGAACCTTTTTGATAATCTCTGCATCGTGCGCGCGATCTTGACTTAACCAAAAAATCGCTGGCGATTGTGTTGCTCTAGCGCGAGACACAGCTAATTTTATCCAATCTTGAATGGGCGCGTCTTTTACTTGGCACATTCTCCAAATATCTCCAGTTTCTACATCATGAGATGTAAGAACGGTATTACTATCAGTAACCACTTCTACTTTTCCATTTCCTGAAATTTCGAAAGTCTTGTCATGAGATCCATATTCCTCGGCTTTTTGAGCCATCAAACCTACATTGGGAACAGTTCCCATGGTGGTTGGGTCAAAAGCACCGTGCTTTTTACAGAAATCGATGGTCGTTTTATACAACTCGGCATAACTACTATCTGGAATTACCGCTTTGGTATCTTGCTGTTCGCCGTTTTTATCCCACATCTGTCCAGATGTCCGAATCATAGCGGGCATGGAAGCATCGATAATTACATCACTAGGTACATGAAGGTTTGTAATGCCTTTGTCGGAATTGACCATGGCGATATCGGGATTGCGTTCCATGATGGCATGAATGTCATTCATGATTGCATTACGTTCGTTCTCCGGAAGGTCTTTCAAATTTTCTATGAGGTCACCAAAACCATTATTGACGTCAACGCCAATAGCCTCAAACGTGGTATGGTATTTCTCAAATAGATCTTTGAAGTATACGCGAACTACGTGTCCAAAGATAATAGGATCGCTCACCTTCATCATAGTAGCCTTCATATGAAGGGAGAAAAGGATTCCTTGTTCTTTAGTATCCTGTATTTCGGATTCAAGAAAAGCGAGTAAAGCTTTCTTGTTCATTACAGTAGCGTCAATGACTTCTCCCTCCAAAAGGGCTATGTTGTCTTTAAGCACTGTTTTGTTTCCGTTGGTATCGGTATGCACAATAGAAACGGTCTGGCTACTTGAAACGGTAACAGATTTTTCATTCTGCCTAAAATCACCATGGCTCATAGTAGCAACATGCGTTTTAGAATCACTGGACCAAGTACCCATTCTATGCGGATTCTTTTTCGCGTAATTTTTAACTGCTTTTGGTGCACGTCGATCGCTATTACCCTCACGAAGTACAGGATTTACAGCACTTCCTTTGATTTTGTCATATTTGGTGCGAATGTCCTTTTCTTCATCCGTTTGAGGTTCATCTGGATAATTGGGTAGGGCATACCCTTTGGCCTGTAATTCGGAAATTGCTGCCATTAGTTGCGGAATGGAAGCGCTAATATTGGGCAATTTAATGATATTAGCTTCGGGAGTTTTTGCCAAGGCACCAAGTTCGGCTAAGGCATCACCTTGACGTTGCTCTTCGGTTAGATATTCAGAAAAAGTAGCAATAATTCTACCTGCAAGTGAAATATCGCGCATTTCAATAGTGACATTAGAAGGAGCAGTGAAGGCGCGTAAAATTGGAAGTAATGATTGTGTAGCCAAGGCCGGGGCTTCATCCGTTTTTGTGTAAATTATCTTTGCAACTTTTGTCATGGAAGTTCTTGGGTTTAGCGTAAATAAATGAAATCTGTATGGAAACTAACCCCTTGGGGCTAGGCAGTTGCAAATATAGCGATTTGAGCAGGCTTTTAAAAGTGGATACTCACTATAATTTTGATGAAAAGTCGCTAAAAACAAGAAAAGCCATATCACTGTATTGCTACATTGACATGGCTTCTTGTGAAACATATCGTTACCGACCAATCTTTGACAATTCGAGGCAGGTTTATTATATCCCTGCGGTCGTGATTTGTTTCAACGAATTGCATTTTTGTCGAGCTATTAACGTAAGTCAATCTATGCCGATAAAACACAATCCATACTTGTCATAATCCCAAGTATCAATTTCCTTGCGGTCTTTGATATTTGTATCACCTTCTTCCTTGCGGAATCCGTTGTACTTCTCGTTGCTTTCTTCCTTGCGGTTTTCTGCCCCTCTCATGTCGTCTTCCTTGCGGATTTTTACACGGCGAAGTAATTATTTCAAGCGTATAAAGAACGTTACTTTATTTTTTCATCGTGGCTGTTACACCAGTTTGATATTGTAAATGTAATATAAGATTTTACAAATGCAAGAAATGTAAACCTGTTAATACCAACAACTTATAAACGTGGGTTATTAACAAATGTTCATAAAAAAAGCGGCTCGTTTCTGAGCCGCTTTAATGGTATGCAAATATGATTAGCTTCTTTTCTCTCTAATACGAGCTTTTTTACCAGTAAGACCTCTAAAGTAGTAGATTCTTTTTCTACGAACACTCCCTTTTTTGTTGATCTCAATTTTTTGAAGTGCTGGCAAATTGATTGGGAAAATACGCTCAACTCCAACAGTTCCAGACATTTTTCTAATGGTGAATGTTTGGGTTAAACCAGTTCCTTTTACCTGGATCACAACACCTCTAAAGAACTGAGTTCTTGTTTTTTCACCTTCTCGGATTTCATAGTACACAGTAATTGTATCACCGGCACCAAACTTTGGAAATTCTTTTTTGGTTACAAATTCGTCTTGAACAAATTTTACTAACTCTTCCATGCTATTAATTTGATAAAGTTAATTCAGAGCAACATTCGCGGTTATCGCCAGAGGTTGAACCAAAATCGGCTGCAAAAATAAGGATTTTAAAATAGGTTGCAATGTTTTTGATGCTTTTTTTGGCAATTCCTCCTTCGTCTTGCTCAGGAGCATCGCGCTTTCGCCAGTCGCTCTGCCCAAATGGACAGGAGCTCCAACAAAGCCTCAATCGCTATTGCAATCCAATTATGAGTCTAATAGGTCTGGCCTACGCATTTCGGTATGTTTAATAGCTTCATTTTCCCGCCATTCTTCAATCTTGGCAGTATTTCCGCTTAACAAAACTTCCGGAACTGTCCATCCTTTATACTCCGCTGGACGTGTGTAAATGGGTGGCGCCAATAAATTATCCTGAAAAGAATCTGTCAATGCACTGGTTTCATTGCCCAGTACTCCTGGTATTAACCTAATTATAGAATCACATAACACTGCAGCGGCCAATTCACCACCACTGAGGACAAAATCACCTACAGAGATTTCCCGAGTAATGAAATGATCTCGCACGCGTTGGTCTACACCTTTATAATGACCACAGAGTATAATGATGTTTTTCTGTATAGAAAGTTCATTGGCTGTCCCTTGATTTAACGTTGTGCCATCCGGTGTCATATAAATGATCTCGTCGTAATCACGTTCAGATGTAAGCTTTGAAATACATTTATCTATGGGTTCTACCATCATCACCATTCCCGCTCCGCCTCCAAATTGGTAATCGTCTATTTGCTTATACGCATTGGTCGAATATTCTCTCAAATTATGAAAATGTACAGAAACCAGCCCTTTCTCAATGGCCCGTTTTAATATAGAGGCCTCAAAGGGGCTTTTAAGTAATTCTGGTAAGACTGTAATAATATCGATGCGCATAGTATAGTTACATCAGTTCTTTTTTCAGTTTACAACGATCTATTGATTCTTTGGCGCGATTCAATACATTCTTATCAAGCGTATTGAGACCACACTTTTTATAATGCTCAATAGCATCGTCCAATTGGCCCTGCTGCTCAAACATGATCGCGTATTCATTATAGATGGTAGATTTGGTAATTCCAGGAACGTTCATAGCTCGATCCAATAATTCTTTTAGCTCGTCGTATTTTCCCAAGGTAGAAAGTAATACGGCATAATTGTAATAGACACTTGGATACATCGGACTTTTTTCCAAACACAATTTATATAGGGTCTCACCTTTTTCATATTCTTTGAATTTTACTTCATACAAATATCCAAGATGATTATACGCCTTTCCAAAATTTGGATCTATATCCAGAATTTTTTCTAGTTTGTTCGTAGCCTCGTCATATAGCCCATCTTTAATATCAAGATTAGCCTTGTCCAACATTTCTTCAAGTTTAGTGATGTGATCCATAATAGTTTATTTAAAGTGTAAAAATACGCCAAATGGGGAAACTAAGCGCTCCAGGTATAATGAAAAACGTTTGTATCCTTAGTCCAACCTAAACGTTCGTATAGTTTTTGCGCAGGATTATCAATGTCGGTTTCCAAGGTAAGGCCTTTACTGCCTTGTGTCAATGCAAACTTCTTCGCTTGATTTAACAATGCTTCACCCACTCCCATACCTCGGGTTGCGGCATCGACAAACAGGTCGTTTAAGATATAGGTGCGCTGCATAGATACTGAAGAAAAGGAGGGGTATAATTGCGTAAACCCCAAGGATTGTTCATTTTCCGAGAGCGCCAGAAAGATTACCGAGTCTTTTTGAAGGAACCGTTCAGTTAAAAATGCTTTGGCCGCTTCAATATCTGAAGGCTGCCCATAAAAAACTCGATATCCGTCAAAGAGCATCGCTAGCTGATCTAGATGTATGGATGTGGCATTGATTATTTTCATCGTCAGAAGTTTCTATAAAAATACAGGTTTCAGAAAATAAAACACAAAAAAAACCCGTCGATAATCGCGGGTTTTTCTTTTTAGTGAAGTCTATATTAATAATATGTATATCTACGAACCTTGGCAATGTATTTCGCCAAACGAATTACCTGATGGCTATAACCATATTCATTATCATACCACACATATAATACTACGTTTTTTCCGTCTTTAGCAACTATAGTAGCATGACTGTCATATATAGATGGAGCAGAAGATCCTACAATATCACTAGAAACTAATTCATTACTTAAGGAATATCTAATTTGTTCTACAAGATCCCCTTCCAAAGCATACTTTTTCATGATGGAATTAATACCATCCTTTGAGGTCGTGCTTTCCAGTTCCAATTTTAGAATAGCCAAAGAGCCATTAGGAACAGGAACCCGAATTGCGTTAGAGGTTAGTTTTCCTTCAAAAGAAGGAAGTGCTTTAGATACTGCTTTCCCAGCACCCGTTTCGGTAATTACCATGTTCAAGGCTGCAGCACGTCCACGACGGTATTTCTTGTGCATATTATCTACAAGATTTTGGTCGTTGGTATAGGCGTGAATGGTTTCTAAATGACCTTGAACAACTCCAAACGAATCCTCTACTGCTTTAAGTATAGGTGTAATGGCGTTGGTGGTACAAGAAGCGGCCGAAAAAATATCTACCTTGTTGGGATCGTGCTCGCTATGATTAACACCATGAACAATATTGGGAACTCCTTGACCAGGAGCTGTCAATAGTACCTTAGCAACACCATTGGCTTTGAGGTGACGTCCTAGCGCTTCTTTATCGCGAAAAGCACCTGTGTTGTCTATAACTAAGGCTTCATGGATTCCATATTCGGTATAATCAATTTCTTCTGGAGCGTTGGCCGAAATTATATGAACCGTAGTTCCATTGATAATAAGAGCCTTGTTTTCCATATCCACTCCAACAGTTCCCATGAAATCTCCATGAACCGAATCATATTGTAGTAGAGAAGCTCTTTTTTCTAGAACGGTCTGATCAACACTTCCTCGTGTTACGATAGCGCGAAGACGCATCTGACTACCCTGTCCCGTACGTGTCATGAGCTCACGAGCTAATAGACGACCAATACGACCAAAACCATAAAGAACTACGTCTTTGGGTGTAATACCTTTGACTTGACGGGCGTCCTTCAACTTGTCGCTCACAAAAGCGATGGCATCTTGATATTTGTTATCCTCTAAGTGGTACTCGAAGGTTAATTTTCCAATATCTAGTTTTGCTGGAGGAAGATCAAGTGTTTTGATAGCTTGAGCGATTTCTACCGAATCAAAAATCGAGATGGGTTTCTGAACAAATTCACCCGCGTATTCATGAAGGTTTAAAATCTCACTTACGTTACAATCAATAAGTTGGTTCCTAAAAAGGACCAATTCTATGGATTTGTCATACCATAGGTCACTTACGATCTTAATAAATTCTACGGAAGCCTTTCGGCGGTCAGTTTGAAAAGACAGTTCTTTTTCATAAACGTCATCAAAACTCATAGTAAAAAAGGGTTTTAGGGTCCCGATGATTGACGGGATTAATTTTTTGCAAAAGTATAGATTTCAAACGTTTTAGTGAAGTGTATTGGTAAAAATTAACACCCCTCTAAAAAAATGAATTCTCAGAGGGGTGATTCTGTCAGGATTTTTTTTACCTAAATATAAATGTCTGTAGTTCGCCTTGTTGATTTACAAAAGTCATTTTAATGCGATTGTTTGAATCTCTGTTGGACATTACGCGGCGTACATCATCAATGTTCTCAACGGTTTCATCATTAATTTTAGTAATGATACTGCCTTCTAGGCCATATTGTGACATGTCTCTAGTTAAACTTCTTGTCACCTCAACTCCGTTTGAGACTCCTAGTTCGGAGAGTTTGGCTGCATTGACGTTTTTTATTTCCAGACCGAGCTCATCAATTTGAAAAGATTCCAGCTTTACCAAAGTCACTGGTATGGTTCTTTGTTGTCCTTCTCTTAGTATGGTCACTTCAACCACATCATTGGGTCGTTTGGAACCAAGATATCCTGAAAGATCTGAAAATTTTCCAATTTTAAATCCATCGAGCTTTGTGATGACATCCCCTTGTTTGATTCCGCCTTTGTCAGCGCCACTTCCTTTTTCTATATCACTTACATAAACACCTTCGGTTTCATCTACTCCGTAATAAGCAGCAGCTCTGGAGTCTAAGGTTCCTCCCATGATGCCTAGGATGCCTCGTTGCACATTTCCATATTCTAAAATATCTTCTACCACCTTGCGTGCATTATTGGAAGGTACAGCAAAAGAATACCCTACATAAGATCCTGTTTCGGAAGTAATAGCTGTATTGATTCCTACCAGCTCTCCTCTAGTATTTACAAGAGCACCGCCACTGTTTCCTCTATTAACAGCTGCGTCAGTTTGAATAAAGGATTGTGGATTTCCATCAAATTCATTAAGATCTCGTGCCTTGGCACTAACAATTCCAGCGGTTACTGTAGAGGTTAAGTTAAACGGATTTCCAACGGCCAATACCCATTCGCCAATTCTTACAGCATTAGAGTCTCCAAAAGGCACAAAAGGGAGGTTGTTGTCTTCCGCGTCTATTTTTATAAGAGCAATATCTGTTTTTGGATCGGTACCAATAAGCTCGGCTGGATATGTTTTATTGTCATTTAATGTTACTTCCAATTGGGAAGAGTTCGCGATCACATGATTATTGGTAATAATATATCCATCAGGTGAAATTATAACACCACTTCCTGTACCCACCATCTCTCTGGAGGATCCACGACCATAGATATAGTCAATAACGTTTCCAGATTGTCTACCAACAGTAGTGTTCTTTACGTGAACTACGGCATTAACGGTTTTCTCTGCAGCAGCCGTAAAATCGATGTTTAATCCAGAATTTACAGGTTCAGAAAAAGTAGTTGGGATAAAAGAAGGGCTTTGTTCTTGCGGAACAAATACAACTTCATTAGATTCTACAAAAAGTTTGTACCCTCCAAGGGTCATTGCGCCTGCTACCAACGCAACCATAAATAAGCGAGCGATCTGTTTCATAGTTTATGTGATTTATTCTTTAAATGTAACAATTTATAGACGAAATTATTTTCTAAATATTTCATAATTAACGACCATTTAACATCTTTGAGATGTTCTAATTAGACATCGGTTTTCATACCTTTGTCGGATCATGGAATTTTCTTTTTATAAATATCAGGGCACTGGAAATGATTTTGTGATTATTGACAATCGACAGAATACCTTCCCCAAAAATAATACCAAGTTGGTTGGACAAATGTGCGACAGAAAATTTGGTATTGGAGCGGATGGATTGATTCTATTGGAAAATCACCCTTCGGCTCATTTTACCATGGTATATTACAATGCCGACGGGAACCCCAGTTCGATGTGTGGAAATGGAGGTCGCTGTTTGGTTCATTTTGCGAAACATCTTGGCATTATCGATGATGTGGCTACTTTTGAGGCCATTGACGGAATGCATGAAGCTTCTATCAACGAGAATGTGGTAGCCCTTAAGATGAATGATGTTACTGCTGTTGATATGCATAATACACATACGTTTCTGGATACGGGCTCTCCCCATCACGTGGAAATGACAGCGGATATTGGAAAAATAGATGTAAAAAAATTAGGCAGGACCATTCGAAATGATGTGTACGGTATGGAAGGAGCTAACGTGAATTTTGTAGAACGCATCTCTGAAGATACTTTTTCGGTTCGTACTTATGAAAGAGGTGTGGAAGATGAAACACTTTCTTGTGGAACGGGGGTAACAGCTGTTGCCATAGCCATGTTCGAAATGAAACATACGGAATCCAATATAGTAACGTTAGAAACACCGGGAGGAGATTTGAAAGTTCACTTTTCAAAAAACGGATCTAGATACACCGATGTAATTCTCGAAGGGCCAGCGATGCTTGTTTTTAAAGGAGTTTGGAAATGAATACATTAAAAGGAGAACATATAAGGTTGCGCGCCTTGGAGCCAGAAGACCTCAACAACTTATACCAGTTAGAAAATGAAGAACAGGTATGGGAAATTAGCAACACTTCGACGCCCTATTCTAAATATGTGTTGAAGCAATACCTCGAAGCATCCCATCGCGATATCTTTGAGGTAAAACAACTTCGTCTTGTAGTATGTATGTCCAAAAATGATCAAGCCATTGGCTTTATTGACTTGTTTGACTTCGATCCAAAGCACAAACGGGTTGGGATTGGGATCATTATTTTTTCTGAAAAGGATCGACAAAAAGGACATGCGTTCGAGGCCGTAAATTTACTGTGTAATTATGCGTTTGTTCATTTGAATGTACATCAGGTATATGCAAATATTACCGAAGATAACTTGGGAAGCATTCAATTATTTGAAAAATTAGGTTTCAAAAAAGCGGGAACCAAAAAAGAATGGATGTTCTCTGGCAGTACATTCAAAGATGAATTGATATATCAACGATTTAATCATGTATATTAAAAAAATAGTATTATCCATTGTTTTAATTGGTCTTATCGGGATGGGCATATTCGCTTATTACGTGTATTCTTCGGTCTTTGTACCAAATACAGCCTTTAATAATGAAGAAGCACGCGTTTATATTCCTTCAGGCGCCAATTTTACGGATGTCATGGAAGAATTCGAACCTTTGCTGAAAGACACCAAGAGCTTTGAAGCGGTTGCGCAACGCAAAGGGTATGTAACCAACGTGAAGAGTGGGCATTATGTGATTAAAAGAGGGATGAATAATAATGACATCATTAACACCATTAGAGGTGGAAATGGAAATACTCCTATTAAGATAAAATTCAATAATCAAGAGCGTCTTGAGAATTTGGCAGGACATATTGCCAATCAGATAGAGGCCGATAGCCTTTCCCTACTGGAAGCAATGAGGGATCAAGATTTTTTAGAAGGGAGTGGTTTGAATTCGGCAAACGCTATGTCTATTTATATTCCTAATACCTATGAAGTTTATTGGGATACTTCTGCGGAGGCATTTCGGGATAAAATGCTCAAGGCAAGCAAGGCCTTTTGGAATGAGTCCCGAACTAAAAAAGCGGCAGCACTCAACCTAACTCCTGCTGAAGTGATTTCTTTGGCGGCCATCGTACAAAAGGAAACAGCCAAAACTGAAGAACGCCCTCGCGTTGCAGGTTTGTATATCAACCGGATCAAAAGAGGAATGCCATTGCAAGCCGACCCAACCGTTATCTACGCTAAAAAGTTAACAGATAATGATTTTGATCAAGTTATTAAACGCGTTTTGTATCGTGACTTGGAGAATCTTTCTCCATATAATACCTATAAACATCTTGGCGTACCACCGGGGCCGATCAGTATGCCAGATATATCGTCTATTGATGGAGTTCTCGATTATGAAAAACATGATTATCTCTTTATGGTGGCCGATGTTAGCAATTTTGGGTACCATAAATTTGCCAAAACGTTGGCACAGCACAATCGTAATCGTCAAGAGTATGTGCGTTGGATCAATGGGCAAGGAGTGAACCGATAATCTTCTCTAAAATACTGTTAAAGCCTGTTAATAAGTGTTTTAATAACCTTTTTTCAATTTTATACTTTCATAACTACTTCTGAGTTAATTTGTTAGAGCATTTGTAAGACTTTTACTATTAAAGTTGGGGCAATTCATTAAGAAACAACCTTTAACATTTTTTAACAGTCTATATATTAATAGTTTAAAAAAAGTTGTACTTTTGCACGCTGAAAATCAGGGTATAATTGTAATGCCCAAATTTTTAAAAAAGATGAAACATAATTTATTGCGAATCAGCTTTTTACTAATAGTTACTGCAGCAGTAGCTACTGGTTTTTCTTCTACAAAGAAGATAGATTTATCTCACTATAAAGTGAGTGGTTTGACGTTCGATTATACTGTTCCTACTGAGGAGGAGGCGTTGGAGCTTGCTATTGAAGCTAATGAGTACCATCTCTCTTTGGGTAAAACCTATATTGGTTTCAAAGAGGCTTTGGGTTTCAAAGAATCTCGTGGAGACTATTCAACTATTAATGCATATGGTTATATGGGTAAATATCAATTTGCAAAAGGAACATTGCAAATGATTGGTATATACAATGCAGATGCCTTTATGCGTGATGCTAGTTTACAAGAAGAGGCCTTTTCAGCAAATACTTCTAGAAATAAATGGATCTTACGTAGAGACATTAAACGATACGACGGTAAAATCATCCAAGGTGTTCGGGTTACCGAATCGGGTATTCTAGCTGCAGCGCATTTAGCTGGAGCAGGAAATGTAAAAAAATACCTAAGAAGTGGAGGTATGATTGGATTTAGTGATGCTTTTGGTACTTCAATTCGTTACTATCTGAAGAAATTCTCTGGATATGATACGTCGTTTATTGTGGCTGACAAGAAAGCCAGAGTAATCTAAAACCGTATTATTTCTGAATAATAAACAAGGTGGGTCTCTTATTGAGATCCACCTTTATTTTTTTCCATTCCCCTGCTGTGAAGGTTTTAATATATTCTGTTGGTAAGGTAATGTCGCAGGCCACGCATAGTTTGGTGTGTTCTTGCAAGGTGCTTAACAAGCTCTCTAGCATTTGATTATTTCTGTACGGTGTTTCAATAAATAATTGAGACTGATCATTGTCAGCCGACAGGTGTTCTAAACGTTTGATCTCTACCCTACGCTCTCTCTTATCAATGGGTAAATACCCATTAAATGCAAAATTTTGACCATTGAATCCACTAGCCATCATCGCCAATAGAATAGACGAAGGTCCGACGAGCGGGACTACTTTAATATTTTGTAAATGTGCTTCAGAAACTACTGCGGCGCCTGGATCTGCAATGCCCGGACAACCAGCATCCGAAATAACGCCAACATCAAACCCTTCGTGACAAGGGGCTAGCATAGATGGAATGTCTGAGGTATCCGTAAATTTATTGATGAACGACAACTGCAAATCAGGCTGAGACTTTCTGGGAACAACACTTTTAATGAATCGCCTTGCATTCTTTTCGTTTTCAACGATGTAATGATCTATATGTTCCACGGCTTTTTTTACCAACAAAGGCAACACCTCTAATGGAGGGGTGTCGCCTAATGTACAGGGAATTAAATATAGATTTCCTTTTTGGGAATTCATAAAGGAATTTATTGAATAACTAATTTTTTTATAAGGGTTCCTCCTTGTTGTGATGTGACACGTACCAAATACATACCAGAGGTAAATGTACTCACATCGACAGATCTTTGAGAAGTAGAAACATGCTCTTCTGAAAATAAGATACTTCCTTTTACATCCATAATAGAAAGGGCTTCAATGGTATCATTCTCCATTATTAATTGAATTCTATCTGAAGCGGGATTAGGCAAAATGGCCAATTGTACTATATCTCCAATATCTGGATTTGAAAGGGTGCCTCCTTGAATCTTAAAAATATCTCCACCTAGGTCTACCACATACATTTCACCTACATTGTCTACTCCAAAAGATACCCAAGTACCTCCAAAATCACCATGATCTATTACGTTACCACTAGCGTCAGATGTTGCAATAAAAGTACCACAAACATCTGCATAAAAGTATAGTCCTTGGATGTCTCCATATACATTACCACGGTACACATAGCCTCCAGTAACGGAGCAATTACCCGACCCTGATCCTGAGGAGTATTCGGCAATAGGGAACGTGAGAAATGATGGATCGGGGCATCCAGCTGTATTAAATGGTTGTGATCCTTCGTAGCATCTCCAGCCATAATTTAATTCGGCATCAGTGCCAGCAGCACGATTGATCTCTTCTACTTCTCCTTGTCCAACATCTCCAATCCAAAGATCTCCATTGGTAGGGTCAAAAGAAAATCGCCAAGGATTACGTAGTCCGTATGCCCAAATTTCTTCGGCCTGGCTAGTACTTCCCGCATAAGGGTTATCGGCAGGAATACCATAGTTGTTTCCTCCGCTCGGATTGTCTACATCAATGCGTAACAGTTTGCCTAACAGCAGGGTTGTATTTTGAGCTCTATTCCCGGGGTCTCCGCCGCTTCCTCCATCTCCAGACGATATATATAGATACCCATCATTAGGGCCAAAAGCAATAGCTCCTCCATTGTGGTTGGGAAAAGGTTGTACGTAGTCTATTATTTGAAATTCTGTGGTGTCATCAGCTTGATTGGGGTCGGTCGTGCTTACACTAAATCTGGATATTTGAGTATCTCCGCTATTATCTATATAATGAACATAGAAATATCCATTGGTATCATAATCAGGATGGAAAGCGAGTCCCAACAGGCCTCGTTCATCAAAATCGTTTGTTGGATTGACAACAATAGGATCAATATTTAAAAAAGGAGTGGGGTTCACAGAACCATCCGGGTTGATAATTTTAATAAGGCCTTGTTTTTCAACAACAAAAAGGCGCTCATCACCGGCATGTTGAAGGTCAACGGGAACCGAAAGATTCTCAGCAAAGAGCTCGAGGGATACATCTTGTGCAAATAATGGGGTACACAAAATCATAACAATTAAAGTAGGGATGCATTTTTTCATAGGTATATTTTTTTGACGCAGCACTAAAGTAATGAAAACCAGCAAATAATAAAACTAAAGACGTGCTGCAATTTTTTCACATGCCTGATCGAGCATTTGATAGACGTTTTCAAATCCTTGATCACCACCATAATAGGGGTCAGGTACGTCTACATTTTCACCGGGGAATATTTCATCAAGAATAAGCTGTACTTTTTTTCGGTCTTCATCATTTTGAGCCAATCGAAGTACGTCTGCTTTGTTGGAGTTATCCATTACAAAAATGTGATCAAAAAGAGAGAAATGAGCCGCCTTAAATTGCATGCCTCTTTGGTGCGAAATAGCAACACCATGAGTTTTACCCACAGCGATACTACGTGGGTCTGGAGATTCGCCTACATGCCAACCTCCTGTGCCAGCCGAGTCTACTATCACTTGTGTGGGATTAACTTTGGCGGTTAAAATTCCTTCTGCTAGTGGGGAACGACAGATATTTCCCAAGCAGACCATAAGAACTTTCGTTTTCTTGGTTTCCATATCAGAAAAGTATAAAAAAAATATGAAAAAAGGTAGGACTACTTTTTATAGTGTCAGTTTCTTGTTGAGGTCTTCAACATATTTTCTGAACTGCTTATCGGTGCTGGATAAGTTGTCAACAGTTTTACATGCATGCAAAACGGTAGCATGATCTCGTTGACCAATTTGAGAACCAATAGAAGCTAAGGATGCTTTTGTAAACTTTTTAGCAAAGAACATAGCAAGTTGTCTTGCCTGTACAATGTGTCGCTTACGCGTTTTGGATTGTAAGGTCTCCACATCCATTTGGAAATATTCGCTCACTACTTTTTGAATGTAGTCAATCGAAACTTCGCGCTTGGTATGCTTCACATAGTTGTCAACGATCTTCTTGGCCAACTCGATGGTAATCTCACGTTTGTTAAATGAAGAATGAGCAATTAAAGAAATAATAGCACCTTCCAACTCTCTAATATTGGTCTTAATATTGTTTGCAAGAAATTGGATGATGTCATCCGGCATTTCTACTCCATCTCGATATAACTTATTTTGAATAATAGCAACTCGTGTGTCATAATCGGGATGATTCAGTTCAGCAGAAAGTCCCCATTTAAATCGCGACAGTAGTCGTTGTTCTATATCGATCATGTCAACTGGAGCCTTATCACTTGTAAGAATTACTTGTTTTCCGTTTTGGTGTAAGTGGTTGAATATGTGGAAGAAGACATCTTGCGTTCCAGCTTTTCCGGAAAGCAGTTGAATATCATCAACAATCAAAACATCAATAATTTGATAAAAGTGAATAAAGTCGTTTCTGTTATTCTTCTTAACAGATTCAATATATTGTTGTGTAAACTTTTCAGCAGAGATATACAAAACAGTTTTCTCTGGATACTTATCCTTAATTTCAACACCAATGGCATGCGCCAAATGTGTTTTTCCCAAACCTACACCTCCAAAAACGAGTAATGGGTTAAAAGAAGTACCCCCTGGCTTATTTGCAACTGCCAAACCAGCCGAACGAGCAAGTCTATTGGACTCACCTTCTAAAAAGCTCTCAAAATTGTAACTAGGGTTTAGTTGAGACTCGATCTTTACATTCCTAATACCTGGAATTACGAAGGGATTTTTAAGTTCAGGGCTTTTGTTTTTTACAGGAACATCTATTTCCTGCGATCTCACCTGACTTCTATTAGCACTTGGAATTTTTTCGGTAAAAGGTTGCTTGTTGCCATAGGTGTTCTCCATTTTTATGATGTACACCAGCTTAGCACTTGTGCCAAGCTCTTTGGTTAATGCAACTTTAAGTAATTTTACATAATGCTCTTCAAGCCATTCGTAGAAAAATTTACTTGGTACCTGAATACTAAGAGCATTGTCTGTAAGCTTAACTGCTTTAATAGGCTCGAACCATGTTTTGAATGCTTGAGAAGTTATATTATCTTCAATAAAAGCCAAACAATTGTTCCAAACCGATTCCGCAGTTTTGCTCATAGTGATTATTCGAAGTTTAGTTAGTTATAGATACGGTTAAGAAATGATAAAAAAAGTACTGCCCCCTTACAATTTCTTAACAATGCAAATATGTGAACAAAAAAGTGAAAAAAAAAATAGAAAGGGTATTGAATTTTTAGTTTTTTTTCCTCATACTATTATTATGCTAAATCTACGAAAAAAGTTCCTTTTTTAATGCTAATAAACATGAAAAATTCAACAACTATAATTAGAGTACGGTATGGAGAGACAGATCAAATGGGGGTGGTTTATCATGGAAATTATGCTCAATATTTAGAAGAAGGACGTACCGAATGGCTAAGAAAATTGGGGCTTTCCTACCGATGGATGGAAGAAAATAACGTACAATTACCCGTCATAAATATCAACATAGATTACAAGCATCCAGCGTATTATGACGATGTTTTGAGTATTACAACGAGTCTTAAGAAAATTCCTACAATTAGAATTGAGTTCGATTACGAAATTCACAATGAAGAGAACACTTTAATCGCTTTGGGAAGTACCACTTTGGTGTTCATGAATAAGGTCACAAAAAAGTTGATGAAAGCGCCTGATTACCTGCTGGAAAAATTTTAAAATACAAGGCCGTTATTCTATTTCTTTGATTACAACCTTATATGTATTTTGAAAGAGGTTAAAAATTCGAGCTGCTTCTTTTTTACGTACCGAGATGTTGAACTGACAGTCCATTTCCATTTTCTGTTCATTAATGGAAATGTTTTCCTCCTTTATAATGCGCATCACAACATTCATTTCGGGGTAGGCAAATTTCAGGATAAAGCGTTGGTCAATTGTTTTTTCAATAATATCAGAAACATCCAAAGCCATTTGAGCGGCTGTTTTGTATGCCTGGATTAATCCCCCAACACCTAACTTCGTGCCACCAAAATATCGAACCACGACCACCAAAATGTTGGTTACATCAAATGCCTGAAGTTGCCCATATATAGGAGGTCCTGCACTGTTGCTGGGCTCTCCATCATCATTGGCTCTGTACGCTTCGTATTGTTTGCCCAATTGCCAGGCGTAGCACCAGTGCCTTGCGTTGTAATGCTCTTTTTTTAATGTTTCAATATGGCGCTTTACGTCGTCTTCATTTTCTATGGGGAATGCATACCCAATGAACTTACTTCCTCTGTCTTTGAACAATACACTGGATGAGCGTGTACGAATGGTTTTATAAGTGTCTCGTGCTTCTGACATTAGAATATAGATAAAGCCACAAGAAAGATACTTAAGACGGCCAGAAAGATACCAATCCAGTTTTTTAGGAGTAACTTCTCTTTAAATAATACAATGCCAACGAGGGTGGACAGCATGACTATGGCTACATTGTTAATCGTGAAAATTCCTGAGCTATCGAAGAGATCACTTCGCAATGCGTGCACCAAGAAATAGATTGAAAAATAATTAGGGACTCCTAGCAATATTCCGCCAAGGATATTTTTGTAATGAAACCTAAACTTTCCAAGAGATGCTTGAATCAATAACACCACAACGCCTATAGACGCAGCGGCACCAAAAATCACAGCAGAGAAAAGTGACACGTCATCTTTAGCCACAAAACTATCTTCCAAAAACTTAATACTCACATCAATAACTCCGCTTCCCAAAAAAACAAGTAACGGAAAGATGAGGGTCCTTCGGTCTAAAGCAATACCATCCTTGGATTTCACCGAAGTTAAATATACGGCCACCAAAGCCAATATAATACCTAACCCTTTAAATAGGTTCAAGTCTTCTTTATAGTATACAAAACCAAACACTATTGGTATTACCACACTCATCTTGGTGGCAACAGATACCACAGAGAGCCCACTGCGCTGCGTTGTGTGCGCCATAAGATTAAAAACCACAATAAAGAGTGCGCCCAATCCTAACGTATAATAGAACCAATCGTAGCTAGAAATTGCTGCAACTTCAATGGGTTCGCTATGAAATGAGATTCCGCAGATGCAAGCAACAACATAGTTCACCACAATGGCGTGTAAAATATTAATTTGGAAGCGTTCAAATAATTTGAAAATTACAAATATTAACGTAGAGGCTAGTATACTAAGGAGTAGGTAGGTCAAGTTTTTTCGTTTTTATATAATTGTAATATGTCGTTTTCTATATGTTCTTCTCGTACTACTTCGGAAGCTAATGTAGGAGCCGCGACTCCTTCTCCAAAGGTTGTTTCTCCAATAAACACAAAGGCTTCATCCCAAAGATTGGAATCAATAAAAGACTGAATTGTTTTGCTTCCGCCCTCTACAATAAGAGATTGAACATGATACCTATATAATATAGCACAAATTTGATTCGGAATATTTTCTGAAAAACGGGCCGTTTCGTATCTGCAATTCTTCGAATTTTCAATTTCTTTTTCGGTAATAATAAGGGTGGGAACAGTGCCATCCAAAACCGAAGCTTTTTTGGATATTTTAAGACTTCGGTCAATGATCACACGTAGCGGATGATCCCCTTGCCAATCCCGAAGGGTTAGGCTTGGGTTGTCAGAAAGCACAGTCTGGGTGCCTACTAAAATAGCTTGTTCTTCACTTCGCATTTGGTGTACCCTTTGCTTTGAATGAGAATTGCTAATCCATACGGGAGCTCTTTCTGAAATATTAAGAGAGCCCTGATCCATGTTTGGGGCTATAAAACCATCTTTTGTTTGCGCCCATTTAAACACAATATAGGGTCGCTTTTGTTGGTGATAGGTAAAGAACCTTCTGTTGAGGTAATCACATTCCTCTTTTAATATGGCCGTAGTTACATTACATCCCGCTTCCTGTAGCTTCTCAATACCTTTACCAGCAACTTTTGGATTAGGATCAACACTCCCAATTACAACATTTTTTATTCCTTTTTCAATAATTAAATTGGAACAGGGCGGTGTTTTTCCATGGTGACTACACGGTTCTAAATTTACATATAGCGTTGCTTTGTTAAGCAATGTATGATCTTTAACACTCATGATGGCATTTACCTCGGCATGTGCTTCTCCCGCTTGGCGATGCCATCCTTCACCAATGACGGTATTATTATATACAATCACGCTTCCTACCAAGGGGTTGGGATAGGTGGTTCCAAGGCCATTTTCGGCCAGTTGGATACAACGCTTCATGTAATTTTCATGTATATTCACACCGTAAAAATACAAGGATTCCTTAGAACAAATGGTATGACACCACATCTTCGAGTGCAGAATTATGAAACGCCGTGAAAATATGACCCTTACCGAGCTAAAGACTACATTTATTGAAGCATTGTTATCGCAATATCCCAAAGAGGAGGTCACGTCTTTTTTTAATTTACTTTCAGAAAAACACCTACAACTTTCTAGGGTGGACATAACAATTAAAGGAGGAATGGAAGTTTCCGAAGAAACCATTACGGTTTTTTCAGCATCCCTGGAGCGGTTAAAAAAAAATGAACCTGTACAATACATAATTGGAGATACAGAGTTTTATGGATTGTCATTTTTGGTTACTAAAGATGTGCTTATTCCACGTCCAGAAACCGAAGAACTCGTGTCTTGGGTTCTTGATGACCATAGAATGATCCGTAAGGAAATGAAGATTCTGGATATTGGCACCGGAAGTGGCTGTATCGCTATTTCGATTGCTAAAAATCTGAAATCAAATGTGACCGCTTTGGACGTTTCCACAAAAGCGTTGGCTTTAGCTCATGAAAATGCTGAAAGGAACTCGGTGGTCGTTAATTTCCAACAGTTAGATATATTAGAGGCGAGTGTTCTTTCAGAAAAATATCATACTATCGTATCCAATCCCCCCTATGTGCGGGAAATTGAAATGAACGAAATGTCGTCTAATGTTTTGGAATATGAACCCGCATCTGCTCTCTATGTGACTAATGAAGATCCCTTGGTTTTTTATCGAAAAATTGCCCGGCTGGCGAGGCAACATTTAGTGTCCAATGGCACCTTATACTTCGAAATAAATGAATACCTTAGTAGAGAATTGTGCATTTTGCTAAAAGAAATAGGTTTTTCAAATATAGTTCTCAGAAAAGATATTTTTGGAAAGGATCGCATGATTAAATGCTCTATGGATGAATAAGCTCGAAAAAATATGTGTGTTTTGTGGAAGTAGTGATGGCAATGATGAAAGCATTACGCTCACCGCACAAACCTTGGGAGAAACACTTGCTGCCCGAGGAATTACTTTGGTTTATGGAGCTGCCAAGATTGGCATTATGGGTGTGATAGCTCAGTCGGTATTGGATGCAAAAGGAAAGGTGATAGGCATAATTCCAGAATTTCTAAAGAAAAAGGAAGTAGTTCATTTGGGGCTCACACAATTAGTCACCACGTCAAATATGCACGAGCGTAAACTGAAAATGCACGATGTAAGCGATGGATTTATTGCGTTACCTGGAGGTATTGGGACACTTGAAGAATTATTTGAAATTTTCACCTGGCTGCAATTGGGATTGCACCAAAAACCTATAGGGCTGCTCAATACAAATCATTTTTATGATGACCTGTTGAAGCTTTTGGAGACGATGGTAGTAAAAGGCTTTTTGTCTATGAGTAACTACGAACTTCTTATCGTAGATACCACGGTGGATGGTTTGCTATCCAAAATGGAGCAATTTAAAACTCCTAATCTCCCACACTGGCTTAACAAAGACCGTGCATGAATTAAGTTATCAACGATTCCCTTTGTTTTTTAACAAGATTATCTATTGTTTGTTCTAAATGGTTACATTGAAGTACATTAACCATTAATTTATTCATATGAGTGCATCAAAAAAATATTTTGCGGAAGGCCTGGGAACTTTCGCTTTAGTGCTATTTGGCTGTGGAGCAGCTGTTATTTCTGGAGTATCAGGCGCCGGTCCTAGCGGTGTTGGTTTGTTAGGGATCTCACTGGCCTTTGGTTTGGCTGTTGTTGCAATGGCATATACTATTGGACCTATTTCCGGTTGTCATATCAATCCGGCAATCTCTATTGCCATGTTGGCTGCAGGTAAGTTATCTGCCAAAGACACGGTAGGTTATGTTATTTCTCAATGCATTGGTGCTGTTATTGGCGCGGGAGTGTTGTATGTTTTGGCCACGGGAACATCAGGATTTGTTATGCCAGAATGGGGCCTTGGCAGTAATGGCTGGGGTGCTGGCTATCTAGGCGAATATGATATGAAATCTGCGCTAATTGCAGAGTTTGTTTTTACCTTTTTATTCTTAATGGTCATTTTTGGAACCACTGCCAAAAACGCTTCGCCCGCCATGGCAGGATTGGCCATTGGTATTGCGTTGGTGTTAATTCATTTGGTAGCTATACCTATCACGGGTACCTCTGTAAATCCGGCGCGTAGTTTAGGCCCTGCCGTATTTGCTGGCGGAATGGCTTTAAGTCAGTTATGGCTGTTTATTGTAGCTCCTATCGCGGGCGGTCTTTTCGCGGCTTTGGTCAGAAAGATATTTGTAGACGACTAACTAATGCCTAAATAATTGAAAAATAAGCTCCTGAAAATAGGAGCTTATTTTTTTGTGTGTATTTCATCGAAAACATTGAGTAATTCACAATGATTTGACATTATTGTTATAATTTAAGTAGATTATTAACACTAATCACTTAACAAAATGAAAAAACTATTATTATCTTCTATTTTGTTGTTGTTCATGACAATGACGACCAATGCCCAACAAAATGTAGAAGAAAAAGCGAATTACTACGGAACAGTATCCTCTGTAGAGTATGTTTCCTCTTTGGCCTCCCGGCCAAATGATCTCGTCCCTTCCGATAACTCTCCCCGGGAAGCAAGAGATAAAAAGTCGTTAGCAAATATCCTTGGAATAGGGCAAGACCCTCAAACCGAAGATGACTATTTCGTGAGAAATAGAAACGAAATGGAGCAGAGCGTACGCATGGCGCCTGCAAGCCCTGTTTTTGATGCCTATGCGTCAGGCTCTCAACCTACCGATCCTTCATTGGCGGTTGGTCCCAATCATGTGATGGTAGTCTTTAACACAGGATTTGCTATTTATGACAAATCTGGAAATCAACTCTTAGGACAAACGGCACCTAATCCAGCCATCTTTCCTTCGGGAGGATGCTGTGACCTTACTGCTTCTTACGATAATGCAGCAGATAGATGGGTGCTCACCTTCTTGGGAAGTGGAGCACAGGTGGCTGTTTCTGATGGCCCTAATCCGTTAACCGCTGGCTGGTTTATTTACAATATAGCCGCTATTAACGATTATCAAAAACTATCTATTTGGAGTGATGGCTATTACATCACAGATAATACAAGTTCAACCAATAAAGTGTGGGCTTTGGAAAGAGATGCTATGTTGGCAGGAAACCCTTCCGCCCAAATACTAGGGTTTAATTTGCCTGGGATTCAAACCAGTGGTTTTTACAGCCCACAGGCATTTAATGTTACGAATAACAATTTGCCAGCTGCAGGTGGTGCTCCCATTGTATACTTACAAGATAATGCATGGTCTGGAGTTTCTACGGATCATATAAAATTATGGACCATAGATGTGGATTGGGTGACTCCTGGGAATTCAACTATTTCTGCCGCCCAGGAAATTACAACAACACCCTTTATTAGCGTTTTTGATAACGGAAGTTTTTCAAACCTAGCGCAGCCAGGTGGCGGTTCTTCTATTGACGCCTTACAAGCAACAATTATGAATCAAGCGCAGTTTAGAAAATTTGGAACGCACAATTCTGCAGTCTTTAATTTTGTAGTAGATACGGATGCTAGTGGAGGTGAACTTGCCGGAGTGCGTTGGTTCGAATTTAGACAAAGCGGCGATAATCAGCCCTGGTCCTTATATCAAGAAGGGACGTATACTGCTCCCGATGGAAGGCATGCTTGGAATGCCAGTTTAGCTATGGATAGTCAAGGCAATATAGGCATGGGGTATACCTCAATGTCTGGCCCATCAACACCATCTACGGTGAGGGTAAGTTCCTATTTTACCGGAAGGTTAAGTACAGACCCGCTTGGAACCATGTCGGTTATGGAAGGTCTTATTGCTAACGGAAATGCAAATATTTCAGGAACGCGATATGGCGATTATAGTAAAATCGATGTAGACCCGTCTAACGACTCAACTTTTTGGTTTATCAACGAATATGTGAATAGCGGAAGAAAAGGTGTGGTTGGTGCATTTCAAATTCAGGCGGGCCCGCCAGATACCGAAGCACCTACAGATCCAACAAACGTAGTGGCATCTAATATCACGGCTAGTGGAGCTACACTCAACTGGACGGCGTCTACAGATAATGTGGGAGTGACTCAGTATAACATATCTATTGATGGCTCTGTTGTAGGCACATCGGCTACTACAAGTTTTGATGTAACGGGACTTTCTCCTACTACCTTGTATGCGGCTTCGGTGACGGCTCAAGATGCGGCAGGAAATGTTTCTGGAAGTGCGAATACTTCGTTTACAACGCTTGAAGGCGGTGGGGTTACCTATTGTGATTCTGCGAGTACGAATGTAAGTGATGAATTTATTGGTAGAGTGCAACTGAATACTATTGATAATGCTTCAGGAGCGCAGTTCTATTCAGATTTTACAGCTATATCTACTGATCTATCCGAAGGACAAGCCTATACCATTACGGTGACTCCAACATGGACAGGTACCATTTACCCCGAGGGTTATGCTGTCTGGATCGATTATAACAATAACGGAGATTTTACAGATTCAGGCGAATTGGTGTGGTCTAAAGCACCCTCCACAGATACGCCTAACAGCGGTAATTTTACCGTACCTAGCGGAACTTCCGAAGCTTCTGTGAGAATGAGGGTTTCCATGAAATACAATGGAATACCAACCTCTTGCGAAACGTTTACTTGGGGAGAAGTAGAAGATTATACAGTGAATCTTGAAGTCGGTGGGGGCGGAGACACCCAGGCTCCTTCTACACCAACAAATCTTACAGCTTCTAATGTTACGGATACTACGGCGGACCTTTCTTGGAATGCCTCTACAGATAATGTAGGCGTTACAGGCTATGAGATATTTTTAGATGGATCAAGCATTGGAACTGTGGTAGGTACTGCCGCCAATGTAACAGGATTATCATCCAACACATCCTATGCGTTTAACGTAAGCGCCTTTGATGCTGCTGGGAATAATTCTGGGTTGAGCAATACTGAAAATATAACAACCACAGGCGGTGGTGGAGGCCCAGGAGTTATTGCGGGTTACTTCTTTGAAACTGGCTTAGAAGGTTGGATTGATGGCGGTAGTGATTGTGTTCGTTTTAACAACGCTAACCGTGCTTTTGAAGGAAGCTACTCTATCAGAATTAGAGATAATTCGAACTCGTCAAATGCCCAATCACCTATTTTAGACCTTAGTGGTAACACGCAAATTACGATTGAGTTTCATACGTATTCTAGAGGCATGGAATTAGGAGAAGATTTCTTTGTAGAGTTCTTTAACGGAACCTCTTACGAGGTAATTGGAAACTATGCTAGAGGTACAGATTTTAACAATAATTCCTTCTTTACCGATACAATTACGCTGGACGCAGGTACCTATAATTTCAATGCGAATAATAGATTCCGTTTCCGTAATGACGCGAGCACTAATAATGACCATATTTACTTTGATCAGGTGATTATAAGTGGTGATAACGTTAGAGAAATAGACCCGAGTGTTTCTGAAGGGTCTAATCAAGTTACCCAAGTACAGACCTTCGGTCTTAGTGCAAGAGATGTTTCTTTGTATCCAAACCCTGCAACTTCGATATTAAATATTGAAATTAGAGAAGGTAGTTTTGATGAGATTATGATCTTTGCGACAAGTGGAAAATTAATTCAAACCATAAACCCTAGGGAGAATAGTTTAGAAGTTGATGTTTCTGGATTGTCGGCAGGAATGTATTTTGTGCGTTTTGTTTCTGAAGGATTGGCCTTCACAAAACGATTTATTAAAGAGTAGTATTATTCAATAGAATACTGAAAAGGGTTGCCTATAGGGCAGCCCTTTTTGTTTACAATCTATTTTCTGAAATGATGGTGCTTGCAATTCTATTTTTATATTTGTTATATGAATATGGAAGCCCACATCAATCAATTACGCGACGAGCTTCGCGAACATAATTATAACTATTACGTACTTGATGATCCCAGAATCTCAGACTATGAATTTGATATAAAACTGAAGGAGCTTCAGGCGCTTGAAGAAAAGCACTCTGAGTACTACGATCCTAACTCTCCTACGTTGCGTGTAGGCGGTGAGGTCACCAAGAACTTTAAGACCATTACCCACGATTATAGAATGTACTCGTTGGATAATTCATATTCCAAAGAAGATTTAGAAGACTGGGAGAAAAGGATCAAAAAGATGGTTGACGGAGTGGTCTCTTATACCTGTGAGTTGAAATACGATGGAGCATCCATGAACCTAACCTATGAAAATGGAAAATTGATACGCGCTGTGACCCGAGGCGATGGATTTCAAGGCGACGATGTTACTACCAATGTAAAGACCATCAAGTCTGTACCCCTGCAATTGAAAGGAGATTATTTACCAAGATTTGATATTAGAGGCGAAATTGTTTTGCCTCTCAAAGGTTTTCAAAAAATGAACGAGGATCGTCTCGCGGCTGGAGAAGAACCCTATCGTAATCCACGAAATACGGCTTCGGGAAGTCTAAAACTACAAGACAGCGCCGAAGTAGCAAAGCGACCTTTAGAATGTTTGTTATATAGTATTAAAGCCAATAGGCTGCCTTTCGCCACGCAGTTTGAGAGCCTTGAAAAGGCCAGACAATGGGGATTTAAGGTGCCCGATATCTCCCAATGGGCTGGGAGTATTGATGAGGTGCTCGCCTTTGTTAATTACTGGGATGTACACCGCCACGACCTCCCGTATGAAACGGATGGAGTGGTTGTTAAGGTAAATGATCTTCAGCAGCAGGAAGAGCTGGGGTATACTGCAAAGGCACCACGTTGGGCTATGGCGTACAAATTTAAAGCGGAGCAGGTCACTACTGTGTTGAATACAATTACATACCAAGTGGGACGTACCGGAGCGATAACTCCTGTGGCCAACTTGGAGCCTGTGGCACTTGCTGGAACCATCGTAAAACGTGCTTCTTTGCATAATGCCGATCAAATAGCCAAATTGGATGTTAGGGAAGGCGACTCTGTATATGTAGAAAAAGGAGGGGAGATCATCCCTAAAATAATGGGCGTGGATATGTCGCTCAGAGACGAGTCATCAGTGCCTACATCGTATATTACACAATGCCCAGAATGCGAAACACCTTTGGTGCGTAAAGAGGGAGAGGCACAACATTATTGTCCGAATACGGAGGGGTGTCCACCTCAGATTATAGGGAGGATCCAACATTATATTTCACGAAAAGCAATGGATATTGAAGGCCTAGGCGGTGAGACGGTCGCCCTTTTAGTGACCAGCGGTCTTATCGCTAATTATGCAGATCTATACGAACTTACTATGGAAGAAGTGATTCCGTTAGAACGTATGGCTGAGAAAAGTGCTGAGAACTTGGTCACAGGAATCGAAGCGTCCAAAGCCATTCCGTTTGAACGCGTTTTATTTGGCTTAGGTATTCGGTATGTGGGCGAAACAGTTGCAAAGAAGCTGGCCAAGCACTACAAAAATATAGACGCTTTAATGAACGCTTCAGAAGAAGATTTGATCGCCGTTGAAGAAATTGGTGATCGAATTGCTGAAAGTGTGGTGGGATTCTTTTCCGAAGTAGAAAATAGAGATCTTATCACAAGACTAAAATCTTTTGGTGTTCAATTAGAAATTTCTGCTGAAAAACTAGCCAATCAATCAGATATATTGCAAGGGAAAACCTTTGTGGTTTCTGGAGTTTTTATGCAAGTATCTAGAGATGAGTTAAAACAGCTTATTGAAGACAATGGAGGGAAGGTTTCGGGGTCTATTTCTGGCAAAACCAGTTTTGTGGTTGCGGGTGATAAAATGGGACCTAGTAAGAAGACAAAAGCCGAAAGTTTAGGGGTGTCTATTATTTCTGAAGACGAATTTTTGCTAATGATTTCTTAATCCATTTACCTGATGTTTTTTAAAATCATACTTTTGCAACGCAATCCTAAGAATCCCCAATGTTTGAACGGTTAAAGCGGAGATCGCTCCAAAAACAAACAGAGAAAAGCCTTAAGAACAGGGACATGACGCATGTCAATGATCCGTTAAGGAGATTGGGTATTATTGTGGATGAACATCATTTTCAGGATTTTGAAGCACTATATGATTTTTCTGATACGCTGGGAATACTTCGCAAGGATGTAAAAGTATTTTCGTTTCTAGAGGTGCGCAAGAAGACACCTTCGTTACGGCAAAATCAAATTAATAACAGTCATTTCTCCTGGAAAGGAGATATTCAAAATCAGAATGCTAAGGAGTTTTTAGATATTCCTTTTGATGTATTGGTGTGTTTTAATTCGGAAAAAAATGAATTTCTGGATTTAATGGCGGCCAGAAGCAAGGCTAAGTTTAAAGTGAGTTCGGTAGGAGCAGATACAAGACTGTTTGATTTACTTATTGACATAGATCCAAAACGCACCGAAGACTTTAAGAACGAGTTGAAGAAATATTTAGAGATCTTAAAAAAGATATAATGAAACCTGAAAAGGTTGCTTCTGAAATATAAAGCAAATACAAATGAAAGAACTTATTGGAACCGGAGTTGCATTGATTACGCCCTTTAACGAAGATTTTTCTGTGGATACAGAAGGGCTTGACAATGTTGTGGAGTATTGCATTGAGCAAGGTATCGATTATTTAGTGGTGTTGGGCACTACCGCCGAAAGTGCCACCCTCAATTCAGCCGAAAAACAAGGTGTGATAGACACCATAGTTAAGACAAACAATGGAAGATTGCCTTTAGTTCTGGGTATTGGTGGAAATAACACACAGGCAGTGGCAGATGAGATAACATCTCGAGATCTTTCAGATTTTTGTGCGATTTTATCAGTATCACCCTTTTATAACAAACCAACGCAAGAGGGCATTTATCAACATTTTGCGGTGCTTTCGGGCGTATCGCCTTTGCCTATTATTGTATATAATGTGCCTGGGAGAACAGGATCTAATGTTGCCCCCGGAACCGTTGCACGTTTAGCACAAGATTTTGACAACATAGTAGCCGTTAAAGAGGCTGCTGGTGACATTGTACAAGCCATGGAGCTTATTTCGAAATGTCCAGACGACTTCTTAGTGATTTCGGGAGATGATATGATTGCCCTTCCTATGGTCTTGGCTGGAGGCGCTGGCGTTATTTCGGTAATTGGACAAGGCTTTCCAAAAGAGTTTTCTGAGATGATTCGTTTGGGATTGGATCGAAAAGTAGATGCTGCCTTTCAAATTCAGTATAAAATAGCACCTGCCATTGATTATATTTTTGCGGAAGGAAATCCGGCGGGTATAAAAGCTGTATTTGATGCCAAGAATATTTGCGGTGATACACTAAGGCTTCCATTGGTGGGTATTAGCCCCCAATTAAGGGCTAAAATTGATGCTTTTGTAGACGCTTTTTAATGGAGTGTCTAAATAATTGCGTTAAACTTTTCAAAATAACAAGCAGTACTAGCTGTGATTACAATAATTTAGTAGGATAATAAGTTTTTGTAATCACGTATAATTCACTACTTTTGCACGATGTTTTTTAAATATATGAGAACAAGTCTGTTAATACTTTTAGTTGCTATTTTAAACACTTCCTGTAGTGAGTACCAAAAGGTGCTCAAAGGGGAGGATGTGTTGGAGAAATATGAAATGGCCGAAAAGCTTTACGAAGCCGAAAAATATAAGAAAGCACTTAAACTCATGGAACAGGTAGTTCCTGTGTACCGAGGGAAGCCTCAGGCAGAGAAACTCATGTATATGTATGCCAATACCTTCTATCAATTAGAAGACTTTTATTTGGCGGGATACCAGTTTGAACGTTTTGAAACCTCTTACCCTAACAGTGACAGCGTTGAAGTAGCTGCGTATCGTTCGGCACGAAGTTATTACGAACTCTCTCCTAGGTACTCACTAGATCAAGTAGATACGTACAAAGGATTGGAAAAACTGCAAGAATACATAGATAATTACCCCGACTCTGAATTGCGAACGGAAGCCAATGGATTGGTCGCCGAATTGCGAGGAAAGTTGGAGAAAAAGTCGTTTGAAGTTGCCAAACAGTTTTTTAGAATATCAGATTACAAAGCGGCCATCGAGTCCTTTGATAACTTCATCACAGACAACCCAGGTTCTTCGTACAGAAAAGAAGCGTTCTATGGAAGATATGAAGCTGCGTATGAATTGGCAATTAATAGTTTGCCTCATTTGGTGAAGGAACGCTTGGAGAAAGCAAAAGAATATTATAACAATTTTACAAAATATTACGGCGAATCTGATTTGAAATCTGATGCTGACGAGATCTTAACAGATATTGACAAACGATTGGCCAAAATAGTAGAACCCACTAGTTAAATTAGGATTATGACGGATATTAAAAATTCTGAAGCACCTATCAATACAAAGACTATTGATAAAAACTTGGTTGACGCCCCAACAAATAATATTTATGAGGCTATTTCGATCATCTCCAAGAGAGCGATTCAAATAAATTCAGATATCAAGAAAGAACTTCTTGAGAAACTGGATGAGTTTGCTACCTATAATGATAGTCTTGAAGAAATTTTTGAGAACAAAGAGCAAATTGAAGTTTCAAAATTTTATGAAAAATTGCCGAAACCTCATGCAATTGCTATCCAAGAGTGGTTAGAAGATAAAATTTACCACCGAAATACTCAAGACGAAGAAATCGAAGAATAAACCATGTCTGTGTTAAGCGGTAAAAATATAATACTTGGCATTACTGCCGGTATTGCCGCTTATAAAACGGCATTCTTGGTGCGCTTGCTTGTTAAAGCTGACGCCAATGTAAGAATTGTTATGACTCCTGCTGCTAAGGAGTTTGTAACCCCATTAACACTTTCTACACTTTCTAAGAACGAAGTTCTTTCTGCCTTTGTCAATGAGGAAGATGAGAACGCGCAATGGAACAATCATGTCGAGTTGGGCCTTTGGGCAGACCTCTTTGTAATTGCACCAGCCACGGCCAATACCCTGTCTAAAATGGCAAATGGTACCTGTGACAACCTATTACTTGCCGTATATCTCTCGGCTAAATGTCCAGTGTACTATGCACCCGCAATGGACTTAGATATGTATAAACATCCAACCACTAAAAACTCTTTTGATGCGCTTGAAACATTTGGGAATATCCAAATACCTGCGGCTCATGGAGAACTGGCAAGCGGGCTAACCGGAAAAGGACGAATGGCAGAACCCGAAGAAATTGTAGCTTTTCTGGAAAAGGACATTTTAAAAAAATTACCATTACGAGGAAAACAAGTGCTTATAACGGCAGGACCCACCTATGAAGCCATTGATCCAGTTCGGTTTATAGGAAATCACTCCAGCGGTAAAATGGGATATGCTATTGCTTCAGAAGCATCAGCCTTGGGCGCCAATGTTGTACTGGTCTCAGGACCCGTGGCATTACATCTTTCAAATGGCCGTATTCAAATTGTTCGGGTCACTTCGGCTCAAGAAATGTATAGCGCCGTTCATGAGCATTTTTCTACCTGTGATATTGCTATTTTAAGTGCTGCAGTAGCGGATTATCGCCCCGCAAAGATTGCTTCTCAAAAGATTAAGAAAAAGGAAGGGACATTGACCATTCAATTGGAAAAGACACAGGATATCTTAAAATCTTTGGGGGAGATTAAGGAAAGACAATTTTTGGTTGGCTTTGCCTTAGAAACGGAAAACGAGCTCGAAAACGCAAAAACCAAACTCGAAAAAAAGAATTTAGATTTAATTGTATTAAATTCGCTCAATGATAAGGGTGCTGGATTTAAGACCGATACCAATAAAATTACTTTAATAGACAGAGACAATAAAGTAATGCCTTTTCCAGTTAAACCCAAGAAAGAAGTAGCAAACGATATTTTACAACATATTATAGAACAACTCCATGCGTAGATTTTTACTTATTGTTTCGTTTTTGTTTGCAACTGTGGCCGGAAGTGCTCAGGAGCTTAATGCAACAGTTGCTATTGATGCTGAAAGAACGGGACAGCCTAATTTACAGGTTTTTAGAACCCTTCAGCAACAGATTACGGAATTTATCAATAATACGAAATGGACTACTAAGGAGTATAAGAACCAAGAGCGAATTGATTGTAATTTTAGCATTATCGTTACGGGTTTTGATGGTACTTCCTTTTCAGCAAGCTTGCAAATCCAGTCTTCGCGCCCCGTCTATGGGTCTACTTACGACAGTCCTGTTTATAACTATAATGATAGACAATTCAATTTTGAGTATTCTGAGTTTCAACCGCTAAACTTTAATATTAACTCTTTTGATTCCAATTTAGTTTCGGTGCTGGTGTACCACATTTATACCATCATTGGACTCGATGCAGCTACCTATTCACAAGGCGGTGGTATCGAGTATTTTCAAATTGCAAAGCAAGTAATAAATACAGCTGCCTCTGGTAATTTCTCCGGATGGAGGCCAACAGATGGCAGTCAATCTAGGTTTAGGTATAATGATGCCATACTTTCTAATGTGTTTACCGAATTTCATGGTGCACTATATGACTATCATCGTCATGGAATGGACAATATGAACCAGAATCAAAGGGATGGTAAGCAAAATATTATTATTGCTATCGAAAAGTTAAGAAGCATTAATGATCGTAGGCCGAATGCGTTTTTATTGCGAACCTTTTTTGATGCAAAGAGCGATGAGATTGAGGCAGTTTATAGCGGAGGTCCTAGTGTTGATATTAGCAGACTGGTTGAAAATTTAAATCGAATGGCTCCAACCAAACGTGATAACTGGAAGGGGATCAAGTTTTAATATCCGAAGCATTTTCTTGTAGAAATTGTAAATCTCTTATACCTTAGAGTCATCCTTAATGACTAAGGCTAAAAACCATAAATAACATTTGTGATTACAACACTGGCCATAAAAAATTACGCCCTTATACAGGATGTTAGCGTGGATTTTAATTCAGGTCTTACCATCATTACGGGAGAAACGGGTGCTGGAAAATCTATTCTACTCGGGGCGTTGTCGTTATTGCTTGGAAAAAGAGCCGATCTAAGTAGTGCCAAAGATCAATCAAAGAAATGTGTTATTGAAGCCGAATTTGATATTACGGGTTACAATCTACAAATGATATTTCAAGAGGCCGAATTAGATTATGATTCGCATACCATTGTGAGAAGAGAAATACTACCCAGTGGGAAATCCAGAGCTTTTGTAAATGATACGCCTGTAACGGTGCACCAACTGCAAATATTGGGACCGCACCTAGTAGATATACACAGCCAACATGAAACATTGGTTTTGTCTTCAGAAGCATTCCAAATACAGGTGATTGATGCATTGGCTGGAAATGAAGATTTACTAGAACACTATGCTATTCACCTAGAAGGTCACATGGAGAAAAAAACCATGTTGCAGAAACTGATTGACCAAAAAGAGTCAGACTCTAAGGAGTTAGATTATAATACCTTTTTGTATAATGAATTAAAAGAAGCGCAGTTAGAAGGTTTGGATCAGACAGTGTTGGAAGAGCAATATGAAACCCTCAATAATGCCGAAGAAATTCAAGACTCGTTATCCAACGTACTTCAGTTGTTGACAGGGGAGTCCGCAGGAGCCATAGAAACTGGAAAAGAAGCCAGAAATGTGCTGTCAAAGATTAAACAGTATTCTGGGGATTTTGAAGCCTTTTGGGACCGGTTGAATAGCGTACTCATAGAGCTGGAAGATATTAATGAAAGCATTGGTGATTCGCTTTCTGGCACTGATGTAGATCCGCAGCAGTTGTTCGAAAGTAATGAGAAGCTACAGAAGCTATATAAGTTGCAGCAAAAACATACCGTAGCCACAGTTGATGAGTTGAGGGCTATTCAGGAGGATTTGGAATTGAAGATCGAGAACACCTTGAATATTGACGAACACATAAAAGTGTTGGAATTAGAGGTGGCCACAACGAAACGGGCCGTAGAAGATATTGCGGATCAATTATCCAAAAAACGAATTGCTGTTATTCCAGATTTAAAAATAAAATTAGAAACTGTATTGCACGGATTGGGACTACCAAATGCCCAATTCAGTTTTGAAATTAATAAAGCGGAAAATTTTCGTAAAAACGGAACGGATACCTTGGAACTGCTCTTCACGGCAAATAAAGGGACTGCCTTTGGGTCATTGAAGAAGGTGGCTTCGGGAGGAGAATTAAGTAGAATTATGTTGGCTGTCAAGGCCGTTTTGAGTCAATTTAAAAAGCTTCCTACACTTATTTTTGACGAGATAGATACGGGTGTGTCTGGAGAGGTTGCCAATAAAATGGCAGGTATTATGAGTAGTATGAGTACTTCTATGCAATTGCTAAGCATCACTCATTTACCACAAATTGCGGCAAAGGGCGAGCATCACATAAAGGTATATAAAGAAGATGTGGATAATGTCACCTACACAAGGCTAAAATTGCTCAATGATAATGAACGCATTGTAGAGATTGCCGAAATGATAGGAGGGAAGAAGTTAACAGATCTGGCCATTGCACATGCCAGGGAATTATTGAATTAAATTGTATCTTTGCACCGTAAAAATACTAATCAAAGAAGTAATCAATGGGGTATAATCTACTACAAGGAAAACGAGGAATTATTTTTGGAGCATTGGATGAAAATTCAATCGCTTGGAAGACTGCAGAGCGTGTTCATGAAGAAGGCGCTAGTATTGTTCTTACCAATGCGCCCATCGCGATGCGTATGGGGCAAATCAAAATTTTAGCTGAAAAAACTGGCTCCGAAATTGTACCTGCGGATGCCACTAACCTAGAGGATCTTGAGAACTTGATTGAAAAATCAATGGAAATTTTAGGAGGGAAATTAGATTTTGTACTACACTCTATAGGAATGTCTGTGAACGTGCGTAAGGGAAAACATTATACCGAATCCAATTATGATTGGACACATAAAGGGTGGGATGTTTCTGCACTATCATTTCACAAGACCATGCAGGTTTTATACAAAAAAGATGCAATGAGCGAGTGGGGTAGTATTGTGGCGCTAACCTATATGGCTGCGCAACGCGTATTTCCTGATTATAATGATATGGCAGATAACAAAGCCTATTTAGAATCGATAGCCAGAAGCTTTGGGTATTTCTTTGGAAAAGACAAGAACGTTCGTGTCAATACCATATCGCAATCTCCAACACCAACTACGGCAGGACAAGGAGTGAAAGGTTTTGATGGCTTTATTGCATATGCCGAAAAAATGTCACCACTAGGAAACGCAACGGCCATAGATTGTGCTAATTATACTGTCGCCATGTTTAGTGATCTCACAAAACGAGTAACACTTCAGAATCTATATAATGATGGAGGTTTTTCAAATATGGGTGTGAGTAATGAGGTTATGGAAGCCTTTATGAAAGAATAATAAAAAACACCAATAAATACATTAAAAGCCCGCAATAGCGGGCTTTTTTAGTTCAGAGAAGATGATTCGTTAATAAAACAATCGTTTAATCGGTAAAAGAAGTTAGTTATCGAAAAACTTTGATACCAGTTATTTTTTGAATAAATTTAGTAACTAACTGTAATTAAACAAATTATGAAAAAATCTACTTTTTTGTGTTCTTTATTGCTTTGTTTTTCACTTACAATAAGTGCACAAGATATTGCTCCGTTGGGCTCATCAGCACAACAGATCAATACTGAAAAAGAACTTCTGCAAAATGTAGAATTCACTGAGAGTTTGGTGTCTGCCGGAACGGCGAATCGCGCTCCGTGTAGCGAGTCGAACCCAAGTAACGCTTTCGAAAATGCTGTATTTAGTTCTGATGGAGCAACAGCTCCGTTGCAAGTTATTGCGGCAGATGCTACAGTTGCAGCAGATGAAGACTTTACGCTGAACACAGTAAATGCAAACCTTTGGGCCGCTCTAGGCGGTGCTGATGTCGCTTCTGCAGATATCGTTATTTATGGCGATGCTGGAGGGATAGCAGATCCTGGAAATATAATTGACACTCAAACTGGTGTTGTGCCTACCTCTCAAACATTATTGGGGCAAAATGGTGCGGGAACCTTTGATGTTTACGATGTTGAGTTTGATATGGGAGGTGTCGTCTTAGGCGGACAACCTGGTGTATCAACGACCTATTGGGTGAGTATTTATATGACGATGGGTGATGGAGGCGATGGCCTCTGGGAATTAAGTACTGCCAGTGTCGTTGGAAATGAATTAGGGTTTTCACTAGATGGCGGTGCCACTTGGGCCGTATTTGCAGGAAACGAATGTGTATATACCTTTAGCGGTGATTGCGGACCTATTGGTGGTGGCGGTGACTGTACTACCTACGATTCTCCTAATGTACCCTTTGACATTGATGGTGCTGGTGATGTTACTGTAGACTGTGCAGGAGCTCCTAACGACATTGATGTGAATGTTCCTGATGCAGGTACTATTGGATTAGATACATCTATTGACAATGTAACAATTGACATTGCACACACTTGGTCTGGAGATTTGACTATTTCTTTAGTATCTCCAGGAGGTGTTGAGTTAATTTTAGCTGATGCTCTTAGTGGAAATACAGATGATGCTTATAACGGAACGATGTTCCAAGACGGTGGTGCAGACATTACGGCTGCTACTGCTCCATTTGGTGTTGGTCCTTATGCTCCAGAAGGTGGTGATTTTGCGACTGCTTTTGATGGAGAAGATATCAACGGAGACTGGAGTTTAAGAATTTGTGATGGCGCTTCTGGTGATACAGGAACTGTTAATTCATTTTCATTAACTCTTTGTGAGATTCCAACCAATGATGACTGTTCGGATGCTTTCCCAATTGCTTGTGGAGACATTGTAACAGGAGAGACTATTAACGATACAGATTCTGGAGCCAACCCAGCCAATGATGAGTTCTACTCATTCACTGGATCAGGTTCTCCGCAAATAGTAACATTATCACTTTGTGATGGTGGTACGGACTACGATTCTTTCTTAAGAGTATTTGAAGATTGTACACTAGCCAATGAGTTGTTTGCAAACGATGATGCTTGTGGTCTTCAGTCAGAACTTACGTTCTTGTCTGACGGTACTTCAACGTACTACATTATGATTGAAGGATTTGGATCTGCGAGTGGAAACTACAGCTTAGAAGTAAGTTGTGTTGACCCAGAGCCAAACGATACTTGTGACGGCGCTATTGATATCGCTTGTGGTGAGATTGCAGCTGGATCTACGATTAACGCTTCAGTAGATACTGATGTAGCACCAGATTGTGATACTTCAGTAACAGCA
>Ga0316204_10002462_pt1 | contig 41647 bp, 37 predicted proteins | sample 6monrhotite_MG_2_FD_205661 | JGI IMG/M metagenome (GOLD analysis project Ga0316204, IMG submission 205661) | Microbial mat bacterial communities from mineral coupon in-situ incubated in ocean water Damariscotta River, Maine, United States -... | ecosystem: Environmental > Aquatic > Marine >...
TAGACCCATGCCAAGCACTGCACCCAAAGCGCGTTTTGAAGGGACTAGAACCAAAATTACAGTGATTAGTTCCAGTGTGCCGATAATTTGGCTGCCGGAGCTTTTGAAAAAGCCAAGGCCCAGAAATTCACCAACCACATTGAAGATATGGTCAGTGATGGCCGCGCCGCCAAATTTGAATGGTAAGGTCATCCCCAAAATTACCGCAATGATGATCGCTGGTATCCATTCGTGATGTTTCTTTAGAAAATCCATTATGGTCTCCCTTGTTTCCCACTGAATTTTGTGGGGTTTTCCCGATTAGTGCGTTGTTGGATAATTTTTGGTTAGCGATTTTTCATGCCACCATACTTTGATCAACTGGCGCAGTGATGTTGGCTTGTGTCCCCGCTTGCGGTTGGCAGACCCAATTGCATACAGGTGCTTAAACTGTTTCATCAGCGTGGCGTAGGCCTGTGGCAAGGTTGTGCGCGAATCCCAAATGTGAGTTGCCTCGCCGCCTGCGCCGTTAATTTCAATAATCTTGAAACCTTCGCCGCGCTGAAATGCTTCAAAATCGCCGAAGCGAACATCAAAACGCCCCACATAAAATTCATCCATGGATGCAGCAATGCTGTCAAACGCGCGGGTCATTCCTTCGGTTATCTGGTCATTTCCATTGCGGAATATAGTACCGCGGCAGTGGTTGCCTGCAAACGCAAGGCGAATGCCTTCTCCGTGCGGGATTATTTCATCCAGCCGATTTTTGTGACGCTCCAGATACAGGTGCGGCACCTTGCCTGCACGGGTATCAGCCATAATCAGTTGGCGCAGGGTTTGTTTGCCGTCACCGTATACGCGCGGGAAATATTTCAGCGTAAGGCTGATAATTTTGCCACGTTTTTCGCCTGGATAGCGTACGTAAAAAACACCGGCTTCGCCTTCTTCATCTATCAGTGCCTGCAGCATGAAATTGGCACCGGGCGGAAAGCTTTTTATATAGGCATCCAGGCTTTTCTGCGTTTTTACCAGCTGCACCCCGGCACCGCGCATGCCTATGTCTGGTTTGGCAACCAGCGGGAGCGAAAGGTTTTCTGCCTTCAGCGCGTGGTCTGCATCGTCTACCGACCGTGCCAGCCCGCCTTCGCCGCCCCAGCGCATGCAGCTTACATAAGGCGAAACCCATTTGCGGGCATCGCCGTTCAATGCATTTAAAACTGTATTTTTGCTTTCACCCACAAGGCCGGAATAGGGCAGGGACGGGTTGCAATTTGTAATCAGTGTTGGCCCCATATGGCGGGCAGACAACCAACCGCAATATAGCGCAACAGGTGTATAAAACAGGCGGGCGGGTGCGAACTCGAACCAGCTTATTTTGTCGGCGCTTTCGTCAAGTGCAGGCATGCCGGCATGGGGTGCCTCGGTACGCGGCATGTCAACTTTAGCTACGGCTGTCATTTTCATTCTCAAACTCAAAATTGGGAACGTCTGGTTCGGTGAGGCTGGGGGCCAGTTTTTTCTGTGTTAAATAGAGGCGCAGCAGAAAGACACCGCCCAGAGCAAAGGCAACGCCAGCCCCAGCGCCAATCCATGTACCGTAGGCCGCGAAGGCCTTTTGTATTTCACTAATAAACAGCACCATGCCCGTTACCCACAGAACGGAAGCAAGGGTCATCACCACAGCAAACCGGACAAAGGAAAGTTTTAAAAACCCAAAGGTTACATAGGTTACAAGCCGCGTGCCGGGCATGAAGCGTGAGAAAAACAGGATAGCGTTTTCTTTGCCAATCAACCAGCGTCTTACCCCGCGCGATTTTTTAACCGGTAAATATTTGCGCAGAAAGCTGCTGCTGCGGGCTGACCATCCTGCGCCGTATAGTGCCATGTCGCCTGCCAATATGCCAAAAGCCAAAGCGCTGATGGCAAAAAGCGGCGTAGTAACACCGCTACCCACCAGCAAGCTGCCAGCTATTAGCGCGCCGTCTTCTGTGGCAAGTGTTGCCAATGCCAGCGCCGCCCCCAGCATTAGCGGGTCTGCGGCACTTGCTTCAAGCCAGGCCATCAATGTTTCAACGGATAAATCCATCGGTTTCTGTCTCTCTAACCCGGTTTTAGCATGCGGGCCTTCAGTGCGGCACGTGTTTGCCTACTATAACCATCAATTTAATCATTTATTAGCAATTCATAAGCAGTTACACGTCTTTGTGAAAGCTTTGTGTAGACCCGGTGAACAGGACCAAAAATACCATGTCGTTTAATGTGCTTATATTATGTACCGGAAATAGCGCACGATCGGTGATGGCCGAGGCTATTTTAAACCGGCGCGGGGCTGGGCGTTTTATGGCTTATAGTGCGGGTAGCAAGCCTGTGGGCGCCGTGAACCCGGTGGGTGTAAAGCTGCTTGAAAGCAAAGGCTATGATATCAGCCTTTACCGGTCTAAAAGCTGGGATGAATTTGCGGGCAGTGCAGCACCTAAAATGGATGCTGTTATCACTGTTTGTGATAATGCTGCCGGCGAGACATGCCCCCTATGGCCCGGCGTGCCGCTGCGTATGCACTGGGGCTTCCCTGACCCAGCAGCAGCTCTTGGCAACGAGAGTGAAAAGCTGGCGGCCTTCAGCGATGTATATGATGCTATTGACGCCTGCATGGAAAAACTCGCGGGGCTGTCGGTTGAAACCATGAGCCAGAGCGCGCTGAAAACCGCGATGCAAGCCATCAAAAGTGAAGATTAGGAGCATAGTGTACAGAAAAAACTGAATGGATGGTTTCTTTTCACGTAGGGGGCAAGGAAGGTATTTATGGTTTCGCACAACGTTATGCCGGAAGTAACAATTGTTGTTTCCACCTATAACCGGCCCGCCGTATTGAAGTGCGCGATTGAAAGTGTTTTGCTTCAAACATTTCAGAATTGGCAGCTTTATATTGTTGGCGACGCTTGCGGCGAAAAGACTGCAGAAATGATTTCAGCCTTTAACGACCCTCGCATTCAATATTGCAATTTGCCGACCCGTTGCGGTGAGCAATCCGGGCCGAATTCAGCTGGTATTGCTGCGGCAAATACCCGGTATGTTGCTTTGTTAAATCAGGATGATATCTGGCTTCCAAATCATCTTGAAGTAGCGCTGGCCCAGTTGCGGAAAACGAATATATCTTTCTACTGTGCTGGCGCAGCCATAACCGGTTTGACCCAGAATAGGCTCACAAAGAAAGAGGAAGCCAAGTTTATACTGAAGACCCACAAAAATCGCACATTTGAAGAAATGTTTTTTTCTCACCCTGACTACCTTGAGCCTGCTTCTGCATGGGTTTTTACCAAGGATATTCTCCATAAAGTTGGGCCGTGGGTGCCTGCGGCTACCCTTTACCGAACGCCGTTGGAAGATTGGCTGCTTAGGCTATGGGCGTGTGGAGCGGCGTATATTCTTTCTGATAGTATAACCATAATCAAATGCAATATTTTGAAGCATAGATATTCAGTTGAACGGGGCGAAAAACCGGCTATGTATTCACAAAAAGAAGCAGAGCAGCGTGCATTGATAGGGTTTTTGCAAAGAGGCGAAATAGGGGAGTTAAGGGGTATTATTGATAAAGATGTCAATGACCTTCAAGCTATAGCGAAGCATCCTGTTCGTTACAAAGGGTCGGCGTTTTACGAACCTTATCAGTGTTTGGTCAATCGGGAGGCCGCACAATCATATTTAGATACCGGCCATGATGCATATGCGGACTTCTGTTCGCGTACAGGCATTCAAAAAGGCGCGGCATTGAGCACACTGCTTCAGCAGCGGACTGGTGAGAGGTTACCGGTCCATTCGAACTGGGATGAAATGATCCGGTTCGCAAAAAATACGTTTTCCGGGTAAGGGCTATCAGGTGACAGAGATCATGATCTGGCTTGATGAACGCCGCCAAAAAAGCAGCATGATGTTTGACGCTATTGATCTGAATGAAAGCAAAGAATGGGTGCTTGCTGAAGGAATACTTAAACACACAACAGGTGGCTTTTTCTCAATTGGTGGTATCACCGCCAAAGCCCGCTGCGACAGCTTTGATACTGTAGCGCAGCCAATTATTTTTCAGCCAGAGATCGGCATATTAGGATTTGTCGTTTTTGAGACAGCAGGTGAGTATCAGTGGCTGGTGCAGGCGAAGGCAGAGCCGGGCAACCAGGGGCTGGTTCAGTTGGCACCCACGGTGCAAGCCACCTACAGCAATTATATGCGCAGGCACGGCGGTGCTAAAACACAGTATCTTTCATGCTTTCTGGGGGATCAAAAAGATGGTGCCCACTCCAATAGTCTGCAAAGCGAGCAAGGAACAAGGTTCTTTGAAAAATTTAACCGCAATAGCGTGCGGTGCGTGGCAGAAAAGCTTCCCCTTAAAAGCGATATGTATCACTGGTTTGACAGTAAAGATTTGAGGCATGCGCTCCTGTTAGATTACTGTGTTAATACCGATGCACGTTCGGTGATAACGACAGCGCCTTGGGCGTTTGTTTCAGCAAATAAAACCCCTTTTTCCGGGGAGAATGAGCCGGCTTCTTTTCGTGCGCTCTGCCGCAGTTCTTACTGCGCTGTCGTTGACAATGATGTTGTCGAACATGCGACATTTTTACTGGAACAGGCGCGGGAGAGTTTTGGTTTAAGCGTGCAAAAATGCGGCCTTGAAACGCTACCAAACTGGGAATTCCACGGTGCTGGCATGGACAGCACACTGCCGGGCGCAGAATTTAACATAAGATATTATGCCGTTAATGCGCGTGAACGCGAAATCTCTTTGTGGGACCAGCCTTTGGTTCAATCCTTATCCGTCGCTCAAAGTGCACTTTTGGCGCAGGTACGGAACGGCATACTGCAGATTTTTCTTAGCCTAAACCGTGAAATTGGCCTTACGGGCGGTGTTGAGTATGGGCCCAGTTACCAGTCTGATTGCAAATCAAATGAAATGCGCCGTATGAAGGCATTTCTGGATACCAAAAACATTAAGCCTCAGCTCACAATCCTGCAATCTGACGAGGGTGGGCGCTTCATGAAGTCGCTTGCCCGTTACAGCATCATACTATTACCCGATGACGTTGAGCTTCCCAACCAGATGCCGGGCCTGTGGGTAACGCTCGCCCAGTTTGAGCACTTGTGCCGCGCACCGAAGCTGCTTACCAACGAAGCGCGGTCTTGTATCTCTTTGCTTTTGGGTATTGCCTAATTAACGCTCGCCGATAACCTGAATTCCGCTTCGATCACGATGTTCCTTTAATGACTCAAGTGAAGGCAGGGGGTGGGTTGTGCGAATTTTGCGGCTGTGAAAACTCGTCAATTCAATAGAGATTCCCGAATCCATTGGTTCATTTGGATTAACGAAAACGCGATATTGGTCGTCAAGTGTATAGAGGCCGATTTCGAACGCCTTATCGTGCATCAAACACAAGCATAATCCGTTGTTTAGATCGCCCCGTGCAGTAGCATTGTCTGCCCATCTCGCAATGTGCGCGCCGATTAAGAAGCGGCCATCTGTGACTTTGCAGTCAGGAAAACAACATTGATTCTGGTAGCGTTTTTTTATCTCCTCGGCGAACTTAGATTGCCCGATCCGAGTTTTAATCGCCTTAATGTGCTCATTTGTCGAAACTGAAGCTGTTTCGTCGTCATGAAAAGAGTATTCGTTTTTTGATGGCGGAGTACCTGCACATAAGATGTCAAACAGCTCTTGATCAACGTCGGATAAATAGGCCCCGTTTAAGCACTGAAGGCGTCCGCTCTGCTTTACATAAAAGATATTTCTCTTCGCAGATTTCTTAGCTCTGTTCTTGTCGAAATATAGCTCTAACGGATCACGTTCCGTTTGGAATAACTCAGACAAGTTTAATGGGTTTGAGAAGGGAATGAAATTTGTAAGATCGGCTCTGAAAAAGCTTGGAGAGTGTTCCCAGCCTTTGGGTAATGGTGGTCGCCCGTTGCTAATGTAGCCGTTTGATGCTGCTGTTGAAAACCCCACAAAATATGCGTGGGGCGCTATTCCCTTGAGGTGAATAATAATGTCACCCTTTTTGACATCGCTAACCTTTGTCCAAAAAGGCCACGATGAGCCATCTTCTTTGATAGTCGGTGCCCAAATGCATTTGGAAAAGCCCCAAGAGCCCCCGCCATGGTCTTCGTCACGGGACATTTCCAAGTATAGGTTCATTACCTAACCCTTATAGCTCGTCGATAATTTGGTACAGTGCGTCAAGGCAGCTGCGTGCCAAGTGACGGCACCGGTCCGGGTTCCAGCCAAAATCTTCGTCGGGCAGGTTTGCGTTGTCTTTAAACGGCATCTCCAGCGTCATAGCGAGGCAGCCATGCGCTTCCGCCACATAGTCGGTGCATTTTCTCAGGTCAGATGTTCCGGGCGCTTCCACAGGGTAGCCGTGCACACGCTGAAAGTCGGGTGAGATACTGTCCAGTTTGCTCTGGTATGTTTCCAAAAGCGTCAGCTGTTTTTTGGTAACAGAGGGAATGCCCTCAAAGCCCGCGATAAAATTATACGGCAAGTCTTCGTCGCCGTGTACATCCATATGGAAGTCCGCGCCTGTCTCAGCTATTTTCTCGCGTACCAGATACACCTCCGGGCTACGCTCCATTGTGGCGTCTTTCCACTCGCGGTTCAGGTTGGCACCTGCCGCATTGGTGCGCAGGTGCCCGCGTTTTGACCCATCCGGGTTCATGTTGGGGACAATATAGAAATGTGCTTTTTCCAGCAGCGCAGTGGCCACCGGGTTATCAGGATCAAGCAAATAGTCGAATACACCTTCCATCCACCACTCGGCCATGGTTTCGCCAGGGTGCTGGCGTGCAGCCAGCCATATTTTTTTGCGGCCTTCAGGCCCATGGCCCAGTTCCACAAGGTCCATATCCTGCCCGTCAAGGGTTTGGCCCAACACACTGGTTTTTACTAGCGGGGAACCGGCCACTTCCGCGATCAAATCCGCGTGGCGTTCCATTGAATAGGGCGCGAAATAGGCAAAATACAGGCTGTCTTGCTCGGCTTCAAGCTGCCAGCTTAGTTCTGTGCCATTGTAACTGGTATCAATGCGGAACCATTCTTCCCGGTCATAGGATGCACATACCTTGTACCCGTCCCATCCCTCGGCGTAAGCGGCGTCGCCCGCGTTTTCAATAGTATAGCGCACGGCCGTATCCGCGACTCCGGAGACACGAAAGTGAAACCACTGGAAAAAATCGGATTTATTATCGGTTTTAATCGCCAGCCGCACGTCTGCCGGGCCCTCATTTTTAACAACAGTAATATTTCCACTATCAAAGGCGCTGGTAATAAACATGGTTTTCTCTTTGCTTTCGGCTATGCCCCAGTGCCGTTCCATCTGAGGATGCCTTTGTTTTCATACGGCTTTCTCCCTGCCTAACGCTTTTCAGGGGGCGCGGTCAATTGCGGGTTTTGTTATAAGTTCCGCACCGGCTGCGAAAAGTCGCAGAAAATTGGGCTTTAGGTCATGTTTGCTGCCGTTTAAAAAGCATGACAATTTAGTATCACTTTGGTATCATATATCCACTGACGCTAAGGCGTGAGCGGACTACCCCGGCTTACTAACTGGGGATATTGAGGCGTTCCACAGGGCATGGGGAACGCCTCAGCTCTATGTGCAGATTGCCAAAAGAGCACCCGTAGATGGTCTTTAGGTGGTTTCTATAATCCGCCGCAGCAATGCCGCACATCAAAGTCTTAGCTACCTATTGACAGAAGGCGCGCTCACCCCTATGTTCCGCGCCGAATGTATTACAGGAACGGCTTTGGGGCTGTTCCCGCTTCGGTGCCCCCCACTTTAAGGACACCATAGTGTAAGGTTTAACTGGTTTTTTAGGATATCGAGCCATGAAAGTTCGTAACAGCTTGAAGTCTCTGAAGTCTCGTCACCGCGATTGCCGCGTGATTCGTCGTAAGGGCCGTACATACGTTATTAATAAGACACAGCGTCGCTTTAAAGCACGCCAGGGCTAAACTACCCTTTAGCCAGCTTATGCTGATCAAGCCGTGCACCTCACACCGAGGCGCGCGGCTTTATCGTTTGCGGCATGGGTAAGCGTCGTCCCGCATTTTCAGCGGTGCTTATCTTCTTTTAGAACAGCTTCGCGCTCGTTCGCTGTCATCGCTTTTTTCATAAGTTTTACAGCGTGTCCGGCTTCCGTTTCACTTAAATTACCGAAGAAATCGTTAATGATTTCCTGCTTCAATAGCCGAATTTCGGTGATCATATCTCGGCCTGAAGCAGTGATGTGCACCAAGTTTGTGCGCTTGTCTGTCTCATCTTTTTTTCTGACGATATAGCCGCTGTGCTCAAGGTTTTTCAGTGCCCGACCTGTGTTGCTTCTGTCAACAAACAGCAGGCTTGAAAGCATATCCTGGGTCGCGGTGCCTTTCTCCTGGTCCAGCAGCGTCAAAATCCGCGCTTCGCTGTGGTTAAGGCCCAGCTTTGCAAACTGGCGCTCCGCGCATTGATAGCGCCTACGGGCCAATACGCCGATTATTTCAAAAAGCTCAGGGAAGCTCTGCAAGACCGTCTCCTTCTTGACATTTGAACGGCAGTGATTATATATGCGTGCGCACGCATTTAAATATATCGTAACAAGGAATTGGTAAAATGACTAGCATAGAAGCAACTGAAATACTCGGCCCAATGTACAGGAATATTTCCCACGACGGTAAATTGGCGCTGGACGAACTTGGGCTTGCGCCGGGTGCCGCGCTGCTCGACGTGGGCACAGGCGCTGGAAAATCAGCAGTTTTTCTCGCCAGCCAAGGCTTTGAGGTTATAACCGGCGAACCCGCAACCGATACAACCCACTATGCCAATCTGGATTGGGCGAATAACGCGGAAAAAATGGGCGTTCGCGAGCGCATTAGGTTTGAGGCATTTGATGCCAGCGAAATGCCGTTCGGCGACGGCAGTTTTGAAGCTGTGTTTTTCTTTGGTGTATTACATCATATTGCTGAGAATCTGCGGTTCGCGGTGATGGCAGAATCGCTGCGGGTAGTAAAAAATGGCGGTGCAGTGGTGCTGTTTGAACCGCGCAAGGAAACACTTAAGAAAATATGGACGAACGACCCAGGGCACCCCTTGGCTGCCAACCCGGCAGACTATTTGCCGGAGCCAAAAGCGGCGATAAATCAAATCGAAGGCAAGATGATGGATATATTTATCATCAAGAAATAGGCACTCTAGGCACATGGCCGTGCGCAGTATATTTATTTGGGTGCTCGGCTTGCCTGACTGTGGCAAAGAATAGGTTCCTGATTTTTGGGGCTACAGCCCCAACTGTCAAAGCCAAAATACACCGGAGAAATCATCATGTCTGTTCGTAAGCTTGGCCTGGGTTCACTGCTTATGCTGCTGGGTTTTATGGTGGTCCCTAGTCAATTGGCCGCACGCGCCGGGGACATATATATAGCATTCCCTGAAACCATCGATGCGGATGCAAAATATGTATTTTATTCGCACGGCTTCATTGTTGAAGGCACCAACCCCAGACCGGTGCATCCGCGCTTTGGCACTTATGACTTTCCCGCTATCAAAGCCGAGCTTTCTGCCGCAGACTTTAACCTAATCGCTTACCATAGACCTGCAGGCACCAACCCCGGTGAATTTGCGGATAAATTGGCTGCTGACGTGCGGCGTTTGATTAGGGGTGGTGTTGTAGCGCAAAATATCACCCTGATGGGTTTTTCCCGTGGCAGTATGATCACCGCCATGGCATCGAGCAATCTGGGTATGGAAAAGCTGAACACAATTTTGATGGCAGTCTGCGGTAATTGGATAGCAGGACGGTCCGATATAAAGCTCGCAGGGCGCGTGCTATCCGTTTACGAGACTTCAGACCGCTTTGGTACCTGCCAGCCGCTTGTGGAGCACAGCGATAAAATAACCAGCTTCAAAGAAATCGCCATCAGCACTGGCAAAGAACATGGTGCCTTCTTCACCCCGCGCAAAGAATGGATTATGCCTGTACTCAAGTGGATTGCTGGCAAATAGGGGGAGCTTCCACCAGTGCCATGCTCAATGTTTTGTATGGACCCCGCATCGGGTCCATGGTGACAAATAGAGGCGCGCGGCTTTATCGTTTGCGTGGATGGCAGCTATGTCCTGTATTGCTATGGCGTAAGCGGCTAAAAAGAGCCCCATTTTTTATAGAGTGCGTCCAGCGCACCGTTTTGCCTTAGCGCTTCCATTGATTGCTCAAGCTTGATTTTGGTCTTCGGCGGCAGGTGCTTTGAAATGCCGAAGTAATTGCCCGAGCGTGAACCGGGTAGGCGAAAGGTGTGGATCGACAAACCAGCCAAACTCATTCCATCTGCCGGGGCGTCTTCCTTCATCAAGTTTGTAGCTTCAAATTCATCCAGGAAAAAGCCGAAAATCCTTCCCGCTTGCAACATGCGAGCGGTCGTAATGTCGTCAGTGACAAAGATGAAATTTTCACGAAAAGAGGCTTTTTTTAAGCGCGTATCTAAGCCCTCTGAAAAACTGGTTCCAAGCGCATACCCCATTTTTAATCCGTGCTTGTGGGCGGTGGCTATCAAATCGGGAAAACCGTCAATTTTCTCGTGTGCGTGCGCTTGCTGCACAATCAGGGCGGTTTCATGCTCCCGTACAGGCCCCAGCCAATCCATATAGTCGGAGCGTTCGTTGTTTTTTACCAGATTGAGTATTATGTCCACGCCGCCAGTATCAATAGCTTTGAGCGCCCGGGCAAACGGCATCGGCACAAATTCATAGTTCAGTTCCGCATGTTCCATCAGCAGCCGAACAATATCCACATCAATGCCCTGCCACTGGCCGTCTTTAAAAAAATAATTCGGGTAAGCATTTTCCCGTACCCGCACGGTTATTGTCTCGGTCGATGTATCAGCAGCGCGCGGCGTGTCCGCAACGGCTATCACAAGCATAAGAAAAAACGTAACCGGAAAAAGACAATGTTTCAGCAAAGGCAAGTGCATGGGAGAAACCAGCTTTTTTAAATCTGTTTTAATATTGAACGGCAATTATTTACCAAAAAGATTAAGAAAGATAGGCATTGATCAAAAATGCGGTACGGGAAGGCGCTAGGGGGCTAGCGAACTTGTGATTGGAAATGTCTGCTAACCGGGCCAATATTAACGGCTAGGCATACACAGCGCGTTTAAAGTTTTCATGTTGACAAAAATTTAGGATCACACCCTATGACACAGGAATTATCTGATTATACACCGGCTGACGTTTGGACATGGGACACCGAGAGCGGCGGACGATTTGCAAAAATCAACCGCCCCATATCCGGCGCGCTAACAGAAAAAGACCTGCCCGTAGGCAAGCACCCCCTGCAGCTATATTCGCTGGCCACCCCAAACGGGGTGAAAGTAACGGTAATGCTGGAGGAGCTTCTGGCGTTGGGGCACAGCGGCGCTGAATATGACGCATGGATTGTTGATATTAACGAAGGCCAACAGTTCACGTCTGGTTTTGTGGGTGCGAACCCCAATTCAAAAATCCCGGCGCTGATGGATCATAGCACCACGCCCGCAACCCGGGTTTTTGAAAGTGGCTCAATCCTTCTGTATCTGGCGGAAAAGTTTGGGGCGTTTATACCGAAGGACCATAAAGGCCGCACGGAATGCATGAATTGGCTGATGTGGCAAATGGGCAGCGCGCCGTATTTGGGTGGTGGTTTCGGGCACTTTTATGCCTATGCGCCGATGAAGATTGAATATGCCATCGACCGTTTTGCAATGGAAGTGAAGCGCCAGCTTGATGTGCTTGACAAGCATTTGGCGGATAACACCTATATGGCGGGGGATGACTATTCCATCGCTGATATGGCCATATGGGCATGGTACGGCGCGATGGCAAAGGGCCTGCTGTATGATGCCGAGAAATTCCTGTCTGTACACGAATATAAGCATGTTCAGCGTTGGACCGCCCTGATAGCCGAGCGTCCCGCAGTGAAACGCGGCCGTCTTGTAAACCGTGCATGGGGCAGTGAGGACCAGCAACTGCTGGAGCGCCACGATGCATCTGATTTTGATACGCTCGCAGCAAAAGCCACCGCCGCTGAGTAATGCCGCGCCATTTCGGCGAAAAACCAGCAATCCAGCGGATAAAATCCTGTCACATATACCACTGGTATAGCCAAGCTGTAGCAACCTTGTTTATGTTGGAAAAATCACATATTGGCCAAGGGACATATTATGCGCACCAAACTTTTCCTTCTGATCACTGCGGCGCTGTATGTTGCACCAATTTTTGCTCCATACATTGCCCCGGTTGCACACGCTGACGACGGCGTAGAACAAAGCATTCTGCAGGCTGTTGAGCGCAATTTACCGGCCGCAAAGCGCACGTTAGAGACAGCAGTGAATATCAACAGCGGCACCATGAACTTTGAAGGGGTGCAGGCGGTAGGCGCGCTGTTCGCCCGGGAACTTGAAACCATCGGCTTTGAAACCGAATGGGTGGACGGAAGCGGTTTTAACCGTGCAGGACATCTTGTTGCATCCTACGGCAACAAAGGGCCAAAGATCCTGATGATCGGGCACCTGGACACTGTATTCAGCAAAGAAGACAGTTTCCAAACCTATCGTGTGGTGGACGATAATAAAACAGTTGGCCCCGGTATCACCGATATGAAGGGTGGCGATGTCATTATCATTGAGGCCGTCCGTGCCCTCAAGCAGGCGGGGGTGCTAGACGGTGTCAGTATCCGCATTGTTATGACAGGCGACGAAGAAGCCAGCGGCAGGCCCTTGGACAAGTCAAAAAAAGCCCTTGTGGATGCAGCACGTTGGGCCGACATCGCGCTTGGCTTTGAGGACGGCGACGGCAATATCAAAACCGCAGTTACATCGCGGCGTGGCAGCGTTAGCTGGGCCCTGGAGGTTACAGGCAAACCCGCGCACAGTTCGCAAATATTCACTGAGGGCGTTGGTTACGGCGCTATCTTTGAAGCAGCCCGCATCCTTGATGGGTTCAGGCAAGAGCTATCAACAATTGAAAACCTGACCTTCAACCCGGGCCGCATAGCGGGCGGCACCCGTATCACCGATGATGCGGCAACTGCCACGGTCACTGCATTTGGCAAAGGCAATGTGGTCGCGCAAACACTAAAGGTTTCGGGCGGTATCCGCGCCCTGTCACCGGCACAGCTTGCAGCTGCACAGGAAAAAATGCAGGAAATAACAGCTATGAATTTAGCCCATACATCTGCCACGCTTACATTCGGCGACGGCTATCCGCCCATGGCCCCAACCAGCGGAAACGCAAAATTACTCGCGCTTTATAGCAGTATCAGCCAGCGGTTGGGCTACGGAGATGTAACCGCGGTTAATCCCCGGCGCGCGGGCGCTGCCGATATTTCGTTTGCGGCTGACCATGTGGATATGGCGCTGGACGGCTTGGGGTTGATGGGCGCTGGCGGGCACACCGTGAGCGAGGCCGCTGACATGCGCAGTTTCAAGCGCAATATAGAAAAAGCGGCCCTGCTGATTTACGCGCTGTCAAGATAACGAACGGCTGACTTCGGCGCTTAATAGATTCTAACTTTATCATTCGGCGGCTCGCCCGGCGTTTGCGAAGCTGGCGACTAATCTGTCAATCCAGTCCTGTGCCCACCACGCACCAGACTAGCCGGTCTGCATCCTCGGGTCTCCGTGCAGGAAGAAATTTTCAGCCTGTGAGCATAACTTAGTGACAGAGCTGGTTAGGCGTCCATAGTTGTTACTGAAGCAATTATTGCTATGATATTTTTCTATCTTACTTTATTAAAGTGGCATAATATTCTACAAACAAGACTTTAAATCGTATTGTTATACTTATAAAATCTATTATAATGGTACTGTCGCGTCAACTTCGGTTAGGGTGGAGATAATCAGTTTTTGAAAGCGGTCCTTTTAGTAGAGTAAGGCTTCAAAAATGAGTATTTTAACGCGGTTGTTTTCTGGCACCAAAGAAGACACGATCACATCAGATTTTTTATCAATTGACACACTGCGGCAGCAGGTTATCGGCGCTGATACCTTGATAAACACACCCTATGGTGAACGCTTGCTGACATATGCTGACTACACAGCATCAGGCAGAGGCCTCAAGTTTATCGAAGACTACATTAAAGATATTCAGTGCCTTTATGCCAACACGCATACCGAGGATGACACCACGGGCCGCACTATGTCGGCACTTTTTCACCAGGCAGAAGCTATCATCAAGAAATCAGTGGGCGCAAATGACAGTGACTGCGTCATAACCTGTGGTGACGGGGCGACAGCCGCTATATATCGTTTGCAACAGATTTTAGGTGTCGCTATCCCGCCCGCAACGCGCGATCTGGTTAATCAGCAAATCTCAAACGCGGTCTCCAAGGCGGATTTTGCAGCGATTGCCAAGCAAATGGAACAAAACAGCCCAGTGGTTTTTGTTGGCCCATTTGAGCACCACTCCAATGAAGTATCATGGCGTTCAAGCCTCGCAACTGTTGTGGAAATTGAGCTGGATGACGACGGCAACATAGACATGGCCCAACTAGAAGAATGTCTGCAGAAAGACGAATATAAAAACCGTCTTCGCATTGGTTCATTTTCCGCGGCCTCAAATGTAACGGGCATCAAAAGCCCTGTTCATAAGATTGCATGTTTGCTCCATAAATATGATGCCATAGCCTGCTTTGATTATGCGGCAAGTGCTCCTTATGTTGAGATAGATATGAACCCGGCCGGATATGGGCCTGATGAGGACCCTTCGCTGGATGCTGTTTTTATCTCGCCCCACAAATTCCTTGGTGGGCCGGGCTCATCTGGTTTGCTTTTATTCAAAAAATCAATCTATGCCCATAATCTTCCCCCGAGTATTTGCGGCGGGGGAACAGTTTCCTATGTGAATAAAAAAGAAGAAGATTTCTTCGACGAAATTGAGCTCAGGGAACGTGCTGGCACGCCGGGCATTCTTCAAACCATTCGGGCTGCGCTTGCTTTTGCTGTGAAAGATTATCTTACAGCAGAAGAAATTGAAAAACGGGAAGACGAACAGCTGGGGAAGGCCTTCAACCGATGGATGGTGAATGACAATATTGAAATTCTCGGTAATCAGGACCCGAAAAAAAGAACCGGGATTATCTCCTTTAATATTCGCTCAAAAGAAGGCTCTTATCTGCACCCGAAATTTATCACAGCCTTGCTGGATGACCTGTTTGGGCTTCAAACAAGGGCTGGCTGCGCTTGTGCCGGGCCTTACGGGCACCGGTTGCTCGGTATTGATAAAGCGCTGTCAGATAAGTACCGGTCTATCATTGCTCAGGGCATTAACGGTATAAAGCCGGGCTGGTGCCGCTTGGGCTTTCATTATTCCATGGATGATATTGAAACTGATATGATCATCAGGGCCGTTGAGTTCATCGCCGATTACGGTGATTATTTTGTACCACAATATGATTTCGATATGACCAGTGGTTCATGGAGCCACAAAGAAGCGCGCCCTCTCAATTGTGAGCTGTCGCTTGGGGCCGCCCTTGGCGCCAAAACACTGGCGGGAAAGCCATTGTCTCCCGCTAAAAGAACCGAGCTTTACGAGACATATTTCCAGCAAGCTTTAAGCATGGCAAAAGCTGCAAAAAAGCATGAGACGCCATTGGACATAAAGCTTGACGGTGAGATGGGCAAACAGCAGTTTTTTGTCATCGCCCGCGAGACAGTCGTGAGCTAGAGCATTTTCAAGTCGCCAATTATTTATATCGGTCCAGCCTTGATCTGGCAGCGGTGGCGGCCCTCGGGTTGATAGGCACTGGCGGGCACATTGTGAGCGAGGCCGATGACATGCGCAGTCTCAAGCGGAATATAGAAAAATCGGCCTTGCTGATTTACGGGCTGTCAAAATAACGAGTGCCTGACTTCGTCATTCGACGGCTTGACCGGCGAATCCAGTCTTTTCACCCACCGTCCACTAGACTCGCCGATCAAGTAGGCGAGTGACGAATAGAAAGACAGATCAACACCACTGTCATACCGGGGCCCAGACCCCGGGATCCATTTATAACATAGAGCGCAGCAGTAACCATGGACCTCGCGATCAGGTAGCGCGAGCGTCAGTTCCGCTAACACGGGACGCCAACGCTACTCACTAAACCCATCAACTATTTGTTTTTCTGTTCTGCCGTTTTGCCCGGTTGGTTCAAATTCAGGATTGGTAAAGCACCATTTGATCCCATCACAGTTTGCGGCAATTGGCCATTCCAGGCTTGGGCTTGGGTCAACTGAATAATCAGAGGATTATTTCTTAGCGCCTTAGCCTTGGCTTCGATAGCTTTAGCCTCTGCAAACCCCTTGATTTCAGTTGCCTGTGCATCGGCGGATGCCTCCAGAATAGTACTTTCCGCTCTGGCTTTGGCGGTATTTACCAGCTGCTGTGCTGTCAGGTTTTGCCGGTCCAGCTTAAATTTTTCGGCGTCGGCGAGGTTCTTTTCAGTTTGTTTGGTTTCAATGCTGGTCAAATATTTTGTTGGTAAAATAATATTCTCAATTTGAATGTTATCCACCTTTACCGGGAAACTTTCCATCTCCCGAATGAGCTCTGCCTCAATCAGGGCAATTGCAGACGCACGGTCTTGGATAAGCTGCTCAGCCGTAAATTTGGGAATGACCGACTTTGTCGCTGACCGAAACCGGGGGTCAAGAATGCGTTGTTCAAATTGGTTCAAACCACCGTATTTTCGGAAAAGATCAATCGCGGCTTCTTTACTTACGGTCCAGTTGACAGAAGCTTCAACAGTAACGGGCATTTGCTCACTGGTGCTAGAGGGCATCTTCTCAACATTTTTGCGCGTGCGTACTTCTATTTCTTCAACTGTATCAATGAAGGGCGCTTTGAAATGAAGTCCCGGGTTTTCTTGGTATTTAGCTTCCGAGAAGCGTTTAACAATGCCTACGTGGCCTTCTTCTACCGTGAAAAAGGAGCCGATTATTGCCGTGCCTGCAAGGAGCGCAATCACGGCGATAGATGAGTATTTAACCATGGAGGCCTTGGCTAGGTTTAAATCAGTCATGTGTTATCTCTCTATGAATTTTACAAATATGGTCGGTTGACCACTGTGTTTGCGCGGGTACTTGATTAAAAATTCGCCGGTGTTCCTCACACCGGCCTTCCTTAATTCAGTCTTTAGGTAATTCTTAATTGAGAATAAGATTGTGTTCATCGATTAACTGAGGCGATCATTCGGCGTTTTTCCATTTCGGATTTGTATTGGGGAGTGTCGAGCGGCCATTCTACCTCCTCCCAAATCCAATCATCTGTTACTTCGGGGGAAACGAGAAAATAAATGCCATTCCCTACCAATGCGTTGATCAAATATGGAGCACCGTCCATATCTTCGAAAAAATCAACTGCATAGAGGCCCCAGCACTCGTGTATGAATGGATCGATCACTTTGTATATAAAATCTAGCGCTACCTTATTGTGTTCAACACCGTCTTTTGGGAGAAAGTGTTGAATACTATTTCGAATTTTTCCGAATTCATCAAACTCTTGGCGATTGGGAATGTTCAATCCTGTGGTTGCCCATAATTGGTTAGGAAGTGCGCTATATTGAATGGTCCTACCTTGGTCATATAGTTGATCAACTTCCAAAGAGGTAGTCGTGTTTGAACTATTCGGCAGCTTATCAAAAATCAACAGTGGGTGCTCTTGAGCGATGCGCGCTTTGATTAAAATCTCTGCAGCATGTGCTGCCTGCAGAACCGACAACTCCGACCATTTCCGGTTCTCCATACTGTAGTACATGGCATGATGCGTAGCGTGAGCAAGTGCGCTTAGCCCTAGCTCCCGCATGTGGGAGGAGATTGCGTCTTTATCGAGTTTCATGTCGCGGCTATACCCGTAGACAATTCGCGATCAAGTCGGATAGTGTGTCCCAAATTGATGCCAAATGTTGTTCTGAAGGAAAGAAAGCTCCGTGGTGAACATACTTGTGCATGGTATTTGTGGAGAAGATCGCTTCCTTTTGTTCAAATTTAGATAGTGCTTCATGTGTATTGTTGTCGATCAACCCAATTGATTTTTGGTGGTCAATTACCTTTCTGTACTTCTTCGCAAGTTTGTCCCTTGGATACACATTGGGAACCTCTTTTCGACCGATATAATTTTCTATTGATAGTTCTAGGAGTACCCTGAATGAAACAGCAATTGCATTGTTATGTTGCCCAAATTTTAGCCGATGTTGGAGCTCTTCCCAGATATCTGTGATCCGTTTAGTCTGGGGCTTGAGAGGGATTTCGTAATCAACCCAATGTCTGATCAGTGTTTCTCTCTTGTGCGGTGGAGGAGGGGGGCTAGGCTCAGGCTCAGGCTCAGGCTCAGGCTCAGGTTCAGGCTCAGGCTCAGGCTCAGGTTCAGGCTTTCCCGTTTTAAAGTCTACTCGATTTTTTAGCTGATCATGGGCTGTTGGAAGAATGCCTTCCGTTTCTAGCGCGTTCAGATATTCGCGTTTACGGTCATTCCTTAGTAGGTGGTTCAAATTAAGTGTTCCTGAAGCAAGATCGTGAATGATGCGGGCTAGCGCATTCAATGACTTCCCAATGTTTCGGATGAACTCAACTTTTTTATGCTTCGTTGAAATTCCTACGCGGGAGCGGAACTCTTCTGACGAAAGTAGTCGACTGATGTTGGTGTGTTTGATTTTTAATTGTTCTGGAACTAGGCCCTCTGCCTTCAATTTTGCTTCAATTATGCTAGGCAAATCAATTTTGTTACTCTTCCCGGTTCGTTCAACAAAATGTACTTTGGCTTGGTTGCTCCAGTTAATCTGGCCCACGCCGTTTTGGCTACCAGTGTGTATACGATAGAGGTAGTCGTCTATTCGATCCTGATCTTTTTCTATTTGGCAATCTAAAGCTGTTGGTATATGTCCATTTGCTTTCTTAGCCAGTTTGGAAAAAAACTCTTGCCACTCCTCTGTGGGTGCTAACTGGGGTTTATTTAACAGTTTCAAACAAGTTACACGTCGGTTGCCATCAAATACGGTGTATTTGTTATCTCGTGTTGGGGCAATCATAGTGAGGACTTTGACTTCACATATTTCACTAAGGTCTTTAGCCAAATGCTTCATTTTTTCAGGTAAAGACATAAGCAGTTCAGCTATTGCAGAAGCTTCATCTGGTACTTCACCATGTCGATCATTGTTGGGATTTACGATCAATTTTGACAAAGGAATTGTCTTAATAGTTCTTTTCATGGAACTCGCTCCCCATACTCAACAGTAGCGGCTTGAATTGTGCATGCTGCGCAAGTATTTTTTGAATCAAAAAAAGGCTTCCTTTGCCTTTCTTTAGGCCATTGTAAGTTAGCCTAACAGACTAGTGGGTTTAATGAATAAATCAATAGGTTGTAGTTCGGCCTTGAAGGCAGCAGCGTCGCTTGCTTTACCCCTTATGTTCCGGAAAAAGTTCCGTCAGCGCGTCCCTGTTTGCTTGCGCCACACCGCGTTCTGTTACCAGTCCGGTGATATATTCGCGGGGTGTTACGTCAAACGCATCATTCCTTGCGGGCGTGCCGGGGGCTAGGATGCTTATTGTTTCAATCTTGCCTGCGTCGGTTATGCCGGTTAGGCGGGTTACTTCATCCGCGCTGCGTAGTTCAATCGGCATCTCGCTAAGCCCGTCTTCCATGCCCCAATCGATGCTGGGCGAGGGCGCGCATACATAAAAGGGCACGTCGTTATCGTAGGCCGCCAGCGCTTTCAGGTAGGTGCCCACCTTGTTGCACACATCGCCCGAACCCGTGGTGCGGTCAGTACCCACAAAACACATGTCCACCATGCCTTGCTGCATCAGGTGGCCACCTGCGTTATCAACAATAAGCGTATGCGGAATCCCGTGGTTGGCCAGTTCCCACGCCGTTAGGCTGGCGCCTTGGTTGCGCGGCCGGGTTTCGTCCACCCACACATGCACGTCAATTCCAGCTTCAAACGCTTTATATATCGGCGCGATGGCCGTGCCCCAGTCAACGGTGGCCAGCCAGCCCGCGTTGCAGTGGGTTAAAATATTCACCTGCTCGCCGGGGCGTTTATTTTTCGCGATTTCTTTAATCAGCGCCAGCCCGTGTGTGCCCATGCTTTCGCACATGGCTACGTCTTCGTCGCAAATGGTGGCAGCAAGGGCGTAAGCCGCAGCTTCGCGCTCAGCTGCTGCCAACGGCGCAAGGTGCGCTTTCATCTTGTCCACTGCCCAGCGCAGGTTCACGGCCGTTGGGCGCGCTGCATACAGGTGGTCGTAAGCTGCCAGAATATTCGCGTCTGATGCATCAGCCCGCATCGCCAAAGCAAAGCCGTAAGCCGCCGTAGCGCCAATTAGCGGCGCGCCGCGCACCAGCATGTCGGTAATCGCGGTGGCGGCATCTTGCATGCTGTTCAGGTCAACAATTTCAAACCGGTGCGGCAGCTTGGTTTGGTCAATAATCTGGACGGTATGCCCATTATCTGCCATCCAAATAGTGCGGTAATGCTTGCCGTTTATATTCACGCTTGTTTCCCCTAAAGTTTTCCGCCCGTACGATCTGTGCGTTTTTTGCAGTTTGAAGGCAGAGTGGGAAAATTCTCAAGACATTTTTCTTGCTAAATGCTGCCGGGCACTGCTTTTCTGTTGCCCAAAATATGTTGTCCTGTATTTAAATCACAAGCCGAGAGCCTTTATGCAAAACCTATGGTCAGACACCGACGCGCAATCCTTCATTGATCGCTATGCCAAACAGGGCATCGGCGAAGACCTCGCGCTTCGGGTTTATACCAGCCGTTTAATCGGCGGTAACCCCAAGCTGGTGGCGCACGGCGGCGGCAATACCAGCGTAAAAACCATGGTGCCTGATTTCCTCGGTGAACCCACCGACGTGCTGTGTGTGAAAGGCAGCGGCTGGGATTTGGGTGACATTGAACCCGCAGGCCTGCCAGCGGTGCGCATGGCGCAGTTAAGCGCGGTACGAGGCCGGGATGTGCTGTCTGATGAAGATATGGTTGCGTTCCAGCGGTCAAACCTTATTGACCCCGCGTCGCCGAACCCCTCGGTTGAGGCCTTGTTGCATGCCTACCTGCCGCAAAAATTTGTAGACCACAGCCATTCAACGGCGATCCTTTCCATCGTAGACCAACCAAACGGCGAGGAAATTGCGCGGCAGATTTTTGGCGGAAAAGTTGCGATTGTACCCTATGTTATGGCGGGTTTTCAGCTGGCAAAAGCCACAGCTGATGCGTTTGACGCCAACCCGCATGTGGAAGCCATTGTGCTGTTGAAGCACGGGTTGTTCACCTTTGGAGACAGTGCGAAACAGTCATACGACCGTATGATAGACTTTGTTTCCCTCGCGGAAGACCATATTGCCAAAGCCCCGCTGTTTTCACCTGAACCTGTCACGATGCCTTCTGAGATCGCGCCCTTGGCGGAGGTTGCGCCCATTTTGCGTGGTGCGCTGGCACTGAAGGGCGAACCCGGCAACCCGGCGCGCTGGATTTTGGATCACCGCACGTCTGGTTTGATTGAAACCTTTGTTGGCGGTGCTGGGCTGAAAGATTACGGCACACGCGGTGTTATCACGCCGGACCATAATATCCGTATCAAGAACCGCCCGCTTGTGGTGCCCGCACCAGATGCTGCTGACACGGCAGGTTTTGCAGCCGGTGTCGGCGCCGCCATTGCCACTTACCACGCAGATCAGGATCGGTATTTTGCCGAGAATAACAAAGGCGACAAAACACAGCTTGACCCATCACCGCGTGTTGTTTTTGTCCCGGGCATTGGATTGTTCGGTGTCGGCAAAAGCATGAAAGAAGCCTCTGTCGCTGCAGACCTCGCTGAGGCGATGGTGGAAACTATTTCGGATGCGGAACGAATTGGTAAATTTGAAGCACTCGGCGAGGCCGATTTGTTCGATATGGAATATTGGTCATTAGAACAAGCCAAGCTCGGTAAGGGGGCGGAAAAACCGTTGCAGCGGCAGGTGGCCATCGTCACTGGCGGGGGCGGAGCCATCGGTGCGGCGACGGCAAAACGGCTGGCAGAAGCTGGCGCAACCGTGTGTCTTTTGGATGTCACACTTGAAAATGCGACAAAAGTTGCTGAAACCATTGGTGGCGGCGCGTTTGCGCTGGAATGCGACGTAACGGACTGTCACAGCATTGTCGCAGCTTTTGACACAGTGTGTCAGCGCTTCGGCGGGGTGGACATTGTGGTTTCAAACGCGGGTGCCGCGTGGCAGGGCGAGATCGGGGAACTGGACGACGAGGTGCTGCGTAAAAGTTTTGAGCTGAATTTTTTCGCGCATCAGAGCGTTGCCAAAACCGCAGTAAAAATTATGAAAGCGCAGAAAACAGGCGGTTGTTTGCTGTTTAATGCGTCCAAGCAGGCGGTTAATCCGGGGGCAGGGTTTGGGGCTTACGGTTTGCCAAAGGCCGCCACCTTGTTTCTCAGCCGCCAATATGCGCTGGAATATGGCTCGATCGGCATCCGGGTAAGCGCTGTGAATGCTGACCGTATTCGCAGCGGGCTTGTTACCGATGAATTTGTGGCAAAACGTTCTGCCGCACGCGGCATTTCCGAGGAAGATTATATGGCGGGCAACTTGCTGGGGCTGGAAGTTACGGCTGATGATGTAGCAAAAGCCTTTTTACATCAGGCGCTTGCGCTGAAGACAACAGCAGACGTTACCACAGTAGACGGCGGCAATATTGCTGCAGCACTGCGCTAGTGGGCGGGAAAGTGCGTGTCTGAAATTTCAGCGGTAATTTTTGATATTGGCAATGTTTTGGTGCGGTGGGATCCGCGCAATCTCTACCGTCAACACTTTGAAAATACTGAGGAAATGGAGAAGTTTCTTCGGAAAATAACCACGCCAGAGTGGAATTTGGAGCAAGACAGGGGTCGCAGCTTCCAGGAGGCTGTCACACTTTTGTCGCACGCTTATCCGCAGCATGAAAATATGATAAAGATGTTTGATATCAATTGGTTAGACATGCTCGCCGGAGAGATTTCCGGCACTGTTGATATTCTCAATCAACTGGTGGAAGACGGCGTCCCGGTATTTGCAATCACCAATTTTTCAGCTGAAAAATGGCCGGCTTTTTGTGACCGCCACCCTTTCAGTCGGCTTTTTCAGGGGGTTGTTGTATCTGGCGAAGAAAAGCTGGTCAAACCTGATCCTGCTATCTTTAACCTGGCGCTCAACCGCTTTGGTTTGTTAGCCCGGAACTGTATATTTATTGACGATGTTCAGGAAAATATCGTTGCAGCACAAGCGCTTGGCATAACCGGGCATCATTTTACAGATGCCTCGGCCCTTGCTGTATCGCTTAAATCTCACGGATTTTTGCTATAGATCACCGCTGGCAATCCAGGCGATATGCAGCACATTTGTGGCCCCCGGCGTACCAAAAGGAACACCTGCGGTTACCACAATACGGTCCCCCGCTTTTGCCAGCCCCGCCCGCACAGCCATGCGTTTTGATTTGCCGATCATTTCCTCAAACGAATCCACATCTTTGGTCTTAACTGTATGTAATCCCCAGACAATTGCCAACCGACGGGCAATAGACATCTTCGGTGTGAGCGTAAGAATTGGGGCTTGCGGACGTTCCCGCGCGGCGCGCAGGGCTGTTGAACCGGACGATGTAAATGTTACAATAGCGCAGGCGTCAACCGTTGTTGAAACCTGTTTGGCAGCCGCCGTAATTGCGTCTTCCGTGCGGGCGTGCGCCTGTAAATCACGCGAGCTTGTGCGGAGATAGCTGGGCTCTTGCTCAACATGTTTGGCAACTCTGTCCATCACTGCCACTGCTTCACACGGGAAATCTCCTACAGCAGATTCCGCTGAAAGCATTACGGCATCAGCCCCGTCCATCACAGCGGTGGCCACGTCTGAAACTTCGGCGCGTGTTGGCACGGGTGAGCTAATCATGGACTCGAGCATCTGCGTTGCAACAACAACAGGTTTGCCAGCTGCCCGCGCTTTACGAATGATTTTCTTTTGAATGCCGGGCACTTTTTCCACGGCTTCTTCAACGCCCAAATCCCCGCGCGCTACCATAACGCCGTCGGAAAGCTCAATAATTTCGTCAAGCGCATCAACGGCAGCCGGTTTTTCAATCTTCGACATAACAGCAGCCTTACCGCCAATTAATTTTTTGGCTTCGGCCACATCTGCTGCGCGCTGAACAAAGGAAAGCGCGATCCAGTCAGCGCCAATTTTTAGGGATAATGTAAGGTCTTTACGGTCTTTTTCTGTGAGCGCTGCCAGCGGCAGAATGGCGTTGGGAACATTCACGCCTTTTCGGTCAGAGAGAAAGCCACCAACGATTACGCGGCAATCTGCCTGGTCAGCACTGAATGATTGTACCTCCAGCCGTACCTTGCCGTCATCCAGCAAAATATTGGTGCCGATTTCGATGGCATTGAAGATTTCTTTATGGGGCAGGCTTACGCGCTTTCCGGTGCCGGGCTTGTTGGTAAGATCAAGTGTGAAAATTTCACCCTCAACAAGCTCCACTTTGCCTTTGGCAAAGGTTCCGATGCGCAGTTTGGGGCCTTGCAGGTCGGCAAGGATAGCGATAGGACGTCCCACCTTACGTTCAACTGCACGGATTGTATGTACGAGTGCTTCTTTGTCTTTATGGTCGCCGTGGCTCATGTTAAGGCGGAACACGTCAACACCAGCATCGAACAACTCTCTGATCTTGTCATGGCTGCTTGATGCAGGGCCAAGGGTTGCTACAATCCGGGTTTTCCGGGCGCGGCGCGGCGTTAAATACTCTGATACTGACGACGATGTCACAAAAGGCCTCCATTTAGGCGAATGATTGATTGTTGCTTGCGTTCATTGGGGGCTTTAATTTTTGTGCATGCTGCGCTAAAGCTGCCAAAACGTCCAGTGATTTCTGGGCTATACCGGAAGCATGATTTTTAGCGGTCTACCCTATGAGTGAATTAACTGTCCAGCCTGAAATATTGAATGCTGACGTTACGGCAGGCTTGATTATCCTGTGTGAGCACGCCAGCAACCATATTCCCGCCGATTACCAGCAATTGGGATTGTCAGACAAAAACCTGGAAACACATATCGCCTGGGATATCGGTGCCGCCGATGTAACGCGCAAGATGAGCGAGATGATGGAGGTGCCTGCGATATTGGGCACCACGTCACGTTTATTGATTGACCCAAACCGGGAGCCTGATCACCCAACATTGGTGCCGGTGACAAGTGACGGCATTGACATTCCCGCCAATGGTGATTTGCCCGCTGAGGCAATAGCAATGCGACGTGCAAGCATGTACGATCCGTTCCACGCCGCTGCGGAGGCATTGATTGAACGCCATGTGAATGCAGGATTGACCCCGCTGATTGTTGGCATGCACAGCTTTACGCCCTCGATGAATAGTAAAACCAGGCCGTGGGAAATAGGGTTTTTATGGAATAAAGACCCCAGATTGGCACAGGCCATGATTGGGTTGCTTGAGCGCGAGACGGATTTAACAATTGGAGACAATCAGCCCTATTCGGGGCGTGATTTGTATTATACGATGCAGCGGCATGGTGCCACCCACGGGTTGCCGCAAACAACTGTTGAAATTCGACAGGATTTGTTAATGGATGCATCAATGGTTTTGCAGTGGGCTGCTTTGATGGCCGATCTGCTTGATGAATGTATGGCGCGACCGGATTTATCCCAAATTCAACATTATTAGGAGCATGCAATGAACCAGGAAGAAGCAGAACAGAAAATTGAAGCAGCAGTATTCAGGCGTTTGCTGGAACATCTTGACCTAAGAAAAGATGTGCAAAATATTGATCTTATGGGTCATAGCGGTTTTTGCCGGAATTGCTTGTCTGACTGGTATCGTGAGGCCGCCGTGGATGCCGGTGTTGATCTTGGAAAAGAAGAAGCCCGCGAGCGCATTTACGGTATGCCCTACGGCGAATTTAAAGATAAATACCAGCAACCCGCAACCGCTGAGCAATTGCAGCGTATGGACGAAGGTGTTGCTAAAAACAAAGCGCTACGCAGTGAAAGCTAGCCGTTTTCGAACCAGGCATCAACGGCGCTGCGCTCGGCTTTGCTCATATGTAGTCCAAGCTTGGAGCGCCGCCACAGGGCATCATCCCCGCTGCGCGTCCATTCTTTGTCGCGCATATATATAAGTTCTGTCTCATATAATCCTGCGCCAAAATACTGGCCCAGATCATCTGTTGAAGCGCTACCGTCCAGTAACGTCTGTACGCGTGTGCCGTAAGCACTGACCATTCTTTTTAACTGTTCTTTATCCATCCAGGGATACTGGGTCTGCGTGGTCTTTATGAATTCAGCCAGGCCAGCGTAGGTCATTTCTCCGCCGGGTATATGGGCACTAGCAGTCCAGTTTTTGGCGGTAAAGTTCAAATGGGGCTTCAGTTTAGCCATCGCGTCTTCTGCCAGCCGCCGGAAAGTTGTAATTTTTCCGCCGTATATGCTTAGAATTGGAGCGCCTTCTTTTGTGTCAAGTTCCAGCACATAATCGCGGGTGGCATTTGAGGCATTAACGGAGCCATCTTCAACCAGGGGCCTTACGCCTGAATAGCTCCAGACAATATCTTGATCAAACACCGGCTTTTTGAAGTAGCGTGAAATTACTTCACACAAATAAGCGCGCTCATTGCTGTTGATAACAACGGTGTTTGCATCTTCGTCAAAGGGAACGTCCGTGGTACCAACAAGGGTATAGTCACCCTCATAGGGAATGGCAAAAATTACACGGTTATCCTCATTTTGGAATGTATAAGCCTGTGTGCCTTCATATAGTTTTGGCACAATAATATGGCTGCCCTTAACCATGCGAATTTGTTTTTTGCTGTCTGGTAACGGATACGCTAGTCCTTCAATATGGTCCACCCACGGGCCAGCGGCATTAACAAATGTCCGGGCGCGGTACTGTGTTTGGGCACCGTCTTTTGTACGTGTTTGAATGGTCCACAGTCCGTCTTTACGGGTGGCATTTGTTACCTCTGTTCGCGTGAGGATGGTAGCACCGTGCTTGGCGGCATCTATTGCAAGGTGGAGAACAAGGCGCGCGTCGTCTGTTTTGCAATCAGAATATTCAAAGCCCTTTGTGAAATGGGTCTTCAAGGGTTTGCCTGCCGGATGTTTCCCCAGATTGCGTGTGACGGTTGTGGGTAGTAGCTTTCGTCCACCGATATGGTCATAAAGAAATAGTCCCAGCCGCAAAATAAAAGCGGGACGCATGGCTTTATGGTACGGCAGAATGAATTTCAGCGGAGTGATGAGGTGCGGGGCTGACTTCATTAGAAGTTCCCGCTCTTTCAGGCTTTCGCGTACCAGCCGGAATTCATAATGTTCCAGATACCTCAGGCCGCCATGGATCAATTTGCTGCTGGCAGAAGATGTATGTGACGCCAGATCATCTTTTTCCGCAAGTATAACCTTGAGACCGCGCCCCGAAGCATCACGCGCAATACCTGCGCCGTTAATGCCGCCGCCAACAATAAAAATATCTGCAATGTCGCTCATGCTTTTCATACCTTGTGGCATATCTAATGGCAATTTGTGGCGGTTTGCAATGGAGGCAAGGGCAAACCGCTTTTTTAATTGAAACACTGATTGAACCGCCAGCGGCATAGGGCTATGGTGCGCGCCCATTATTAAAGCGCAACGGAGTATTTTTGGCATGGTTCAAGCTGGTGGCATTGCAGGTGAGCAACTACGTGGTTTTATTGAGCGTATTGAACGCCTTGAAGAAGAAAGAAAAGGCATCGCTGAAGATGTGAAAGAAGTTTACGCAGGTGCAAAGGCTGTTGGATTCGATGTGAAAATCATTCGTAAAGTGATTGCACTCAGGAAAATGGATCAGGCAGACCGTCAGGAACAAGAAGCGCTTTTGGACGTTTATATGCATGCAATTGAAGGCGGGCAAATGCCTGAGCCTGCGACTGCAGATGTAGTATCGATAAACGAATAGCTACAGCTCAGTTCTAAGGTCAAGGTGGTCATGAGAGGGCTTGCTCTCGTCCATCGTAATTGGGAAGATAGGTTTGAAACTATTTTCCCCATCAACGCTTATGGCCTTAAGTAACCAGTTTACATAATAGGGGATTTCCGAAAGGTTATCTCGAAAATATTACACATACTTTATGTGGTTTTGTACTAGCGCTGCCTACTCACTTATTTGTCATTCTTGGTTCATTTGACAGTTCATTGAAATTGAATAGCTTGCTGCTGAATTTCAGTTCTTTTATAAATGCAAGGGCAACAAAAAAGTGATGCGTACACCAACATTAATGGCAATATTATTGGGGCTCGGATTTGGTCCTGCTGTAGCTGAATCGCAAGAGGACGCTGTGGTGCTTAGGCAGTTTTTCTCAAACATTGAGGGAGAATGGCAATGCAAAGGTGCTACTGCCAAAGGCAAAGAAACGGCCGCGAATATCAGTTTTACATCAGATTCAACCGGTAAGGTTTATACCTACACACAAGTTGGCACCAAAGGCCACACCAACACACTGACAAGTACATGGGCTTTTGATAAGCCCATGAAAAATCTTATTGTCAGCCGCCGCTATATTAGCCCAGATGGTGTGAATAGTGACATGTATTTGGGTGATACTTGGACATCAACAAGCTTAACGCTTGTCGCGAAAGAACTTTGGGTGGATTTATGGGCGGAAAACCGTTTTCTTTACGAAGTACAAGATGACGGCAAGTTCAAAGTTACTTGGGAAGTAAAGAGAGAGGGCGCATGGAAAATGGGCGATTATCTCCTGTGTGATAAAAAGACATTGTCACAGTAGGGGGTATCTATTGCAAAATTGGGCAGTGGCTGGTCAATGATAACGGTCAAAAAATAGTGAGACTTCTTCGGAAATGAAGGAGTTTTTCTGTTGAATAATATTGATCAGGAAGTGCCTGCAAGCACGTATTTTGACGGTCTCATGTGCATCAAACAAGGTTTAACATCCAAACACTCCAATTCGGTGGTTACATATCCAACGGCAAGCGCTTCAGTCCAGGTGAGCCATCCGCAATGTAGCAAGGCAGTCTGGTTATACCCATATGATGGTTTGCACAGACCGTCAGGAACAAGAAGCGCTTTTGGATGTTTATATGCATGCCATCGAAGGAGGGCAGATGTTTGAGTCAACAGGCGAGTGATTGCAACTGTAACACGCTTTTAACGCGAGAATTTGACATACCCTTTGGTCCAGCACTAAGCTTTTATGTGGGGGCCAAAGAGGGTGGATTGTTGATCAATAATCTCGTCGGTTTCGTCAGGGTGCCTCACTATATATTTACGGTGTTGGTGGGGGGCTTTTTGCTTTCTTCGGCGGCGCACGCAACTGACCAATCCAAAGCCTTTATTTTTTGCTATGAAAATACGGAACTATATCCAAGTTTTGTTGGTGATTCTTCAGAGGTGCCGGAAACCAAGCCTGGCTTTGCAATTGATTTAATGAAATTGATTGGCAAAGAGGTTGATCTCGAAATGAATTTTGTCCGTTTTCCCTGGAAACGGTGCCTGGCTCTCATGAAGGCAGGAGCTGCTGACGGGGTTATTGCCTCATTCAGCAAGAGTCGAATGGCCATAGGGCGATATCCAATGCTTAAGGGCAAACCTGATGAAGACCGGCGGTTCTATACCGGGGGGTACCGGCTTTACCAGATGAAGGGGCAACCGACGGTTTGGGACGGCGAAAACTTCAATTTTCCAAACGTAACAATTGGTGTGCCGTTAGGGTACTCGATTGTAGAAAAATTACGAAGCCAGGGTCTAAATGTGATTGAGGCAGGCAATATTGAGGGAATGATGACGATGTTGCAGCGGGGGCGTGTGGATGCAGTGGCAGCGCCAGGTCTGTCCACCGATGCATTGATTAAGCGCTACCGTAAACAGTACGCAGATATTGAACGACAGCCTCTTCCGTTACAAATAAAGGCCTATTATGTGATGCTAAGCCATCAATTTGTTAAGAAAACCCCCGGGAAAGCAACAGCGATTTGGGAAGCAGCCCGCAGGTTTAGACAAGATGTTACGGATGAACTTATGAAGCAGTATTAACAAGGCTTTGGCTCAAGTTTTATTGTTATTAAATTTCACAAAATCTTCCACGCCATGCGGCAATGAATGCTTAAGGGAGTTGACCTCAGACGGGTCCCCTGTTGTCATGAATTGAATTTTTCCGCTGCCCGTTATTGCCCGTTCCGGGTGGCGTAGCAGGTAATCAGCTAGCGAGCTTGCAACAATATCGGGCTGGGACAGTATCGGTGTGCCGGGCGGAAGTGCTTGCTCAAAATATTGTTTTACCAGCGGGAAATGGGTGCAGCCCAGTATCACGGCATCTGCATGCTCTGCGTCCGATTCTGTGACATACCCCGAAATCAGGCCTGCTAAAGGCCGAGGTCCGGCACCGCCCTCAATAGCATCAACAAGGCCGGGGCAGGCTTTACCCTTAAGGGAAAGGTGCGGTGCGCGTTTGTGTGTTTCATCAATGAAAGCGCCGCTTTCAACAGTTTTCCTGGTAGCAAACAGTAGTACATTTTTTGCAGGTTGTGGCTCGGTGTGGGGGTGTTCTTGCGACCAGGGAACACCAGTGAGGGCCTCTACCGTTGGAACCAGTACGCCGAGAATGCGCTTGGTCGGGTGGGCATCAGGCAGCCAGTTTTGCTGAAGGCTTCTAAGCGCGACGGCAGCAGCCGTGTTGCAAGCCAGCACCACCAGCGAGCAGCCAGCCGCCATAAGTGCATCTACGCCGATGCGGGTAAGGTTTACAATTTGCTCGTTGCTGCGGTGGCCGTAGGGTGCGTTTGCATGATCACCAAGATAGAGAAAGTCTTGCGCTGGCAATCGCTTTTTTAGCGCAGCCAAAATGGTTACCCCGCCAGACCCAGAATCAAACACACCAATCATAGAAAAATTCCAGCCACAAATTCACCCCAGAGGTGGGCCCTTAGGTATCTAGCCCGTATTCTGCTACTTTTCGATACAGTGTTGAACGGCCCATGCCAAGCCTGCGTGCAACTTCTGCCATTTTTCCGTCATATCGTACAAGTGCAGCAGCAATGATATCTGCTTCAAGAGCCTCCAGTTTACGGATGTGCCCAGCGGCATCTTCTAACGGCAATGTGGCACCACTATGCCCATTATAGGTGGTTGGTGCGGATTGGGCGGGTTGGTACCCGGAAAGGCTGCCGGTACTGTTGGAAGGCAGATGCCGATTGTTGTTGTGTTGCTCAAACAGATTAGGGAAGTCCTGTGGCTGCAGCGTTTCCTTTTCCGACAAGATCACTGCTCTGAACAGGGCGTTCTGCAATTGGCGAATATTGCCGGGCCAGTTGTAAGCAGAACAAGCAGCAAGGGCCGGGCCTGATATGCTGCGCAGAGGCAGGTCTTCTATGTGTGATATTTGCGCGAGGAAAAAATCTGCCAGCGCAGGGATATCACCTTTTCGGTCTCTGAGTGGCGGCAGCAGAATGGGATATACATTGAGGCGGTAAAACAGGTCTTCCCGGAAGCTTCCGCCACTTACCAGGTCCCCCAAATTTCGATTCGTTGCCGAAATGATCCTTATATCAACCTGAATGCTTTGTTTCCCGCCTACGGGATCTATTTCTTTTTCCTGAAGGGCGCGCAGCAATTTCACCTGAATGTCCAAAGGCAATTCGCCTACCTCGTCAAGGAAAAGTGTGCCGCCGTCCGCTTCCTGAAACTTGCCCTGGCGTTTTTCTGTGGCCCCTGTGAAGGCACCTTTTTCGTGTCCAAACAGGATGCTTTCAACCAGATTTTCCGGAATTGCACCGCAGTTTACCGCCACAAAGGGTTTATCGGCGCGGTCGCCAGCGCTGTGAATGGCGCGCGCGAAAACTTCCTTACCCACCCCGGATTCGCCTTCAATCAATACAGGAATGCTGGAAGCGGCCGCTTTATGCGCAAGCGTGGTGGAGCGCTTGAGCGCTGGGCTGTCGCCAATAAGGTTGTCAAAACCAATTGAAGCCATTGTGTTGGCAACCGGCGCGATTTCACCGACAAAAGATGTGGTTTCCATTGCAGCGGCGAGAGCCGTGCGAATGCGTTCGGCGCTGGCAGGTTTAACAATGAAATCATTAGCACCTGCCCGCATGGCGTCAACTACGGTGGTGATAGAAGAATGTGCGGTTAGCATAACAACGGGCAAATCAGGTAAATTGGGGCGGATTGTTTCCAAGACCTCAATGCCGTTCATTCCGGGCATTACAAGATCAAGCAACACCACATCAATGGGCTGTGCAGCGCTGTCCTTCAGGCGTGCTATTGCGTCCCGCCCGGATAATGCTGTTTCCACACTGTAGCCAGCGCGCGCAGTGACACCCTCCAGAAGCGCAACTTGCGTTAGCTCATCCTCAACAATTAATACACGTTTGCCTTTCATGCCTCGCCCCATAGCCTATCGAATCACCAACTTAACAAGTGTGTATCATTTCAGGACACTCGTTAATAAAATGGAAATGATAAAATTCTATCGATTAATGAAATCGATAAATTCTATTTGGGTATTTTCTTGCGTGGGCCAACATATACGCTACGTTTGTTAGATGGCCTTGAAGGCAGGGTGTGAGCGTTACCGGTATGTGGTGGCGACACTTTGCATATGAATTCTTTTTTATATTAACGGTTTTCAGGAGAGCACCTCATGAAATTGGCGGTTATTCGGGAAAGGCGCGACGCTGAAAAGCGTGTTGCGGCATCACCCGAAACAGTGAAAAAATTAATCGGGCTTGGTTTTGCCGTTGCGGTAGAAGCCGGAGCCGGGGCAGGAGCATCGATCCCTGATGATGCATTTAAAGCAGCAGGTGCTACCATCGCAGCTGACCTGAAAGCAGCACTTAGTGGCGCGGATGTGATTTTCTCGGTGCAAGGCATTGAGGCAGATGACACTTTGCTGGTTAAAAAAGGCGCGCTGCAACTTGCTGTCCTTAATCCCTTTGTAGAGAAAGGCCGGATCAAGGCATACGCTGATGCAGGCCTGATGGCGGTGGCGATGGAATTTGTACCGCGTATCACGCGGGCGCAGTCAATGGATGTGCTTTCCAGCCAGTCAAACCTTGCGGGGTATAAAGCTGTGCTCGACGCGGCAGCTGAATTTGGCCGTGCTTTTCCGATGATGATGACGGCGGCAGGTACCGTGGCACCAGCTAAAGTAATGATTATGGGCGTGGGCGTTGCGGGTTTGCAGGCGATTGCAACCGCCAAACGTTTGGGCGCAGTAGTAAGCGCCACTGACGTACGGCCCTCCACCAAAGAGCAGGTTGAAAGCCTTGGCGGAAAATTTGTGATGGTTGAGGACGAAGAAACAGCAAACGCTGAAACTTCCGGTGGCTACGCCAAGGAAATGAGCGACGAGTATAAAGCCAAGCAGGCAGCGCTGATTGCAGAAACCATCGCCAAGCAGGATATTGTTATTACAACAGCCCTTATCCCCGGGCGCCCGGCACCAAAGCTGGTTAGCGAGGATATGCTTAAAACAATGAAACCAGGCAGCGTGATTGTTGATTTGGCCGTTGAGATGGGCGGCAACTGCGCGCTGGCCGAGGCAGGCAAGATAATTGAAGCTCACGGGGTAAAAATAGTTGGACACCGTAATGTGCCATCCCGGCTTGCCACCGATACATCGGCGCTTTATGCGCGCAATTTGGTGCACTATATCACGCCGCTGGTTAAAGACGGCGCGCTTGAAATAGATTTTGAAGATGAGATTATAGCGCAGTCACTTGTCACCAAAGATGGTGCCATTGTGAACGCGCGTCTTACGGAGGGTTCGTAAAATGTCGGAAATATTAGTTAACCCATTCATCCAGCAGTTTAGTGTTTTTGTCCTTGCCATTTTCATTGGGTATTATGTGGTTTGGTCGGTAACGCCCGCTCTGCACACACCGTTGATGGCAGTAACAAACGCGATATCCAGCGTGATTATTGTTGGGGCACTTGTTGCGGCGGGGCCTGAAGGCATGGGCCTTTCCAAAATTCTTGGCGCAATCGCAATTGCCCTTGCTGCCGTAAATATATTCGGGGGGTTCGCTGTTACGCAGCGCATGCTCGCCATGTATAAGAAAAAGAAATAGGGAGCGCCAGAATGACACAATTTCATGTCGATATGACGGCGATCGCTTATTTGGTTGCAGCCGTTTGTTTCATTATGTCGCTTCGCGGCCTGTCCAGTCCGGAAACAAGCCGTAAAGGGAATGTATACGGTATTGTCGGGATGGTGATTGCCATTGTCACCACAATGATGGACCCAAGCATTGTATCTTACGACTGGATTGTTGGTGCCATTGCCGTAGGCGGTATCATCGGCTTTATCATTGCGCGCAAAATTGCGATGACAGACATGCCACAACTTGTGGCAGCTTTCCACAGCCTTGTTGGTTTGGCTGCTGTTTTTGTTGCAGCCAGCGCGTTTCTTAATCCTGAGGGCTTTGGCATCGCTGGCGCAGACCACGTGATCCATATGGCTTCGAAGATTGAGATGTCGCTTGGTATTGTTATCGGCGCCATTACCTTTTCCGGATCGGTTATTGCGTTTGCCAAGTTGCAGGGCACCATGTCAGGTGCGCCGATTATGTTACCCGCACGGCATCTGATCAATTTGCTATTGGGTTTGGCAATTGTTGGCGGCATCGCGTGGTTTGCGACCAACCAGAATGCTGCTGTTGCTGATGTGAATATCTTCTGGGTGTTCACTATACTTGCCTTCGTTATTGGCTTTTTGTTGATTATTCCAATCGGCGGCGCTGATATGCCGGTGGTTGTTTCGATGCTGAATAGCTATTCGGGATGGGCGGCAGCGGGCATTGGTTTTACGCTCGGCAATACGGCGCTGATTGTAACCGGTGCGTTGGTGGGTTCGTCAGGAGCCATCCTTTCTTACATTATGTGCAAGGCAATGAACCGGGGCTTTATCTCGGTAATCCTTGGCGGATTTGGTGCTGATGATGCTGCGGCTGGCCCGGTGGGTGCCGCTGAAACACGGCCTGTGAAGCAGGGATCAGCCGAAGATGCGGCGTTCATCATGAAGAATGCGGGCAAGGTTATTATTGTGCCGGGATACGGCATGGCGGTGGCGCAGGCACAGCATGCGCTGAAGGAAATGGGCGACATGCTGAAGGACGAAGGCGTGAAGGTTTCATATGCCATTCATCCGGTTGCTGGGCGTATGCCGGGGCATATGAATGTGCTTTTGGCTGAAGCCAGCGTTTCCTACGACGAAGTGTTTGAGCTTGAGGATATCAACAGCGAGTTCTCAAGCGCCGATGTAGCCTTTGTTATTGGCGCCAATGATGTGACCAATCCGGCGGCTAAAACCGATACATCAAGCGCCATTTACGGCATGCCGATTTTGGACGTTGAAAAGGCAGCAACCGTGCTGTTTATCAAGCGTTCAATGGGTAGTGGCTATGCCGGTGTGGAAAACGAGCTGTTCTTCCGCGACAATACCATGATGTTGTTTTCTGACGCCAAAAAAATGGTTGAGGGTATTATCAAAGCGCTAGATTAAGCGGCATATTGCTCATTACAGCGCATCACGTCTGTGTGGTGCGCTGTTGAGCGAGCATCGTTTCTTTGGTAGCATTGCAAGTTATGGTATAAATTTACAGTCAAATTTACAGTGAAGTGCACTTTCATCGGGAACACGTATATGAATATTAAATCATTCTTTGATAGATGGTCGCGTTTTTTAATGGTGTCCGGTGTAGCGTTCCTGAGTGTTTCGGCAATAATACCGCCAGCCGTAGCTAACGTTGAGATAGTATTTTCGGATTACCTTCAAAGTAAAATGATCAAAATTTCTTACCATGATAAAAAGCGTGAGGAAGCCTTTCGTGAATATCGGGCGGAGGGGAATAAATCAGATGCAAGGGCTGGTCGCTTTGCGTACCGCAATCACCGCGTACCCGGATGGGCAAATGAAAACCTGATCCCGAACATCGATAATTATGATGTACCATCGCTTATTCAAGCGATGATGGAGCGGGGATTGAAGGAAGCCGATCCTGATTTTGACGGGACAATTACAGTGAATGTTGAGAGACTTAAAGTAGTCCATTTTCCCTTCATTAAGATTAACTCCTCCAAGACCCAAATGGCAGGTAATGTTCAGGTGAAGAATGCTGCCGGTGACGTCGTGGCGGAACATCATATTGTTGCGTATTTGAGTGAACATTTTTCACGGTCACGCTTTTATGACGGGCCAGATTATGTATACCAGATCGCAGCTGCCAATACGCGCATCGGCCCTATAGCGACTAAATTTACCGAAAAGGTGCTGGAGAAAATTTTCCCAGGCTACAACGCGCCGGGTCCACACTTTATGTGACTGAGATGACCAACTAAAAGTGGGTTGTCACCTTATATATTGAAAGATCATTGCCGTAGACGGCGATGGCCTTTTCTTTTGTGCGGGCCATTAGTTATCGTCCTTGATGGTGCAGCCCTTAAGCGCCCCGTTCAAATTATCGAGCCTTTTTAAATAGTTTTGCTATCCGGCATTTGCTCCGCTATCGTAGCCTCCGCGCGTGTGAGCTTTGGGCTGGCTTGAGCTGTTTGAACTATTTTGGCGCGCTAAAAACAAAAGGATTGTCACATGATCAATGGGCTGAAATACGCAGGCTGGCTTTTGGTGGTTACATTATTGCTGACCCCTGCAGTTAGTGCGCAAATAAAGCAATCAAAACAGGATCACGAAGACAAATTCAGGCAGCTTGACGAAAGCTTGGCTACGCCGAATGGTCAGCGGATCGCTTCAGGAAAGCCGGGGCCGAAATACTGGCAACAGCAAACGGATTATAGCATCAAGGCTGAACTTGATGATGATACGCAGACGCTTACAGGCGCAGAGACAATCACTTACCATAATAACAGCCCGCATGCGCTGGATTACATGTGGATACGTCTTGACCAGAACCGGTTTGCCAAACATTCGGACGATCACCTTACCCAGCCAACAAATTCTACTACGCGCATGAGCTTTTCAGCGCTTCGCCATGAAAAATACCGACAGGATTTTGACGGTGGTTTTAAAATATCAGCAGTAACAGATGGAGGCGGCAAGGCCTTGCCTCACGCTGTTGTTGGCACAATGATGCGGATTGATCTGCCGTCGCCGCTGAAGCCGGGCACAGCTGTGAAAATAGGCATCAAGTGGTCGTATAAGATCATTGAAAGCAAGCAGATCCCGATCAAACGTTCTGGTTGGAGCCATTTTGAAAAAGACGGTAACAAGGTATATAATCTGGGCCAGTGGTATCCGCGCGTGGCGGGCTATACAGATGTTGGTGCCTGGAATAACCGCACGTTTTACGGGCTGGGAGAGTTTCAGACAGAGTTTGGCAATTACGATGTAGAAATCACAGTGCCCGCTGATCATGTAATCGCGGCAACCGGTGAACTGCAGAACGATAAGCAAGTGCTCACCAAAGAGCAGCGCAAGCGACTGGAAACTGCGCGTGCTTCTGATCGTCCTGTGAAAATTATCACCCGGGGTGAAGCGCTGGCAAAGCAAGCTATTAAAGCGACCGACAAAGCAACATGGAAATTTAAGGCCAAAAAGGTGCGTGATTTTGCTTTTGCTTCGTCGCGTAAATTTGTTTGGGACGCCATGGGCTACAAACAGGAAAGCGATGGCCGCACCATTATGGCGATGTCGTATTATCCTGAAGAAGGCATGCCTTTGTGGGATAAATATTCTACGGAAGCCATTGTGCATACGCTTGAAACATACTCCAAATATACATTCCCGTACCCATACCCGGTTGCCATATCGGTAAACTCTTCTACCAGTGGTATGGAATACCCGATGATCAGCTTTAATCCGCCGCGCCCCACAGAAGACGATGACGGCAAGCGCACCTATAGCCGCCGCACCAAATACGGGCTGATAGGCGTGATTATTCACGAAGTGGGGCATAATTATTTCCCGATGATTGTAAATACGCCAGAGCGTGACTGGTTTTGGATGGATGAAGGCTTCAACACTTTCTTGCAGGGTTTGGCGCACCGTGAATGGGAAGAGGGCTGGCCGGGCAATATTGGCTCACCAGAGACAATCATCCCTTTTATGGTGAGTAAAAATCAGGTGCCGGTAATGACCGACCCGGAATCGCTTATTCAGTTTGGCGCGAATGCCTACAGAAAACCTGCTGTGGCGTTTAATATACTGCGTGAAACTGTTATGGGGCGTGACGCCTTTGACCATGCCTTCAAAACATATGCACAGCGCTGGATGTTCAAGCGGCCCTATCCGGCGGATTTCTTCCGTACAATGGAAGATGCCTCGGGCTATGACCTTGATTGGTTCTGGCGCGGTTGGTTCTATACCACTGATCATGTTGATATTTCGCTTGATAAAGTGACGTGGGGCACGGTGAATACCAAAAACCCTGATATCGAAGCTGTGTATAACAAAGCGCGTGAAGCAGATGTAGGCGAGTCAATGGTGGTGCAGCAACATAAAGCCGATCGTCGCCGTGTATTGGAGCGCCCTGAACTGCAAGATTTCTATAACAAGAATGATAGCCATACGGTCACGGAAGCTGACCGCAAGAGCTACAGCAAATATGTGGAAGGGCTGGCCGACTGGGAACGGGAGCTTTTGAAAACGTCTGAAAATTTCTATTTCCTTGAGTTTTCAAACAAGGGCGGCCTGGTGATGCCGGTGATCGTTGAAATTGAGTATGTTGACGGTACTAGCGAAGTGCGCCGTTGGCCTGCGGCGCTTTGGCGGCGTAATCCCAATGAGGTGATCAAACTGGTAACCAGCGAGAAAGAGATAAAGTCCATCACGCTTGATCCTTTCCTTGAAACTGCCGATGCCAATGTTGAAAATAATTATTGGCCCCGCCGTACTGTGCGCACCCGCCTTGAGCTTTTTAAGCGTCGGGCGACAAAAAGCCTGATGGAGAAAGCGGGTGAAAGCGCCCCTTACTGATTAGGTGCTACAAGATTGATTAGGCGACACCGGAAAAAAGGAAAAGCGGCTCTTGTTTGGGCCGCTTTTTTGTGAGGGTTTCAGTTAGTCTAGCCAAAAAGACTGGATAACTGCACTTCAGCATGCCAGAGAGGTTAGGCACAAACAGTAGCGGGTAGTATGAGCGATCAGGCAACCATTGTTGATTTCCTAGGGGCGAGCCTTAAAGGGCTTGAGAAATCAAATCGTGCTGTGTTGTCTCCCAACGAGCAAAAGCTGGCTGACAAGCTGGCAGTTACTCTTGACGGGGTGCTGGAAACAATGGTGAAGGAGCTGGAAGCTGTTGCTTCCTGTCAGCAAGCAATCCCTCTTGTTGAGGGGTTTGATACCTTGCCGCCATTTGAGGCCTTTTGCGCAGGCTTAAAGCATATTGGCAAGGCTTTGCTGCCGCATTTGGCGGATGAATTCCGTAAATGTTGCGACGCACAACAAATACCTGCTGCGCCTTTTTTGTGGGTGTTAAGGGCCCGGGCTGATGCATTTGTTGCGTATTTACTTCAAATCGCTCAAGTGCACGGCCTGGCGTTTGATGACAAGCTGCAGCGGGTTGGTAAATCAGAACAAATTGCGCTCGCGCACCTGGGGGCAGATTTGAGAATAGTGATGCTGAGGGAACTGGATGCCCTTGTGTAAAAACTGTTCAGCATCTGTTCAGACATAATTGATATCATAATACTTAAGAATAGCCGTGTGCATATGCACGGTATGTAAAAGTGTAAAATGGAACTGGCATGAAGCTCAAATTTCTTATTATTTCTATATTGATTGCCATGCTTTTGGGTGGCGGGCCCTTTTCGGCTGAAAGCGGTGCGGATGACGACAAGAAACTGACAAAATCTGAAAAGCGTTTGGCAAGTATAGTCGAAAAATATCAGCCAACAGGTGTGGTCAAATCTTGTGTGTCGATGAGAAAACTCAGAACCTCGCGCATCATTGACGATAAAACCATTTTCTTTAAAGGAATTGGTAAACGCGCTTACATTAACAGGTTGCCGCGTCGGTGTAACCGGTTGGCATATGAAGAACGTTTTTCCTATAGAGCATCCATTGGGCAGCTTTGTAAAAGTGAAATTATCACGGTGTTAGACAGCATGGGGTCTGCCCTCAATAGCTGTGGTCTGGGTCAATTTGAAGAATGGGAGAAGAAGCCCAAAGCAGAGTGAAACTCGCTTTTTCCGGATGCTTCTTTCGTTTAATCTAAAGGTTATTTTCTCAAAATTATTGAATTTTCCGTGCCATTTGTCGCAGACATCGGGCATCCCGCCGCAATCAAGTTTCTCTCTTTCTTATAGAGGCTCATACCGCCCTTAATGGCTCCAATTTGGTGCATAAGGGGAAATTGTCATGGGACTAACGAAAACCAGCCTAAAAAATCCGGCAGCAGTAGTTGTGATAGCTTTGATGGCTATGGTGTTGGGTATCGTCATGTTGACACGGCTTCCTGTGCAGCTTCTTCCTGATATAGAGCGACCTCAGCTTAGTATTCAAACCTTTTGGCGTGCAGCCAGCCCGTCTGAAATCGAATCCGAGATTGTAGAGCCGATTGAGGAAGTGATGCAGGGTGTGCCAGGGCTGGAAGAAATGCGGTCTTTTTCCAATCCCTCTTTTGGTTTTGTTTCGCTGCAGTTTGGTCTGGAAGCTGATATGGACCGCGCCCTTATTGAAGTGATTAGCCGCCTTAACAGATTGCCCCCTTTGCCAGCAGATGCCGACCGGCCCCAAGTGTCTATGGGCGGTGGGTTTGGCGGTGGCGGAGCCACAGAAACCCTGATTTATCTCTTTGCTCAGTTCAGGGAAGACAGCGCGCTGGCCCAAGCGGATTATGTTTCTTTTTTGGAACAGGAAATCTTACCGCGCCTTGAAAGTGTTGAAGGTGTTGCTGATGTGCAAATCCGGGCAGGCGGCGGCCTTGGGGATCAGCTGCAAATCGAATTTGATCCTGTGCGTGCGGCCCAGCTAGGTATTGATCTGAATACTATTGGTCGCCGTGTGGGAAGAACTACGGACAGTTCGGGCGGCTATATGGAAGTTGGACGTCGCCGGTATTTGATGAATTTCCAAGGCCGGTATGAACCTGATGAATTGCGAGCATTAATCCTTGATTGGCGTGATGGCAGCCCGGTTACACTGGGTGACGTGGCTACCATTTCAGTTGGCCCGCCAAAGGCCAATATGGTTGTTTATCAAAATGGCAATCCGGCGGTTGGCATGCAGGTGATGAAGGCATCTGGCGCAAATGTACTTGCTACTATTGGTGCCCTGACAAAAGTGATTGATGATTTAAACGTGGGCTTACTTGCTGAAAAGGGCATAGCGATTGAAAAATCATTTGATCCCTCTGTCTTTATCAACCGGGCAATCACGCTGCTTTCAGGGAACTTGATCATAGGTGTTTTGATGGCAGTTGCGGTGCTTTGGTGGTTCTTGCGCCAAGGTCGGGCAACAATGTTGATTGCTTTCACTATTCCGGTTTGCTTGCTTTCTACAATTGTGGTGCTGGCTTTGTTTGGCCGCACGGTGAATGTTATTTCTCTGGCTGGGTTGGCATTTGCGACCGGCATGGTGCTGGACGCAGCAATTGTTGTCCTTGAAAATATAGTACGTCTGCGAGAGCGTGGGGAAAAAGCGGATATGGCGTCGCTGCT